>JADMIO010809398.1_pt1 | contig 15569 bp, 10 predicted proteins | sample 8958161 | NCBI WGS metagenome assembly JADMIO01 (sample SAMN16585339, study PRJNA669376) | soil metagenome | isolation source: Crop rotation soil | place: USA: Cullars Rotation, Alabama | collected 2011
CTGGTCCGGTTAAGTTTGCGGTTGTAAATGTTGAACCGTCGGAGTAAACAAATGTAAGTGTGCCGTTACCGTTGTCGATTGTGTTTGCAATCCCATTTCCGTCTTGTCCGTTATTTCCTGGTAAGCCTTGCGTGCCTTGCGCGCCATCTGCTCCTGCCGGTCCTTGGGGTCCCGCTGCTCCGTCCGCTCCCGCTGGACCTTGAAGTCCTTGTGCTCCATCTACACCGGGTGGTCCTTGCGCACCGGCTGGCCCGGTTAAGTTTGCGGTTGTAAATGTTGAACCGTCGGTGTAAACAAATGTGAATGTGCCGTTACCATTGTCGATTGTGTTGGCAATCCCATTTCCGTCTTGTCCATTATTTCCTGGTAAGCCTTGCGGACCTTGCGCGCCATCTATACCGGGTGGTCCTTGCGCACCGGCTGGTCCGGTTAAGTTTGCGGTTGTAAATGTTGAACCGTCGGAGTAAACAAATGTGAGTGTGCCGTTACCATTGTCGATTGTGTTGGCAATTCCGTTTCCATCCTGTCCATTATTTCCTGGCAAACCTTGTGGTCCCTGCGCTCCATCCGCTCCCGCTGGACCTTGAAGTCCTTGTGCTCCATCAACACCCGCAGGTCCCTGTGCACCTGTTGGTCCGGTTAAGTTAGCGGTGGTGAATGTTGATCCATCTGAATAAACAAATGTGAGTGTACCATTGCCGTTGTCAATTGTGTTGGCGATTCCATTGCCATCGTGTCCATCATTTCCTGGTAAGCCCTGCGGTCCTTGCGCGCCATCAACTCCAGCAGGTCCCTGTGCTCCATCTACACCCGCTGGTCCTTGTGGTCCCGTTGGTCCTGTGATGTTTGATGTTGTAAATGTTGAACCATCTGAATAAGTGAATGTGAATGTGCCGTTGCCGTTATCAATCGTGCCTGTAATTCCATTGCCATCTTGTCCATCATTTCCATCCGCTCCTGGCAAGCCCTGTGGTCCTTGAACACCATCCACTCCAGCAGGTCCCTGTGCTCCATCTACACCCGCTGGTCCTTGTGGTCCCGTTGGTCCTGTGATGTTTGATGTTGTAAATGTTGAACCATCTGAATAAGTGAATGTGAATGTGCCGTTGCCGTTATCAATCGTGCCTGTAATTCCATTGCCATCTTGTCCATCATTTCCATCCGCTCCTGGCAAGCCCTGTGGTCCTTGAACACCATCCACTCCAGCAGGTCCCTGTGCTCCATCTACACCCGCTGGTCCTTGTGGTCCCGTTGGTCCTGTGATGTTTGATGTTGTAAATGTTGAACCATCTGAATAAGTGAATGTGAATGTGCCGTTGCCGTTATCAATTGTGCCGGTAATTCCATTGCCGTCTTGTCCATCATTTCCTGGTAAGCCCTGCGGTCCTTGCGGTCCTTGCGGACCTACTGCTCCATCTACACCGGCTGCTCCCTGCGGACCCGCTGGTCCCTGTGGTCCCGTGAGATTTGAGGTAGTAAATGTTGTTCCATCGGTAAACACAAGCGTGAAAGTTCCATTCCCGTTGTCAATCGTATTTGAAATTCCATTTCCGGTATTCGTCGGCAGCGTAATTGTGATTGAACTACCACTCAGTGAAAGCTGATTTCCATTCAGTGACAAATTTTGAATTTCATTCTGTGGATCGGAGTCAGCATCGTTCGCTAAGTTGGAGAGATCAACCGTACCCCCATTTTGCAACGTAAGGATGTGTGATGCTGGGTTGTATGACAAAATCTGGCTGTCCGTATTGTCGAGATAAGGTGTGAGGTCAATAGAGTTACCGCTTGTAATCGTCAGCACGTTATTGATGATCGCAAGATTTTGATCATTGGTCTCGTCCGCAGTTGCAACCCATTCAGTGCCGTTCCATTTCAAAACCTGGTTGATCACCGGCGCAGTAACATTCACATCCGCGAGATCATTCAACGTATTATTCGTCAGATCATCTGCTTCTTCAGCGATGGTGGTTGTAAAATCAGTGCCTGATTCTGTAATCACCAATTCGTTTGTATTGGGGTCAAATTGCACTTTGGAAATTGAGCCTCCGCTTGCGCCGCTATTTGCAGCATAAAGCGCATATGGCACAGAAAGCAATTCAACAGTTCCCATCAGGTGGAAATTCTGTCCACCCATCGGATCCAGTTCGATCCGCAACCACTTGTTGCCGGTCGCCCAAACGATGTTGCTGAAACTTCCGTTTGTATGAACTCCTTGTCCGATAGATACACTGAACAAGCCATATTGATTCGTTCCTGATTTATGCAGCTCAGAATAAACGTCTACGCCACCCTGCGCACTGTCGATGAGGGTGACGCGCAAGGTGATCTGCTGGTTTGCAAGGATGTTGCCACCCTCTCCGCGGGCTACAGCCTGGTATTTTATTCCTTGTGGAACTTGGGCAAAAAGACTAGCGGTGCAAAGCAGCGAAATTGCGAGCGAACTGAGGAATTTCATGTGGGTGGGTTTGGGACAAATAAATGTCACCTCTAAGTTAACAATTACTTAGGCTTGAAGGTAATACTTCCAGAGGTTTATAGTAAACAGAAAAAAGGGAGATTTCAGGTTAAATTTCCGTTAATTGCGGAAGTGTAAACGCAACAAATCACTAAAAAAGCTCAAGAATGGCTGAGGAAATAGACGGACGTAAGGTTTTTTCGCTCAATGAAGTGGGACGCAGTATTCAGAAAACCATCACTGAACGCTATAAAAGCTCCTATTGGATCAAGGCTGAAATGAACAAATTAAATCACTACAGCCATTCAGGTCATTGTTATCCCGACCTGGTAGAGAAGAAGGATGGCAGAGTAATTGCGCAAATGAGATGCACCCTTTGGAAAGATGATTACCACAGGATCAATACCATCTTTTTAAAGGTTTTGAATGAACCGCTCAAGAACGGAATAAAGATCCTTTTTCTTGCTACCATTGGTTACCATCCCGAATACGGAATATCCCTGAGAATAATTGACATAGACCCGAATTTCACTCTCGGTGATCTGGAAAGAGAAAAGCAAGAAACCATCCACCGGCTGCGTAAAGAAGGAATTTACGGGCAGAACAAAACCCGGAATCTTTCTTTGCTGCCGCAACGCATTGCAGTGATCTCAGTAGAAACCAGCAAAGGTTACGCAGACTTTCTAAAAATTCTTGATACTGCAAGTCAAACTTACGGATACAAGTTTTTCAGAATGTTATTTCCGTCGCTTTTGCAGGGAGAAAAAGCGGTTGAATCTATTACCACGCAGTTGGAGCATATTAAGAAAGTGATCCATCATTTCGATGTGGTCGCCATTGTTCGAGGCGGCGGTGGCGAGATAGGATTATCGTGCTACAACCATTATGATCTCGCAAAGGAAATTGCGTTGTTTCCCATTCCGGTAATTACGGGTATCGGACATGCAACAAACGAAACCGTTGCTGAGATGATCTCTTTTGAAAACGCGATCACCCCCACCAAACTTGCAGAATTTTTGATCCAGAAATTTCATGACTTTGCGGTGCCGGTGAAACACGCACAGGAGAAGATCACAGATAGGGCAAATCGTTTGGTTCAGGATGAAAAAAATAAACTGTTATCAGAGGTAAAACTGTTCCGTACAGCTTCAAAGAATAACCTTTTGGTGAACAGAAACGCAGTTCAAAAACAGTTTCAAACTTTATTTCACCAGTCACAGTTTCGTCTTAAAAATGAAAGGGGAACCCTTACCTCAACGTTGAGCGGGATCAAAAAACATGCGCACTCATTTTTCAGTTCTGAAAAAGCGCGCATTGATCAGTTTGTTGTTGGCGTAAGAAAAGATGCGAAAACAAAATTCAAACATGAAGCCTTACTGCTTGAGAATGCAGAAAAGAATTTATCAAATTTGAGCCCGAAAAATGTAATGAAACGCGGGTACAGCATCACGCAAGTCAATGGCAAATCCATCCGTTCTTCAGAAGAAGTTCAGGAAGGAACTACCATTACCACGCTGCTCTATGAAGGCAGTATGACAAGTGTTGTGAAAACCTCGTCTAAAGCAGAAGAACAATGAAAGAAAAACCAAATTATACGGAAGCATTCCAGGAGTTGCAGGATATAGTATCGGAGATTGAGCAGGGAGAAATCTCCGTGGATGAATTGTCGGAAAAAGTAAAACGCGCTTCTTTTCTCATCAGCATTTGCAAAACAAAACTCGCAACCACAGAGGAAGATGTGAACAAGATCCTGAAAGAGCTTGACGCAAACAACGAGGATAGTGAAGCGTAAAGAAGCCTTCCTTCAAATTAGAGATAGTTTCATTTATTTTGTCCAGATTATTTTTGAATAATTCGTTCAATCATGAAGATCAAACTGCTGTGCCTCACAATTCTATTTTCGTACTCGGCTTTCTCACAACTTCCCGGCGACCTCGACAGCACATTTAGCAGCGACGGGAAATTTTCAACACCCATTGGGACAGCGAATGGCTTAGGAAGGTCGCTTGCCCTGCAACCCGATGGGAAAATAGTGATTGCCGCCTATTGCAACAACGGAACCAACAACGATTTCGGAGTGCTGCGGGTGCTACCCGAAGGTGTTCTCGACAGCACCTTTGGCTCCAATGGAATTGTGACTACTGATATATCCTCAGACGCTGACTTTACTGAAGCAGTTGCGATAGATGCAGACGGAAAGATCGTGGTTGGCGGGTATAGCACCAATAGCAATGGCTTTGATTTTGCTGCAACACGATACCTGCCCGACGGCACATTGGATTCCACTTTCGCTGTGAATGGAAAACTGATCACCCTGTTAGGTTCGACAAGTTTTTGCAAGGACATTGCCATACAAACAGACGGCAAGATCATTTTGGGAGGTTACACGTTTAACAATACCAGCAATGAGTTTGCCCTCGTGCGGGTCCACCCCGATGGCGGAGCCGACAGTTCGTTTAATGCTACCGGGCAGGTACTGATCGGCGGGTTTACTTCCGGCTCAGCAGTGGCTTCTTCCATGGTGATACAAGATGACCAAAAGATCATTCTGGCGGGTCAGAGCTTTAATGATACTACTCTGAGATGGGAAATAGCCGTTGCGCGCGTGAATGCCGATGGCTCTCCTGACAGCACTTTTGGCGGAGACGGAAAAGTAGTAACAGCTACGGGCAATATTGACAACACGATCAACGCGGTTGCTCTGCAGGAAGATGGTAAAATAATCGTAGCCGGATTCCGCGGCACTTCTACCGGCAATAACAATTTTACGCTCGCACGCTACAATACAAATGGCAGCCTTGACAGTATTTTCGGCACGGATGGAATTCTGGTGATCAACTTCGGAACCGGCAACAATCAGGCAAATGCGCTCGCCGTGCAACCGGATGGAAAGATCATTGTCGCCGGCAACACGTTAATAGCTGGCGGTGACAATTTTGCGATTGCTCGTCTTACCACGGAAGGAGATCTGGATACCTCTTTTGGCAACGGTGGAAAGGTAACTACCCTGATCGGCTCGAACGATGGGATCAGAACGATTGCGCTTCAGCCAGATGGGAAGCTGGTAGTGTCTGGAACCACATTTCACGGAACAGGATTCAACGTTGCCGTTGCGCGTTATGAAACCGGTTTAATAATACCAGACGCAATTGATGAACCTGAACTTTTATTTTCCGGAATGTCAGTTTACCCTTGTCCAGCAAAACAATCTGTGGTACTCTCCTATTCTCTTCGTGAAGAAACATCTGTGTGTGTTCAATTGTTTGACATAAAAGGAAGTTTCGTTGCGGAACTGTTGAGCTCCGAAACACAATTAGCAGGGCAACATGAGCAAACTATTTTCTTACCCGCTTCCCTTGCCGCGGGTTTTTATTTTATTTCCCTGAATTCCGCCAATCAACTACAAGCATTAAAAATACTTGTGGCAAAATAGCGTTTATGTGAACAACCTGTGGTCCACATGAAAATATCCTGGCGGGCACGCGTTGCGTTGGTGTGCATTTTACTACTATGGAAAAGCGGCATTGGTCAAACGACCATCCCAAAAACCGAAGAAGAAAATTATCCAATACTTCCCTTTGCCGACAGCTCCATCTTCTCTAAATATGATTTCTATTTTATCGGGGAATCTCATCCGGAGAAATACACGAATAGAGTTGTCCTGAATAGTTTCATAGAGGAATGCAGGAAAGAAAAAAAGATCACCTATTTCTTTCTTGAAATACCCCCAACTGTGGAGCGAGCAATAAATAATTATATCCGGTCTCCAAATGATTCGCTGGAGAAGATCTTCAAAAGTCTTACTCCGCAGGGAAATTTGCTGTCACTTGCTCAAATGCTACACGAAAATTGGCGGGAAGATGTGATTGAAGACTCCCTCATTATTGTGCCGATAGAAACTGAAGTAGTATGGTGGCTTCCCTATGAAGAGCTTTATGCTCTTCTCTCAACACAGCATTTCTTTTCTCCATCGTTCGACACACTTTTGATCGAGACGCAAAACAGTTACGAGAAAAAAGAGAAAATACACAAGGAGGAGTTTGCCGCATTCATCGATGGCTTGCAAGCAGAGTTCACCCTAAATGAGAGCCTCTTCAAAAAACAATTTTCCGTACGCGATTACGACTTTATCAAAAAAGAGCTCACTGTTTCAATCCAACTTCTTTCCCTGATGGCTACAAAGAAAAAGAAGGTTGAGTTTTTCGCGGAGCGGGAAAAATTCCTGATCGACAACTTTATGTCCGCTGTTGCAGCGTTGGATAGCGGCACCTACAAATTAGTTGCTCAATTCGGCTCTTACCACGTTCAGAAAGAACCAACTTTATATCAAACCTATCATAAGTGGTTTCCTCTTGTCAGTGTTCTTCCAAAGAAAATGATCGATCTCTCAAGAGTGTACGCGATCGGATATTGCAACAGCCTGGATAAGGGAACACTCACAACAACCTATGTAAAAAAAATGAAGAAATGCGATTGTGTGCAGGAGCCAACGATCGTTGAAACCAAATCGGTGGTTCCTTCAAGCTGGTCGGCTGAGATGTTTGACTATTTTATCATGATGCCCACTCATAAAAGATAAAATCATTATTTTGTTCATGATGAACGGCGGACATGTTATGAAAGCCCTTAAAGTCTTCAAAACAATTGTTTTTTTGTGGGTAGCCTTCGGGGTTTATACTCAGTTGTACGCTCTATTCAGTTCTGATGTGCATGATCAACTGAATTCAGCATTCCGTTACCAATATGTTGTGACAGGTTATCCCACAGTTTTCAGAACAATTGCTGATGTTGCCCTTATAGCAGCACTTGTTTTCATGGCTGTGCGGCAATGGCTGCCTGAAAATCAGGGTTACCGGTTCTGGATTCCGGCGCTCTCCTATTTCATCCTGATATTACCTGACATCTACGTATGGCTCTGGCTAATAAACTATGGCTGGGCATACCGCATCATTTTGGCTTTACATACTTTGCCGCTTTTGTTTTTACTCTGCGAATTTGCAAATCATCAGACCTTAAAGCCAAAGTACATTTTTATCACAGCGATATTCCTGCTGCTTGCAGGATTTGCGTGTGACGCTCTATTTATAGACCACTCTTTCCCTGCCCGAACATTCGAATTTTTTGAGAAGAACTCGCTGATGTTCTACAGAGTGATTCACTGTCTTTACTACGCAGGAATCGTGGTGCTGCTTACTGGATTGGCGCAGATCATCAACCTGAAAGCAGCAGCATTTATCCCACCTGCCCTGCCACAAGAAGTATAGTGTCGTCTGCTATCCGACCCCAAACGTCAGGGCAACTATCTGCCCTTTCGTACTAACTTTACAATAATTCACTAAAATGACTTCAAAGGGAAAAGTGTTGGTGGCGATGAGCGGAGGTATTGACAGTACCGTTGCTGCAATTCTTTTGCACAAGCAGGGCTACGAGCTTGTGGGCATCACCATGAAAACCTGGGATTACGCCAACTCAGGCGGCACAAAGAAAGAAACAGGCTGTTGCAGCCTCGATTCCATTAATGATGCGAGACAAGTGGCGGTGGAACTCGGTTTTCCACATTACATCATTGATATCCGAAGTGAGTTTGGCGACTACGTAATTGACAATTTTGTAGATGAATATCTCGCAGGCAGAACTCCCAATCCCTGCGTACTCTGTAACACACATATCAAATGGGAATCACTGCTGCGCCGTGCTGACGCAATGGGCTGCCAGTATATCGCGACTGGTCACTACGCGCAACTGAGAAAAGAAAACGACCGCTATGTGATTTCCCGCGGGTTGGACGAAGATAAAGACCAGTCGTACGTACTGTGGGGAGTGAGTCAACAATGTTTGAGCCGCACGATTTTCCCACTGGCTGGACTGCGTAAAAAGGAGATCCGCAAGATGGCGGAAGACTGGGGTTATGTAGAACTCGCCAAGAAAAGCGAAAGCTATGAGATCTGCTTTGTACCCGATAACGATTACCGCGGTTTCCTGAAAAGGAAGGTAAAAACCCTGGAGGACAACGTTAAGGGGGGAAATTTCGTAAACAAGGCAGGGGAAGTGCTGGGGCAACATGAAGGCTACCCTTTTTATACGATTGGACAGAGGCGCGGACTAGGTGTAGCTGCCGGTGAACCGATGTATGTAACGGAAATTATTCCCGCTACAAACACGGTGGTGCTGGGCTATGAAGACGAACTGAAGCGCAACGGAATGTACGTGGGCAAGCTGAACATGGTAAAATATGCCGCGATACCTGAAGGGATCGAAACGCTCACGATGATACGATCGAATGATCATGGGGCGATAAGCAAGGTTTTTAATGATGAGAACCGGGTGCGGGTGGAATTCAATTCGAAAGTGCGCGCGATAGCCCCGGGACAATCCGCCGTATTCTACGAAGGGAATGATGTGCTGGGCGGCGGAATCATTCAGTCGAGTTTTGAGTTAAACTAGCTATATGAAAATATCTTTTTCACATCTTAGTACTGTCATTGCGCTCGTATTTTCTGCAATGCTGTTTTCCTCTTGCGAAAAGACTGAAGATCTGACCATTGATTACAAGTACGACTATTACCCCAGCCAAAAGGGGCACTATGTGATCTATGACGTGGACTCCATCATCTTTGATGAATTCGCCCACAGCTCGGATACATTTCAGTATCAAAAAAAATATGTGGTTGATTCGGCATTTGTGGATGGTTCCGGAAACAATGCTTTCAGGATCGTAAGATACCAACGTCCCGATTCTACACAAGGATGGGCGCTGTGCGACGTATGGTGGGCATCAACTCCGAATAATTCGCTTGAAGTGGTTGAAGAAAACCAGCGTTTTGTAAAATTGCTATTCCCTCCGAAAGAAAATCAAAAGTGGGACGGCAACAAGTATCTCGTTGATTCATTAGAAGCGAGTTGGTGGTATTGGAGGCTTGACGAATGGGAATATACCATCGCCGATCTTGACGCTCCTGCAACTATTCAAGGAATGACGTTTGACTCTACTCTCACCGTAAATCAGCAATCTGATTCTACCTTGATTCACAAGGTGATCTCTTACGAACAATATGCAAAGCATGTCGGGATGATCTATAAAAAATTCATCGCGCTTGAAAAGAACGGCGATATCACCCGCCCGTGGTCAAATCCAGAAAGCGGTTTCATCCTCACGATGACAATTAATAGCTACGGGGAGTAAAGGTTAATCCAACGATCAAACCAATCCCATCATTAATCAAGGCTATGAACTAATCTGCCTAATCCTCGTGTTAGTCTTAATTGTTTGAGTATTGCCCATAGGGGTTGTATCTTTATCTAGAATAATCTACCTTGAGATTGCCGGAATTGCTGTAAACCAATGAGTCGTTTTCTTCTTTCCTTCTTTCTTTTGTTCTCGCTAAATACTTTCGCACAAGACTCTATTGTAGCGACGAGGGTTTACAACAAATTCTGGATTCAATTTGCCGACAAGAAAAACAATCCTTTTTCGGTAGATCGTCCGTACGAGTTTCTTTCACAAAAATCATTGGATAGAAGAAGCCGTCAGAACATTTCAATTGATGAAACCGACTTGCCCGTTACCCCCGCTTATGTAAATAGTGTAAAAAATACCGGCGCAAAAGTTTGGATCAAATCGAAATGGATGAATGGAGTTGTGGTTGAAACCACCGACTCAGCAGTACTTGCGCAGCTTGATACCATGCACTTTGTAAGCTCCGTTGTTCCGGTTGCGGCTTACACTATTTATGACACCATCGATTCGTCGGGTATCGAATCTTACCCGATGATCAATTCTCCGGTAATGACTTCGAACCTCAGCTTTGATGAAGATCTCTACGGAAATTCGTTCAACCAGATCGACATGATGAATGGCGAATACTTGCATGAGCTGGGCTTTCGCGGCGAGGGCATGACTGTTGCGATACTCGATGCGGGTTTTTATCATGCAGATACTATTGCTGCCTTTGACAGCCTTTGGTTCACCAATAGGATTCTCGGCTACAAGGATTTTGTGGAAGGTGAAGATGACAGCGTTTTCATCAAGAGCACACATGGAATGCAGGTGCTCTCTACCATGGCAAGCAACTTGCCCGGAGAATTTGTAGGCACTGCTCCCGCCGCTTCTTACTGGCTGATCCGCACGGAAGATGCACTTTCTGAGTTCCGTATCGAAGAATACAATTGGACTGCGGGCGCCGAATTTGCCGACAGTGTTGGAGTTGATGTGATTAATTCGTCGCTTGGTTATGCGCTGTTCAACGATTCCACAATGAATTACAGATATTCCGACCTTGATGGCAATACAGCGGTGATCACGCGTGCTGCCGACAAGGCTGTAGAAACAGGAATGTTCGTAGTGAACAGCGCCGGTAATCATGGCAACAATCCCTGGAAATATGTGAGTACTCCTGCCGATGCAAACAACATACTTGCAGTGGGAGCTGTAGATGCCGAAGGCGTTTACACTTCATTCAGTTCACACGGTCCTACATATGATGGCAGAGTAAAACCGGATGTGGCAGCACAGGGAAGGGATGCCGTTATCATCAGCCGTAGCGGAACTGTTTCCATGGGCAGTGGGACTTCATTCGCTGCGCCGATCACCGCCGGGCTTGTTACCTGCTTGTGGCAGGCATTCTATGAAAAACCCAACAACGAGATCAGACAACAGATCATACAAAGCGCTTCACGTTACACAAATCCTGATGAGTTGTACGGCCATGGAATTCCTGACTTTCGCCTTGCATTTTTGAAGATGCAGGAAGAGAAAGGCGCACCCTACCTGCAGGAAATAGTACCTGTAGCCTACCCTAACCCGTTTGAAGAACAACTGCACGTAATGCTTTTTGCAAATGAAGCCGGAAAATATTCCGTCGAGATCTTAGACGCGATGGGCAGGCTCATGTTCCGCCAGGAACAGCAACTCGGTGAAATGCGCTTTCATGAATTCCAGTTCGACGACATGGATACCTTGCAACGCGGTGTGTACTTCGTGCGCACGAGCGGTAAAGGGGGCACGAATGTGATGAGAGTCGCTAAGTTCTAGATTCAAATCGGCATAAGTCTAACAAGAAAATCCCAAATTTCAATTTCTAAATCCCAAACAAATCCTAAATCTCAAATGATTAAATCTTGTTTGTTTAGGATTTAGTAATTGTGATTTAGAATTTACTTCGTAGTATCATCGTGTCTCTTCGGAAAATTGAAAAGCAAGCTGGTAATTACGGGGATAAAGAAAACGCCAACAGTAATGGCTGAAGTGAGGATGTCGGCTTTATGACTTGCCAAAAACGTGCTGAAGGGTGATTCGGGATTGAAATGCTCGAAAATCGCAAGCAACAATTTTATGCCGAGAATTCCAATCACGATAAATGCGCAAGCTTCAAGAAAAGGATATTTCTCCATCAGCCTTACAAATCCTTGTGCAACAAAGCGCATTGCAAGAATGCCGATAAATACACCTATCCACACTAAAATGATATTGTCGGTAAATGCCACAGCGGCGAACACATTATCGATAGAAAAAGCAAGATCCATTAACTCTACCAATACCACTGTTGACCAAAAAACTCCCATCCTACCCACCGTATGCCGGTAAAACCAATTGCTTTCTTTATTGATCACATCATCTTTCTTCTCGGGGGTTTGCTTACCTCGCCACCATTGGAACACGAGGAACAAAAGATAAAAGCCGCCAAGCGGCTTGAGCCACCAGATCTTGATGAGCAACGCCGCAAACAACAAACAAATCCCTCTGAAAAAGTAAGCGCCGAGAATTCCGTACTTCAATGCTCGTTTCCGCTGATCTTTTGGCAGGTCCATTACCATAGTTGCCAGCACTGCTGCATTATCTACAGAAAGCAGGCTTTCAATGATGATAAGATTGCCGATAATTAATAATGACGGAACCGGATTGTGAATGATCTCGCGGAATAGTTCTTCCATCTAATTAGTTATAGTGGTGCGGGTAAACTGTAGGGCTCAAATTCAGCCACAAAGAAAGCGAATTGAAATGATTTAGTTGTAGAACAAATGGTTTGAGCAATGCGCGCGGCTTCTCCCCTTCTAGGGGAGACCCAGAGGGGTACCTTTGGCTAAACCGCTTGTGCTATGTTGTGAAATACCCCTTTGTATTTCCCCTAGAAGGGGAAACTCCAACGCGCTAGCCTCATCATCCCTTCCTTCTCACTCCTCTCACTGCTTCCGCCTGTAAAGGATCTTCAGGCCAGTAATGTTTTGGATAGCGGATCTTCAGTTCCTTGCGCACTTCGAAATAAGCATTATTCCAAAAACTTTTCAGATCGGTAGTAACCTGCACGGGTTTGTAGCCCGGGGAAAGCAAATGCATCAGCACGCTCGTTCTCCCTTCGTTTATTTTGGGAGTATCTTCCATTCCAAAGCATTCTTGCAGACGCACTGCCAACAATGGTGATGAGCCATCAGCCTTGTATTGCAATTTGATATGCGAGCCACTCGGCACTTCAACGTGCTCCGGTGCAAGCGCTTTTAACCGATGTTGTTGCTCCGGCGTGAGGCTATAATGCAGAATTTCTTTCAGGTCGAGTTTCTTTAGATCATCCGGTCGCTTTATGCCGTTTAAATAAGGCGTGAGCCATTCTGAATTGGTGAGCAATAGTGTGTCTGTTTGCACATCAGGCAAATTCTCTTGCGGACGCCATTTCTTTAGCGACAACACGCGGTTTTGCCATTGTTCAACAGCTTCATCCCAATTAAGCAATGCCCTCCCTTCCTTTTGAATAGCATCGGTGATCGCTTTGACCAGTTGGCTATCATCGGGCGCGGGCAGCGGAGTGCTTTTCAAAACTATACTTCCGATGCGAAGGTCTTTGCTGGCGATCAATCCGCCTTTGCGCGTGTCCCAGGTAATTACTTCGGTTGTTTTCACCAGCGGTGCAAGATCTTTGGGATTGAGTGGTGATGCCATAAAGATCTTTCCCATGCCTTCACGATCACTGATGTGTGCAACTGCCAGCCACGGCTCACGTGCAAGATCATCCCGATGTCCTGCGGTGGCAATGCGTCCGTTTGCCAGTTGGAACTGCGCATTGTTACCCGGACGCGCACAAGCAATCCTTTCTGGATAGGCATATGCGAGAATGATACCTGTTTCAAATTCATTCACAGGACCATTGTCTGCTGCAATGGCGAACATACGACGATATTGCTCAGCCATCTTTTCAATGCGCGCAAGCCGGTTGCCACCCGCTTTCTCCCTGCGGTATCTTCTCAGTGCTTCAATGCGCAGGTTAATATCAATTCCCGTTTCGGGTGGCAACGGATCGCGTTCTTCCAGTAGCGGCGCAATGTCGGTCGCCAGTGCAAGTTGTCCCGCTTCTTGCGCACGAATGAGCATATGCGCAATACGCGGATGTGTGGGCAATCGGTGCAGTTGATTACCGTGTTCGGTGATACGGTTATTTTCCAGCGCTTCGAGTTGGTGTAACAGTTCGGAGGCTTGAGCAACATGTCCGCGTGGTGGTGGTGTTACCCATGTAAGCTGACGCGGATCAACAATGCCCCACTGCGCCATGTCAAGCACTAATGAACAAAGATCAGCCTGCTCAATTTCGGGAGTGGTTTGCTCTTCCATACGATGATCCGTTGCCTTCGTCCACATGCGATAACATACACCCGCACTCAGGCGCCCTGCCCTGCCTGCACGCTGGTCTGCCGATTCGTGGGAGATGCGCACAGTTTCTAATCGCGACAACCCGCTATTAGGGTCAAAGCGTGCGCGTCGTGCAAAGCCGCTGTCAATCACAATCTTGATCCCTTCGATAGTTAAACTGGTTTCGGCAATGTTGGTAGCGAGCACCACTTTGCGCTTGCCATTCCTGTCGGGCATAATTGCAGCAATCTGCTCGCCTCCTGTCAGTTGTCCGTAGAGGGGATGTATACGCGTTCCCTTCAGCGCGTATTTCAGCAACTCCTCACATTTCTTGATCTCCCCCTGTCCCGGTAGAAACACCAATGCATCGCCTTCATGTTTTTGCAACACTTCTTTCACGGTGTGCGCCACTAACTCTGGCAACATACGTTCGTCAACATCATTGCCGTAATGAATATCAACGGGATATTGCCTGCCTTTGCTTTCCACTACTGCCGCATTCAGCATTCCCGCCAACTGCGGCATATCAATCGTAGCAGACATCACGAGAATACGCAAGTCGGGACGCAGCACCTGCTGCGCTTCGCGGCACAACGCCATTGCAACATCCGCGTGCAAGCTACGTTCATGGAATTCATCAAAGATCACCAGCCCTACCCCTTCCAGCGCATTGTCCTGGTGGATCATGCGCGTGAGAATACCTTCGGTGAGCACTTCAAGGCGCGTATTATCGCCAATCACGTTTTCAAAACGAATGCGGTAACCAACAGTCTCACCCAATTTCTCCCCAAGCAGATCAGCCATGCGATTAGCGATGGTTTTGGCGGCAAGCCTGCGCGGCTCAAGCATCAGCACTTTTTGCCCCTTCAGCCATGGTTCATCGAGCAATGCTAATGGCACGAGTGTACTTTTTCCAGCACCCGTTGGAGCTTTCACGATGAGCGTTGAAGCATCTGCGAGCCCTCGTTTGATGGCAGGAATCGCTTCACGAACGGGGAGATCGATGGAATTGTAGTTAAAAGACAAATGAAAGTTTGAGGTGCAAAGTTAGCGCTTCGCAGATGCTTGCATCTCGCCAGCACTCACACCATTGTGTTCTAGATATACTGATGAAAATATTGCTTCGTCTTCACCGTTCTCAACACAAAAAATAGCAGCAGTCCGATGGGACCAAGCATGAATGCAAAGAACAGGCAAGGCAACACGAGCAGCCTGTTGATGCCATGCTTTTTCGCGCTGTTCACGATGAACAATCCCGTCATCATATCGAAAGCGAGATAGTGTATCCATCCGGCAAGTGTTGCTTGTTTACCGGTGAAAAGCTGCATCACGCCTTCCAGCGTGGTGAAACTTTCGAACCCGCCGGGTTCTTTTGCAAATGCGCTTACTACCAGCCATGTGTAGAGCGCGGCAAGCCCGGTAACGATTGCTCCCGTGATGAAGCGTTCTTTCCAGCACATTGGGATCCTAAGCTTAGAATTCCACGTGGACAAGTTGTCG
>JADMIO010991068.1_pt1 | contig 15569 bp, 15 predicted proteins | sample 8958161 | NCBI WGS metagenome assembly JADMIO01 (sample SAMN16585339, study PRJNA669376) | soil metagenome | isolation source: Crop rotation soil | place: USA: Cullars Rotation, Alabama | collected 2011
GAGGCACGGCCCTTCACCCAGCTCGGTCTGGAGTTGTTCGAAGCGCAGCGCGGCCACGTCGGAAGCGGAGACGTACTGCGGATTCGCGCCGGGGGAGATGAGCGTCACTCCCGCGGCCGTGATCGGCAGCACGTCGACGATCCGGACGACGAGGTGATCCAAGATCGACTGGATCGGAAAGTCGGTGACGAGGGTTCGTGCGAACTCGCTCAGCACATCGGCGAGCTGCCGGTCGAACTCCATGGCGCGCCTCCCGCTAGCACTGGAATAGCCGCGGGGACCCGGCGGAGTTCGGTTGTGAGAAAAGAAGTATACCGGTGTATTCCGTTCCTTTTGCCGATCACCCGCGACGCGCTTTTCGCACTCCTAGCTCTGCGGAGCCATGCGGGGCGGGCGGGGCCCACCGAAGTCGTCGAGAGCCAACGCATCGCTGACGAGGTCACGAGCAACTTCGGCGAGGCGGAGATTGTTGCTGCGGGCGTATTTCCTGAGGCGCGTAAATGCTTCGTCGGTGTCGATTCCCGCGCGTTCGGAGATCACGCCTTTGGCCTGCTCGATCACGATGCGGCTGTTGAGCGCCTCGTTCAGCTGCTCGTTCACGATGTGGGCTTGGAGACCGACGCGGTGCTGAAGGATCGCGATCGTGGCCACATCGGCCAAGGCCTGCGCGGCGAACACGTCGGACTCTTCGAGCTCGTCGAAGTCGGAGCGGAACAGGTTGAGCGCGCCGATGACCGAACCCCGCAGACGCATCGGGATCGCATGGGCCGAACCGAAACCGGCATCGAGCGCGACGGTGGCGAAGCGTGGCCACGGGTTGTCGTCGATGAGGTTCTGGTTTATGACCGCGTTCCCAGTTCGGAAACAGTCGACGCAGGGCCCTTCGTCCGACTGGATCTCGAACAGCTCGACGATGCGCATCGCCTCGCTCGATGACGCGACGACACGCAGATCGCCTTCGGAGCTCACCAACATGAGGCCGGCCGCGGATACGTCGAGCACCTCGACGCAACGGCGAGAGAGCATCGTGAGCAGCTCGACGACGTCGAAGTCGTCGACGAGCGTGTCGGCGAGCTCGACCAGCGTACGGACGAGCAAAGCTTCGTTCTGCATCAACGACCTCCCGCGCTCATCGGGACTCCCGCGGGAAGTCGGTCGAGTCGCAGCAGCCGCGATGCTACGGCGCATTCGGTCGGCGTGTCTCCACACGGAGCGATAAACGCATCATTGGTCACGAGGAAACCCTTTTCATCCGTCCAGGTCATCGAATCGAACGCGTCGAGTCACGACATCCTTGGCGACGTCGTCGAGCACTCGGTCGTTGCTGAAGGCGTACGCACGGATCGTTGTCAACGCTTCAGCAACGGTGATGCCGAGTTGCACCGAGACCATGCCCGAGGCTTGGTGCACGACGAAGCGCAGGTTCGCCCCGGCTTCGAGCTCGGCCGCCACCTCGCCCGGTGCCGCTTCGGACTGCATCGTCATGACCACCTTGGCCGCAACGTCTGCCATCACCAATGAGTCGGCGTGCTGATCGTCCGAGAGCGGACCCGGTCGGTCCCGGTAGAGATTGAGCGCGCCGAGGCGCACCGCGCCCACTTGGAGTGGAAAGCCGAACACCGCGCGAACTCCGGCCCGGATCGCCGGCGTCGAGAAGGCAAGCCAGCGCGCGGTGCTCGGGTCCGCGAGGTCGGGCTCGATCACCGGGTGGTTCAGGTCGTAGGCGTCGACGCACGGGCCTTCACCCAACGTGAACTGCAAATCTTCGATCAGCGCGCTCACGTCGTTGCTCGAGCACAACGATCCGCGGGGTACCGCGCCCGACATGAGCATGATCCCCGCGCCGCTCATCGCCGTGACTTCCGCGGCGACGTCGCACAGGCGCGCGGACCTCGGTTCCTCGTCCGGAGACGCCGAAACCAAGGCGAGGATGCGCAACAGCCGGTCGCCGGGCATGATCGGTGGCTCCTCGCAGTGCTGCAATGAGGTGCGCCACCGAGGTCCGGGGCAACGCAGATCTGTCGGGCGCAGACTAGCCCTCGCCTGGCTCACACGCCGCGGGCCGCTACGATCGTGGCTCCCTCGGGGGTGTAGCTCAGCCCGGTAGAGCGCTACGTTCGCAACGTAGAAGTCGTGGGTTCAAGTCCCATCACCTCCACCAAACGGTCGTTACTCGAACCGCCCAGTACCTGGGCGTATGGCTCGTTGTAGCGAACGTCGGTGACGGCGTCGGCTGCGATATGGATCGACTGGATGATCCGATGCCGCCGAGCTCTCGAGGGTCGGCGAGTAGTGGCGCTCAAGTCCGTGAGGGCTGTTCGGATGGCGTCTCTCGCAAGAGCCATGCGTTCCTCGTCGAGGTGGACGAGTCGCTCAGCGCGCTGGATCGACGCCGAGATGCGGCTCTGCTCGGCCTTGTAGTCATCGAGGCTGATCGCATCCCCTAGGTATGCGGCGAGGAGACGCTGCTTGCGAGCGCTCAAGTGGCCTAGTTCGCCTCGCGCCTGTTGGCGCGTGTCGTGGTTCAACGCGATCCGGCGTTCGGACTCAGCATTGACGGCGTGATTGAGCTTCGTCAGAGTGTCCACGGGCATTCGCGAACACTGTTCAACGTCTGCGACGAGCTCATCGACTACTCCCGCGGGTACATGCGTTGACGGACAACTGGCCTTGTTGCGTTGTCGTCCGAGGCAGAAGAAGTACTCGAATCGCTTCTTCGCGATTGTGAAACAAAGACGGGATCCGCAGACGCCGCAATACACGAGACCGCTCATGTGGTGCTCGTTGCGGCGACTACGACTCCCATTTCGGTTTTGCGCGATCGCTTCTTGCACGCGGTCGAAGAGTTCGGTGGTCACGAGTGGATCGTGGTTGCCGGGGAAGTCGACGCCCTTCCAGCGCAACGTTCCGACGTAGAACGGATTTGCAAGTGTCGACGCAAGGCGTGATCGAGCAAGTGGCACGCCGTCGTTCCCAAGACCCTTCTCCGCCAGATGAGCCTGCAAGGCCGATAAGGGCCATCGGCCTGTGGCGTAGAGATCGAACGCTTCACGAACCAGTGGTCCCTGGGTGGGATCGATCTCGACCTTCGCTTCTCGCCTCTCACCCGTACCGCGTACGTTGCGGTAGCCGATCGGTGCGCGGGCAGGCCACCAACCGCTCTTCAATTTCTGTAGCTGACCCTTTCGGATCTCTAAGGCAAGGTTGCCCGAGTAGTACTCCGCAAGGCTTGCGAGCACACTCTCGACGAGACGGCCCGACGGTGTTTGTTCCAAGAGCTCGGTGACCGAGAAAAGGGTGACGCCCAGCTCCCGAAGGAGGGCCCGAATAGACGCGTGATCCTCGAGGTTCCTCGCGAGGCGATCTAGTCGATGGACTACGAGCGCGTCGATCGAGCGGTCGTGTTGTAGGACACGAAGCAGGTTTTGAAAGTCGGGCCGATCGGCGGTGCGCGCGCTTTCACCAGCGTCGCAGAACTCGTGCGCGAGATCTGCGCCCTGCGCCATCAGCCACTGAACACAAGCATCGCGCTGAGCGCCCAGGGAGTAACCCTCTTGAGATTGCTCCTTCGTTGAGACTCTGGTGTAGATGACTGCGCGCATATGTTCGTAAGCCCCTCCAACTATTGTCCCTCCCGGCCGCGAAACCGATAGCGCGGGGTCGCGAGGTTCTCTTCCATTCTGGGACCATGTCTCGCTTCGCGCAAGGCCTCCGCGCGATGCTCGCCGTGCAGCGGTTCTGAGGATCGAAGGCTGATGCCACGCCGTACGCGATCACCGACGTCACGACGATGCCAGCACGTCAGCGCCGCGCGGGGCGTCGCACATCGGGCATCGGGCGACTGTCGAATCTTCATGCCGGCGTGGGACCGGCATGAATAACCGAACTCGACACACACGCGTCTTGCGAATTGGTGGCGCAACGGTCCTCGCACATCCGACTACGAGCAGGCATGCACGGATGGCGGGCATGCGGCGGTGTTTCCTTGCCGTCGCATTCCACGCTCTGGTCGGGCAATCCCGGTTGCTGTGCGCCATCCTCATCGCTTCCGCCATCTTCGAGTATCCGCGCAGATGCTCGAGAGCCTCGGTACGATCGACTACAGCCTGTAGTCATAGCTCCGGGAGATGTCGTGAATCGAGTAGCCACTGACGCACGGAGACACACGGCGCGTGCAGGGCTCGTGGTCGGAGTCATCGCGGCGACGGTGCTCGGTTTCGCAGCTCCAGCATGGGCGCATCATCCCGTGCTGTTCGGATCGACGAGTTGTTCCGGTAGCAATCACGTTGTGCATTGGACGATCGGCAACAGTGAGTCGGACCATCAGATCACGGCTGTATCGCTAGCGTCGGCGATCGGTACAGAGTCGTTCCCGGTATCCGGCTACACGTTGCCGATCGGAAACGGCGGGTCAACAATCGCGACGACGATAGTCCCGGCGCCAACGCTCGGTACGATCACCCTGACGGTCGTCGCCACGTGGGCCGATGGGCACTCCGCAACTGATCAGACGTCCGTCGACCTCGTGTCGGGATGCACGACAACGACGAGTTCAACAACCACAACGACATCGCCGTGCAGCGAAATGACGACTACCACGGCGCCATGCATCGCGACCACAACCACGACAGGGTCCGGACCGACTACGACGACGGCTGCACCGACCACGACGGCCGTCAGTGATCAGAGTTCCACGACTACCGAGACACCGACGACAGCAGAAGCGCCGACTACGAGCGTCGATGTCGAAGGCTCTACGACGACCTTGGGCGGACAAGGCGGCACGGTTCCGACCACGGAGGTCGAGCAACCGACGACGACATCACCCGTCGGTGAACTGGGAGGCCCGGTACCGACGACTTCGTCACCATTGACGGGCCGGGAACTTCCTCGAACGGGTGGTGGGACGTCCTTCCCGTTCGCCTTCGGTCTGAGCTGCCTCGGTGCAGGTGCCTTGCTTGCGGTGCGGAGGCGACGCAGCCGGACGTGCCTGTAAGGGATCGGCTACCGCTGCTCGTCCTGCGTTGGGCCACACTACGCCAGGCTCCGGCAACCTGTGCTCGTGGATGACTCGTGCTGCGATGAAGTTGAACCCGTCGCTGCTTGCGCACGCGCGAGACCTTGCCTCGCGGGAAGCAGGCCTCGCGGTTGTGGTGACACAGCGCACTGACGGCACTGCCCAGGCATCCGTTGTCAACGCCGGGTTCGTCGTGCATCCAGTGTCCAACGAGTCCGCAGTCGGCTTCGTGGTGCAGGGCGGCGCCCGGAGGAAACTCAAGAACCTGCGCGCGAGACCGTTGGCAACCTTGGTGTTTCGTTCGGGGTGGGAGTGGGTCGCGATCGAAGGCGATGTCGACCTATTTGATCTTGGCGACCTCTTGGAGGGCAGCGAGTCGGACCTAGTTGTCCGCGTGTTCCATGAGATCTACTCCGCCGCGCTCGGCGGCGCACCAGCCGACTGGGCGTCGCGCGACGATGCGATCGAGCGAGAGGGGCATGTCGCTGTTCTTGTCCGGCCCACCCGCGTGTACTCGAACCCGACGGTCACCTGACCTCGCTGGGAACGTCGCCGCGTTGCTAGGCGGCCCCCAGTCGTCAGCAAAGCCGGAGGATCGCCGCGATCGAGGGCTCGACGAGAACGACCGACACGGCAAGTGCGACACCTGCCGCAACGGCGCCTGACGCAAAGCCGAGCTCGGTCAGCCGAACGGGCCTCGGCTCGTCTTGTAGTAGCGATTCGACGCGTTCGAGGACGCCGGTGTTTGCCATCCCGAGGCCATCGCCGGGCGCATCCGCCTGTGCGATTGCTGCCCGCGCGATTGCCCGCGCGACGACGTCGCGACTACCGATGTCGCGTACGGCCTCCTCGTCGGCCCACCGCTCGGTCGCGAGTCGGACCCGAGCGTTGAGTGGGTCGAGTACGGGAAATGTTGCCGCGGCGAGTTGCGTCAGCCGTAGGTATCGGTGGTGATGACACCGAAGGTGGGCGCGCTCGTGTGCGAACAGCACGCGCCGTTCATCAGCGTCCAAGGCTTGGAGCATCGCGGTCGATACGACGATTTGGCCAGGTCGACCGGGGAGCGCGAATGCCGTCGGTACCTCTGATCCGACAATCGCGATTTCCCGGCCGTCGGCGGTTGCCCGCAGTCGTCGTTGGCGTCGGCGTACGCGCCACGCCGAACCAGAGATCGCGAACAGCCCCAGCATTGCTAACCAGCCGATTGGCGCGACGGAGTTGGTGTGCTCGGACACAACTGAGCTGCACCATGAGAGTCGTTCGGCGATCCCGTGCAGCTGCGCCAGACTCGCCGCGGCGAGCAGTACCAACGTCCAGACCATCGCGAGCGCCGAGAAGACCGCGAACAGCGTCATCAAGCGGGCTGCCGCCTGCGGTCGAACGCGGCGCGGAACGAGCAGTGATGCGACAGCTGTGCCGAGTGCGACGGCGACTGCGATTGCGGTTGCGTTTCGCACGTCATTTCCTCCGGGGCGGCGTGGCGCCGTCGAGGAGGGCGCGTAGCGTGCGTGCCTCGCGCGCCGAGAGCGATCCGACGAATCTGCTCAACGCCGCGTTCTGGTCGGATGCGTTTTCGAGGGTTGCCAACATGCGTTGTGCGGTCAGCTCGGCTTCAGTGAGTGCTGGTGAATAGGCGAAGGCTCGTCCGCTCCGTTTGCGGGTTACGAGTCCCTTCTGCCAAAGCCGCGTCAGAATCGTCATGACTGTCGTGTAGGCGAGTTCGGACCCGAGGGCGTCGAGAACGGTGGCAGGGGTTGCCGGCTCGCCCAACGCCCACAGCTCGCTCAGAACCTCGTGTTCGAGCGCTCCCATCTCTCGACGCTCGGTCATCGTGCTCCCTGCCTCGTCCGGGCCCGCTCGGGCTCGTGGTCCGGTTCCGATTCTGCCCCATCGCCACTCTCCGGCATGGCCTCATGCGCCGGGAGGTGGAGCCGCTTCAGCAGCAACGCGTTGACCGCGACCAGGAAGCTTGAGCCTGACATCGACAATGCTGCGATCTCCGGGCGCAGCACGAGACCGAACGCCGGTTTGAATACTCCTGCGGCGATCGGCAACGCGATCGCGTTGTAACCGATGGCCCAGCCGAGATTCTGTCGCATCTTGCGCACGGTGCCCCGGCCGACTGCGATCGCGATCGCGATGTCGAGTGGATCCGATCTCATCAAGACGACGTCGGCCGTTTCGATCGCCACATCTGTGCCTGCGCCGATCGCAATCCCGAGGTCGGCTTGCGCGAGAGCCGGCGCGTCATTGACTCCGTCGCCGACCATTGCGACACCTCGCCCCGAGCGCTGAAGCTCGGCGACCTTGGCCGACTTGTCGGCCGGAAGCACCTCGGCGACAACACTGTCGATTGCGAGCTGGCGACCGACGCGCTCTGCCGTCGCGAAGTTGTCGCCGGTCAGCATCACGACTTCGATACCGAGGTCGTGGAGGGCTCGAATCGTCGCGACCGACGTCGGCCGGATCGCGTCAGCAATCGCGATCATGCCTGCGATCGCGCCGTCGAGCGCGACGAACACGACGGTGTGCCCGCCGGAAGCGAGCTCCTCCCCGCGTGCAGCGAATCCGAGGAGGTTGACGCTTTCGCGCTGCATAAGCCGCCTGTTGCCCACAACTACGCGGCGGCCTTCAACGATACCGATCGTTCCATGCCCGGGTACGTTCTCGAACTCCGAGACGCGAGATGTGGATTCGTTGTCAGCGGCGCGCGCGACAACGGCTCGCGCGAGTGGATGTTCCGATTCTCGTTCGAGGGCCGCTGCAAGACGCAGCATTTCTGCCTCTCCGATGTCTCCGGTTGCGACGATCTCGACGACTTCAGGTTCACCCTTCGTGAGGGTCCCCGTCTTGTCCATGACAATGACGTCAATGTGCGCGGCGGCTTCGAGCGCCGCTGCATGTTTGAAGAGCACGCCGCGCGCCGCCCCGAGGCCGGTGCCGACCATGATCGCGGTCGGGGTGGCAAGCCCCAGCGCGTCAGGGCAAGTGATCACCACCACCGTGATCGCGAACAGCATCGCTTCCTCGGCAGAGCTGCCGGCTACGAAGAACCAAGCTGCGAACGTCGCGGCGCCACCGAGCAACGCTACGAAGACCAGCCAGAACGCGGCTCGGTCGGCCAGGCGTTGACCTGGCGCCTTCGAGTTCTGCGCCTCCTGGACCAGCTTGACGATCTGCGCCAGCGCAGAATCGGCCCCCACTCTGGTCGCGCGGACTCGCAGCGTTCCATTGCGGTTGATCGTGGAACCGATCACCTCGGCGCCCGGGTCTTTGTGCACGGGCAGGCTCTCGCCGGTCACCATCGATTCATCGACCTCGCTGTCGCCGTCTTCCACAATGCCGTCGACCGGAACCTTGTCTCCTGGGCGCACCAGGACGAGATCGCGAACGACGACCTCTGCAGTCGGAACATCGATCAGCTCATCGTTGCGTATGACGGTCGCGATCGGCGGCGCGAGATCGAGCAACCGACGAATCGCTTCGTTGGCACCACCACGAGCGCGCATTTCGAACAAGTGTCCCAACAGCACGAATGCCGTGAGTACCGTGGCGGCTTCGTAGAAGACTTCTCCACCACCAGTCAGCGTGACACCGACTGAATAACCCCAGCCCGCTCCGATCGCGACCGCGACGAGAACCATCATGTCGAGGGTGCGGGCGCGCAGGGCCCGCGATGCGCCCTGGAAGAAGATCCACGCCGACCAGAACACGACGGGCAAACTCAACACGAGCTGGAAGACGTCGTCCCGCAAACCGAAGGGCGCGGCTACCTCGAAATGAAGTACGTCGCGGCCGATCGCAGACCACAACAGGATTGGCACCGAGAACACTGCCGCGACGAGGAAGCGGTTGCGCATGTCGCGCACCATCGCGGCCATCGACATTTTGGCGTGTGCACCGAGCCCCATCACCTCGCGTGGCGATCGAGCCGATGAGTCAGCGTTTACCGGCGCGCTCGTCGACGGAGCACAGATGTGATCGGGTACGGACTCGCCCCGGCAATGCAATCCGCAATCCGCGATCCACCCGCGCAGCGCAGCGATCGAAGTCAGGGCCGGGTCGAACTCGACGGTCGCTGTTTGTGCAACCGCGTTCGCATCAACGTGCACGACCCCGGGTCGCCGGAGCAGCTCACACTCCACTACGGACGTCTCCGTTGCCCACAGCAAACCCGTCGTCTCGAGCACGACAGTCCTCAGGCGCATTACGACAAAGCGTAGTTGCTAGGGTCGAGCGTCGACCAGGAGGACTCATGAAGAAGTGGACACTCGCTCTCGCGCTCGGCGGTTTCTTGGCGATGCTCGTTCTCACGAGCTGCGGGAGCAGCGGGAAAGACGGATCCTCGGGTCCGTCCTCCGGGAACACGTTCGAGTTGAGCGAGTTCGAGGTCACCCCGCCGACGAACGCGCTGCACCCCGGCCGCGTCGTGATTGCTGCGGACAATGTCGGAGGGGAGGTGCACGAGCTCGTCATCGTCCGCGCCGAGAGTGTGAGCGACCTGCCGAAGAAACCAGACGGCTCGGTCGACGAAGGCAAGATCGCTGCAGCAGACAAAGTCGGCGAGCTAGAAGACATCGCCTCGCGGTCGAGCAAGAACACAACACTCGAGCTCAGGGCCGGTGACTACGTAGCTTTCTGCAACCTCATCGACAGCATGACGGGCGCGGACTCGGCTCCACACGGCGGGCACGACTCCGAAATGGGGTCGGCATCCGGTCATGTCCATTTCGCAGAAGGCATGGCGGTCCCGTTCAGCGTCACGTGACATCCACGAAACTACGCGGTGTCGTAGACTCGCTTGTTGACCGTTAGAGCGAGCTCGCGCTCCGCAAGACCCCAGGTCTCGGCCCACGCCCCGCAGGGAGTCCCATGAAGCACCGATTCGCTCGACCGACAGCGCTCGCAATGTGTATTGCGTTCGTCGGTGGACTGGTCGGTATCTCGACCGCATCCGCATCCAAGATTGATGACAAGAAGGCGCAGGCTGCGGAGCTCCAGCGCGAGATCGATGCGAACGGCGAACAGATCTCGATGCTTGCCGAGCAATATGACGGCGCGCAGCTTCGGCTCGACGATGCTCGAGCGAACATCGTACGAGTGGAGAGCCAACTCGCGGCCGCCCGAGAGCGCGCGAACCACATTCGAGCAGTCGTCGCTAGACGAGCGACCGATCTCTACATGGGTGTCGGCGCCGAGCCACCCTTGGGATGGACTGATGTCGCGGACGTGAACGAGGCGGGGCGGCGTTCGACCTACGCCGCGGCCGCCGCGGACAAGGACGTTCGGTTGCTCGACGGGCTCCGCGCGTCTCGCGAAGACCTGACCGTGGCTGAGCGCGATCTCGAAGTCGCGGAGCAGAAGGCCCAACAGGAGATAGACGCACTCAACGCGCGGCGAAGCGAGATCGAAGCCGCGAACGCCAAGCAGACGGACCTGCTCGGACAAGTGCAAGGCGAGATCGCGACGCTCATAGAACAGGAGCGGGCGCGCCGGGCGGCCGAGGAGAAGGCGCGCAGCGACGCTCGGCTCGAACAGCTGCGCGCCGATGCCGCCCGAGCGCGAGCAGCGGCGCAAAGCGCGAGGCGCGTCGAGACGGTCGACCGCGGTGAGGCCGACGCCGCGCCGGTTCCCATTCCGAACGCCCCCGCGCCTTCCGACGGCGCAGCGGCGGCCGTGGCTTACGCGAAGGCGCAACTCGGTAAGCCGTATCGTTACGCGGCGGCGGGCCCCGACGAGTTCGACTGTTCGGGTCTCACAATGATGGCCTGGGCCCAGGCGGGCGTATCCATGCCGCACTATTCGGCCGCCCAGGGAGCGATGTTCCCTCGCGTGCCTGAGGACCAACTCAGTCCCGGCGATCTCGTCATCTACTACTCGGATGAACACCACGTCGCGATCTACGTGGGTGACGGCATGACCGTTGCGGCAACGCAGACGGGCGACTTCGTGAAGCTCCAGCCGGTATTCCGGTCGGGCTACAACTATGCCGTTCGGCCCTGAGGAGTGCACCGATGGGTGAAGTGACGTTCCGGCCGGCAACCGCGCAGGACAAGGACCGGATGGCGGAGATCGTCAACGCCGAGCCGGGCGGCGAACCGATCGCGCTGATGGGCGACGTCGAGCTCGCTCGCAAATACGGTGTCGGGCTGTTCAAACTCGACCCGATCCCCAACGACCAGCGCATCTCGGTCGTCGCTCAAGCAGATGATGAGATCGTCGGGGTGTTGCAATACGAGTTCGGCGATCTCGGCAAACCGCACTCACGACTCGATGTGCTGTGGATGCTGACGAAGCTCCTCGGGCCCGTCGGGCTGCTCCGAAGGATCCGGGCGGTGCAATCACGGGCCAAGGTCGATATTCCAGTGCCGCCGGGTTCGTTCCAAATCGCGAACCTGCACGTGGCGCCGGGCTTTCAGGATCGGGGAATCGGCGGCCGAATGCTCGGGTGGGCCGAGGACAAGGCGATCGAGCTCGGTGCACCGCGGATGACACTGATAACGACCACTGACACAGCTCGGATCTCGTGGTACGAGCGATTCGGGTTCAAGATCACTCGAACGGCCACCGATCCGAGCTACAAGCGTTACACGCACATCGATGGTCGGGTGCTGATGGAGAAAGAGTTACGCAGCGCAGAAGGTTGAGTGTCGGTCTCCGTAACCACTACAGTCTGTAGTAGTTTCGGAGAATGACCGTGGTTCAAACAGTTGATCCGCGACGCGACGCTGCATGGCGCGAACTCATGATGTCTCCGCGCGGAAGCGTCTTCGGATCCGCGCCATGGCTATCCGCAATCTCCAACACCTACGGTTTCGACATTTCTGCCATCGTGGTTGTCGATGACGACCGGCCTGTCGCCGGCATCGCCTTCGCGGAACTCGACGACCTGCTCGGTCGTCGTGTGATCAGCATGCCTTTCTGCGACTATCTCGATCCCATCATCGATGTCGACGGCCACTGGAACGCGCTTACTGCTCCGCTCCTCGAACGCGACCTTCCACTATCTCTACGCGTACTCCACGCCGAAGCGCCTCGCCGAGACCGGCGATTCGAACAGGTCGGCGAGATGGCGTGGCACGAGACAAATCTCGATCGAGACGAAGATGCGCTCAGCGGGTCACTGCATCCCACCGCCCGTAGGAACATTCGGACCGCTCGCCGGAAAGGGGTGACCGTCCGTTTCGGGTCAGAACTCGACGACGTGCGCATCATTCACGAACTCCATCGCAAAACGCGAAAGCGCAAGTATCGGATCTTGGCTCAGCCTCTTTCGTTCTTCGAGAACATCCGTACACAGTTCGCGCCATCCGGCGGCATCGAGATCGGGCTCGCTGAATACGAAGGACGACCCATCGCCGCGTCACTGAATCTCGTCTGGGGGAATGTCTGGTACTACAAGTTCGGAGCGTCGCTCGCCGAGTACCTCAATCTCAGACCAAACGAACTGCTCGCGTGGGAGAGCATGGTTCGGGCGCGCCAGCTCGGTTGCTCGACTTACAACTGGGGTGTAAGCGACTTCGATCAGCCCGGTCTCATCGAGTACAAGAGGAAGTTCGCCTCGGATGAGCGCAACGTCGCGGTACTGCGACGTTGCCCGGCCGGACATTCGAATGCGACAGCCGTCGAGGTTGTAAGAGTGTTCGGGGAAATGACGAGCCTGCTCACCCGCGACGACATTCCGGACGCGGTGACTGATCGTGCGGGCGAGATTCTCTATCGCTACTTCACGTAACAGGGACGTGACCTGAGACCGCGATGACGACTTTCCCTCTCGCGTGGCCGGCCTGCAGGTACCGGATGGCTGCAGGGGCCTCGGTCAAGGGGAATGCTCTGTCGATGACGGGTGTGACCTTGCCGGACTCGATGAGTTCGGTGAGCTCGAGTAGGTCGTCGCTGTTCTCCGAGCATACGAACGTTCCCAGCTTCTGGCTGACGAACGGTGAAAGCATAAGTGCTCGCACCTGGCGGTCGCTGCCTCCGAGCCAGCGTCCGTCGGTTTCGCCGCCGGTGATGACGAGAGTCCCGCGGGGAGTGAGGACGTGCCGGAGGTCATGCAACGAACGGTTGCCGCCGATGTCGATGACCACGTCGTATCGAGATTCTCCGTTCGCGAGGTCGGTCTGGGTGTAGTCGATGACGTGGTCGGCGCCGAGGGCGCGGACCATGTCGACCTTGGGCGTGCTGCACACGCCGGTGACTTTTGCACCGAACGCTTTGGCGATCTGCACGGCGAAGGTCCCGACGCCTCCCGATGCTCCAGTGATCAACACCGCCTGGCCTTGTTGCACGGATCCGTGATCGCGCAAGGCCTGGAGTGCGGTGAGTGCTGAGATGGGGACGGCTGCGGCTTGTTCGAATGTGAGGTTCTTCGGCTTCGGCGCGAGCTTGCGGGCCCGCGCGCATGCGTACTCGGCGAACGTGGCGTCACCAATGCCGTACACCTCGTCGCCGGGGTGCAGGGTTGTCACGTTCTTGCCGACCGCTTGTACCGTCCCGGCGAGACTGCGGCCTGGGTTGAGGTACTTCGGCTTGCGGAGCCCGAAACCCGCGACGCGGATGGGGTAGGGGAGGCCGGTCATGATGTGCCAGGTGCCGCGATCGACCCCGGCGGCGTGGACTTGGAGCAGCACGTCGTCGTCGCCGACCTCGGGCGCGTCGGCCTGCTCGAAATGCAGTACGTCGTCGGCCTGGCCGTACTCGCTCTGCACGATCGCCTTCATCGTGCTCTCCCTTCCTGGATTTCGGTGATTAACGGAATGAGTTTGCTGACCTCGTTGATGACGATGGCGGGATGTTCTCCTTGGATGTGGTGTCCGGTGTTCTTGACGGTGACCACTGTGGACGCGGTTGACAAGGCAGCCCAGTGCGCAAGGCCCTTGTTCCAGATGTTGGTCAGTCGCACCAGCTCGCTCGCAGCGAGGCCCGGCAGCGTTCGCTTGGCGGCGGTCATGATTGTCATCGGTAGGTCGTCGAGTGTGGTGATCGTCGCGACGTCGTGGAATGCCGGGAACGCATCGAGTCGTTCGGCGTCGCGTTCCGGGTGGTGGAAGATGCCGCAGGTGGTCTGGTAGTCGCGGCCGGTTTGCGTGCCGTCGTTGGGTACGGCGCACAGAGCGGCCGGCCAGGTCGGCGGGCTGGCGTCGACGAGCATGAGTCCCACGACCTCGGTGCGGTAGCGCGAGGCGAAGTCCACGGCCTCGGCGCCGCCGAAGGAGTGGCCGACGACGACGTACGGACCTGGTTCGTCGGCCTTGACGAGGAGCGCGTGGAGGGCGGCAGCCTGCGTCGCGAAGGTCTGCGGCGTCGTGGCCGCGTCGCTCGTCCCGGTACCGAATCGGTCGTAGGTGCAAACGCGAGTCCGCTTCGCGAGGGCCGGCTGCACTGGGCTCCAACTCTCGTCACCGCCGTTGTCCCAGCCCGCGATGAGGAGCACGGTTGAGGCGCCGCTGCCGTCGCAGTGGATGTGCAGCCGGCCGGACTCGATGCGGACAGCCTTGTCCACGACGAGGCTCGGACGCTTGACGGTGGTTGTGGTGGTCGATCGCTGCCCAACGGTGACGGTTGACGCCGAGGTCGTCGTATCAGCGGCGCGATCTGGGTTCGAGCTTCCGCACGCTGAAACCGCCAATGTCAGTGCGATCGTGAAGATTGCACTCGAGATGGACGCGTACTTCATGTCACGCTGCCTTTCCGGAAAGCGTGCTCGTTGTGAGCGCTGCGGTGATGTCTTGATTGATCGAGCCGATCGTCCGAGCCGCGGGCGCCTCGCCCTCGATGAACATGGGCTGCGTCTGGTTCGCGAGCAGTGCGTGGATCGAGCTCCTCGAGCGCGCGGCGGTGTCGTTCCGGGCGGCCATCAAGCCGTCCGGGGCATCCTCGTACAACAGGATCGCCAGCGCGACCCAGGCAGGGGCGAAGGTGAGGGGCACGGAGCCGGTGATCACGGTCTCGGTGCTGCCGACGAGGGCGACGGTTAGCAGGAAGACCGCGACGAGAAGGCCGCCGATCAGTGAACTGGCGACGATTTGTCCGATCAGGCGCGTGCGCGGCACGGTTTCGACGAAGTTGCCGACTCCTCGCGGATCGGCGCCGGAGGTCGCTCCCGGTGTTGCGGTGCGTGTGACGGCCATGCTCGGGCTCCCTCGTCCTGGGTTCGCAAGCCCGCGTTGGGCTCTTTTCGCAATTTCGGCCTAAGGCTGGTGACGCCGCATCGGGCACGACCCCTCAGATTCCGACCCTCGCAGAAGACCACTTGTCTCTTGCGTGGTGCTGTTGGGGGACTTGCACGCGACGTGGACCGAACGCCGGTGACGCCACAGCGACCTCAGATTTCGAGCGGAGGGTCGGCGATACTGGTGGTCCCGTGCCCGAACCGACGTCAACTCCGGACTTCGTTGGACGTGCCGACGAGCTTGCTGCCTTCGAGCGCGCGGTTGCGTCTGCCCGCCAAGGCGCGCCCGCGGTCTTACTTGTAGGCGGCGAGGCGGGGATCGGGAAGTCGACGCTCGTCATCGAAGGAGCGCGGTGCGCGGGTGCCGAGCTGCTCGTC
>JADMIO011875267.1_pt1 | contig 15569 bp, 22 predicted proteins | sample 8958161 | NCBI WGS metagenome assembly JADMIO01 (sample SAMN16585339, study PRJNA669376) | soil metagenome | isolation source: Crop rotation soil | place: USA: Cullars Rotation, Alabama | collected 2011
TGGAGATATTGTAAGCGCCGATCACGCTGGTGCCGCGGATGCCGCCGATCGATGAGATGATGATGATCGCCCCGTCCTTGCGCTCGATCATGCCCGGCGTGACCATGGTGACCAGCCAGTTGTTCGAGATGATGTTGTTGTGCAGCACCTTCTGGAACTGGGCGTCGGTGATCCCGGCCATCGGCCCGTAATAGGGGTTGGAGGCGGCGTTGCAAACCAGCACGTCGACCTTGCCGAGCTGGCGGATGGTCTCGTCGACCAGGTGCTGCAGCTCTTCCTTGGACGAGATGTTGGCCGGGATGACGATGGCGCTGCCAGGGAATTCGCCGTTGATCTCGTCGGCCGCCGCCTGACAGCTCTCGGCCCGGCGGGACGAAATGACGACCTTGGCGCCATGCTCGGCCATGCGATGGGCGATGGCCTTGCCGATGCCGCGCGAAGAGCCGGTGATGATGGCGACCTTGCCGGTCAGATCGAACAGTGCGCCCATGGCGGGACCCTCTTTGAAACGCTTGTTTGAATGGCTGCGCAAACTGGCGAGGCTAGGCTCCAAGGTCAAGCGTTGGGCGGCTTCTTTCTGAACGGGGTGCGTTTCAGACCGCCTGGCGCGGCCTTGCCCTTGGCCTTGGCGGTGATCTCCTTGAGCTTGACGCCCTGCAGGATCGATAAAGCCTCGCCGGCCGCGCCCTTGTCGGGATCGCCGAACGCCCGGCCAAAGGTCGTTACCCGCCCCTCGACCGAGCCCAGAAACTCCCCTTCCCAGTCCGAGAGCGGCACGCCAGAGGCCTCGGCTGCCTTGCGCGCGCGTTTGAGGGCTTTTAGCGCGGCCCGCTTGGCCGCCTCCTTGCGGTCGGTGGGTACGCGCTTCACGGACGGTGGCTCAAGCGGATGATCAATGGATAATGGTCTGATCCCGTCGCCGGGCCAACTTCGCACCGTGCGGCAAGACCGGGCGTCACAAAGCCATGATCGATCGGAACGCCGATGAGACGTGCTTCGGCAGGAAACGTCGGGGCGAACGGGCCGCCGCAGGCGATGCGTTGCAGGCCGTTTCGCTGCAGGTCGAGAATCGGCGGCGACCAGGGGCTGGCGTTGAAATCCCCGACCGCCAGACCGGGAGCGCGCGGCTGGGCAGCCCAGGCGATTTGCCTGTCTCGAAGCACTTCCGACATGGCAGAGAGCGGGGTGTAGACGTGTACCCCTCTCAGATCCACGCCCTGAATCTTGAGGTGCGCTTCCCAGTAGTCGCGATAAATCGCATCGCCAGGCGCCTTGACGGACTCAAACGCCGCGCAATCGCCGTGCGCGAAGGCAGCAACGCCCCAAGCGTGATCCGGCGGCAAGGATTGGCAGGCGTAGCCGACGAGTTCGCGGGTCAACATCTCGCGTACGGCATCGGTGGTCTCGGCCGCCAGCACCGCATCCGCATGCTGGGCGAGGGCGATTCCGGCCAAGACCTGGGCGGCCGCCGGGTCGCTGTGGAGGTTGCTCCAGACGACGACGATTTCACCGCCATCGGTTTGCGCCAACGCCGGCGCAGCGGGCGGGACCATCAGGATCACCGCGAGGTTCCACGCCGCGGTGACGCCAGCAATGCCCGCCAGTCGCCAGGCCCTGAGCGGCAACGCCAGGACGGTCACTACACCACCCACGACCAAATACTGGGGTCGAAAATGGACGGCCATCTCGAAGGGATATCCAGACCTGGCGGCCAACGCCAACAGGGTGGCGCCCGAGAAGGGAACGATGCACATCCACAGGAGGACGAGAAGCGCGCCGCTAAGGCCGCGCGGATAGTTTTGCGGTGCGGCCTTAGACTTCGCCAACCGCGGAAAGGTAGAGGTCGAGGATCGCCTCTTCCTCCTGGCGCTTGGCCCGGTCCATCTTTCGGATGCGGATCACCTTGCGCAGGGTCTTGACGTCAAAGCCGTTGCCCTTGGCTTCGGCATAGACCTCTTTCAGATCGGACATGACGCCGGCCTTGTCTTCCTCGAGCCGCTCGATGCGCTCGACAATGGTCTTGAGTTGGGTCTGGGCCGTCCCGTTGAGGACGTCGATTGAGGAAGCATCATCAGGCATGGCGCGGACCCTAGTAGCGGGATGCGCGCCGGGCAACGCGGGCGTTTAAACTTGCCTGGGGATAACCCCTAAAGCAGGCCGCGCCGCTGCAGCGCTGGCGCAAGCTCGACGGGATCGGCGAAGTGATGAGTGTCGAATCCCAGGCGCTGGGCCGTGGCGATATTGGCGGCGCTGTCGTCGATGAAGAGCAGTTCGCCGGCCGCCAAACCGATCTTCGCGCAGGCGACCTCGAAGATGGCCGGGTCGGGTTTAATGAGGCCCTCCTCGCCAGAGACAACCACCACCTGGAAGTGGTCGCAGGCGGCAGACAGGGCACGCACCTTCGGCCAGGTGGTGATTTCCATGTTGGTGAGGGCGAACTGGGGAACGCCGCGCGCCGCCAGGGCGTGGATGGCGTCCTCTGTTTCACTGAAGACCCCTGAGATCATCTCCAGGAAGCGGGTTTGCCAGGCGCTGATCTGGGGCGCGTAGGCCGGGTGGCGCGCCGTGGCCTCGGCTATTCCCTCGGCGAAGGGACGGCCGCGGTCGAATTCCTCATTCCACTCGCGCGTGCAGACGTGCGCCAGAAACCAGTCTCGCTCGGCCGGATCGTCGAAAATCTTGGAATAGAGTGTGCGCGGGTCCCAGCGCACGATGACATTGCCGACGTCCCAAAGGACGCCCCTGACCACGGATTGCCTAGCCTTGCTTGGCCTTGAAGCGCGGGTCGGTCTTGTTGATCACATAGACGCGGCCCTTGCGGCGCACGAGCTTGCAGTCGCGGTGACGACCCTTGAGGGACTTGAGGGACGAACGGACTTTCATGGGTCTGGCTCGGGCGGCTCTTCAAAAAGGAGGCGGTCCTATAGGGGCGGGGGATCACGGTGTCAATTGGACACGGCGGCCATGGCGGGGGGCCTCGCCCATGGGTTATGATGGCCCGGCTCGCGGTTGCAGGAAAGCGTTGTGGTCAAGATCGTTATCCGCTGCCTGGCCGCCCTCATCGCCCTTGGGGGCATAGCCCTGGCGCTCGCACACTTCTTTCCCACCGGGGTCGATGCGCGGGCCATCCACAGCCTGGTCTCAAACAGTCCCTTCTCGGCGCTGATCTTCATCGCGCTGCAGGTGGCGGCGAGCCTGCTTTTTGTGCCCCGCACCGTGCTGGGTCTGGCGGCGGGCCTCCTCTTTGGTTTCGCTCTGGGATCGATCCTGGCGATCGTCGGGGCGGTGGCGGGCGCCGCCGCGGGATTTGCGCTGGTGCGCTGGCTCGGCGCGCGCGGAACGCTGGACATGACCCCGGCTGTCGGCAAGCTGGTCGAGCGGGCCGAAAAGGGCGGCTGGCGGGCGGTGGCGATCGTGCGCCTCGCGCCCCTGCCCCACAGCCTCGCCAACACCGCCCTGGCCCTGACCAACATCAGCTGGCGCGACTATCTGCTGGGCTCGCTGGCCGGCATGCTGCCGATGACCCTGGTTCTGGCCGCTTTCGGCGCCTCGGGCGAAGCTGCGTTGCGCGGCAAGAGCGGCTGGACCCTGGCCTGTCTGTTGCTGGCGGTGGCCATCGCCGCGACCCTGCTGATCCGGCGCCACGTCCGGAAGCTCTAGACGACTCGCAATGCTGTGGCTCGCGTGACCTTGCCGTCCTCGAACTCAAGCCGGACGCCTTCGCAGTAGTGGCAAAAGGGCCCCAGATTCGCCGCCTGATCATACAGCGCGGCCGTTCCAGCTTCGATGATGCCGCCGTGGGTAATGATTAGCGCGGCCTGACCGTCTGGGAGACACCTGGCCAAGTTCCGCCAGAGGTTGGCGATCTGGTTCCCGTAACGCCGGACCGCGCCGTCGTGACCATACGCGCCTGCAAACGCCGCGAAACCGGCGTCCCACTGGATTTCCGCGTCTACGTCATCGCCCATGGAGGCGATCCCCTCCACCTTGTCCACCTGCCGAAACCCCATAGCCAGAGCGGTCTGGTAGGCCCTCTCCCGAGTGCTGGAGACGACCTTGGCGAAAGGTCCGATGCCGGCGCCAACTGCGGCGGCGAGCGCTAGGCCCTCGGCGGTTAAGCGCTCGTCTGGCCTGCTGCGCATGGTGTGGCGGCGAACTTCCAGATAGCGCGTCACGTCTCCCCCCGAGCGTCCAGCCCACCCGTGGAAGCACGAGTTGCTTAATCCGCAAACATGAAAAACCAATATTTACAATGGCTCTTCACGGCTCGTTGGGCCTGACCGGCTATGGTGGCCGCCACTGGTAGGGGCGTACGCGAGGTTGGGAGGTGCGCATGCAGCTGGACACCTGGGTATGGCTGGTCGTCGGCGGGGCCATCGGCCTGTTGCTGATGGTTCCGCGGCCGCGCGGCTAGTCCCGGTCGGGCGCGCCGAGCGGGAAATAATGCCGGAATTGCCGCGCGTCATCGACGCAGCGGGCGAAGGACGGCCGCGCCAGAAGCCGCGCGCGATAGGCCTTGAGCGCCTTGCAGCTGTCCGGGATCGGATGGGTCCAGTCGGCGTAAAATAGCGACGGGGCCGCCGCGCAGTCGGCCAGGCTGAAGACATCGCCCACCGCCCACTCTCGGCCGGTCATCCGCTGGTCAAGCCAGGCGTAGCTGGTCTCCAGCATCGACTTGGCCTGGGCGACGCCGAAGGGGTCGCGGTTGGCCTGCGGCGGTCGGATGACGTCGAACACGCACGCGCCCTGGGGCGTCATGACATAGTTGTCGAACACCCGGTCCATCATCCGAACTTCGACGGCGAGATCGGGATCGGCGGGGATCAGCTTCACCAGACCCGGGTGGCGGACCTCAAGGTATTCGACGATCGAGGTCGCCTCGAGGACGGTGCGGCCGTCCTCCACCAGGACCGGGAACTTCTTGATCGGCCACAGGCGGGCGAGTTCGACGCCGTTCTCAGGCTCGGCGGGATCGACGCTGCGGAAGGTGAAGGGGACGTCGTTCTCGTAGAAGGCCATCAGCGCCTTCTGGGTGTAGGACGAGAAAAGGTGGCCGAAGAGATCAATGGACATGGTCAAACTCTGATACTGTCAGGGTGGGATCGAAGATGGCGGCAAGGCCTTCGATGTGCCAGGTCGTGCCTTCCTTGCGGGCGTCGACCGCGCTCTGGCCACCGACGAAATAGCTGCCCTGCTCGGTGTGGATCAGGCGTGTTGCCTCCCCCTCGGGAACCAACTCGATGGACATGACCGAGACCGACAGCTTCTGTCCGCCGGCCCACATGTCGTAGATCAGCACGATCCGCTCGTTTTCCACGATGTCGCGGTACTGGGCCTGGAAGTCGGTTTCGATGCCGCTGGGCCAGCGGGCGTGCCAGCGATCCTCGCCGCCTGGGCGGAATTCGAATACCCGCACCAGGGTTTCGCAGTCGGCCGGGGCCTTGAACCAGCGGCTCTTGGCTTCGAGCGTCGTATAGGCGGCGAAGACGCGCTCGGGCGTGGCTTTCAACAACCGCTCGATCACGAAGGTGGCGTTATGGACTTTCGGTTCACTCATTTCGTCATTCCTGGTCTTTGGTCTCTTCGAGATAGGCTTCGAGCTGATCGTATTGCTGCTCCCAGAAGGCGCGGCGCTCGGCGATCCATTGTTCAGCGGTGCGCAGCGTCGCCGGCACGACCCGACAGGTCCGGACCCGCCCCAACTTTTCGGTATGCACCAGGCCCGCGTCCTCCAGCACCTTGAGGTGCTGCACCACGGCAGAAAGGCTCATCGGCAGGGGCTCGGCCAGCTGGGTCACCGAAGCAGGTCCCCGGGTCAGCCGCTCGACCATGGAGCGGCGGCCAGGGTCGGCCAAGGCCTGATAGATCAAGTCCAGCGGCGGCGGTTTGGAGGGTGGGAGCTGATACTGAAGCATGTACTTAAGTAACGTGCGGTCACGAACGAGTCAACACCCTTGAATCGGCCACAAAGGCGGGCCTAGCTAAGGCCAATGAATCGCCGGGTTTTCTTCGCTCTCGCGGGCGCCGCCGCCGTCTGGCCCGGGATCATGGGCTGCCGGGCTCAGGACGCGGCGCCGCCGGGCCTGGCGAATTCGGGCGATACGGCGTTCGACGCCTGGCTTAACGGCTTCTATCCCCGGGCGCTGGCGGCCGGCATCCCGCGCGAGGTGCTCAATCGCGAGCTGGCTGATCTCAAGCCTGATGCGTCGATCGTCGCCGCCGACCGCAACCAGCCCGAGATCGCCCGGCCGGTGAGCAGCTATATGCGGGGCGTGGTCTCCGACGCCCGGGTCGCCACCGGCGTCCAGAAACGCAGCGAGCTGACCTGGCTGCCCGCGCTGGAAGCGCGATTCAACGTGCCGGGGCCGGTGCTGATCGGCCTTTGGGGCCTCGAATCCTCGTTCGGGACCATCCAGGGCAACAACGACATCATCCGCACCGACGCGACCCTGGCCGCCGACGGTCGCCGGCGGCCGCTGTTCGAGGAAAACCTGATCGCCGCCCTGCGAATCATAGCCTCCGGCGAGGCTGTGCGCAGCCAGTTGAAAGGCTCTAGCGCGGGGGCCTTTGGCCAGACCCAGTTTTCGCCGGCCGACTTTCTAAAGACCGCGATCGACGGCGATGGCGACGGCAAGCGGGACCTTTGGAACTCCACCCAGGACGCCCTCGCCTCCACCGCCAATCTCCTGGCCAAGGCCGGCTGGAAGGCGGGTGAAAGCTCCCAGCGCGAGGTCACCATTCCCGAAGGCTTCGACTACAGCGTCGTCGAGGGGCCGCGCCAATCGCCGTCGGTGTGGGCCGACCTCGGCGTGAAGCCCACAGACGGCAAGGCCTGGTCGGCCGCCGACCGGGCGTCACCGGGTCAGTTGATCGCCCCTTCCGGCGCCGCGGGGCCGGCCTTTCTGATCTTCCCCAATCACTTCGTGATCCGGGTCTACAACAACTCGACCTCCTATGCGCTCGGCGTCGGCCTGTTGGGCGCGCGTATTGCGGGCGATGCGGGCGTCATCAAACCCTGGCCCCAGGAGGTTGGGCTCTCCACCGCCGAGCGCACGGGCGCCCAGAACGCCCTCAACAAGCTCGGCTACGACACCGGCGGGGTCGACGGCATCATCGGGGTGGCCACCCGGGCGGCCATGCGCAAGTGGCAAAAAGAGCGTGGTTTGATTTCCGACGGCTATCTGACGCCGGACCTGTCCCACCGCCTGCAGGCCGAAGCCGCGGCCCTGCCTTAGAACCCGCTCGACGCGTCGTTCCGCTCCACGGACTTCGCCGTCTGACGCTCGGTCGTCGGCGCCTGGCCGGCGTAGCGCAGCAAGGGGTTACGGGCGACATAGACCACCATGGCCAACAGGATGACGACGTTCATCACGTAGGGGCCCGGGTGGTAGTGCTGATAGACGAAGACGAACAGGGGCGCGGCGATGACATTGATGCCGATCACCGCGGCCACGGCGCCGGCGGCGCGGGCCTGGTCGTGCTCGGGCACCGCGAGCGAAGCGCCGGCGGTAAAGCCCGGGCGGGCAAAGCCATAGCCGAGGCTGGAGAGCGCGAAGGCGACCACCACCATCCAGTAGGACGGCATGAAGGCGGTAATGACATTGGCGATGGCGGCCAGGATCACACCCCAGCGAAGCAGGAGGCGGGGGCCCAGCTTGAAGATGCGGATCAGGCCCCACTGGGCGAAAAGGCCGCCCAGGGCGCCCGCGATCATGGCGAGCGCTGTGTAGGGCTGGGCCTTGGCCGGCTCCAGCCCCAGCTTGTCGATCACCAGGAAGCCGAGGGTCTGGTACTGGGCGCTCTGACAGCTTGAGACGAGGAAGCCGTAGATCAGGAACGGACGCACCCTGGGGTCTTTCCACATCGGACTGCCGGACTTGGCCTTGTCGGCCCTGCGGATAGCGCCGCTCTCGGGCGGCCAGGTTTCCGGCAGCTTGAACGCCACCCAGGCCATGACGCCGATCGCCATCAGACCAAATCCGAGCGTGGGGCCCGCAAGGCCGATCACCGGCAGAACGAAGATCGGCGCCAGCGCCGGGCCGATGATGGTGCCCAGGCCGAACGAGCCCGCCAGGCTGGCGATCAGGTCGGTGCGCCTCTGTCCCTCCGAGCGATCTGTCAGATAGGCCTGGCTGGCCGGCGGCGAGGCCGAACCCAGCCAGCCGAAGATGGCGCGGGCGAGCAGGAAGGCGATGAAGATCACGCTGGGGGCGACGAGGTGCAGCCCGCCCACATAGATAACCGCCGTGCACAGCAGCATGGAGACCGCAAAACCCACCAGGCCCAGGATCATCAACGGCTTGCGGCCCCGGATGTCGGCGCGGACCGCCCAGTGTGGCGCGCCGGCCGCCCACAGGAGCGCGGACAGCGAATAGATCGCCGCCACCATCCAGTCGCGCACGCCGATTTCGCGCCCGATGGCCGGCAGCACCGACTGCAGGCCGGTGTTGCCGACGGCTGTGACGAAGCTGACCGAAAAGACAATCGCGAACGCGCCCTTGGCGAGGCTGTCGGGCGGCGCTTCCGAGTGATCTGCGTCCTGAGCCGCCATACGAGATTCCAGCTGCACCGAATTACGCGGAATTAAGCATTAACGGCCATGGTCCGAGTCGAATACCCATCCAACCCGCGCGGACACCTCATGTTTCAGATCATCGGCATCGTCCTGCTGTTCGGCCTTGTGTTCGGCAGCTTCATCATGTCGGGCGGCAACATGGGGGTCATCATCGAGGCCGCGCCGCACGAACTGATGGCGATCCTGGGCGCCGCGGTGGCCGCCTTCCTGGTATCGAACTCTACCTCGACCCTGAAGAAGACCGGCGGCGGCTTCGCCAAGATTTTCAAGGGCCCGACCTGGAAGGCCAAGGATTATACCGACCTTCTCAGCCTGCTGTTCTTGCTGACCAAGACGATGAAGTCCAAGGGCGTCATCGCCCTGGAAAGCCACATCGAGAACCCGCACGACAGTTCGATCTTCTCGCGCTACCCCAAGATCGTGAAGGACCACTTCGCCGTCGACTTCATCTGCGACACCCTGCGGATGATGACCATGAACCTGGAAGATCCGCACCAGGTCGAGGACGCGATGGAAAAGCAGCTGGAAAAGCACCACCACGAAGCGCACGCGCCCGCCCATGCCCTGTCGCAAGTGGCGGACGGCCTCCCGGCGCTCGGCATCGTCGCCGCCGTGCTGGGCGTGATCAAGACCATGGGCGCGATCGAAAGCCCGCCCAACATCCTCGGCGAAATGATCGGCGGCGCGCTGGTCGGCACCTTCCTGGGCGTGTTCCTGGCCTATGGCATGGTCGGCCCGATGGCCAACCGCCTGAAAGAGATCATCGACGAGGACGCGGCCTTCTACAAAATCATCCAGTCAGTGCTGGTCGCGCACCTGCACGGCAACGCCGCCCAGATCTCGGTTGAAATCGGCCGCGGCAACGTTCCCTCGCCGGCTCAGCCCAGCTTCCTGGAGCTGGAAGAGGCGCTGAACAATATTCCGGCCGAAGGCTAGCTTGGCCGCCGGGCGCGGTGTTTCGCGTTAATCTTTGAACGCCCGCGGAAATCGGGTCCACATGGCCGCACTTTTCCGCCATGTCACGGCCACGTGACGCGAGATCACGCTTGCGTGTTCGCGAAAATTAGTACAGATTCGCCTCCACGCTCGAACGTCCGTCAATCCCGGCGGCACGAGGAGCGTTATGATCATTTCAGGGGACCTCCACATGATCCGCAAAATCCTCGTCGTCGGCGCCGCGTTCGCCGCTCTCGCCGCCTGCAGCCCGAAGGCTGAAGAACCGGCTCCGGCTCCGGAAGCTCCGGCCGCCCCGGCTCCGGCCGCTGACGCCGCCGCTGCTCCGGCTCCGGAAGCTGGCGCGACCACGACCACGGCCACCTCGCCGGACGGCAAGATGACCACCACCACCACCGAAAAGAAGTAAGACCTTCTTTCGTTGAGACTTTGGGAAAGGCCGCCTTCGGGCGGCCTTTCTTGTTTTGGGCTGGCGTTGCGCAGGCTAGGATGGCGTCATGATCCGCGCTCTCACCCTCACCGTCCTTTTGCTCCTGGCCGCCTGCAACAAGGCGCAGCCTGCGAAGACCGGCGACCCGGCAGCGGCCGCCATTGCCGAGGGCGTGGCGGCCCCGGCCCCTTCAACACCAAGCCCTGCGCCCGATCTCTCCGGTGAACCCGTCGTTGGAACCGTTGAATCCGCCCAGGGCGCGGCGAGAATCGATCCGCCGGCGGCGGCGCCCCCGGCGAAATAGGCGCGCCCTGCCCGCGCCTTCCCCGCCCGCGATCTGGCAGGACGGCGTCCTGCGCTCGGCGATTTATGGCGACATCTACTTCTCTAGCGAGGGCGGGCTTGCAGAGTCTCAAGCGGTATTTCTGCAAGGATGTGGCCTTCCCGAGTCGTGGCGGGATCGACGACACTTCACTGTCGGCGAGCTGGGCTTCGGAACGGGGCTGAACATCGCCGCCTTGCTGCAGCTCTGGAAAGCCACCCGTCCGGAGGGTGCGCGGCTCAGCATTTTCAGCATCGAAGCCCATCCGCTCGCGCGCGAGGACGCCGCGGCAGCCCTGGGCGGCTGGCCACTGATCGGTGAAGCGGCTCAGGTCCTGCTCGCCCATTGGCCCGGCGCGCGGCGCGGCTTCCACCGCGTGGATCTTCCCGGGTTTGACGCCACCCTCGATGTTGCGGTGATGGAGGCGGAGGCCGCCTTGCAGCTGTGGGGTGGCAAGGCCGACGCCTGGTTTCTCGACGGGTTCTCGCCGGCGCTCAATCCGGCCATGTGGCGAGACGAGGTGCTGCGCCTCGTCGCGGCCCGGTCAGCCCCGGGTGCGCGAGCAGCGACCTTTACTGTCGCCGGCGCTGTTCGGCGCGGGCTGCAATCGGCCGGCTTCTCGGTGGAACGTCTTCCAGGCTACGGCCGCAAGCGCCAGCGGCTTGAGGCGCGCATGCCGGGCCCGGCGCCGGCCTCGCTCCCGGCCGGTCCCGTATTGGTGATCGGTGGCGGTATTGCCGGCGCGTCGGTCGCCCGCGCCCTGCGCGCGCTGGGCGCGCCGGTACAACTTGTCGACAACGACGGTCCGGCCGCGTCGGGCAATCCGGCGGCCCTGGTCACACCCGGCCTGGACGCCTCGGGCAACACTCGAGCCCGCCTTCAGGCCGCAGCCTTCGTGCGGGCGGTGCAGCTCTATTGCGACAATCCCGGATCGGTGATCGCCCAGGGCGCGGTCCGACTGGAGACTGAGGCGCGCGATGCGCGCCGGCTCGAGGCCGTCAGCGCCCAGGATTTTTTCGAACCCGGCGCGATGGCGCGCCTGGGGCCTGCCGAGGCCGCCTGCTGGCTGGATGAAGTCGAGGCGCCGGGTGGATTGGCGATGCAGGAAGCCTTGGTGATCGACCCGGCGGTGATCCTTGCGGCCTGGCGAGGTCCTGACGTGGTGGCTGGCGAGGTCGTGGCCCTCGAACGGGGTGATGGAGTCTGGGTCGCCCGGCTGGCGGATGGCGGCGCGCTGGAAGTCCGGACCGTAGCCCTTGCCGGCGGCTGGGGCGCCGCTGGCCTGCTGCCCTCGCTGCCTCTGCGGCCCATACGAGGCCAAGCCACCTGGTGCGCCCTGAACGAGACGGTGCGCGCCGCAAGCTTTGGCGCCTATGCCATCCCCACCCGAGACGGGGTGCTGTTTGGCGCGACGTACGACCGAGATGACACCGGCTGCGATCTGCGAGACGCCGATCACCAACGGAACCGGATCGCCCTCGCGGCGATGCGGCCGCGGTTGGCGGAGAAGATTGATCTTGCACCGGTTTTCGGCCGCGCGGCTGTTCGCGCCACAACGGCGGACCAAATGCCCTTGGCTGGGCAGGTGGAAGACGGTCTCTACGTCCTCACCGGCCTTGGATCACGGGGGTTTTCTACCGCGCCGCTGCTGGCCGAACATCTGGCGGCGCAAATATGCGACTTTCCATCGCCCTTGCCGGTTGATCTATGGCCCCTTGTCGATCCGCTCAGGCTTTGACAAACTCTGGCGGGGCTTTATGATTGCAGAAATGCAATATTTGCAACATTGCGTATAAGGATCTCCGATGTCCTCCCTGTTGAAAAAAGGCGCGAGTTTCCTAGGCGCGGGCGCGCTTCTGGTGCTTTCGGGCGCCGCCGGCCCTGACCAGGACTTCGTTCGCAACACCGACGCCACCGGCAAGCAGTGCTTCCATGTCCGCGACGTCGAAGGCTACAGCCCCGCCAAGATCGGCGAGCGCGAAGGCGTCAACCTTCGCTTGAAGAACCGCGACGTCTATCAGCTGGAGTTCTTCTCCCCCTGCCAGGACGCCAAGACCGCCACGCGCATCCGCATCCAGTCTAACTCGGCCGCGGACTATGTGTGCAGCGGCTCGGACACCACCCTGGTGGCGGTGAGCGATTCCGGGCAGGCCCAGCAATGCGGGGTCAGCGGCCTGCGCAAACTGACCAAGGATCAGGTCGCGGCGCTGCCGGACAACGAACAGCCCTAGGGCGCGTCAGCCCATATCACCCGTCATCCCCGGAACTGGCCCGGGGATGAGGATCATGTTTTGTCGAAGTTCAGTGGACCTGTCGTCCCAGCGCTTCCAGCTCTTCCTTGATCCTGAGCTTCTGTCGCTTCATCTGCCGTAGCTGGAGGTCGTCGAAGGCCGGGTGTCGGAAAGCGTCTTCAATCATCTTGTCGAGATCGCGGTGACGGTGCCGAAGTTCACGGATACGGGCTTCGATGGCCATTGGGTATCGCTCCATATTGCCGACTTTACATAGGAAGTAGATTCCCGAATTTGCCACTTGTCAGTTCACATTGCCTTGCACTGATGGTGACTTGACACGAATGTCCAGCTTTCGGGCTAAGAGTTGAGCACCATGTCGCGGCCAGGGCTGATTGTCGGAATTTCCGGCGCCTCCGGCGCGGCGCTCGGGGTGCGCTGCCTGGAAGCGTGCCGCGAACTGGGCGTCGATACCCATCTCATCGTCTCCAAAGCGGGCGCCCTGACGATCGCCGAGGAGACAGGCCTGTCTCTGGAGGCGGTCGGCGCGAAAGCCACTCAAGTTCACAAGGTCGCCGATGTTGGGGCATGCATAGCGTCAGGGTCCTTTCGCGCGCTGGGCATGATCGTCGCGCCCTGTTCGGTCAGGACGATGTCGGAGATCGCCACAGGGGTGACCTCGACCCTGCTGACCCGCTCCGCCGACGTCACCTTGAAAGAGCGCAGGCCGCTGGTCCTGATGGTGCGCGAGACGCCGTTCCACCTGGGCCATCTGCGCACCATGACTCAGCTGGCGGAGATGGGGGCGGTGATCGCCCCACCGCTGCCGGCCTTCTATACCAAGCCGAAATCCATCGAGGATATCATCGATCAGGCGGTGGGCCGGGCGCTGGATCTGTTCGGCCTGGAGTGGTCCGCCACCGCGCGCTGGGGCGCAGGCGAACGATGAGTGACGAAGAAGCGGCCAATGACGAAGGCCTGATAGCCAAAATCGCCCTGCTCCGGCAGGAGCACGAAGACCTCGGCGCGGCAATTGACGCCTTGGCCGGCCAGCCCCAGGCCGATCAGTTGCAGATCGCGCGGCTGAAAAAACGCAAGCTCGCCCTGCGTGACGAGATCACGCGCCTCTCCGAGCAGGTGACGCCGGACATTATCGCCTGAACTAGGCCCGGGCGCGCTTTCGCTCGTACATCGCCCCGTCGGCGGCGGAGAGCATGTCTTCCGCCGACAGGGCGGTATCGATTTCGCGCACGCCCCAGGTCAGATGCAGCGGCATCATCCACTCGCCGCTCTGCACCGGCTCGGCCTCGATCATCGCCGAAAGCTGCGCAGCCTTGGCCGCGGCGGCCGCGCCATCCGCCTGAGCAAGGATGACGCCGAACTCATCGCCGCCGATTCGGCCGGCCACGTCGGTTTCGCGGATATGGGCGGAAAGGCGTACGGCCACCGCCTTGAGCGCCTCGTCGCCGCCCGCGTGGCCAAAGCGGTCGTTGACCGCCTTGAACCCGTCGATGTCGAAATAGACGAGGCTCGCCTTCGAACCATAGCGCTGAGAAAAGGCGATGGCGCGGGAAAGCTCGCGCATGAAGGCTCGGCGGTTGAGGAGCGGGGTGAGGACGTCGCGGTCGGCGATTTCCTCGACATCGGCCAGTTGCGCCTTCAGGCGGCTGACTTCCTTGCGCAACTCGTCGATCTCGGCGAGCAGTTGACCCAGGGCGGCCCGAACCTGGGGCGTCAGGTCAGTCTCGTCGAGGCCCAGGAAGCGGGCGCTGTCAGGCGCGCGAGGGCCGGCCAGGCCGCTGGCGTCGGCAGCGCTTTGCAAGGCGATACGCCGGCGCACCCCAGCCAGGGGATCGGCTCTGACGCCGGATATCTTCATGCCGCGTCCCCAACTCGCCAGAATCACGGGAATCGCGTTCTGACGTCCCGATTCTGAACGGGATCGGTTGCGAGCGCAATGTGCGGCCCTATACTGCGCCGCCTTCCCGGGACGCCCGCAAAGGACACCTTGAATGGCAGCCGCTCCCCCCGTCGTAATCATCATGGGCAGCCGGTCAGACTGGCCGACCATGAAAGCGGCGGCCGACGCCCTCGATCAGCTGGGCGTGCCCTATGAGGCCAAGGTGGTGTCGGCGCATCGCACGCCTGAGCGCTTGTTCGCCTTTGCCAAGGGCGCCAAGGCGGCGGGGGTCAAGGTGATCATCGCCGGCGCCGGGGGCGCGGCGCATTTGCCGGGCATGGCCGCCTCGATGACCGAACTGCCGGTATTGGGCGTCCCGGTGAAGTCCAAAGCCCTGGAAGGGCTAGATTCCCTGCTCTCTATCTTGCAGATGCCTGGCGGGGTTCCGGTGGGGACACTGGCGATCGGCGAGCCCGGCGCACGCAATGCCGGACTTTTGGCGGCGCAAATCCTGGCCCTGTCGGATGAGGCGCTGGCCGGAAGGTTGGCGGCATTTCGCGCGGCGCAGACGGCCGGCGTGCCGGAATCGGTGGCGGACTGAGGTGACCGATTTTCCACTTCCGCCAGGCTCGACCATCGGCATTCTGGGCGGCGGCCAACTCGGCCGCATGCTGACCTTGGCGGCTGCGCGGCTCGGATTCCAGACCGTGATCCTGGCGGATGGGCCCGGCTCGTGCGCTTCGCAGGTCGCCGGGCGGACCATCATCGGGGCCTACGACGATCCCGCCGGGTTGAAAAAGCTCGCGGAGGCGGCGGATGTTGTCACCTATGAGTTCGAAAACGTGCCGGCGGCGGCGGTTGAAATTCTCGGCGACCTGGGCTGCGAAACCGCGCCCTCGGCGCGAGCGCTGGCCATCGCCCAGGATCGAGTCGATGAAAAGGTTTTCCTGAACCGGGCCGGCGCAGCGACCGTGGATTTTGAACCGGTATACTCGGCGGGCGATATCGCCCCGGCCCTGGACCGGCTGGGCGCGCCGGCTCTGCTCAAGACCCGTCGCGAAGGCTATGACGGCAAGGGCCAAACCTGGGTCGACAATCATGCTGACGCGACAGCCGCCCATGCGCGCATCGGCGGCAGACCGGCGATCCTGGGAAAG
>JADMIO010634633.1_pt1 | contig 15568 bp, 14 predicted proteins | sample 8958161 | NCBI WGS metagenome assembly JADMIO01 (sample SAMN16585339, study PRJNA669376) | soil metagenome | isolation source: Crop rotation soil | place: USA: Cullars Rotation, Alabama | collected 2011
GTCGCCTGGGGCGCGGCCGGCGCGATCGGCTGCGGCGCCGTGCGGCGGCTCGACGACGCCGTAGCGGGAGTCGCGGCCGCGGAGCTGAAGCGGATGTACGTCGTGCCGTCGGCGCGCGGCGCGCGGGTCGGCGCCGCGATCCTCGCCGCTCTCGAAGGCGAGGCCCGGGCACTCGGCGTCACGCGCCTCGTGCTCGAGACCGGTGAGCGCCAACCCGAGGCGTTGACGCTCTACCGGCGCGCCGGGTTCGTCGCGATCCCACGCTTCGGCGAGTACGTCGGATCCGCGCTCAGCCTCTGCATGGCCAAGACGCTCTGATGCCGGCGATGGCGCCTCCGGCGTGAGCTTCGGGGGGCCGACCGGCCAGATCGCGATGATGCATCGTGATGCTCCCCTCGTAATCGCGGCCTCGGCCGTGTTCGGAATCGTGGCGCGGACGCTCGGGATCGCTCGGATCTGAAACGCTCTCCGTTCGTTTCTGTACGCGCTCGTCGGGACTGTAACGCTCCGTTTTCGAGCACCTTTATCACCCATTGGAGTGATCTCGGGTGCTTGCACCGGCGCGGGGTGTCCACTGCGGTGGGCACGTCGGTTGCTGTGCGTAGCCCGAATGTCCGACATCCACGCTGCCGCCGCCGTTCCCGATTCCGCCGCTACCTCCGAGGTCGCGAACCTGGTCGAGCAGATCGCGGCCACCTGCGATCTCCCACCACTGCCGGCCGCCGCCGCGCGCGCGCTCAGCCTGGCGCGCGACCCGGACAGCAGCTCCGACGATCTCGCGCGCGTCGTCGCGACCGATCCGGCGCTCGCCGCCCGCGTGCTCGCCATGTCGCGCTCGGTCACCTATCTCCGCCGGCAGCCGCCGCGCACGCTCCAGGAGGCGATCGCGACCGTCGGCTTGCGCGCGCTCCGTCGCATCCTGATCGCCGCGTCGGCCCGCGCCGCGTATCGCGCCGACGACACGGTGGCGCAGGCGCTCTGGGCGCATTCCCTCGCGACCGGCCTCGCGGCCGACGAGCTCGCGAAGAGCCGCGGCGGTGCGGCCGCGGGCGACGCGTTCATCGCCGGACTGCTGCACGACATCGGGAAGCTCGTCTTGCACCTCTCGAATCCCGCCGCGTTCGCGACCGTCGACGTCGCCGACGACGTGGCGGAGCGCGCGCTCTTCGGCGTCACGCACTCCGAGGTCGGCGGCAAGCTCGCCGAGAAGTGGGGCCTCGAGCCGGACATCGTGAAGGGCATCCTCGGGCATCACGCGCCGGACGCGAGCGGCCTCGCGGAGTGCGTGGCGACGGCCGATCGCCTCGCGACCGAGATCGGCTACGGCTCGCTCGTGCGCGAGGGGCAAACCGTCTCCGGCGGCGCGGGCATCGAAGCCGAGCTCGAGGCCGCCGCGGAGCGCGTCAAGGAGCTCTTCGAGAGCGAACGCCATCTCTTCGACTGAGGTGAGGCGGTGACGAACGAGGAGGAGGCCGAAGGCGCTCGGTTGGCGGATGCGCTCGCGGCGGAGTTCGATCGCGACGAGCGCAGCCGGCCGTCGGACGCGCGCGCCGCGGTCTCGCCGCCGTCGGAGACGTCGCGGATGCCGTGGTTCGTCGCGGCGGTCAGCGTCGTCGTCTTGCTGATCCAGCTGCCGATGCTGCGGGCCTCGTTCGCGAGCAAGGCGTCGTTGCATGCAGGCGTCGCGGTCGACGATCCGTCCGCCGAAAAGTGCATCGACACGCTCTGGGAGATCTCGGCGCTCGTACAGCAGGGCGAGTCGGCCGAGGCCTTGCGGCGCCTCGCATTCGACGAGCCGGTGACGCACGCCCGCTACGCGATCACGAACGAGGACGGCGGCGTCGTCGTCGCGTGCCCGAACCCACAGGCACATGGTCTCACGCGGCTGCGCGTCACCGAGGACGCTCCCATGCCCGAGGCCTCGCGATGAAGGCGCCGGGGTGGAGCGCGGTCGAGGCAGTGGTCGGAATGTCCGTCTTCGGAGCGCTCCTCGCGATCGGAGTGCCGGGCTACGTCGGCTACAGCGAGCACGGCCGCGAAGCGCAGTGCGCGAACAACCGCCACGCACTCGAGGCCGCCGAGCGTGCGTGCGCGATCGACAACAACGGCAAGGCTTGCCTCGCCGCGAAGAAGCTCGAGACGAGCGGCTACCTCGGAACGATGCCCACCTGCGCGTCGGGCGGAAAGTACGTGTGGATCGTGAGTGACCCGGCGGACCCCGACTACCCGAAGGTCGGCTGCTCGAAGCACTACTTCCCCGACCCGCAGGGCGGGGCCAAGCGATGAGCGCACCGCGGCCGGTCCAACAGCAGCAGAACGCGCTGCCCGCCCTCATCCTCTGCGTCGACGACGACCTCGAGGTGCTCCAGGCGCTCGAAGCGCTCCTCGGCGACGCTGGCTACGACGTGATGGTCGCGGAGAGCGGCGAACGTGCGCTGCGCGTCATCTCGACGGTGCGTCCGGATCTCTTGTTGCTCGACGTGGCGATGGCCGACGTCGACGGCTACGCCGTCTGCGCGACGCTGCAGCAGAACAAGGAGCTCTCGTATCTGCCGGTGGTACTTCTCGGGTCCCCGGAACAAGCGATCGACACCACGCGCGCGGTGGCCCTCGGTGCGGTCGAGTGTCTGACGAAGCCAGTCACCGACGAGGTCCTGCTCGAGAAGGTCGCGGCGCACGTCAAGACCAACGCGTGGTGGCGTGATCTCGAGCGGCAGAAGACGCCGCCGAAGACGGGCGCGTCGTCGAACGTGATGCGCTTCAAGCAGCATCTCGCCGCCGAGCTCGATCTCGCCCCCGCGCAGGCGCAGAGCCTGACGTCGCTCGCCCCGCTCGACCTGTACGCCGCGGCCGGCAACATCGGGACCACGCCGAGCCGGATCGCGGAACAGATGGCGGCGTTCCTCCAGCTGCCCTATCGCGGGCGGCTCCGACCGGACGCGGTCGCGCTCGGCGTGCTGCCCGTTCCGTTCTGCAAATCGAACCTCGTCGCCGCCGTCCGTGACGACCACGGGGAGCGCTCGTTCGTGATGAGCGACCCGCTCAACTGGGAGCTCCAGCAGATCCTCCGACGCGTCGGCGGCGCTGCGACGTTCAAGGTCGGCGTCACCGAGCCCGCCAACATCGTCGCGCTCTTCGATGGCACCGCGGCGGTGCAGCAGGCGACGCCGGGTACGGCCGCCGTCGCGGAAGCCGACAAGGGCGCCATGCCGGTCACGGTCGACGAGCGGGTCGTCGGCAGCGACGAGAAGTCGGGCCCGATCATCCGACTCGTGAACCAGCTGATCGAGAACGCGCACGCGATGGGTGCGTCGGACATCCACGTCGAGCCGTGGGAGACCGAGGTCGTCGTCCGCTATCGCATCGACGGCAACATGCGGGTCGTGAACCGATTCCCGCAGGCGCGCCTGATCCATCCGCTCGTGTCGCGCATCAAGATCATGGCGAGCATGGACATCGTCGAGCGCCGCCTGCCGCAGGACGGGCGCATCGTCTTCAAGAAGTTTTCGCCGAAGGGTCTCGACGTCGACCTCCGGGTCGCGACCGCGCCGATGAGCCACGGCGAGAAGGTCGTGATGCGCATCCTCGACAAGCGGAAGGCCGTCCTGCCGCTGACCGAGCTCGGCATGTCGCCGCGCCACCTGAAGACCTACAGCGAGCAGCTCGCGACCCCCTACGGGATGATCCTCCACGTCGGACCGACCGGATCCGGCAAGTCGATGACCCTCTACGCCGCGCTCCACGAGATCCAGCGGCCCGATCTCAACATTCAGACCGCCGAGGATCCCATCGAGTACACGCTCGCCGGCATCAACCAGATGCAGGTGAACCGCGAGATCGGGCTCACCTTCGAGCGCGCGCTGCGCTCGTATCTGCGCCAGGATCCCGACGTGCTGCTGGTCGGCGAGATCCGCGACCTCGAGACCGCCGAGGTCGCCATCGAGGCGGCGCTCACCGGCCACCTGCTGCTCTCGACGCTCCACACCAACGACGCCAGCTCCACGATCGTGCGGCTCGTCGAGATGGGCATCGAGCCGTTCATGGTGAGCTCGTCGCTCGTGCTGGTGTGCGCGCAGCGGCTGCTCCGCCGCCTCTGCCGCGAGTGCAAGGAGGCGTACCAGCCGGATCGGTACGAGCGCCGACTCGTCGGCGTCGACCCGGAGACGCCCGTGACGCTGTACCGCGCCCGCGGATGCGGGCGGTGCAACGAGATCGGCTATCGCGGTCGCATCGGCACCCACGAGATCTGCGTTCCGGACGACGCCATGCGAAAGGTGATTGCCAGCAAGGGCGCCACCGCCGAGGAGCTGAAGCGCCTCGCCGTCGAGACCTGCGGCATGACCACGCTCTATTGGGACGCGATGGAGAAGGTGCGCGCCGGGATCTGCTCGCTCGACGACGTGCTGACCGAGGTCCGTCGCGACGAGTTCGACTCGCGGCCGGAGTGGATGTTCGCGGAGCTCGGCCTCGTGCGTCCGGTGTCGCGGGATACTCCGCTCGGCTGACGGACATTTCGGTGTCGGCGGCGGGTGGGTCCGGGAGTGCTCCTACGGTCGCCCGGGCTCGTCGCACCCAGCGCCTACTACCCGGGCTGCTTCACTGTTTTGCGCACGACGCGAGGTGGGGCTCCCCGGACACTCCCGGACCCACCCGCCGCCGACTCATTCGAAACGAACGACGATCGCGAGGCGCGAATCGTGTCCGCCGAGTCGATGCCTCCAAAGGTTTTCATGATGAGGCGGTCGCGCGACGCTTGCGCGTTTTGATGCGCCACAACGAGACGCCCGCTTCGGTTTCCGCCCGCGGGCGTCTTGAGGGCTCGCGCGCGCCCCTGTACCCACGCCGCACGCCGACGCACGGAGCGTCGGCCAACGCGAAGGAGCACAGCGATGGTCAATGCGATTGTCGACGTCTCTCATCACAACAAGGTCACCAGCTTCACGAAGGTGAAGAGCGACGGAATCTTCGGGGTCATCCACAAGGCGACCCAGGGCACGAAGTACAAGGATCCAACCTTCGCCTCGAATCGCACGAAGGCCGTCGAGGCGGGGTTGAAGTTCGGCGCGTATCACTTCGGGACCGCGGGCGATGCGATCGCGCAGGCCGACCACCTGATCGCCGTCGCCGGAGAAAATTCCTTGCTCGTGCTCGACTTCGAGGGGAACCCGCAGGGCATCGACATGAGCCTCGAAGAGGCCGAGGAATTCGTCAGCCACGTGAAGGCCGCGACCGGGCGCTACCCGGGGCTGTATTCCGGGCACACGATCAAAGAAGCGTTCAAGAAGGCCGGCATCACGCGCCCCGACCAAACCGAGCTCTCGCAGTGTTGGTTCTGGATCGCGCAGTACAGCAAAGCGCCGCTGATCCCGAAAGTCTGGAAAGATTGGACCCTCTGGCAGTACACCGACGGCGGCGCGGGGCCGGAGCCCCACACGGTCGACGGGATCGGCCGCTGCGATCGCGATCAATTCAACGGGACGCTCGAGCAGCTCAAAGCGTTCTGGTCGAAGCACAGCGGCAAGTAAAAGGCGCGACCGAGGTCCGGTGGCCTCAGTTTTCGCTACCGCCTTCGGCGCGGACCGTGTTAGACGCGTCCCGTCCGCAACTCGCCCCCCAAGGAGACGCCCATGCATCGATTCGTCGCGGTAGTCGTCGCCGTGCTCGCCGGCAGCCTCGGTTCGGTTCGCCTCGCCGCGGCCTCACACATCACGAGTGTTGCGCCGGCGAGCGGGCCAACCGCGGGCGGCATCCCGATCACCATCTATGGTGAGAACTTCGCTGCCGCCGGCAACTTCGTGATCGTCGGCGGCGGCCAGTGCCCGGTGACGGCGGAAACGCCCGAGCAGATCGTCTGTACGCTGCCCGCCGGGAGCGGCGTCAGCCGGCCGATCCGAACGATCGACAGCACCGGGACGGCGAGCCCGCCCTTTCCCTACGGCTACGATGCGCCGGCGATCACCGCGATCACCGCGGCGAGCAAGCCGACGGCGGGTGGCACCGTGATCACGATCGTCGGAGCGAACTTCGGTGACGGCGCGCTCGATCGGCGCGTGCGACTGCATGGAGCATCCGGGGACGCCAGCTGCGCCTCGGTGGTTCCCGCCGCTCCGCACACGACCCTCACGTGCACGTTGCCGCCCGGCGAGGGGCAGAACCTCGAGGTCGATGTGCTCGTCGATGGACAGACGAGCGCGCCCGTGGCGTTCAGCTACGACCCACCGTCGATCACCGAGGTGAGTCCCTCCCGCGCGCCCGCGTTGAGCGGCTTTCCGATCACGATCCGCGGCGAAAATTTCGGGCTCGCGGCGGCCGTGACCGTCGGGGGCGCGAGCTGCCCGGTGCTGGAGCAGAGCCATACCGAGGTGTCGTGCCAGCTCCCGCCGAACGGCGTCGCACCGCTCGACGTCCGGCTCACGACCGGCGGCTGGGTGAGCAACACGGAGCCGCTCAGCTACCAGATGTTCTCGACCAAGTGCGACGCGGCGAAGTTCAAGGCGGCGGGAACCGCTGCGGGGTGCCTCGCGAAAGTCTACGCGAAAGCCCTGCAGAAGGGGCTCGATCCGGAGGACGAAGCGCTCACCAAGTGTCAGGACAAGTTCACGGACAGCTGCATCAAGGCGGAGACGAAGCTCGACGACTGCACGAACATCGTGAGCTGTGGGGAGACCAAGGCCGACCTCCTCGCATGGGTCGCGACCGTCTGGAACAAGCAGTGCGTCGAGAAGGACATCTCGGTGGGGAGCCCGCCCCGCTGAGCGACGCGTTGCTCTAGCCGTCGAGGTCGAACGCGAACGACCACGCGAGCGACTTGTCGAGCAGCGACTGCGGCACGACGCGCATCGCGAAGTTCCGCACCGCGATCAGCAGCGGGTTCGACGACTGCGACATCCCGCCGAAACGCCACGACTCCTCGACGAAGCGCTTCGTCCGCGGCTGGCGCAGCGCCTCGTAGCGCCGCAAGCCGCTCGGTGACGGATCGCGCGCGAGCTCGCGTGCCAGCACCCACGCATCCTCGATCGCCTGGCAGCCGCCCTGGCCGAGGTTCGGGGTCATCGGATGCGCGGCGTCGCCGAGAAGCGTCACGGCGCCACGGCCCCAGGTGTCGGTCGGGACGCGGTCGAAGAGCTCGGTGCGGATCACGAGCTTCGGATCGGTCGATCGCAGGATCTCCGGAATCGGCCGGTGCCAGCTTCCGAAGCGCTCCGCGATCGCGGCGTGCTGGTCGACGTGCTCCGGCGGCGCGTCGGGCGTGTCCAGAACCGCGTACCAGTAGGCCTCGGCATCGTTGATCGCGACGAAGCCGAAGCGCGCGCCGCGTCCCCACGTCTCGCCGCCGGGGTCGGTGCCGATCGCCGCGCGCGGGCAGATGCCGCGCCATGCGATCTGCCCCGCCGCGCGCGGGGCTGCCGGGCCGAAGAGGGCTTCGCGGACGGTCGAGCGAAGACCGTCGGCGCCGATCACGAAGGCCCCGTCGTGAGACGATCCGTCGGCGAGCTTCACCGTCGCACCGTCCGCGCCCTCGACGACCGCGGTCACCCCGGCCCCGGTCGCGACCCGCTCGGTGCCGAGGGCGGTGAGCAACACGTCCTGGAGCCGGCTCCGATGGATCGCGATGAACGGCGCGCCGTACTCGCGGACGAGATCGAGCTGGTTCATCTCGCGGAGCACCTTGCCGTCCGATCGCCGGAGGGCACCGCTGTCGACCGGTCCCCCCGCCGCCGCGATCGCGTCCGCGACCCCGAGCCGTTGCATCACCCGCATCGCGTTCACCTGCACGGTGATGCCGGCGCCGGCCGGCTCGAGCTTGGCGGCACGTTCGAAGACGCGCACGTCGAAGCCGCGTTGCTGGAGGGCGATGCCGGCCGTGAGACCCCCGATCCCGGCACCGCAGATCGCGATCGACTGCGTCATCGATCGCGGGTGTACGCGAGCAGCGGTGCCGACGCCATGCGCGGCGCGTGCAAATCGCCTTATGGTGGCGCGCACGCGACCTTCTTTTAGCTTGGTGACGAGGCACCCCGGTGAAGGGTGCTCGTATCGTTTTGGCGCAGTGAAGCCGTCGCGACGAGCTCCATCTGTCAGCGGCCGGCCTGTGGATCGAGTGGTTTCCGTGTAAGGACCCCGCCCGCGTCGAGGAATATTTCGACGCGGTATGCGGCCTCGTCTCTGGCCGCTTTCGTATCCTCGAACACAAGCGCGGTGATCGCGTGGTCAGGGCTGAGCTCCAGCGCCCGGTCGCGAACGGGTCGGAGACCGTCGTGGTATCGGCGACCCTGTCCTTTCCGTGGCCGCGAAAAACGTTTCATATCGTCCAGAACCTGGGTAGGGACGAAGGATCGGGTTAGGCCGATGCCAGCGATCAATAGCTCACCTCTCGTGATCTGCGTTGCCATCGAGCCGAAGGCCGAGATCGATCGACAACGGCTCGCAGATTCGCTCGCGAAGCTGGCCACGAGCGACGCATCACTGCGTGTCAGTCGCGATCGCGAAACGGAAATGACGGTCATCTATGGAGCGAGTGAAGCGCAGATTGACGACGTCGTCGGTCGACTGCTGCGCGAGTTCGAGGTCGATGTGCACGTCGGCAAGCCGGCGGTCGCCTTCCGTGAAACCATTCGCACAAAGGTCGAGCAGGAGGGCAAGTTCGTCCGGCAGGGTGGCGGCCGCAATCAATACGGTCACGTCCGGATCATCCTCGAGCCGCTGTGCCAGGTGAGGGCGTCGAGTTCCTCGACGGTACGAAGGGCGCGCCCATTCCCGAGAAGTACATTTCGGCGGTCGAAACGGGCATCCGGGAGGCCTTCGAGGCCGGAGTGCTTGCCGGCTATCCGTTGGTGGACGTCATGGCGACGCTCGTCGACGGCTCGTCTCACGACATCGATTCGTCCGACGTCGCCTTCAAGATCGCGGCGTCCATGGCGGCCAGGGAAGGTGCAGCGAGGGCCAAGCCCGTCCTTCTCGAGCCGATCATGGCGGTCGAGGTCGTGGTGCCCGAGCAGCTCATGGACGAGATCGCAGGCGATCTCAGTAGCCGCCGAGGTCGGATCTTGGCAATGGATTCGGGTGCCGGTGGGCAAGTGATCAACGCTCGTGTACCGCTCGCTCAGATGCTCGGTTACTCGGCGGATCTGCGCTCCAAAACGCAGGGGCGCGCGAGCTACACGATGGAATTCTTCGCGTTCGTACCGGTGAGCATCCCGCCGGATCCAGATGGCAACGAACCTGTCAGCCTGGCAATGCGCGTCGCCTAGCAAGATGCTCAGGCTGGTCGGGAAGGAGGGCGAGGAGTTTCGTCTGCATGTGCTCCGATATCAGTACCCGGACATCGTTCATGACGAGTGGGACTCCAACTGGTTGATCGTTGCGGGCGAAGTGTCGTGCCCTCGAGGTCGCTGGAGGTTCAGCAATTCGTGCCTCTGCGCTGTAGAGATCAAAGCTTTGGCAGATTGGCTGCGCGACGTCGCGGGTGGCCGTGCGGAACGCGAGCTGGGCTTCATCGAGCCGAATCTTCGGTTCGAGCTCGTGGAGGCGGCGGACGGGCCCCTGCTCTCCGTCGTATTCTCGCAGGAGTGCGCTCCTCCTTGGGCGACTGAGAGCGAGAGGTATGGCGACGGCGTCGCGCTTCGGTTTCCATTTCGTCTGAACGACCTGATACGTGCTGCGGAAGTTGTGCGCGGCATGTCGGCGGAGTGGCCTGTTCGCGGACGAACCCCGAGGCAATAGTGAGCGGAACTGGAACCACGAGAGTGAAGTCACCCGCGCAGAAGAGCACCAAGCGTCAGCGAGCTGACGCGGTCAAGCCGTATAGGTGCAAGAATCTCATCGCGGTCATCGAGGATCCCCATGACTTCAGGAATATCGGATCGGTAATCAGAAACGTCTGCGCCCTGGGCGTGGAGAAGACGTACATCGTCGATCCTCGCAAGGCACTGCCGAAAGACTGGCAAGAGATGCGCGACGCGAAAGGACTGTCATCAACGTCCGCCTCCGCCATCAAGTGGAGCTTCGTCAGGCGCTTCGACAGCACGGCCGACTGCTTGCGGCATCTCGCAAAGAACCGTTTCGTGTCCGTCGTAACGTCGCCGCACGTGAAAGGGCGGGACAACGTCGTTTTGCACGAAGGCGATTACACGGTTCATCACAAGCTCGCGGTGTGGTTCGGCAACGAAGCGCGCGGCATAAGCGATCTGGCAGTGAAGCAATCCGTCCTCTGCGTGAGCATTCCGATGCTCGGGATGATCGAGAGTCTCAACCTCGGTACGACGTCCGGCATCGTGCTGTACGAGGTCACGAAGCAACGACGCGCGTATCAGCGCATGTACAAGTACCGCGAGAAGCGCGGCCGCAAATTCATAGCGTAGGATATGTGATGGTGGGCATCGTTTGCCTGCTGTTGCCGCTGGCGATCCTCCTCGTCGATCGCACCTTGATCAGTCGCACATGGAGGCTCGGCCGCGCCTTCGTGGCGAGTGCTGGCACCATCTACGTTCTCCTCGTGGGGGACGCGATGATCCAGCAATGGGTTCTCGATCAACGACTCAGCGCGTTCGATCTCAACCGCGACGGGGCTTTCTCCGGCGCGGAGGTCACTCCCGAGCAGAAGGCCGCGATGCGACACGCCACGAGCGACTCGGGGAGAGTCTTGGCGCCGTTCACTGGAGCCATCTTGGCCGTCGGCTACTCCGGTCTCTTCTTCGGCTTGGTGTCGATCGTGAGAGCGCTTTGGCGGGTTTACGCGCCGCCGCCTGATGCCAAGGTGTCCGGTGGCTGAGAGGAGCCATGGAGCTCATCATTCTTGGTGTCGGAGGGGATCCCTCTCGGGGGCGGTCTGATCCTAGGGTACCTGTTCGGGGTCCTCGCGAGGGACTACAGGTGGATGGCTCTTGAAAGCATCTCTGGCCCGCGACGCGGGAGGTGACGGAATGGGCGCGTGTCGAGGAGCTCGTCCGTTCATAATCACGTCAGCCGTAGCTCGAAATGAGCATCTCACTCATGAAGGAGAACGAGTTCTCCTGGTTAGGGAAGGGCGCCACGACCCTCGGTATCGTAATTCTTGCGGTCGTAGCCCTGTTCAGGATCTCGCGCGGTGAGGTGGCCAATCCCGTTGCGTTCGGAATCACGGGCGTCGGCTTCGTGCTCTTCGTGATCGCAAAGGCTTCCGTTCTCCGCCGACGGAAATGGATCAGCTTCGGCACGAGCGCGATGACGCCGAGCAGGAGCAACATGTACCGCTTCGGGTACTGGCTCATGGCCGTGGGCATCCTCGCCACCTTCGCGTGAGCGCGACGCTTCCGGGATGCCCTTCGTGAAGGGTGCTGCTGGAGCGGCGGCCCCCGACGGATCTCGTCGGTATCGACGCCGCTCCTCGCCTGACTACACCGACTCCCGCACTTCCTTCTTGAGCCGCTGGATGTGCCCGCGCCCGAGCCCCTTCACCTCGCACCCGAGCTCGAAGAATCGGCGGATCTTCGCGTCGTCGAGGATGCCGAAGCAGTCGATCACCGCGACCGGACCACCCGCGAGCTTCACCACCTCTTCGGGCGTGAGCTTGAGGTACGGCTCGTGCGGCACGGCGAGCACGACGGCTTCGACGCCCTTCAGCGCCGCCCCGAGATCGGTCTGGACACGCAGCTCCGTCAGGCCGTCCTGATTGCGGAAGAAGCGCGACAGCGAGTGGCCGGGCGCGGGGTAGTCGTCCTGCGACTCGAACTCCCACCAGTGCTCGACGTACGGGTCGTGGACGCGGACGTCGGCGCCCATCTCGGTGAGGCGGCGCAACACGACCTCGGAGCCCGAGTAGCGCGTGTCGCCCACGTCCTGGCGGTAGCTCGCGCCGAGGAGCGCGATCTCGGCGCCGGCGATGTAACGGCCCATGTTGCGGAGCGCGTCGCGGGTGAGGGTTGCGACGTGGAGGCCGCGGGTATCGTTGATGTCGATCGCGGTGGTGCTCATCTTGAACACCTGGTCGCCGTCGTCGAAGCCGAGGATGTGCTTGTAGGCCCAGTAGCCGAGGCCGCCGTCCTTCGGCAGGCAGTAACCGCCGATGCCGGGGCCGGGGAAGATCAGGTTCGAGTGGGTCGGACGGACCTTGATCGCCTTGATGACCTTCACGAGATCGACGCCGTTGCGCTCGGAGAACATGCTCCACTCGTTCAGGAACGCGAGGATGGTGGCGCGATAGGAGTTCTCGACGATCTTCGCGGTCTCGGACTCGATCGGGCGGTCCATGACGGTGAGCGGGAACTTCTCGGTGTTGAGGACCTCGGTCAGGAACTTGACGACGCGCTCGCGCGCCTCCTCGCCGACGCCGCTGCAGACGCGCCAGAAGTCGCGGATGCTGGCGACGTACTCCTTGCCGGGCATGACGCGCTCGTAGGAGTGCGAGAGCAGCGGCTCGCTGTCGATGCCGCGGGCGGCGAACGCCTTCAGCAGAATGGGCATCGCCACGAACTCGGTGGTGCCGGGCGCGACCGTGGTCTCGATCAGCGTCAGGCACTTCGGCGGGATCTTCTCGCCGATCGTCTTGATGGTCGCCTCGAGGGCCGCCATCTCGACCTCGCCCGTCTTCATCTGTCCGAGATCGTGCTTCGAGTAGTCGCACTGCACGTCGACGACGACGCAGTCGGCGAGCGTGAGACAATCGGAGTTGAAGGTCGCGGTGAGCGTCTTCTTGTCGACGACGGTCCGGCGGATCATCGGGTCGACCTCGGGGTCCTCCGCTTTGACCGGCGACTCGCCGCGATTGAGGAGCGGGATCTTCCAGTAGCTCCGGGGACTGGGACGCTGGCAGCCGATCACGAACTTGCTCGGCTTGCCGGTCTTCTTGTCGACCGTGTCGGCGACGATCGCGGCCATCACGGCGCCGACGAACCCGACGCCCATGACGACCACCACTTCCTTGCCTTCGGCCCGAGCGGCCTTGGCCAGGCCTTCGAGCCGCTTCATCTCCGCCGCGTATTCTTCGCGGCTGGGGAGGGGGAACGCTTCTCCGGCGGGGCTGACGGACTTCTCGGCCATCGTTTCTATCTCCTGGGTCCCTGGGGGTTTGGTGCGCTGAATTGGTGCAACGAAACCGGAACTCCTAACACCCTTGGCAAAGCGCCCTCAATGGTACCTGGGAGACTATCGACCGTCAGGCCCCGATTTCACCTCCTTGGTGTAGGTCCGCACCGAAGATTTCACGAAACTCCGTCAGTTGGCCTTGTCCTTGAACTGGGAGGCGTCGTTGCGGGTGGCCGGGGCGGCGTAGTCGGCCTCCCAGCAGGTCCCCGCCCCGTTCACCAGTTGCACCCGGGCAGGTTGCGCGAGGGGAAGGGTGGGCACGGGGCCTCCCTTCTCGACCACGCCGATCTTGGCCTTCCCCGTCGCGCCCTCCTTGAGGACGACCTGCAGCGTATTGACGAGGCCGGAGCCCGAAATGTCGCGCTTCCGGAACTTGTAGCCGTGGGCGGACTCTTTCCAGCACCGTTTCCCGTTGCAGAGCCCGCCGCCGGGTGCGGCCGCGCTGCTCACGACCGCGCCCGTGCCGTCGTAGACACAGAGGGTGTAGCCGGTCGAGGTGAGCGGCGTGCCGAAGTCGGCCTTGGCGGTCGCCGCCCCCTTGGCCCACGACCACTGGATGCGATCCGACTTCTGACCCGGCTTGTTCTTGATCGCGAGCTGACCCTTGCCCGCGACCGCCGGCAGACGGCAGCCCTCGACAGGACACGAGGCGCAGCGTGCGGGGTCCGCGGCGTAGTCGTCCGCGAGCGTGTAGCCGGCCGGGACCACCTTCGGCGCCGGGTCCTTCACGAGACCGCAGCCGGGCTCGTCGACGACCGGGAGACGGAGCTCGAGGTTCGAGACGGTGATCGTGAGCTGGCCGTTCGAGTTGCGGCCGTAGGGTTGATCGGCCGGCAGCAGCTCGAGCTTCGCGACGTGGCCCTCGGCGAACTTCCAGCCGTTCGGGTGGAGCTGGAAGACCTGGCGCGTCGCCGTGCCGTTGATCTCCGGCCGATAGAGCCCGCGCGCGACGAGCGTCTCCATGTTGGTCGCGGGATCGACGTCGAGGAGACGCGCCGCGAGCTGCGACGTCGCACCCGCCGACGCGATGTCGGCGACGATCGTCGGTGAGCCCATGAGCGTGAAGCCGCCGGCCGGCGCGGGGTCGAGCCGGTAGGTCGCGGCGCCGGTCTGATCGGTCGCGGTGGCGGTCGCACAGGCGCCGCCGCCGGTGATGGGATCGAAGGCTTGTCCGACGGGGAGGTCGGTCGCGACCGCGGGCGCCACCGTTTGGGCCGCGGCGCTCACGAAGCGGATCTCGCCGGGTGCCAGGGCGGCCCACGTCGGGGCCGAGAAGGGCAGGTCGGTGTCGGGATCGTCGAAGTCCCCGGTCGATCCCCCCGAAGCGCCGGTACACGTCTGGGTCAGGGTCTGCACGCCCACGAACGGCGGCGCGCCGATCCCGCGCACGTAGTAGTCGAGCCAGGCGCGCCGTTGACGTCCGCGGAAGGTCGCGTCGATCGTCTTGTTCTGGCCGCGCTGATGGCCGTGGTCGCTGAAAATGAGCGCGATCGGCGTGCCGGGATGATTGGTGCGGGTCCGATTGTAGAAGCGCAGCGCCTCGTCGGGCGGGAAGAGGTCGTCGGTCCAGCCGTTCGAGATGAGGAGCGGCGCCGGCGCCGTCGAGTCGTCGATGTAATAGGACGAGTGGTGCGTGGTCGTCTCGTCGGCGATGTCCTGCGAGAGCGGATTCGAGTCGTACGGCTCGCCGGCGTTGATCGCGGCGAACCAGACGGTCAGATCCGCGTCGGGATCGACGCCGGGCAGCGCGTAGTTGCTGGTGGCGAGGCCGGTGCCGTACAGCCCCGCGACGAACGACTGCTTCATCACGCCGATCCGGTTGCGGGCGAGATAGGGCGCGTCGGTCACGTAGTCGAGCGTGTGGCCGTTCGGGGTGAGCGCGTAGGCGAGGTCGGTCCAGGGGATGTCGGGCTGCGCCGCCGCGATCTGCAAGGCCTTCCCGCCGGCGCTCACCCACGGCACGAGCGAGCCGTCGGGCAGCATCTGGCGGTTCTTGAGCGCGCCGAGCGCCATCGAGAGACCACCGCCGTACGAGCCGCCCATGGATGCGATCTTCACGGGATCGATCAGCCCTTCGTTCGCGAGCGCGCCGTCGGCTGCCTGGTCGGCGAGCGCCGCGAAGACCTCCTGCGCGTCGCGGACCTCGAAGCGCGTATCCATCAAGTGGTTGTAGCCGTTGTCGCAGACGCCGAGCATGAGCCGCTTCGGGTCGGTCGCGCCGCACGACAGGCCCCAGCCGCGATCGCTCATCGAGAAGACCGCGTAGCCGGCGTCGAGGTACTCCTGAGCGGTGCCGTCGGTGAGGGCGATCTTCGATCCGCCCCAGCCGTGGAAGAAGCCGACGATCGGGAAGTTGCCGTCGGGGCCGGTCGCGGGCACCGGCGGGAAGCCGACGTTCACGTCGATCGGCGCGCCGTCGAAGCTCGTGAAGATCCCGGCGCAGTGGCGCTCCTTTCCAGCACATTGGGATCCTAAGCTTAGAATTCCACGTGGACAAGTTGTCGCG
>JADMIO010928676.1_pt1 | contig 15566 bp, 15 predicted proteins | sample 8958161 | NCBI WGS metagenome assembly JADMIO01 (sample SAMN16585339, study PRJNA669376) | soil metagenome | isolation source: Crop rotation soil | place: USA: Cullars Rotation, Alabama | collected 2011
CTTCGCGACTTCGTCGAGCGACGCGGCGCCCGTGAATCCCTCCGCTTTCATCGCCGCGATGGCCTCGGGCCGCGCATCGTGCACGACGACGTCGTGCCCGCCGCGCTGGAGGCGCCGCGCCATGTTCGCACCCATCTTTCCGAGGCCGATCATCGCGAGCTTCATGCGGAACTCCCTGGGGTGCGAGAGGAGATCTAGCCGGCGAATCGCGAGACGGTCGCAGCGAGACGCTCGACCTCGTGCTCGACGTCGCCGGTGAGATGGACGTGAACGACGCGGCGTCCGCGCTCATGGAGGACCTTGAGGTCGCCGGCCGCCTGCGCGGACTTGACGACCGAGAAGCCCGCCTTGCTGCCGGGCACGCCGCAGTCCTCCTTGTCGTCGCACGTGATCTGGAGGAACACTCCCGAGTCGGGGCCGCCCTTGTGGAGCTGGCCCGTCGAGTGGAGGAAGCGCGGGCCGAAGCCGACGCACGTCGCGACGCGCTGGCCATCGCGCACCGCCATGCGCAGCGTCTCGAGCGCGGCCGTGATGCGCGCGGTCTCGGGAAGAAACGCCTGGACGGTGAAGTAATCGCCTTCCTGGATCTTCCCGAGGAGACCGACGATGGCGACGTTGATCCACGCGTCGACGGCAACGGGCGTCGAGGCTTCAGGCAGGTGTCCGGAGCGTTCCCACTCGGCCATGAGCTCGCGCGCCGCGACCTTCGCGGCCTCGACATCGGGCTGGTCGAACGCGTTGACGCCGAGCAGCGAGCACGCGACTGCGGTCGCGATCTCCCACCGCAGGAACTCGCCACCGAGCGCGTGGAGATCCGGCAGCTCCAGGCGGAACACGGGGTTCCCTGCCGCCTCGAGCGCATCGAGGGCCGCCTCGCGCGCGGGGTCCTCGTGGCCTGCGAGCTCGAGCGCGACGAAGACGCGGTCCGCGCTGCATGCCTCGCGCGTCGGGAGCCGCTCGCCCGCGATCGGCACGAGCCCCTTGCCCAGCTTGCCCGACGACTCCGCGACGAGCTGCTCGATCCACGCGCCGACGGTCGCTAGCGCGGGCTGCGCGTCGATGCAGATCTTGTCCCTCCCCAGCCGCGCGAGAGTTCCCAAGGCGACGCCGAGCGCGACACCGGGATTCGTCGATGCGGGCTCCGCGCGGCAGGCCGCAGCCATGGCACGAGCGGACGCGAAGAGCTTGGTGACGTCGATCCCCGCGAGCGCCGCGGGCAGCATGCCGAACGGCGACAGCGCCGAGTAGCGGCCACCGATGCTGGGAATGCCGTGGACGATGGCGCGCAGGCCCTTCTGCCGCGCGACCGCTTCGAGGCTCGAGTTGGGATCCGTGATGGCGACGAAGCGATGGAGCGCCGCGCGCTCGCCGACGGCGCCCGTCACCGACTCGAGCAGCCGCTCCATGAGGAGGTTCGGCTCGAGCGTCGAGCCGGACTTGCTCGACACGACCACGAGCGTCTTCGAGAGATCGAGGGATCGCTCAATCCCGAGGATCTGCCCGGGATCCGTCGAGTCGAGCACGTGAAGGGACGGCCATCCCTCGACGCGGTTGAAGGCGTGAGCGAGAACCAGAGGGCAGAGACTCGAACCGCCCATCCCGAGCACGAGGACGTGCGCGAAGGACTCGCCCCGCACGGCCTGGGCGGCGGCGACGTACTCGGGCACGCGCGCGGCGAGCGCCTCGACGTCGAGCCACCCGAGCCACTTGGACTCGTCGGCGCCCGTCCAGAGCGATGCGTCGCGATCGAAGAGGCGGCGCGTGCCGTGGTAGCTGTCCCAGGCGGCGAGCGCGTGATCGACCGCGGCGCGGAGCTTCGGATCGTCCACGGCAGCGAGCATGGCGGCGATCCTCAGACGCGACGGAGGTGGAGGATCATCCCGCTCTGGGGGCCCAGCCAGAGGCGCTCCTGGGATCCCTGAAGGCCCTGGAACTCGAGGCTTCCCTCCGTGGCGACGACACGCACGCGCACGCTCGCGAGCTCCCAGTCGTCGACGGCTTTCTGGGCATCGAGGCGGATGTAGCACGGATGCTTCGCCGCATCCTCCAGCGAGAGCGCGACGCCGACGCGCGGATCGTTGCGCTCGGGGAACAGCACGTTCGAGCCGTCCCCGAAGACGTACGTGAGGTCGTCGCCCTCCTCGAAGTCGGCATGGTCCCCGATGTCGAGTCGGAACTCGCGTCCCGCGACCCCGAGGAAAACGGCGCCGCGCGTGCTGGCGCCTTCGGCGTACGTGGTGGTGATGTCGACGGAGATCTTCTGGATCACGAGGGTCACTCCCTGGGCGGAACGATCGGGCGGCCGGAGGGGGCGATCCTAGCTTGGGCGGGGCGCGACCGACAGTCGGCGGAGCGCAGCCGACGTCGTGACGCCCCAAGTCACTGATTCCAGGGCGGTCGCGAGCTTCGAAGGAGGTCATGCAGCTCCGCGGCATGAGAGGATGGCTCTCAAGAGGATGGAGCGCCGCATGCACCGAGGGGATGCAGGGGTTCGAGGGAGTCGCGCTCCAGATCGGGAGGAGACCATGGGGCGAGAAGCAACGGAGAGGTCGGGTCTGCGATCGAACGATGAGAGTCCAGAGTCCGACGCGGGGATTCCACCGACTCCGGTGACCCGTGAGGCCCGTCCGCCATGGTTTGTCCTGCTCGCCGTCATCGCCGCGTCGATCCTGGTCGTCGTGTCGTATGCGTGGAGCATTGGCGAGTGGCCCTTGCTGTGGATTGAGCTCCTGGTTGGCCTCGCCTCCGCCACCGTTGGCGGACTTCTCGGCTTTGTTTTCGGTCTGCCGCGTCACACTATCGATGAGTCGCAGCCGAAGGAATCTGATGGCGGCGAACGTTCGGTGCGCTACCAGCCGAGCAACAATCTCGAACAGGTGTCGGACTGGCTGACGAAACTGCTGATCGGCGTCGGCCTCGTCGAACTGAAGGGGATCGGCGCGGCGCTCGAGACGGTCGGAAGGACGGTGACTGCCTCGTTGTCCCGCGCGCCGGGTGGTGCGGAGATCGTCACGCAGGTCGTCATCGTGGTCTTCGTCGTCTTGGGGTTCCTCGCGAGCTTCCTCTGGACACGCATCGACTATGGACCACTCCAGGCGTTGACCGACTCGGATGCAGTCGGGAGACTCAAGGCTGCGCTCGCTCACGCAGAGTCTCGTGGCGAGAAGCTCAAGGACGTCGCGAGCGCATTAGCCGCGGGAAAGATCCCGACGGATCGCCAAGTCCGCGACGAGGGCGCCGCGCCGGCTACGCCACCCCCGGAACCGGCGAACGCTAGCGCGGAGTCGGTGACTCACAAGTGGTTCTTGACGGAGCAACTACCAGCAGCGTTCAGAATGTGGCCCACGCAAGTCCAGGAGGGTGTCAAGAACTTCCTGTTCGCCCCGCGTGTGTGGGAGTCGAATCCAGGCGCAGAATACTTTCCCGACGCCCGCCCCCAAGCCGCGGGCCTAAGGATTGAAGCCGAACTCGCGCTGGATGTCGGAAGCGCTCTCGTCTGCGACGTTCGAGTCCGATCACTGACCGGGGAGCGGCTCACCGGACCCGTGACATTCCTCCTGCATCCAACCTTCAGCCAGCGCATCGTGCAAGTCGAACCGCGCGACGATCGTGCGGAGACGAGGATTTCCGCATCAGGCTGGTTCACGGTCATCGCCATCGCGAACGGTGGGCGCACCATCTTGTCTTTCGACCTCAGAGACCTGCCGGACGCGCCGAACTGGTTCAAGATCAGCTGAGCTCCGGGCGCCGGGCTGCTCCCACTCGGGTCGCGGCGGCGGACCGCAGTCCGCGAGCGCCGCGCTGGTCCTGGCCGGACCATCAGGCCGCCGCAACTCAGGGTTCCCGGCGGCGAGCCACGCGAAAGACACACCCGCGTTCCCCGGCGCGCGCGCCTCGCCCGCCGCGCCCCGCTAGAATCCCCCCGTGCTCCTCCGTGCGCTGACCTACAACATCCACAAGTGCATCGGGGGCCTGGATGGCAGGTACAGGCCCGAGCGCATCCGCGACGTCATCGCGCACTACGATCCCGACGTCGTGTTCCTCCAGGAAGTGGACCAGGGCGCCAAGCGCTCGCGGCGCGATCGCCAGATCGACGTGCTCGGCGATCTCCTCCGCATGCGCCATCGCGCCTTCATCCCCAACGTCAACGTCCCCGGCGGCGGCGTCTACGGGAACGGGCTGCTTTCGCGCTACCCGCTGACCGACGTCCGCAACGTCGACCTCACGCTGCCGCCGAAGAAGCGCCGCTGCGCCCTCCACGCGCGGTGCCGCGTGCGACTCGGCCGCGCGACGCGCACCGTCCACCTGTTCGACCTGCACCTCGGGCTCTCCGGCATCGAGCGCCGCATCCAGCTGCGCACGCTTCTCGACAGCCCCGAAGTCACGCGCCTCCACGAGAAGACACCCGTGATCGTCGCGGGCGATCTCAACGACGTCTGGGGAACGATCGGCAAGAACATCCTGGCTCCGGCCGGCTTCCGCGGATCCGGGCGCCTGCGCTCCTTCCCTGCCTACGCACCGTTGCGCGCGCTCGACGGCATCCACGTGCGCGGCAACATCGACTTCGTGGACGCGAGGACGTCGCGCCTCGACGTCGCGCGCGAAGCCTCCGATCATCTCCCCATCGTCGCAGAGCTCATCCTCCGATGAAGCTCTCGCTCGAGATCCTCGAAGGCGCTCGCGCTGCCGAGGTGCTGCGTCTCGCTTCGCCCGGCGAGACGGACGACGAGCGCGGGGTCACGGCGTCGATCGAGCAGCGGGTCTTCGAGACGTCGTGGGGACGCACCGCGTGCCGCGTGATCGGCCTCGTGGACGAGGCCGGCGGGCTCGTGGCGGCGCTCACGCTGCGGGAGCTCGCGTTCCGCCTCGATCACCGGAAGCTCCGGCTCGGCGGACTCGGCAAGCCGTGGATCCGCGAGGATCAGCGAGACGCGCTCCTCGACCGGTACGTCCTCGTGCGCGTCGAGGAGCACCTCCGGGAGGAGGAGCTCGACGGCGCGCTGCTGTTCACGGACGTCGGCGTCAAGGCGCTCGCGCGCATGGGATGGATCGAGCTCGCCCAGCGCGCGCTCGTCGCGGATGTTCGCGGCTGGCGCGACGCGCCGCGCGTGGGCGCGAGCGCGTCCGAGCTCCGGCCCTACGAGCCTGCGGACTTCGAATCGATCCGCGAGCTCTGGAGCCTCGGCTCCAGCCTCCAGCGCTTCACCATCCTCCGCAACGACGACTTCTGGCAGGCGCAGATCCTGCGCGCGCAGCTCGTCGAGGAGTCGCACGGTTCCTGGCTCGGGCCCTGGAGCTTCCTCGTCGGCGTGCGAGATGGCCGCGTCGTCTCGTACCTGCGCTGCAGCCGGAGCGGTCCGCGCGCACCCCTGACAGTTCTCGAGTACGCGCACGAGCCGGGCGCGCGCGAGGACATCACGGCGATGCTCGGCCTCATCATGGAGAAGCAGGGCGAAGACGCGCCGCGCGTGATCGTCGCCGTCGCGCCGTCGCGGATCGAGAACCTCGTGCCGTCCGAGCGGATGTCGTGGCGCCGCGAGACGGACGCGCGGCTCATCGTCCGAGCGTTCGAGTCCTTCGAGCCGCCGATGGATCTGATTCCCGACGAACGGCTGGTCTGGCCGACCGATCGGTTCTGAGCTTCACCGCGACGAGGTTCGCCTCGACGATCTGCGGCTGGAAGCTGAAGATCTCGCGGCTCCGAGGGTCCACGATCACCTTCACCCAGCGCGCGTCGTTGTTGTCGTTCTCGGGATGGGAGCCGAACGTCTCGAGCCGCGTGAACGTCTCGAGGCGTCGGCCGCTCTCGTCGAGAAATGGCTGATCGATGCGGAAGTAGTGCGTGTCGCCGTGCACGTAGAGCACGGGCTTGCCGAAGGCGATCACCTCCTCGCGCAACGCGAGCAGGAAGTCGCGAAATCCGTCGGGCTCGTTGTCGGCTTCTTCCAGGCTCCCGGGCCGTCGCTGGGGCGCTCCCTTCCCGTCGCCGACGTCCCAGCCCGGATTGGCCTGGGTGATGAGGACGACGGCCGGGAGGTCGAAGGTCTTCGCCTGCTGAAAGGCCTCGCGCATCCACGCGATGTTGGCGGCGTTGCGCGCCGCGTGCTCTGACGGGTCCGGTGACTCGTCGCACAGGTTGTTGCAGGAGCCGGGCATGGAGAGCGTCGCGAAGAGAACGGAGTCGTACGTCCAGCGCCGATTCTCGACGCAGGGGGTCGGGCCATGGGCGCCGAGGCAGTCGGGCGTCGCCTGGACTTCGGTCAGGAACGGATGGCCGCCCATCGTGAGCGGCGAGCTGAAGAACACTTGCCGCTCGTGGTCGAGCCGCTCGCGCGACGAGAAGCCGCCGTTGGCCTGGCGATCGCAGTCGGTCCAGTCGTTGTCGCCGGGCGTGAAGAGGGCGGGAGAGGTGAACGACTGGAACCATCCCAGCGCGCGCTGGTAGAGCGCGTCGTCGCAGGGAGTCCCGCCTCCCACCTTGAGATCCCCGTCGTGGACCGAGAACGCCACGTTCGCCGCGTTGACGTCCGCGATGAGGTGGGGCACGCCCGTCGCCTCCTGCTCTTGCGAGTACGGGAGGTCTCCCCAGAAGGCGACGGTGAAGGGACGATTCCCGTTTGGTCCGGTCTTCGGGAGGCGCGGCGCCGCAGTCGCATCGAAGGCCGACGCCAGGAAGGCGACCACGGCCAGGAGCGAGCCTCCAGGGGCACGCGAGGGTCGAGAGGATTGCCGTGCAGGAAAGATCGTCGTCATCGTGTCTCCGAAGTGTCGCGGTGAATGGCGATCACCGGGCAGCCCGTTCCGCTCGCCGCCTCGCTCGCGGGCCAGGCGCTCCGCCGATCACGGCCCGCCGCGATCAGCGCGGGGGCGTCGTCTCCAGGAGCACCTGCCCAATGTCGCTCGACTGGCCGTCCTCGAGATGAACGCTGACGCGCTTGCTCTTGTAGCCGGGCGCCGTGAACAGCAGGACGCGATCGCCGGCCGTTCGCGCGACGAAGCTGAACTCAGGCCCCGGCAGGTACCACGCCTCCGGAGAGCCGTCGGGGAGAAGGAGGAACGCTTGATAGCGGGGGATCGCCTTGTGCGTCGTCGCGCTGAGAACTAGGCCGTGGACGCGCGACTCTGCCCGCTGGACGTCGATGCTGACCGTCGAGACCCTTCCGGGTTCGACACGAACCTTGGACTGCCCCGCCAGCTTCAGCTTCTCGCTGCCGACGAACACCTGCACGTCCCCCGCCGGGACGTTCTCGATCGTGAACCGGTTGCCCTTGAACTTCGGCTTCGGTCCCCACCAGACTCCAGGCAGCAGCGCGCTGACCCCCGCGGGACCGATGTAACCCTGCAGGTCGTCCGCATGCGCCCGCTTCGGCAGTCTCACCTCGCCCTGGATCGTTCCAGGCTCGACGAGCGTGAGAGAGAGCCCCGCCTCTGGCCGCGCGCTCGAAGAGACACGCGCGCTCCTTCCATGATCGGACGCGTGGACCAGCGTGTCGCCGATCGGCCATGAGTCGAGGGAGAAGGCGCCATGCTCATCCGTGTAGACGGGCTCGCTCATCGAGTCGTTCGCGACGACGACGACCTTGGCCCCGCTCGCGGGCTGACCGTCGGGTCGCAGCACGACGCCCGAAACGCGATGGGACGTCATCGATTCCTGGCCAGCGGACGCGAGCGGCAAGAGGAGAGCAGCAAGAGCGAGTGCGCCGGCAACGGGTCGCATGGCATTCCTCCCGAGTGGAGCGAGGCTCGTCGGACGGAGGATAGCCCACTCGACCCGACCCGCGCGAACGCGCGGTGGCCGAGGCTCGCCGCCCTCAATCCCCCAGGCAGATGTCGAGGGCGCGCGCGACGAGGATCGCGTCGCCGTCGAGCTGCACGGTCCTGCGCTTCGCGATGGCGTCGGCCAGCGGCACGTGCTCGATCGCGGGCGGACGCAGCGAGACCATGACGCCGTCGAGACCCTGCTCGAGCGCGCGCACCGCGGCGGCTCCGAACATGACGCCGAGCAGGCGATCCGTCGCGGTCGGCGATCCCCCTCGAAGCAGGTGCCCCAGCACCACGGAGCGGCTCTCCCGGCCGGTGAGACGCTCGAGCTCGCGCGCGACGATCTCTCCGACGCCGCCGAGCTTCTCCTCCTGCCCCTGCGCATGACTCTTCACGGTGACGGCGCCGCCGCGGGCCGTCGCGCCTTCCCCGACGACCACGATCGCATGGCGGCCTGCGCCGCGCGGCCGCCGGGCCAGGTGGTGCGCGACCTTCTTCAGGTCGAACGGAATCTCCGGGATCAGCACGACGTCCGCCTGCCCCGCGATGCCCGAGTGAAGCGCGATCCAGCCCGCGTGGCGGCCCATGACCTCGACGACGAGGAGCCTGCGGTGCGACGCCGCGGTCGTGCGCAGGCGATCGAGACACTCGGTCGCGAAGGACACGGCGCTGTCGAACCCGAAAGTCTGGACGGTCGCCTCGAGATCGTTGTCGATCGTCTTCGGGACGCCGACGACGCGGACGCCCTTGCGCGCCAACGCGTCCGCGATGGCGAGCGATCCGTCGCCGCCGACGGCGATCAGCGCGTCCACGCCGAGCTCCGCGAGGCGGCGCACGACGTCGTCCGAGCGATCGACCTCGCGGACGCTGCCATCGGGCTGCATCTCGGGACGTCGGAAGGGATTGCCCCGGTTGGTCGTGCCAAGGATCGTCCCGCCGAGCGACGTGATGCCCCGAACAGTCCCTCGTCGCAGCTTGACGATGCCGTGATCGGCGTAGTCGTGGGGGCTGAGCAGTCCCACGTAGCTGTCGCGGATCCCGAGCACTTCCCAGCCGAGCCTTCGCGCCGCGATGACCACCGAATGGATGACGGCGTTGAGGCCGGGGGCGTCACCCCCGCCGTTGGTGATTGCGATGCGCGAGATGGTGCGGCTCACGCTGCGCGTCGTCCTGTCACGCGCGCTGGCCGACGTGCTGCTTTGCCCACTGCTCGATCTGGGACGGCGAGGTCAGGGCTCCCGACTGGCGAGCCACTTCCCTGCCGTCCACGAAGAGGATCAGCGTCGGGATGCTGCTGATGCGATGCTGCCGCGCGACCTCGCGCGCGCTCTCGGTGTCCACCTTCGCGACGCGCATGCGGGGCTCGAGGAGCGCCGCGGCCTGCTCGTACGCCGGCGCCATCATCCTGCAGGGCCCGCACCAGCCGGCCCAGAAGTCCACGAGCACGGGGATCTGGGTGCGTCCGACGTGCGTCTCGAAGCTCTGGTCATCGAGCGCGACCGGGTGCGCGGTGAAGAGCCGCCCCTTGCAGCTGCCGCACGTGGGCGCGGAGGCGAGACGATCGGCCATGACGCGGTTCGTGGCGTGGCAGTGCGGGCAGACGACGTGGAGCGCGTCGGACATGCACCAATGGTGGATGGCGCGGCTGGGAGTTTCAAGCCGGCCGAGGCCTACAAGAACCAGCTCCGACCCGACCCCACGCAGGAACCAGCTCCGCGAGCCGCCCCTGGGATCTGATCGCATGCCGCACCGCCCCAGCGGGGCAGTGCGGCATGCGAACCTCGCGCTCAGTCCCCCACCGACTGCGTGAGGTTGCCGCTCTCGTAACGTCGCAGTCCCAGCGTCCACGCGGTGCAGGCGGTGAGAGCCGTCAGCGCCGCGCCGAGCACGAGGAGCCCCGCGCCGCTCCAGCTCCATGAGCGGACGAGCGACGCGGGGAGCCAGCCCACGAGGCCGGCGGGCACCACGAGGAACAGGATCGCGCGCACCACGGGACCGAAGAGCCCCTCGGGGTAGAGCGAGAACGTCGTCATGGCGCTGCCAGCCTGCATCGAGACGTCGTCCGCGCGGCCCATCCAGAACGCCGCGCAGCTGCACAGCGTCCAGAAGGATGCGAAGACGACGCCCGCAAGGATCGACACGACCACGAACGCAGCCATCCTCGTCGCCGTGAGATGACCCACGGCGACGAGGAGCACCGGCCCCGTCGCGATGTCGCCGAGTCCCGAGAGTCTCATGCGCGCGACGAGCGCCTGGAGCAGGCCCGTCCGCGGTCGCAGGAGCCATGAGTCGAGCCCGCCCGCCGCGATCGTGCCGGCGAGATCGCTCGAGCCTCCCGCGAGCACAGCCGCGAGCCCGAAGCCCGTCGCCACGATCCCGTAGAGCAGCGCCTGCTCCTCCATCGTCCAACCCTTCACGGCCTGGAAGCGAGCGAAGAAGATCCCCCAGAACGACAGGAAGAAGAGGTTGTTCAGCAGCATGCAGACGGCCTGCGTGGCCGACGACGCGCGGTACTCGAGCGCCGAGCGCACGCTCGCGCCCCAGCTCGCGACGACGAATCGTCCCTCTGCGCATCTCGACATCGTCAGCCTCCGTTCGATTGCACGCTCAGGCTCGCCCGCGCATGGAACGCGAAGAGCCCGAGCAGGAAGAGCACGAGCCACAGAACCAGGCGCAGCGCCATGCCCGTTGCGGCCTGCGCGTCGAATGCCGCCATCATCCGCGCCGGGCCGAAGATGACGGCCTCGAAAGGCAGCCAGTGGGCGATCGTCCGCAGCCACTGCGGGTAGAGATCGAGCGGCATGAGGAGCCCGCCCAGGATGAACGCGAGCTTGCTCCAGATCCACGACAGCGCGTTCGAGTCCTCGAGCCAGAACGCAGACACGCCGATGGCGAGCCTCGCCACGCACTCGAAGAAGATCGCGAGCGGGATGACGAGCAGTCCGAGCGCGACGCCCCGCGCGTCGAGCGGCGGCAGTCCCACCATGAGCGCCACCGTCGGCACGCCCACGGCCGCGAGCACGAGCAGCCGCGCGAGCGACGCGCCCGCCGCGCGCGCGAGCTCCCACTCGACCCATCCCACCGGCCGCAGGAGCTGGATCGCGAGGTCGCCCGAGCGCACGTCGCGCGCGACGCGCAGGTGGAGCGCGCCGGGCGCGAGCACGACGAGCTCCGTGATCAGCAGGTAGAAGACCAGCCGCTGAATCGTCCAGCCCTCCGGCAGGCCCCGCTCGCCGGCGATCGCCGTCCAGAGCCTGCCGAAGATGAAGAGCAGCAGCACGAGGAAGCCCGCCGATCCCAGCGCATCGCCCGGGTAGCGGAGCCTCTCCCTCGCGCTCGTGACGAACGCTCCCGAGAGAGCTGAGAGGGAAACCCGCCGGTTTCCCCGCCTCGGTCGGGGCGGCCCTCCGTCGGCGCCCCATCCCGCGCTTCGCATCCGCTTCGCGTCGCCTGTCATGATGAACCTCCGTGACGACGACCCGAGTGCAGGCTCGCGATCACCCGCTCGAGCGAGGGATCACTCACCGTGATGTCCTTCACGTTCGCCGTGCGGACGAGCTCCGCGATCACGCGATCCACCGCGGCGACGGCGACGTCCACGCGGAGCACCACGCGATGCGCGTCGGCGGGAAGCGCCTCCACGCCGTCCATCACGAAGTCCACGCGCTCCTCGCCCACCACCGCCTCGATCACCTTGTCGCGCAGGTGCTCGCGGCGCAGGCGCTCGAGTGACGTGTCGAGCACCACGCGCCCGTCGTCGATGAAGATGACGCGATCGCACACGTGCTCGATGTCGCCCGTGTCATGGCTCGTGAGGAACACCGTCACGCCCTCGTGCTCGTTGAGTCGCACGAGCAGGTCCCGGATCTGGGATCGCGCCACCACGTCGAGCCCGATCGTCGGCTCGTCGAGGAAGACGATCTGCGGCCGGTGCAGGAGGCTCGCCGCGATCTCGCACCTCATGCGCTGGCCGAGCGAGAGCTTGCGCACGGGCAGCGCGAGGAGCTCGTGCAGCTCGAACAGGTCGCACAGCTCGTCGAGACGCCGGCCGGCCACGGCGCGGTCCACGTCGTAGACGCGCGCGAGCAGCCGGAACGTCTCCGCCACCGGCAGGTGGTACCAGAGCTGCGAGCGCTGGCCGAACACGCAGCCGAGCCGCGCGACGAGCCGCTTCCTGTCCTTCCACGGCACGAAGCCGAGCACGGACGCCTCGCCCGACGTCGGGTGGAGGATGCCCGTCAGCATCTTGATCGTCGTGCTCTTGCCGGCGCCATTGGGCCCGATGAACGCGACCGCCTCGCCGTCCGCGACGTCGAACGAGACGTCGCGCACGGCATCGACCACGCGCGTGTCGGGCTTGACGAACGAGCGCAGCGCCGAGCGAAGGCCCGGCGCGCGACGCGACTGCACGAAGGACTTGCGGAGATTGCGGACGCGGATGCTGGACATGAGATCTCCCCTACGTGGAACTGGAGTGAGCGCCCTCGGGGGATCCGAGGTGCGGAGGTGGGCCTGGGCTCAGGGGCGCCGCGTGCGCGCAGGACGGCCGCGTCTCAGGCGCGGCGCGACTGCGTCGAGGTTCCGACGCGAGGCGTCAGGAACGCGGGGCGCGATCGAATCGAATCGCGTGAATTCGATACGCGAGGGATTCGAGGCCCGGAGTGGCCGTCCAGCCGAGCGTGACGACGACCTGGGCGACCGGGCGACAAGGGCTCGGCATGGCCTTCAGGACGGCGACAGGCTGGGCGGACATGGTCACTCCCGTTCGAGGCCGGGGAGGCCTCGCAAGTCCGCGGCGCGCAAGGGGCGTCCGCGGGGTTGAGCTGATTTAGGTCCCGCGTGACGAAGTGTCAAGCGAATCGGCGGGACCCGAACGACTTGCGAGCGGCAGAGCTCACGTCCCGAAGAGCGTCACGCCGTCGCGGGATCCTCGCAGCTCGCTCGCGCCGGACACGCGCCGGATGATGGCGAGCTCGCGCGACGAAGGAGTGCGAAGATCGAGCGCAGGAGCGTCGCGACCTCGCTGCGCACGGCCCCGGAGCGATCGCGTGACCGACTCATCGATGACCCCCTACCCCGAGCCTCGCCCCTCTCCCTGGGCGGCGATCGTCGCGGGAATCGTCATGATCGCGGCACTCCAGCTTCTCGGGCGCTGGGTGGCAGCCAAGACGCGGGACTTCGCCGAGCGCGGCCGGCCCGTCGAGCTGGTCGTCGTGGGAGTCGAGCCGGCGAACGGACACGCCATCGCGAGCGTCACGTACGAGATCGACGGCACGCGACACGAGTGGAGCGTCACTCCGAAGAGCGCGCCCCGAGTCGGCGATCGACTCGCCGGCTTCTACCTCCCCGAGGATCCGACGCGCGTTCGCGTCGACCTCGACGCCGCCGCGATCGAGGAGTCGGGGCGCCCGTTCCGCATGCTCTCGCTCTTCGTCGCGTTCGCCATGACGCTCGCGGCGCTCCTCGCCGTCAACGAGCAGGCGCTCGCGCCGCTGATCCTGGGCGGGGCGTTCGCCGGGCTCCTGTTTCTCTCCGTGATCGATCCCTCGACGCAGGCCTTCTTCCGGCGAGCCTTCCCCGATCCGATCGGCGGGCTCCCTGGATCCATGGTCGCGACCACCCTCGCGCTCGTCCTCTTCGGCGCGCCGCTCGCGGTCTTCGGGGGATGGCTCGGTCAGATCGCCCTGCGGACGTCGCGTCACTCGAAGCTGGGCCTGCTGCTGACCCTCGTCCTCGGGGACGTGCCACCCGAGCTCGAGCCCGCCGTCCGGCGCGCGCGCGTGGCGCTGGGCGCGCTCGTCGTCGTCACGGCGGCGTGGATTGCGTTCGCCGCCTCACGGGGAATCTGACGGGCGCCATGCGCCTCGTCCCCTCACTCCGCCCGCTCGTACATTGCCTCGAAGTCGGAAGCCTTGATCGCGTAGGCGTCGTCGCCGGACTCCTCGTTGGAGACGAGGAAGTCGCCCGCCTCGTAGTGCGTGATGCCTTCCTTCGTCCGGATCGAACCGGCGGTCGTCATCTGCTCGGCCCAGACCGGAGCGTTCTTGCGATACGTGCCCTTGCCCGTCGGCACGTACGTCCGCGTGAAGCTCTCGGCGTCGACGGAGTACACCTCGCCGGCGTTGTCGACGAGCCAGTCCCCCTTCTTGCAGGTCTGGAGATCGCCCCACTTGCGGTACTGGAGTCCGTCGGTGTCGAGATCGAGCCGGATCGCGACGACGTCCGTGCCCGATCGCTTCGTGTACTTCTGGCGCATGAGATCCTCTCCGGCGAGTGTAGCAGCGGCGACCATCGAGCCCGCCCCGTCGTCAGGGCACCGCAACGCCAGTGAGCGCGTCGAGACTGTTGCTGGCAGCGCGGAAGCTCGGGTCGATCCGGAGAGCCTCGCGAAAGCTCGCCGCGGCCTCGTCCTTCCGATGGAGTCTCAGGAGCACGACGCCGAGATTGTTGTGGAATCTCGCGTCGCGTGGATCGAGCGCGATCGCGCGACGGTACTCGGACTCGGCCTCCGCGAGCTGCCATCCGTGCGCGAGCGCGTTGCCGAGGTTGTAGTGCAGCAGCGCCATGTCCGGCCACGTCGAGAGCATCTCGCGGAACAGAGCGATCGCCTCGTCCATGCGACCCGCCTTGTCGAGTGCCAGCGCCAGATTGTTGCGCGGCTCCCATGCCGCTGGATCCAGCTCGATCGCGCGGCGATAGCACTCGATCGCCCGATCCCACCAGCCGTACGACTCGAGGCACTGACCGAGATTGACCTGCGCTCCCGCGAGGGTCGGCTCGATCGCGAGCGCCTGCCGGTAGTAACCCTCGGCCTCTCCGATGCGGCCGTCGCGGCGTGCGAGGTTGCCCATGTCGTAAAGCGTCACGGCGGATCGCGGCGCGAGACGCAGGGCCTGCTCGTAGTACCACATCGCTTCGTTCGAGCGGCCGGGCTGCCGCGCGACCCACACGCCGAGATCGTGCAGCGTCGCGGCCCTCGCGCGCGTGTCGCGATGCGTCGGCCAGTTGCACGTGACGAGCGCCGCGACGAGCGAGAGCGCGCAGGCCGTCCGTCGTCGCGGGGAGAAGCGTCGCCAGGCGGCGGCCGCCCCGGCCATACCTGCGCCCGCGAACAGCGCGAGCAGCGGCGCGATGGGATGCCGGTACCGCCCGAAGACGTAGAACAGAATCACGCTGGCGGAATAGGCGATCAGCATGACGTGGAACGCGACGAGCTCCCGCGCGCGATCGCCCGTCGCCCAGAGGCCGAGCAGCGCCAGTGGAGCGAGCAGTCCGAAGTGGAACAGCGGCTGCGTCACGCGCAGCACGTGAGACCAGATCGCGAAGGTGGCAAGGTCCTCCGAATCGGCCAGCTCGAGGCGATTCACGAAGAGGAACGCCTTGAGCGCCATGAGGCGCAGCCAGGCGAGCGGATGGCCTTCGATGTACGTCAGCGCCTGCGACGTCCAGTAGCGCGAGACCTCGGCGGGGCTGAGGCTTCGCCCGGCGGCGCGCTCGGCGATGTTCGTGGCATCGGCGCGCTCGAACTCGGGCGAGCCGCGACCGGGCCGCAGCGACATGTAGCCGCCGTCAGCGCGCTCGTTGTTGCCCTTGTAGAAGTTGTCCCCGAAGTTCGCGGCCGTGAGGCCGAAGTGTCCGGCGACGATCCGGTTCCGTACCATGACGGGCGAGAGCGCGAGCAGGACGCTGCCGAGGAAGACGACCGAGGACGCGAGGCGCCGCCACCCTGTTCGCGTCGACTGCACGACCAGCTTTCCAGCACATTGGGATCCTAAGCTTAGAATTCCACGTGGACAAGTTGTCGC
>JADMIO010854501.1_pt1 | contig 15565 bp, 11 predicted proteins | sample 8958161 | NCBI WGS metagenome assembly JADMIO01 (sample SAMN16585339, study PRJNA669376) | soil metagenome | isolation source: Crop rotation soil | place: USA: Cullars Rotation, Alabama | collected 2011
GCGACTTCAAGTCACGTGAATTCCAAGCTTCGGATCCCACTGTGCTGGAAAGAAGATCGACCGGAACGCGAGCCCGGTGAAGTACGACATCACGACGAAGGGCATTACCGCCTTCCAGTTGCAGCGCGACGGGGATTGCGTCGTCACGGTTGATGGCCGAACCGTCGCCAGGACCGGGGGCAACCAGAACCTGCCGATCTCTGTCAGCAAGCTCGATACAGGCTGGAAGGCATCCGGACCCTTTGGGGACTTGCGCGGCCCTGGCCTCCGCAAGAAGCCCGGCCTCCAGGGGCCGATCGACGACGCCTTCATGGGCCGCTTCGTGGTGGTGCGGCCGACCGGGAAGGCGGCGCACGAGAAGGTCGGGGCGTGGGCCGACGCCGAGATGAAGCACGCCGTCACGCACTGGCGGAAGCACTTCCGCGGCGATGCCCCGGTGACCGACGACACCGCCGTGACCGACGAGCAGATCAAGAACGCGAACCTGATCCTGTGGGGCGACCCGTCGAGCAACGCCGTGCTGGCGAAGATCGCCGACAAGCTGCCGGTGAAGTGGACGCCGACGACGGTGATCGTCGGCACCGAGACGTACCCGGCCGGGACGCACGTTCCCATGCTGATCTTCCCTAACCCGCTGAACCCGACGAAGTACGTCGTGATTAACAGTGGGTTCACGTTCCGCGAGTACGCCTACCTAAACAACGCTCGTCAGGTGCCGATGCTCCCGGACTACGCGGTGATCGACACGACCACGCCGCCGAACAGCCGCTATCCCGGGAAGGTGGTGCGGGCCGGGTTCTTCGGCGAGCAGTGGGAGCTGCTGGCGAACGACGGGCGGTGACGCGGCGAGCGGCCGGCGTCCGCCGCCCGTATCTTGGCTCGGGTCTTCGAGCCCCGAAGGGGCGGCCTCAAATAGCCCAGGGCGTGAGCCCTGGGCACATGGGGCGGAATTCGTGCGGCAATGGCCCTCGTGACCCCGCCGACGCCGCCCAGGGTTCCACCCCGGGCGACCGTCGGCGGAGGTCGTGGGGCGATGGCCTGAGCGACCCCGCCGACGCCGCCCAGGGCTCACGCCCTGGGCTATTCGCGGCCGCCCCTTCGGGGCTAAGAATCCAGGCTTCTGATGCGCCGAATCCTTCTCCCCGTCGTCCTCTTGCTCGCCGCCGGCGGTGCCGCTGGCGTTTGGTATTTCACCCGCCCCGGCCCCGCGACCGACCCGAATAACCCGAACGGCGGCGCCGCCGCGCCGTCCGGCCCCGGGCGGCTCGTCGTCGTCGTCGTGTTCGACCAGTTCCGCGGCGACTACCTCGCCCGCTGGGCCGACCACTTCGGGCCGGACGGGTTCGAGCGGCTGAAGCGCGAAGGCGTATGGTACGCCGACGCCCACCTGCCTTACGCCTGCACGTCCACCGGCCCCGGGCACGCCACGATCGCCACCGGCGCACCGCCGTCGGCCCACGGCATCATCGAGAACGACTGGTTCGAGCGCCCCGGCGGTCGCGTCTACTGCGCCCAACCGCTCCGCCCGCACACCCGCGTCCCGCCGCTCGTCGTCGGCGGGCAGGCGTCGCGCGGGAGTGAACTCGGCTTCTCCGCCGACCGCGTTCTCGTCGAAACCCTCGCCGACCGCCTTCAGAACGCGACCGGCGGGAAGGGGCGGGTGTTCTCGCTGTCGATCAAGGACCGCGCCGCCGCGCTGATGGGCGGCAAGAAGCCGGACGCGGCGTACTGCTTCGACACCCGCGACGGCGTCTTCCACACCGGGAGCAACTACCGCGACAAAGTTCACCCGTGGGTCGCGGAGTTCAACGCCAGCGGCGTCGTCAACCGCTGGCTCGGCAAGGACTGGAGCCGCTTCCGCCCGGACCTGGATTACGACCGCCTCGCCGGCAAGGACGACGCCACGGGCGAGGGCTACGGCGCGAAGCAGGGCCGCGTCTTCCCGCACCCGATGGGCGACGACAAGGCGCCCGGCCCGCGCTACTACGCGGCGGTGGAGACATCGCCGTTCGGCAACGAGCTGCTGCTCGAACTAGCGAAGAAGGCCGTGACGGCGGAGAAACTCGGCAACGGCGAGTCGGCAGATTTGCTGTACCTCAGCTTCTCGTCGAACGACATGGTCGGCCACCAGTGGGGGCCGGACTCGCACGAGGTGCTCGACATCACCCTCCGCTCCGACAAGATTGTCGCCGACCTGCTCGGCTTCCTCGACGCCGAAGTCGGGAAGGGGCGCTACGCCGTGGTGATGACCGCCGACCACGGCATCTGCCCGATCCCCGAACAGAAGCGCCTCCCGACCGCCGAGCGGCTGTCGGTGAATAACCTTCTGCCCCAACTCCCGGCGGCGCTCGACGAGACGTTCGGCCCGGCCCCGACCGGCCTGACGCGCTGGCTCGAACTCGACGGCAGGGACGCGCAGGCGGTATGGCCGTGGGTGTACCTGAACCACCAGGCGATCCGCTCCCGCCGGCTCGACCCCGCCGCGGTCGCCGAAGTCGCCGCGCAGTGGCTCGGGCACCGGCCGTCGCAGATGGTCGCGTTCACCCGCCAGCAGATCGAAACGGGCACCCTCCCGCCCGGCGCCGGCCCCGAACTCCGCCCGGTACTCGACCAGGTGAAACTCGCCTACCACGCCGACCGCTGCGGCGACGTGATCGTAATCCCGCTGCCGGGCGTGCTCGTCACCGGCTACCCCGAGGGGACGAGCCACGGCAGCCCGCACCCCTACGACACGCACGTTCCCATCCTCGCCACCGGCCTCGGTGTGCCGCAACTCGGCAAGCAGGACCGGCGGGCGTCGGCGCTGCTCGTCGCGCCGATCGCAGCGAAGTCGCTGGGAATCGACCCGCCCGCGGCTGCAACAGAAAAGGTGGGTTGGTAAGCACCAGTTCGGTCCGCGGGTGAGTTATTGACAGGATAACAGGATGAGCAGGATGCCGAACCTTCGTTTGGTTCGGCATCCTGCTCATCCTGTTATCCTGTCAATAACTCGGGATGGGTCACGGTCCGTTGTCGTGAATGATCTCGCACAGCCGCCCGAGTACGCGCCCCTCGCGGCCCGAGCCGGTCTCGCGTGAGACCGGGACGTTGTTCACGTACATGGCGAAGAACAGCGTTGCCCCGGTTCGCGTCGTCATCGTGCCGGCGAGTGCCTTGCTGCGGAGGAGGAAGCGGTTGTTGGCGGCGTCGAACCAGATCAGTGTGCCGGTCTTGGCGAACACCTTCCCCCGCGCCGGGCTCTCCGGCTTCACGACCTCGGCGAGCGTGCCGTCCACGCCGAGGACCGGCAGCCCGGCCCGGTACGCCGCCCACTCCGGCCGCCCGGCCATCCCACGCAGCAGTTGAACCGTCGCCCGCGCCGACACGCAATCGGCGTTCGCCCCGCCCGCCCCGCCGCCGAACGAGAACGCGCCTGCGTTCACGCCGAGTTCTGACAGCAGGTTGCGGCCGTGCCGCAGGCCCGATTCAGCAGTCGTTTGGGAGTTCCCGACCGCGACGAGGCACGGCAGCGTGCTCGCGTACAGGTTGTGGCTCACCTTGAGCGTCACCGTCGTTACGTCCTTCAGCGGGGGCGACTTATACGACCCCGCTTTCGGCATCTCCGCGTAGGTGCTTTTCGCCGGAAGCGCGGCGCCGCCCCCGGGGCGGATCACCGCCGCCGTCGCCCGCACGCCGTTCCGCCGCAGCGCCTCCACGAACAGCGCCCGTGCGAACCCCGCCGGGTCGTCCACCGGGTAGATGCGAACGAGCGGCTTCCCGCCGGCCGGCACCTGCCCGCGGACCGCGAAGTGGTTCGCCCCCACCGCCAGGACTTCGACGCTCGCTGCGCTCTTGGCGTCGCCGGTCGTCACCAGCGAATCGACATGGAAGAACGCCGTTTCCGGCCGCGTGCGCACGGTCGCGGGGTCGCCTGCCTTCGCCCCGGGAGTGACCACGATATCGACCACGTTGTCGTTCACGGTGATCGGTGACACCGCGCTCGGGCCGCTCCCCGAGCTGTTCGTCCGCGCGAACAGGCGGTCGTCGATCAGGATTTCGCCCTCGATCGCCGTCACACCGCTGTCCTTCACCTGCTTCGCCAGAGCGTTCAGCCCGGCGAGTGGGTCGGTGTCGGTGAGTTCGGCCTCGGCCAGCCCGCTGCCGGCGTAGGTGTGGTCCTTGTCCTTGAACACCGTCTTGCCGTTCGCGTCGGTCCGCCCGCCCATCATCGGGTCGCCGGACGCGACGAGGATCAGGTCACCGCGGAGCGTGCCGTTCAGGAGTAACCCGCGACGATACACGATCGTCTCGAAGACGTGGTCTGCGCCGAGGGCGAGGAGGGCGGCGGCGCAGGTGAACAGCTTCGTGACTGACGCCGGGGCGAGCATCTGGTCCGGGTTCCGGGAGTACACCGGGTTCCCGTCGGCATCGACGACGAGGATGCCCCACGAGGCGTGGGTGTAGTCCGCGCCGGTCACCACGTCATCGAGCAGTTTCGCCAGCCCGGCCGGCGGGCGGGCGACGGCCGGGAACGTGACCAGGAGGACGACGGCGGCGGCCGGAACCGCCGCGAGCCCGAGGAAACGCAACGCACGGCGCACGGGAGCCGCCTTTCTGAGATCGGGTGAGGAACGGGTTGGAGATGGAGTGTAAAGTATCGCAACGCCCGGGGACAGCGGTCCCTGAGCATCTCCTCATATCGTGTGGTGTCGGAATCCTGCGACGGGTTGGGGGTTTTGAGCCCCCGGATGGGGGCGGCCGTGCGTAGCCCGGGGCGGGAGCCCCGGGCGGGCGATGGCGGAGTTCGTGTTGCATGGCCTCTCGTGACACCGCGGACGCCGTTATCGCGGAGCCCGCGTGGCATCGGCCCCGTGAGACCGCGGACGCCGCCCGGGGTTGCCACCCCGGGCTACGCACGGCCGCCCCCATCCGGGGGCTCAAAGCCCAGACCATTTCGACATCGCACGCATGTGGTTGACCACCCGTTCCCGCCCCGCTAGCATCAGTTCAATGTTGACCAAGCGGATCATTCCCTGTCTGGACGTGGACCGCGGCCGGGTGGTGAAGGGCACCAACTTCGTCGGCCTGCGCGACGCCGGCGACCCCGTCGAGGTCGCCCGCCGCTACGACGAACAGGGCGCCGACGAGCTCGTGTTTCTCGACATCGGCGCGAGCCACGAGGGCCGGGCGTACCTGCTCGACATGATCCGCCGCGTTGCCGAATCGATCTTCATGCCGTTCACGGTCGGCGGCGGGATCCGCACCCTCGACGACGCCACGCAGATCATCCAGGCCGGCGCCGAGAAGGTCAGCCTCAACTCGGCGGCGGTCAAGACGCCCGATGTCATCCGCGAAGTTTCGCGCAAATTCGGCCGCTGCGCCACCGTTGTCAATATTGACCCGAAACGAGTGACCCGCGACGGACGTGAAGTGTGGGAAGTGTTCGTGAACGGCGGCCGGATCGCCACCAGCCTCGAAGCCGTGGCGTGGGCGAAGCGCGTTGAAGAACTCGGTGCTGGTGAGATCGTTCTCACATCGATGGACGCCGACGGCACCAAGAACGGCTACGACCTGCCGATGGTCGCGGCCGTGAGCCGGGCGGTGAACATCCCGGTCGTGGCGAGCGGCGGCGCTGGGTCACCGGAGCACCTGTGGAAGGCGTTCGAGGCCGGGGCCGACGCGGCGCTCGCGGCCAGCATCTTCCACTACAACGAGTATTCCATCCCGGACACCAAAGCGTACCTCGCCGCCCGCGGGGTGCCGGTCCGGGTGACGGCGAAGGCCGCGGTCTGATCCCGCACCCAGGAGCGTCCTCATGTCCGGTGGCGCCGGTTCGTTCCAGTCGCCGTACCCCATCAACTCCACCGAGCCGGGGCTGAAGGTGGCCACCCCGGTCCCCGGGGAGCCGATGATCAACCAGCTCTTCCGCACGGTCATGCTCCACAAGGGGTCGGACCTGCACCTGAAGGCTGGGCTGCCGGGGATGCTCCGGCTCCGCGGCGTCATCCAGAAGATGAACACCCCGCAGCTCTCCCAGGACCACATGGAGAAGCTGTGCTACCCGATCCTCAAGGAGAAGGACCGGAAAACACTCGACGACACCGGCGGGTGCGACTTCGCCCACGTCATCGGGAACGACGAGGCCCGCTACCGGGTCAACCTGTTCAAGCAGCGCGGCAAGTTCGCCATGGTCGCCCGGCTGGTCAACCAGAGCATCCCGTCGTTCGAAGACCTCGGCCTCCCGGCCACGATCGAGACGCTCTGCCACTACGAGCAGGGGATGGTGCTGCTCGCCGGCGTGACCGGGTCGGGCAAATCGACGACCATCGCGTCGATGCTCGACTACATGAACCGGACCGAGGCGCTGCACATCCTCACGATCGAAGACCCGATCGAGTTCGTGTTCACCGACAAGATGTCGATCATGAACCAGCGCGAGGTCTTCCTCGACGTGTGCGACTGGCACACGGCGCTGAAGCACGCCGTCCGCGAAGACCCGGACGTGATCCTGGTCGGCGAGATGCGGGACGCCGAGACGTTCGAGGCGGCCGTCCACGCGGCCGAGACCGGCCACGTCGTGTTCGGGACGATCCACGCCTCGAACGCCTACAGCACGATCGACCGCATCCTCGGGCTGTTCCCGCCGAGCCAGCACGGGGCGGTGCGGCAGTCGATGGTGTTCAACCTGCGGGCGGTGGTGGCGCAGAAGCTGATCCCGGCGATCAAGCCGGGTAAGTCGCGGGTGCCGACGAACGAGATCATGATCGTGAACCCGACGATCCGCGACCTGATTTTGAAGCACAAGGACGAGAAGCTGTTAGACGCGATCCGGGCGTTCTACAACGAAGGGATGATGGACTTCAACGAGAACCTCCGCCAGCTCGTCGAGCGCGGCGACGTGGACAAGTCGACGGCGCTGGAGTTCTCGTCGAACGCCGACCAGTTGCGGATGATGATCAAGGGGATCAAGGTGGCGGCGTCGGGCCTTGTTTGAGCCGGTTGCTGATAGCTTGTAGCCGGTAGCCAAACACTGCGTTGCGTTGGCTACCGGCTACAAGCTTCCGAGCTACAAGCTATTTCGCCAGCGACAGGCAAATCACCTCGCGGTCGTTCCGCACGAACACGCACTTGTTCGCATACGCCGGGTGGACCCACACCACCTTCCGCCCCGCACCCGCCATCGTGTTCGTCGGTTCGATCACCGTCGCTCGGTCCACCTCCTCGTAACCTCCCGGGCTGAGTCGGGCGATGATGAGGTCGCCCTGTTCGTTGAACAGGAAACAGCGGTTCCCCTGCGGCGTGAGGAAGGCGTTGCTCCAGCGCTCGATCCCGCCCGGCGTCTCCTCGGCGGCGACCTTTTCCGGTGTCCGCTTGCCGCGCGTCGCCTGCATCGTCTCCCACAGTCGCTTGCCGCTCGGGATGTCGAGCCCGCGGAGTTGCCCGTAACTGCACACGCCGAACGCGGTGTCGCCGGCGATCACCGGCGTGGGCATGATCGAGCTCAGGTCGGTCGTCTGCGACGCCTGCTCGCCCTTCGCCTTGCTCTTCCACACGACCTCGGCCGAACTCGCACCCACCTTCAGGAACATCGACCCGTTGTAGAACGACGTGATGAACAGCCCGTCGGCGCCGACCTTCCGCGGCATCGGGGCGGTGAGGGCGAACCTCACGTCGAAGTCCTGCTTCCAGATCCGTTTTCCCGTCTCCGGTTCAAGGCCGACGATGGCCTTCGTGTGCCAGATGATGAGCTGTCGCTTCCCACCGAACTCGTAGATCACCGGCGGGCTGTACCCGAAGTCGCCGGGGCAACTCTGCGAGGCCCAGAGCTCCTTGCCGGTGTTCTTGTCGAAGGCGATGACGAGCCGGTCGTTCGACCCGCCGGCGAGGCAGATGAGCCGGTTGCCGTCGATGAGCGGGTGCGACGCGAAACCCCACACGGGGATTGGCGCGTCGTAGTCCTTGACGAAGTTCTTCGACCACACGAGCTTCCCGGTCGCCGTTTCGAGGCACCGGAGATCGCCCATCGCGCCGAGCGTGTAAACCTTGTCGCCGTCCACGGTTGGGTGGCAGCGCGGGCCGCCGGGGTAGCTGATCGTGTACGCGACCAGGTGGCCCGTCGCCCACAACTCCTTGCCCGTCGCCGCGTCTCGGCACACGAGTCGTTCTTGCCCCGAGAACCGCCCCTTCGCGAACCCGCCTTCGGGGAGCTTGTCTTGCGGCACGAAGTCCGGCAGGAACAGCTTCCCGCCGGCGATCGACGGCCCAGCGTAGCCGACGCCGCACGGTTCCTTCCACAGCACCTTCGGGCCACCGGCGGGGAACTTGTCGAGGATGCCGTCCTCGCGCCAGACGCCGTCGCGCTGCGGTCCCATCCACTGCGGCCAGTCGTCGGCGCGGGCGGCAGCGGATACCGCAAGAGCGGCGAGAAAGGCTAGAGATAGCCGCATGAGGAGCTCTCTGGTGTGATCGGCGGGACGATCACACCCGGCGAACCCGGAGCGTGACCGTCGTTTCGCGCGGTACGGCGCGACACGCATCGGGTTTCCTACCTTGGGTTTACCAACACCCCAGACCGGGAATCCCCGCTGCGTCCCTCGTATCGTAGCGGTCCGCTCGCCGTTGTCCGCGACGTCGCCGTCCACCTCCTGGTCGGTTGCGGCTCGGACGGAGTACGGTATCTGCGAGCGTCACGCAGATTGTTCGCGACGGAATGATTCGGCGGGTTGCGGTGGGGCGGAAGCTGTACTAAGCTCGGGTAGCAAACGGCCGGGCGGGTTTTGGCCGCACGGTCGGGGTCGGTCCCGGCGGGACCGGGGGCGCCAACACCTTTCATCCTCGAAAGGGCTAACCCGTCGTGAGGCGGGGGCGCAAAGCTACGGGCCTCCGGCTCCCCCCAACACGGGCCGGAGGTCGCCTGGCTGCCGAAGGGGTGGCGTGGTGACAACCCCGTTCATCCCCGGGGCGTGCGGCGCATTCCGCTGGCACGTCCTGTTGCGCCCCCGGACCGGGTAACCGGCCCGCCGGGCCGACCCGCTCTTCGACAGTGAGGAGGGGGGAGGAGGGAGTGAGGAGGAAAGACCACCGATGTCTTTCCTCCTCACTCCCTCCTCCCCCCTCCTCACTGTGTTACGCGGTTCCGAATTGCCGGTCCCCCGCGTCGCCCAGACCCGGGACGATGTAGCCGATCTCGTTCAATCGCTCGTCGCGGGCGGCGAGGAAGATGGGCACGTCTGGGTGGGCGGCGGCCAGCGCGGCGATCCCCTCCGGGGCGGCGATCAGGCCGACGAAGATGATTCGCGCCGTCCCCGCCTTCTTGAGAATGTCGATCGCCGCGATCGCACTCCCGCCCGTCGCCAGCATCGGATCGAGCACCAGCGCCACGTCCATGTCTGGCTTCGCCGGCAACTTGTTGTAATACGTCACCGGCTTGAGCGTGGCGTGGTCGCGGTACAGCCCGAGGTGCCACACGCTCGCCTCCGGCAACGCCTGCAGCATGGCGTCGGCCATCCCGAGCCCGGCGCGGAGTACCGGAACCAGCCCGACGCGAACGGCGATCTCCTCGCCGGTGGTGTCGGCGAGCGGGGTGCGGATCGCGACCGGGCGCATCGGCAGGTCGGCGATGGCTTCGACGAACAGGACGCGGGAGATGGCGGCGACGAGCTCGCGGAACTCGGCCGGGCGGGTGTCGGTGGCCCGCAGCCGGGCGACCTTGTGCCGGACGAGCGGGTGAGTCGAGACGTGGGCCGGGGGCATGGGGCACCTGTGCGTGGTTCCCGACCAGCATACCGTTGACGGCCCTCCGCACCCACCCGATACTGGCGCCGCACCCGGACCCCGAGGTACGCCATGCTCGCGCTGCTCGTCGCCCTCGCCGCACCCGCGGCCGACCCCGCCCCGACGTTCGCCGCGCCGGGGGCGAAGCTCGAAAAGCTGTGGTCGGACGGGGAGTTCACCGAGGGGCCGGCCGAGGGGCCGGACGGGTGCGTGTACTTCTCCGACATCGGCAACCGCATCATGAAGTTCGACCCCAAGACCGGCAAGACCGTCGCCTTCCGCGACCCGTCCGGGCGGTCGAACGGGCTGAAGTTCGACGCCAAAGGCCGGCTCGTGGCGTGCGAGGGGGCGAACACCGGCGGGAACCGGCGGATCAGCGTCACGGAGAAAGACGGAACGGTCCGCACGCTGGCCGACAAATTCGGCGGCAAGCGGTTCAACTCCCCGAACGACCTCACGTTCGACCGTAAAGGCCGACTGTATTTCTCGGACCCGCGTTACGTCGGGAGCGAGCCGCGGGAGTTGGATCACGAGTCGGTCTACCGCGTGGACCCGGATGGCACGGTGACGCGGGTGACGAGCGACGTGCGGAAGCCGAACGGACTGGTGATCTCGCCGGACGGGAAGACGCTATACGTGTCCGACCATAGCGGGGAGGCGGACCAGTCACGGGTGTTGGCGGCGTACCCGCTGAACGCTGACGGCACGACCGGCTCTCGGCGTGTGCTGTACGACTTCGGGAAGGAACGCGGGATCGACGGGATGACGGTCGCCACCGACGGGACGATCGTGGCGACTGCGGGCGCGAAGGCGGCAGGCGGGATTTACTTCTTCGCCCCGGACGGGAAGAAGATCGGCTTCCTGCCGACGCCCGAAGACCCGAACAACTGCTGCTTCGCTGGCCCTGGTCGCCGCACGCTATACATCACCGCCGGCCGCTCGCTGTACCGCATCACGCTGACCCTTGCCGGCGCCCCGGTGGTGCCGAAAGAGTAGGGCGGCTCGGCCCGACCTACGGAAGTTCGGTCACCGTCGCCGCGCGAGCTTGCAGCGCCCGCGCTGCTTTGAACCGCACAACCGTCTTCGGCGGCACCGGGATCGCCGCCCCGGTCCGTGGGTTCCGCGCTCGCGTGGCCTTGCGGCGGTACAACTCGAACACACCGAATCCGCTCACCTCCACGCGCCCGCTCGTCAGCAGCGCCGTAGCGACCGCGTCGAAAACCCGCTGGATCTCACCGGGGTTTAGCGCCGTCATGGGTGTCACCGAATCGGGTGCTTCGCCAGGAACTCGCGAACCAACGGGATCGCCTCGTCGCCGGCGTCCTCGAGGAGGTAGTGGCCGCAGTCGGGCCAGGTGTGCGTTTCGGCGTGCGGGAAGTGGCGCTGCCACTCGGCCAGGAAGTGCTTGTCGAACACGAAGTCCTTCATCCCCCATAGCAACAGCGTCGGCACGGCGCGGAACTTCTCCAGTGACAACGCGGTGTCGCGGACGATGTCGTAGCCGGGGTCGGTCTCCCTCAGCGGGATGGTCTGCACGAACTTGAGGACGGCGACGCGGTGTTCGGGCGTGCCGTAGGGGGCGAGGTACATCGCCCGCACGTCGGCGGGGAGCGGGCGGCGCGTCACGCACCACTTCGCCGCGGCGCGGCAGAAAGCATTCTTCTTGAGGATGAGCCACGCCCCAAGTCGCGTGTTCCGCCCGAGCCACAGCGTGAACGGGAACGGCTTCGACTTCGGCAGCGGGAACGCGCCGGTGTTCGTCGCCACGATCCGCTTGACGCGCTCGGGGTGGCGGGCGGCGTAGGCCATGCCGATCATCCCGCCCCAATCCTGAACGACGAGCGTGATGTTCTCGCGCACCCCGAGCGACTCAAGCAGCGCTTCGAGGTCATCGACGCGAGACTTGAGCGAGTAGTCGTAGAGCGACACGGGTGGCTTGTCGGACAGCCCACAGCCGATGTGATCCGGCACGATGCAGCGGTAACTATCGCGCAGCGCGAGGACGAGGTTGCGGAAGTAGAAACTCCACGTCGGGTTGCCGTGAACCATCACGACGGGATCGCCGGCGCCCTCGTCGAGGTAGCTCTGCCGCAGACCAGTCTGGTCGAAGACGTGGGGCGTGAACAGGTACAGCTTCGGGTGCGGCAGGTCTCCATTCCGCATTCCGCATTCCGCATTCCGCATTTCCGCGCTCACCATTCAATCCCGAGCATCAGGCAGTTCAGCCCGCTGCCGATGCCGAGCCAGCCGACGCGGTCGCCAGGGCGGAGGAAGTCGCGTTCCTCGGCGAGGGCGGCGGTCAGCGGGAGCGACACGGTGCCGATGTTCCCGAGGAACGGGAACGTGCTGAAGTCCTTTTCGAGCGGGATGCCGAGCGACCGCAGCACCGTGTCGCGGTGCTGCGAGCCGACCTGGTGGCAGATGACTTTATCGACGAACTCGGGCCGCCAGCCGAACTTCGACTGGAACGCCTGCCACGTCCGGTTGCCGAGCTCGACGCCGTGCCTGAGCACCTCGCTGGCGTGCGTCTCCATGAACGGGATGCGGACGTGCCGCAGGCCGAGGTCGAGCCCCTGGCGGATCAGCGCCGTTGCCCCGGCGCCGAGGTCGATTCCCTTCCGCACGCCCTTCTTCACGATCGCCGGAGCGGCCTGCCCGAGCACCTTATCCACGGCCCCGACCGCCGCCGGGAGAATGGATTCGAGACCCCACTTGCACAGATGATGGTGTTGGGTCGCGTTCTGAACGGCCCCGCCGACCAGCCGCCGCTGCTTCGCCCGCGTCAATTCCTTGCTCACGACGAGCACGGCGACCGCGCCCGACCCGCCGGTGAGGGTGGCAACCGACTCGACGAACAACTCGCGCGACTGCGTGCGGATCATCCGGTCGATGGTGTGTTCGTTGATCTCGCGGGCCGTCTCGGCGGACACGACCAAGCCGGCTCGCGCTTGCCCGAGTTCGATCCGGTTGGCGACATCGACGATGCCGTTCAGGACGCCGAGACAGGCGTTCGACACGTCGTACACGGCGGCGTGCGGGTTGATCCCGAGGCGGTGGGCGACGGCGCAGGCGGTGGCCGGCTCGAAGTTCTCGCGGCACACGCCGGCGTAGATCAGCACGTCGATCTCGGCCGGGCTGATGTCGGCGGCCGCGAGCGCCTTAGTACCGGCTGCGGCGGCGCCCTCCGAGAGCGGATAGTTCGGCTCCCACCAGCGGCGCTCGCTGATCCCGGTGAGCAACTCCAGCTGCCCCGGCTTCATCCCCATCGTCTCGTACACCGACCCGAGGCGCGACTCCAGCTCGGCGGTCGAGACGACCACCGGCGCGAGTTCGTACCCGATCGACTCGATGTGGACGCGACTGTATTGCATGGCGGGTCCGGCGTCCTGTTCCGGGAGAGGCTCCGGGCGGTTGAAGACGGCTATTCTAGCGTGAAGTCGGTCATCTGGTAGATGACGCGGCCGTCCACGGTGAGGAAGCCGTTCGCCGTCAGCCGCCGGTTCGCCTCGTCGACCGCCGTTACTTCGAGCAACACGGTCACCTCCCGGTCGGTCGGGAGTACCTGCCCGCGGTAGGTCCACGAGTGCTGGCGGTTCAGGGCGACCGTTTGCCACCCCGCCGGCGGGTCGCCCCAGCGCCGCCACGCCGCGTACTTGAGCAGTTGCAGGAACGACTCCAGACCGAGCGACCCGGGCCACACCGGGTCTTCGAAGAAGTGCGCCTTAAAGAACCAGAATTCGGGATCGACCGCGACGCGGCCGACGACGAGGCCGAGCCCCTTCGCCCCGCCGTCCGGGAGATACGTTTCGATGCGGTCGATCATGCGCATCATCGGGGCCGGGAACGGCGGGTCGTGCGGGAGCGCGCCGCGCTCGGCCCGCGCCGCGTCTGGTCCCGACGGCCATGGCACCTTCGCCTCGCGGATGCCGACCTGGTTCGCCAACTGCGGCTTCGAGAAGAACCCGAAGTACGTCGTCCCCTCGTACACCGGCCCGTGCCGGTCGCTCACCGCCATGTCGTAGTGCTGGATAATCATCCCCGCCGACTTCGACACGTTCGTCATCTTCGACCGCATCGTGAGCGTGCCGGCGTCCGGGCCGACCGCTCGAAGTTGCGTCGCCTTCCCGCCGAGGTTGCGGAACTTCAGGTCTTCGGGGCTGGTGAGCGCCGACCCGCAGTACGCCGCCAGCCAGCCGCACGGTTGCAGCGCGATTTCGAGCAGCACGCTGAACGGCATGTGCCCGGTGCGTTCGGCGTCGAAGTACCACTCGCCGGGCGGCACGTCGTATTCCGCGATGCACGCCGAACCGGCTGTCAGCACGAACGGTTCGCCGGTCACCTGCGTGACCCGGTCCATGAACGCATACGGCGGACGCGGGAGGCGGGCGATCTTCCGCTCGCGGTCGAAGACGCGGTACGGCTCGCCGAACGCCTCGGACGGGTTTCCCTCGGCGAAGGCGAGGATGCGGGCGCGGTCGTAGAGAGGCGTGTAACGCCCACCGGCCGCGGCCGGTGGGCGTGGTGGGGCCCAAATTTGTTCCAGTCGCGCGCGGGTAAGGTTGGTCAGGCGCAGCGTCATGTTGGTGATCTCGACGATCGGCTTGCCGTCGGCGTACATCAGCGCGTCGGCGAGGCAGAACGGCTCGGGGCGGAACCCGAGTTCCTTGACCGTCACCTCGTAAGTCACCACCTTCGTCGTTTCGAGCACCTGCCCACGGCACTTGAGGCGGCTGTTGATTCCGGGCACGGGCTCGGTGATCGCCTCGCCCGTCTCGCACACCCAGCCGAGGCGCATGAGCAGCACGCGGAGCGTGTGGAGGCAGCACTCGTACATCAGCGTGCCGGGCATCACGCGGTCATCAACGAAATGGCACGTGAGGAACCAGTCGTCCGGGTGAATGTCGAACTCGCCGCGGACGAAGCCGATCCCGAACCGCCCGCCGGTCGGGTCGAGGAGGGGGATACGATCGACGAGCCGCAGCATCCCGCCGGGGAGCGGCAGTGGGTCGGCGAGGTTCGCGGCGGCGAACGCCGGGCCGAACGCCTCGACCAACTCGCCGCGGCGCAGCGCATTGACCTGCCCGGCGTCGAGCGAACACGCCTCCTGCGGAACGAGGTCGGTCCAATCGGTCGGCTTCTTACCCGGAAGAATCTGGCGGTCGAGCGCCGTCTGCACGATCCCTTTCCCGGCGGCGAGGGCGGCGGCGGTGAAGAACCCGGCCACGCCGTTCCGCATGGTGATGAACGGCTCGCCGTTCACGGTGCCGTCGAACCGGAAGCGGAACAGCCACGCCTCGCCCTGCTTCTCGAAGCCGTCGATGCGGATGTCGTAGGTGACCGTTTCGCCGATCTTCGGCAACCCGCGGTGGAAGCTGACCACGGCATCGAGCAGCCGGTAGACGGCGAGACCGCGCGTCTCGAAGTCGATGCCGAGAAACCCGGACAGGAACAGGTCGGCCTGCCCGGCCTCGACCGAGATCGCCGTCGGGATGCGGGCGTTCTCCAGGTACCAGCGGTCGCCGCGAACGGTGTGCGTGGTGACGACACGGCCGGACGTCATCGACCGCGGCTCGCCCTCGATCAACGTGATCGAATCAACGAGTTGGAGCGGCCCATCGGGAAGGCGGACGCGGGTCGGGAACGTATCGGCCTCGGCGAACAGCGGCCCGAGCGCGTTGCCGACCTTCCCCGCTGCGAACGCACAACACTGCTCGAAGTCGAGGGCACGGGGTACGACCGCGTCCGGGCGAGCCGGGGGCGTGAGCCCCCGGATTCCCTCCGCGACGGGATCGAGAATCCGGGGGCTCACGCC
>JADMIO011627998.1_pt1 | contig 15564 bp, 13 predicted proteins | sample 8958161 | NCBI WGS metagenome assembly JADMIO01 (sample SAMN16585339, study PRJNA669376) | soil metagenome | isolation source: Crop rotation soil | place: USA: Cullars Rotation, Alabama | collected 2011
ATCAAAACTGGACTATTTTTTCACCTTGAAAACCAGGGGTTTAGAAGATGGGATGGTGCAGCAAAACGAGGGGCTGCTTTTGGGGGTCTGGAGCCGAGCGAAGAAAGTAAATGTCGCCATCCGGGCGCAGGCAGCGGATGACAGTTGAACGGGGAGCAGCGTCGATGGCCGCTCGGAGATGGCCGATGGGTACTTTGCCGTCATCACCTACGCGGAGGCGCGTCTGCTGGCTAAAGACGAAAGGCCACCAAGGACAGGCTGGCGGTGGTCGTAAAACCGAGCGCTTTTGCATTAAAGCCTGATCACGAGCTGCCTGAGGCGTGATTCCCAATTCGCGGTGGATCTCGTTCGCACTGGCATGAGCCAAGAGTTGGTCGAGCAGATGATTGGCCGGCTCCAGGTCCACGATCTTATCGGCGGCGAAGAGAGCTGGAAGTCGACCCTGATAGTAGAGGTGACGGCGTTCGATTTTGCCCTTGGCTTGGGGAGTAGGAGCATAGCGCAAGGCCACACCGTAAAAGTGGAGGGCTGCTCCCAATTGGGTAAAAGCGTCCGGTGTGTGGGTGAAAAAGAACGAATGATAGTCCACATAAAGCGCCAGGGGCAACCCACAGGCGCGGAAGGCGCGCTCCAGGAAGTCCAAATGCGCCAGGAGAGTTTCAGCCGGGTAGAGCCGAGCGCTGACGTTAAAACGTGTAGCGTCATCCAGCAGGTTCAGCAAAACATGCTTATGAGGCTGGAGAGTTAGCCAATGGTGAGGGGATGCATCGTACTGCCAAAGTGCTCCCCAGTCCTGAGCTTGCCAGCGTTTAACCGGTTTGGGAGCTTTCTTGAAACGAGTATCCGGCGCTAATTTATTTTCAATAGCCCAGCGGCGAACACTGGCGCGGTCTGTTTTGAATTGGCAGCGCCGGAGCAGTTCGCTGGCAGCGGCACTGTAAGAACTGGGTGGTTTGGAAGTCAGTAGCTTGTTCAATAAATTGGTGACTTCGAGCGGCCAGGCCGGGCAGTGATCGCCGCCGGAGAGTCCGGGCTGCCAGCTCTGAGCCTTTCTTTGCGCGCAGGCGCGCAGGTAATCGCTATAAAGCTGGTAAAATCGGCTGCGTGAAATCTGCAATTCCTCGGCCGCATCCGAAGCTGAAAGCAGCTCTCGCCGATAATTATCCAGCACATGACTTACGAACGGAGCGGCCACACGCTTCATTAATTGAGACTTTTTTTCATGGGGGCTGAACGTAATGGAATTGGGGGACGCTGTCCCCCAAGCCCCTTGGGATTTTTCGCTTTGAGCTTGCTCCCAGCAAGGTAGGGGGAAGAAGGCAGGCAGGCTGGTGTGCAGTCTGCCTGCCCCGGACCATGCCAGTCACAAGCCTTCAGACGGCGCTCAGGTTGCATCCCTGCAGAGCCCTATCCTCCGCTGAAGCAGCTAAAGAATCGCCTTCCTTGAGATCACTTCAATGAGATAACGCTTTGAAATGCGTTATCCCAACTTTGATCGCACACTCAGTCCAGTTTTGCTCGCACAGACCTGTCCAGTTTTGCTCGCACCACGACAACTCGTTCCGGTTGAGCTGGACCGCCTCATCTCCAGTATCATCGCCGAATGCCCCGACATGCAGCCGGAACGCGCCGAAATCAATATCCGCGCTCCGCTCGACCCCGTGCTCGCGCACGAGCCGTCCCTATCTCAAGCCATCACCAATCTGCTCGCAAACGCAATCAAATTCGTTCCTCCCGGCGCGATGCCCAAAGTCCAGGTTTGGACCGAGCGCGCTCATGGCTCAGTTCGCCTTTGGGTGGCCGACAACGGCATCGGCATAAATCCAAAATACCACCGTATGCTTTTCAGGGTGTTCGAGCGGGCCCACGACTCCCCCCAGTACGAGGGCACAGGTATCGGCCTCGCTATCGTCCGCAAAGCAGTGGAAAAAATGGGCGGCAAGGTCGGCCTGGTCTCCGACGGCGTATCCGGCAGCAGTTTCTGGCTCGAACTCCCGCCAACTCCCATATGATGGCGGACACCTCTGCGCCACTTCTGCTCGTCGAAGACGACCCGGGGGACCTCTTTCTACTCCAGCGGGCACTTAAAAAAGCGAGCATCTCATTGCCACAGCGAGGGGCGCAAATCAGCTTTTGAAGGGGTTAGGAGGGGGCTAGAGTTGCCCGATGACAACTACCACAGAAATGGCAGTTCGTTTAGCTCACTCCAGCGTTGAGTTGGAGACGTTGTTGCCGGCGCAATCGGAGAGTTTGCTCTGCGGGCTGGCTGGAAAGCTACGTGGCTCTGTGTTCTGCGCTGGTCAAGACCTGGGCCACATGGAGGAGCAGTTATTGCGCGGTGGGCACGAACTGTTCCGGCAGATGCTGGAGAAAGGGGCCCAACTCAAAGCCGATCAAGCGCCGCCCATTTGTCCGGTTTGTCAGAACAAGTTAAGTCGCTGGAAGCAAGGCCATGGGACGAGCATTCAAAGTCGTTTTGGGATTCTGCATATTCAACGGGCGCGCGGCTACTGCAAGCGGTGTCGCAAATGGCGTTTTCCGGCCGATACGCTGCTGGGGCTACCTGAGGAAGGGACGCAATCGCCGGCCGTACAGGAGATGGCGGCCCTGACGGTGAGCAAAATGCCGGCTCCCGAGGCCGAGCAAGTGGTGGAGCGCTTGGCGGGCGTCAAGATTTCCGCGGCCACCCTGGCGCGCCAAGCCCAACAACAAGGCCAGCGCGCCCAGCAAAAGCGTCAAGAACTGGATCAGCAGATGAGCCGGCCCGAAGGCCGCGTGCAACAAGACCGCGACCTGCAACTGCAACTGGCTTTGGAACCCTTCACTTTGGTGATCGAACTGGACGCTTGGAACATTCGGGAACGAGACGCCTGGGGCCAAAGCCAGGCCTTGCGTCAGAAAGGAGAGCCACCCTCCCGCTGGCATTGGGCCTATGGAGGAACCTGTTTTCGTCTGAACCAGCGCACGGAAACGGCGGGCGGACGCCCGACCATTTTGAGTCGTGGCTATGCCATGACCCGCGGCGGGACCGACGCGCTCAAAGAGCAGTTGTGGGCCGAAGCCATGCGTCACGGCCTGGGCCGGGCCAACGACATTCTCATTGTGGCCGATGGCGCGGCATGGATCTGGAATCTGGCAGGTGACCGCTTTGCCGGAGCACGCCAACGCGTGGACTTCTACCATGTCAGCCAACATCTTTGGGCAGTGGCCCACGCCTTACACCCCGACGATGAAGCTGCTGCCAGAGCATGGGTTCAACCGCTGCTGGATAAATTGAAGGAGAACGCCAGTTGCGAAGTCATCACCGACCTGGAGCAACTGCGAGACAGGCTGGAAAGCCCAGCGCGCGAACAGGTGGAAAAAGAAGTCAACTATTTGCAAAATCATCGCCATCGACTGGACTACGGGACAGCCCGTCAACGCGCCGAGCCATTGGGCAGCGGAGCGATGGAATCAACCTGTCGTCAATATCAAACCCGCTTTAAGCGCACCGGTCAGTTTTGGAGTCAAACCGGAGACGAGGCCCTCATGTGCTTGGAAACATTCCGTCGCAACGGACGCTGGCACATCTTATTCCCACATTGTAATCCAGACCCCTCCAAAAACTGATTTGCGCCCCACAGCGAGTCGTAACCAATGGCGAAGAGGCCATCAACTACCTTTCAGGCCAGGGACAATTTGCAGATCGTGAAGCATTTCCCACTCCTCAAGCAATGTTTCTCGACCTCAAAATGCCCTTCGTCAGCGGCTTCGACGTTTTGGAATGGATCCGCTCCCAGCCTCAACTCTCCGCCTTGAAGGTATTTGTGCTCACCGGCAGTTCCATCGAGCGTGACCGCCAGCGCGCCCTTGCTTTGGGTGCCAAAGACTACCTCGTCAAACCGCCCACACCTGAAATGCTACTCCAGTTTCTCGAGAATGCCTTGGTCCAGAAAAATCAAACCACCGCCTGAACCCGGTCTCACTTCGCCCCGACCCTCCCGCTGCCCGATCCTTACCGATCATGAGCAGTTCAGCTTCAAGTCGATCATCATCAACTACCAACACAGTTCCACTCATTTCGGTTTCCAGTTTACAGCAGGCGAGCGCCCAGTCTGCGATCCATCCGGCGCCTGCCGCAGGTAGGCACACACCCCACTTTAAAAGCGACCTGGCATTCACAAAGTATTGTTTACGGGCGTAACCCTTTTGCGGAATATGCCCCAGTTACGTCACTTGAGCATGAGAACTGACGGCGCCAACGAACCCGCCACCTCACGGTCCATCTTAATACGGCCGCAGGAGTCTGGATCCCGCACCGCCGAGCAGGCTCACCTGGACGATCTCCGCGCCATTACACTCCTATACGAAGTCAGTCAAGAATGCCTGCGCCCCGACTCCGAATCCACGGCCTGCCTGATGCGCATTCTCGACGCCGCCATAACGATCACCGGTGCGGCTAAAGGCAACATCCAGCTTCTCGACGTGCCCGCAGACAAATTGGTTATCGCGGTCCAACGTGGTTTTGAGCCGCCTTTCCTCCAGTTTTTCGCGCGCGTCGAACAGGACCAGGCCGCTGCGTGCGGCGCCGCAAAAAAATCAGGCCAGCGCATCCTCGTGCAGGATGTCACGTCCAACGTTCTCTTCGCCGGCCAGCGAGGCCGCGAGGTTCTGCTCGCCGCGGATGTCCGCGCCGTTCAATCAACCCCGCTTGTCAGCGGCGCCGGCGCGGTGCTCGGCGTCATTTCCACCCACTTCCCCGCGCCGCATGACTTCCCTGACCGAGACCTCCGGTTGCTCGATCTTCTCGCTCGCCAGGCTGCCGATTACCTCGAACGCAAACGCACTAGCGAGGGCCTCGCGCTCCTTGCTGCCATCGTTGAAAACTCGGACGACGCCATCATCACCAAGAATTTGGACGGCATCATCACCAGTTGGAATCGCGGCGCTGAACGCATTTTCGGATATACCGCGGGCCAAACCGTTGGCAAACACATCTCGCTCCTGATCCCGCCCGAAAGACTGGAAGAAGAACCTCGCATCCTGGATCGACTTCGACGCGGCGAACGCGTTGACCACTTTGAAACGGTGCGCCGCCACAAAAACGGCACGCTGCTAAACATCTCCCTTACCATCTCTCCGGTTCGCGACTCCACCGGGCAGATCATTGGCGCCTCTAAAATCGCCCGTGATATCACTGAACTTCTCAATACCCGCCAGGCCCTCGCCCGCTCGCATCAGGAACTCGAGCAACGCGTCAGCGAACGCACTGCTTCTCTCCAGCAGGCCCTGGCGCAGATGCAGGATTTCACCTACAGCGTTTCCCACGACCTCCGAGCCCCCGCCCGTGTCATCCGCGGACTCGCCGTCGCCGCTCTCGAAGACTACGGTCCCTCCCTGCCTCCGGAAATCCGCGCCAACCTCGAGAAGATTTCCGGCTCGGCCCAGCGCATGGAGCAGCTCATCCGCGACATCCTCGAGTACTCCCGTGTCGCCCGCGCCGACGTTACTCTTACTTCCGTTGAACTCGACCGCCTCATTGGCGCCGTGACGTGCGAGCGGCCGGACCTGCAGCCACCCGGTGTCGAAATCACTCTGCAAAAACCACTTGGGGCCGTCCTCGCCCACGAACCGTCCCTTTCTCAGGCTGTCACCAATCTGCTCGATAACGCCGTCAAGTTCGTGCATGAAGGCACCACGCCGAAAATCCAGCTCTGGACCGAACGTCAAAACGGCTCGGTCCGGCTCTGGGTTAAAGACAACGGAATCGGCATAAAGCCTAAATATCAGGACCGGCTTTTCCATCTGTTTGAGCGCGCTCATCAGTCCCCGCGGTACGACGGCACCGGTGTGGGCCTTGCGATAGTCCGCAAAGCTGCGGAAAAAATGGGCGGCACGGTCGGCGTTGTTTCTGATGGCGCCTCAGGCAGCAGCTTCTGGATCGAACTGCCCGCCGTCCCCCTATGATGTCTGCCACCGACGCTCCTCCATTGCTTCTGGTTGACGACGACCCAGGGGACATCTTCCTCCTGCAGCGTGCGCTCACCAAAGCAAACATCAAGCTGCCCCAGCAGATTGCCATTAACGGCGAACAAGCCATCAGCTATCTCTCCGGCGAAGGGGAATTTGCTAACCGTCAGAAGTTCCCGCTTCCTTGCGCTGCATTCCTCGACCTCAAGATGCCGTTCACCAGCGGCTTCGAAGTTCTCGAATGGGTCCGATCACAACCCCAACTCTCGAACCTGCCCGTGTACGTTCTAACCGGCAGTTCCCTCGAAACCGACCGTGAGCGCGCTCTCCGGCTCGGCGCTAGAGCCTACATCGTTAAACCGCCGACACCGGAAGCACTCAAACAACTCATGCCGGCCGCGCAGGCCTGACACGCACACCCAAGTCGGCGTCGCCGTTGAGATGTTCTCTATACTTTAGCGAGCAGCGCCAGCAGTCGCGCTTTGTTCTTTTTAAGATTCTTCGAAGTCAGTTTCTCAGCCGTCCCGAAGACCTTTGCGACCGCGCCTCCTCGATCAGCCCGTGCCGCTGAGTTCGAAGTTCTACTGGCATCTGATTTCCTTTTCTTGTTACGTTCTGAAACGATGTGCAACCTAACCAACGCCGACAGCACTGGAAAACCACGCATCCGCCCAGGTGTTTTAGGCCCATTTTTCTTGCTCAGATTGATCTTAAATCCCTTGCTGCAACCGAAGCTTTGGAAACTAACTGCCTCAGCCTGCGCATTGCTTCTGTCCGCCTCGACACTCTCGGCTAAAACTCCCAAGCCAAATATTGTTTTCATCCTCGCAGATGACCTTGGCTACATGGACATCGCCGCGAATAATGCAAAGACATTTTATGAGACGCCGAATCTCAATAAGCTGGCCACGCAAGGAATGCGCTTTACGGACGGCTACGCGGCTTGTCCGGTTTGCTCGCCTACGCGCGCCAGCATTCTGACTGGCAAGTACCCTGCGAGATTACGACTGACGGACTATATCGGCGGCCGGCGCACTGGCAAATTGCTGCCGGCTGAATACCTGGACCACCTGCCTCTCGAGGAAGTGACGCTGGCCGAGGCATTGAAGGAAGCGGGCTATGCCACCGGCTTTTTCGGAAAGTGGCACCTTGGCGCCGGAGCTTATTTGCCGGAAGCGCAAGGCTTTGATGTAAACATCGGCGGTAATGGGGCGGGATCGCCGTCAAGCTACTTCAGCCCCTACCACAATCCGAAGCTTCCCGACGGTCCCGAAGGCGAATACCTCGCCGACCGTCTGACCGATGAGGCTTTAAGTTTCCTCGATGCGCATCGCAAGCAGCCATTCCTGCTTTATCTGGCGCATTACTCAGTTCACATCCCGTTGCAGGGCAAAAAGAATCTGGTGGCAAAATACCAAGCCAAAGCGGCCGCCCTTCCGGAATCAACAGCGGCAAAGTTCGTTCCTGAAGGGGAGAAACAGGCGCGGCAGTTCCAGGATCATCCGACGTATGCGGCGATGGTCGAGAGCCTCGATGATAGCGTCGGGCGCATCACGAAAAAACTCGAGGATCTGGGTCTGGCGGAGAACACAATCGTGATCTTTTTTTCTGATAACGGCGGTCTTTCCACGGCAGAAGGAGCGCCCACTTCAAACGTGCCGTTGCGTGGTGGAAAGGGCTGGCTCTACGAAGGAGGGGTTCGTGAGCCAATGCTGATCAAATGGCCTCGCGTTATCAAAGCCGGCAGCGTTTGCTCCACTCCCGTGATCAGCACCGATTTTTACCCAACCATCCTGGGCATGGCCGGACTGGCGCAGCGCCCGCGACAGCATTGCGACGGTGTCGATCTGGCGCCGCTGTTGAAAGGGGATAAAGCGCCGCGCCGGAAAGCGATCTTTTGGCATTATCCGCACTACGGCAATCAAGGCGGGCATCCGGGTTGCGCAGTGCGCTCTGGCGATTGGAAGTTGATCAGATTTTTCGAAGACAGCCATTGTGAGCTTTACAATCTTAAGGATGACCTTAGTGAGAAGCACGATTTGATCTCTCAAATGCCGGATAAAGCGAAGGAGATGAATGCCTTACTGGATCAGTTTCTTAATGAGACTCACGCGGTGCTTCCGGTTCTCAATGCACATTATGACCCGCGCGCTCCGGAAAAGCAGGGCAGGCAAAGCAAATCCAAACCTGATTAGGTTCTGACACATCCATATGAAATCCATCGCCATGAATGAGAATGGATCGTCGGTTCGCAAGAGCATGTTTGGGAGGCGCGCGTTCGTGGCTTCCGTCAGTATCTTTCTTATCTCGTGCTCAGCCCTCGTCGCGGCACAGCCGAAACCCAATATTCTCCTGATAGTCGCCGACGACATGGGATTTTCGGATGCCGGCTGTTATGGAGGCGAAATTAAAACGCCGAATCTCGATCGGCTTGCCAGCGGCGGGCTTCGCTTCACCCAGTTTTACAACACGGCGCGCTGCTGGCCCTCGCGAGCGTGCATCCTCACCGGGTATTACGCACAACAAGTCCGGCGCGATGCGCTGCCCGGGCTTGGGGGTGGCGCCAGCGGTGTGCGGCCTGCCTGGGCGCGTCTGCTGCCGGACTTGTTGCGCCCGCTGGGCTATCGCACCTATCACTCCGGAAAATGGCATGTCGATGGCGGAGTGCTGGCGGGCGGTTTCGATCACTCCTACTCGTTTAACGATCACAATCGCTACTTTAGTCCCAGGGAACATACCCTGGACGATCAGCCACTGCCGCCCGTGAATTCTGAGAGAGGTTATTACGCCACGACAGCCATCGCTCAACACGCCATTGACATGCTGGTCGGCCACCCACTGCAAGCCACGAATCAGCCGTTCTTTCTCTATCTCGCTTTCACGTCTCCGCATTTTCCACTGCACGCTTTGCCGCAGGATTTCGCTCTGTATCAGGATCGTTACCGCGCAGGTTGGGATGCGTTGCGTGAAGAACGGTTTACGCGGCAGAGAAAAATGGGACTGGTGAATTGCTCTCTTGGCAAATTCGATCCCGATATTGTCCCGAGCTGGAATTTGCCGGAGCAAAAGCTTCGCGAACAAATCGGCCCGGGAGAGATCGGTCATGCCGTTCCGTGGATCAGCCTGGACGCCGAACAAAAACAATTTCAACCGACGAAAATGGCGCTGCACGCGGCAATGATTCATCGAATGGACATCGAGATTGGCCGCGTACTCGACCAACTCAAGGCCATGAGCGCTTTAGACAACACGGTTATATTCTTCCTGTCGGACAATGGCGCGAGCGCCGAACAAATTATTCGCGGTGATGGACACGACCGTAGCGCGCCGCCGGGTTCGGCGAAAACCTTTCTCTCGATTGGGCCAGCGTGGGCTGGCGCGGCAAATACTCCGTTTCGCCTGCACAAATCCTGGGTGCATGAGGGCGGCATCAGCACGCCATTGATTGTTCATTGGCCGAAAGGCATTCGCGCGCGTGGTGAACTCCGCCACAATCCTGGTCATGTGATTGACCTCGCCCCGACTATCCTGGAGTTAGCCGGCGGCCAGTGGCCCGAAAGCCTCAATGGCCAACCAGTGCCGGCGCCTGCTGGCAAAAGCCTTGTTCCAGTGTTTTCAAGGGATGGATCTGTCGCTCATGAGTATTTCTGGTGGTATCACGAAGGGAACCGGGCGATTCGTGTCGGTGACTGGAAACTTGTCGCCGATCACCAAAACCCCTGGGAACTTTATGATCTGCGCAAAGACCGCTCTGAATCCAATAATCTCGCTTCAAAGAACCCCGACAAAGTGAAGCAGCTCGAACACGCCTGGACCCTGCACATGGAAGAGTTTCGCACCCTCGCGTCGGAAGGCCTTTCCGAAAGAAAGCCGCGATCCTCCAAGGCGGCGACCACGACACCAGCCCAATGAAGGCAATGAGTAGCCGCCGATGTTAATCGGCGCTGATCGTTGCGCTGGAATGGGAAAAATGCGCCGACTGGCGTCGGCGGCTACGCCGGAAGGGAATTCTCAGATACCTCTGAGAAATTGAGAACGATAAAACACATGAAACAAGGCTCCGGTTATTTCCTGGCTCTCTGTCTGCTCAGCGAGCATTTGGGCGGCTGGCGATGGCAGATTGACAGATGAGCAGAAATTGGAGACAATAAAGAACCACCAAATGAAAGTCACTCGAGCCACGAATGCCTTCACGCTCATCGAGTTGCTCGTAGTCATAGCGATCATCGCTATTCTCGCAGCGATGCTTTTGCCGGCATTAAGCAAAGCAAAAACCAGGGCCGAGGCGATTTCGTGCATGAGCAACACCCGGCAAATGATGACCGCCGATCACATGTACACGAGTGATAATAACGAGCGATTTCCAGGCGCTTTGCACGGGGGTGATGCACAAAGTCCTATACCCGATGATCCAAGGGGACCTTGGGTTGTGGGGTGGCTGGATTGGAGTACTCGGTCGGACAACACCAATATCCTTTATTTAACGGACCGGCGCTACTCAAAGCTGGCCACGTACTTCGGCAATAGCCGTAATCTGTTTAAATGTCCGGCGGATAGATACATGAGCGGCGTCCAACGAAATCGCGGTTGGACTGAACGGGTGCGCAGCGTTTCAGGAGACATTGTGGTCGGCGAAGGCAATGCAGAGGGCGGTCCCATGGACGCGGCCTTTTTGCATGTGAAGAAAACATCGGATCTGCGAATCCCGGGGCCTGCGGAAACGTGGATTTTTGTGGACGAACACCCTGATAGCATCAACGACGCCGGGCTCTTCTCGCCATATCTCACGGAATGGATTGATTTGCCCGCCAGCTATCATAACGGAGCGTGCGGCTTCGCGTTTGCGGATGGGCATTCAGAAATTCATAAGTGGAGAGTGCCGACGACCCTGCAACCGATCCGGTACATTGATCTGGCGCACATTCCGGTCACAGCCAATGATCAGGATGTTGCCTGGATCCGATACCACACGCCGCGCAAAAAGTAGGGGGCGTGCCCCACAATTGCATAGCCGCTGTAAGTGGAATCCTGGCGCGCTGGGAAGAATCTCCAATCCTGATCACTTGTCAGGTGTTGTTGAATGGTTAATCCTTTACTCGTGGAACTCGTACCCGAAACAGCATGGATCAGCGCCGAAGAATACCTGGCAGGCGAACAGCGCAGCGACGTGCGTCACGAGTATATCGGTGGCGTAATTTACGCGATGGCCGGAGCGAGCGATGAACACATCGCGCTCTGCATGAATCTGGCGTTCGCACTACGAACGCATCTTCAAGGCGGCTCATGTCGAGTCCAGATGTCCGATGGCAAAGTCCGCTTGCTTCTTGGCGGCCAGGACATCTTCTACTACCCCGACCTGTTGGTGACCTGTGACCCGCGGGATACGGACCGCTATTTCAAGCGGTATCCGAAGGTGTTGATTGAAGTGTTATCGGAAACAACAGAGGCCATCGATCGTCGTGAAAAGTTTCTCAGCTATCGTCAAATTGAAACCCTCCAGGAATATATCCTTATCGCCCAGGACAAAATGGAAGTGACGGTATTTTCGCGCACTGAACACTGGAGGCCAGAGATCGTGCGAGCACCGGAAAAAACTTTACGTATTAAGTCTCTCGGATTCAGCTTGCTGATGGCGAAACTTTATGAGGGATTGAAGCTCTAAAGTACTCGCCGACTAACGCTGCCCTAATTACTAGCGACGCTCACCGATGCCTTCGCAAAGTCGGCGACATAACTCTTCATTCCTCGTTCAAGCCACGACATTCCGTAATGGACTGCTTCCTGCAAGGAGGCCTGGAGTTTCCAGTGGTCATGCTTGATTCGATAGCAGGCGATAACGGTGCCAGTGCGATCACAGCCGTGCTGGCAATGAATGAATACCGGCTTTGGAAGCGTGTCCATGAGCGAGAGCACCTGTTGCACCTGCGCATCCGTAGGCCGGGAGAGGCCAGGAAGGGCGACGTTTGTATAAACAATGCCGGAGGCCCGTGCTTCAGCCGCTTCACCTTTACGAACCTCCCTTGGCGTTCGAAGATCGATAATCGTTTTGATGCCGAAACGCTGCAGGTTAGCCATGGCGGCTGTATCGGGCTGCGCCCCACGAAAAATGCCGTCAGCGACCTTTCCGAAATTCAAAACACCTTGCTGCGGCGGCAACCCGCGGTTTCCCGCAAAACAATCAGCGCCTCCAGCCAGGAAAGCGAACACAATGAATGTTACTATCCAGCGCGCGTTTTTGAGGCGATTCAGCATCATTTCTATCGTGATTATCTACACCAACTGAGCACTCATTTCAACTGATTTGCGGTTGACGCCTTGGAGGGCGGGGTCGGCCTTGGCTTGCGCCGGCCTCCAAGCGGCGCAAACTTTTTCCTGTGCGTTTTCCCAAATATATGGCTCAATGCTCTGGCACATATGATTTCACAACGTTCATTTTCTCGGCGGTCATTCCTCAAGAGCATTGGTGTCCTTGCCGCCAGCGGACCGTTTATCACCCGCGGTCTGATGGCTCAGTCGCCCAATGGCATGGTTCGCCACGCCAGCTTCGGCGCGGCCGGCATGGCCTGGTCTGACATCAGCGAGTTCTCCAAATTTCCTCAATTTAAACTGGTCGCGGTTGCGGAAGTGGATTTGAACCGCACTGCGGATTTAAAAAAGAAATTTCCTGATGCGACGATTTATCAGGACTGGCGCAAACTCCTGGACAAAGAAGCAAAGAATATTGATTCGGTGAACGTCTCGACACCCGACCACATGCACGCGAGCATCGATATGAGCGCGCTGCAACTCGGCAAACATGTTTACGGGCAAAAGCCGCTGGCGCACGACCTCTACGAAGTCCGGAAGCTCACCGAATTTGTGCATGGCAAAAAACTGGCCACGCAAATGGGAATTCAAATCCAATCCACAAACCATTACCGGATGGCGGTTCGCCTCGTGCAGGATGGGGTGATTGGCAAAATCAAGGAAACTCACTCCTGGTGTCCGAAGTCATGGGGCGATCCTGCGCCACTTCCCTCCCAAACCGATCCTGTGCCGGCCGGGTTTGACTGGGACCTCTGGCTTGGGGTTAACGAACCGCACCCCTTCATCGGCAACGCTTATTATCATCCGGCTAACTGGCGCAAACGGCTCGATTTCGGCACGGGCACTTTCGGGGACATGGGTTGCCACATTTTTGACCCGGTATTCAGCGCGCTTGGGCTGCATGCGCCGGTCAGCGTTCGGTCCGAAGGCCCTGAGCCCAACCAATGGAACTGGGCAATGAATTCCCGCATTCATTACGTGTTCCCTGGAAGCGCGCTTACTGCCGAATCCACCCTGCCGGTGAATTGGTACGATGGAACGGCCAGCCCCCCGGCCGAAGTTTTGAAGCTGCTCGAAGGTGATGAACGGCCCAACAGCGGTTCGATTTTCGTTGGCACTGAAGGAGCCCTGGTGTTGCCGCATTGGTCACGTCCGCTTTTGTATCCGGACGCCAAATTCAAGGACTTCAAATTCCCCGATGTTACCGGCGTCGATCATTGGGAGCAATTCCTCCAGGCATGCCAGGGCAATTGCCAAACCAAGGCGAACTTTGGTTACGCCGGGCCGCTCACCGAAACCGTTCTGCTGGGCGGAGTCGCTTCGCGTTTCCCCCAAACCACGCTCAAATGGAATTCGGCGAACCTGAAATTCGATGAAGCCGAAGCCAATCATTTCATCAGGCGCAAATATCGGAAAGGTTGGAGTGTCAAAGGACTGAGCTAAGCGGTGGAAAAAAAGATTCTTTTCCTGGGAGGCACGGGGAATATTTCCTCGGATTGCGCCGCGCTGCTGCACGAGCGTGGGCACGAGATCTTCGTATTGGGCCGCGGTCGCGCGCCGGTGCCGAAGGAATATCACGGCATTTACGCCGACCGAAAAGATGCAGCGGCCATGCGGGCGGCCCTTCAAGGAATTCGACCGGATGTGGTCATCAATTTTGTTGGCTATGAACTTCCCGACGTACAAACAGACATTGCCTTATTCAACGGAATCGTCCGCCAATACATTTTCATCAGTTCGGCCACCGTTTATTTCAAGCCGCCGGCTCGGCTGCCGATAAAAGAAGACGCGCCTCTGGGTAATGCGTGGTGGGATTATGCGCAGAAGAAACTCGCTTGTGAAGAATGGCTGCTGCAGCAACATCAACAATTGAATTTTCCGGTTACAATTGTCCGTCCTTCGCACACGTACTCGAAGCGATGGATTCCAAATCCGATTTCCAGCTCCGGGTACAGTTTTGCTTCCCGCCTGGAGCAAGGCAAACCTGTATTCGTTCCCGACGACGGCGAGAACCCATGGACACTGACTGCCAGCTCGGATTTTGCTGTCGGGCTGGCGGGGTTGGTTGGGAGAGCGGAAGCGGTCGGGGCGGCGTTTCACATCACCAGCGATGAGGTTCTCAGTTGGAATCAGATCTACTCCGAGATTGGCGCCGCAGTGGGCAACACAGCTTTGCAAATTATAAAAATCCCAACGGAGTTTATTTGCGAAACCGCTCCCCAATTGACCGGCAACTTAAAAGGTGACAAGTCCCACCCGGCTATTTTCGACAACTCGAAAATCAAACGCCTGGTTCCGGAATTCATTTGCCGCAAACCTTTTGCGCTCGGAATTCGCGAATCGGTCAATTGGCTGAGGGAGCATCCGGAGCAGCAGAATCTCAATTCGCAAATGGATGAGACAATCGATCGCGTTATTGACCGGTTCCGTTGCTGCGGCGAGCCCCGTTTACATGCTGGGGTGGAAATTGCCGGGTCGGAGCCAAATCCAGCCGGTTAAATAACGCGGCGATCTTGCGCCGATGGCGAATGACCATCGTATGCGAAAGGTTCAACTTGCGCCCGATCTCACGAGGGCCCAGGCCGTCGGCGAGGCAGTCGAGCACTGCCTGCTCGCGATCAGATAAGTGAGACGCCAAAAGTGATAGGATTTCCCGAGCACTGACGGATGTGAAAACCGAATTCCCTGAGTCGGCGGTTTCGGTTGCGTTTTCACCTTCTTCAGCAGAGTCCTCTAATGGTAACTGGTCGCGCCAGCGTTTCGCCGAATCGATGCTTCGGCCGCAATTGAGATAGTGCTGGAGATGAAACCGACAACTCTGCAAGTACCAACTGCGGGTCTGGCCGGGCCGGCGCGATTCTGTCAGCCAAAGATGTATTGTGGCTTCCTGCAGCAGATCCTCGCGGAGTGCTGCGTTTGGGGTCATACGGCGGATCATTTGGACCAATGATTCTCGAAGCGCCCCACCCTGATGGACAAGCATCACGCTGAACCCACTGGAGCTGCTCATGCGGCTTCTCCGCAGCAAGTTACTATGCTGTTTATCGAAGTAATTGACCCAGCATTTCCACCGTTGTGCAAGACTATCCCAGTGCTTTTTTGACTGCCAAAGCTCACTTGACCTTTCCTTCCGCGCGTTGCCATTCGGCGCCCATTGCCGATGGCGGAGACTATGAATGAAACCTCCCGTCGGGACAATTGTGGATGCTACTGATATTGACCCAGGGTTTTCACCGGGGGAACACCAAAACGCAGTATTTTGCATCAAAAAACGATCCGCTGACTTAAAACAAGACAACGGGTCTCCTG
>JADMIO012727114.1_pt1 | contig 15564 bp, 18 predicted proteins | sample 8958161 | NCBI WGS metagenome assembly JADMIO01 (sample SAMN16585339, study PRJNA669376) | soil metagenome | isolation source: Crop rotation soil | place: USA: Cullars Rotation, Alabama | collected 2011
CTTTCCCGCGCGAGCGAAGGACCGCTCGACCTGCTCGCACGTTCGCGGAGCGCGCTGCCGGCATCGGCCGGCGCGCTGACGCGTCTCGTGCAGGACTATGTCGCGCTGCGCTACGGCGAGCCGGAGCCCGCGCCCGAGCGCGTGCGAGCGTTCGCGCGCGCGACGCGGGATCTGCGCATCGCCAACCGCGTCTGAGCATCGAGCGCGACGCAACGCTGCCGGCGCGTCGCTCGTCTTATAGTGTACGTGCCGTTCTGTTCCGGAATCCGTCCGATGAATCCGCGTCAACGAAAAGCCTTGTTCAAGCCGGCAGCGGCGAAATGCGGCCTTGCCGCCGCGTTCGCGCTGGCGCTCGCCGCGTGCGCGACGGTGCCGGCGCCGCTGCAGGGTCAGTTCGCGCCGGTGACGCCGCGCGACGCCGCGACCGCGCAGGGCGAAGCCGTGCGCTGGGGCGGCGAGATCATCAACGTCGACCCGCGCGCCGACCGCACCTGCTTCGAGATCCTCGCGCGCGAGCTCGACGCGTCGGCGCGGCCGGTCTCGCGCGATCCGAGCGCGGGCCGCTTCCTCGCGTGCCGCGGCGGCTTCTACGATCCCGAGGAGTTCAAGCGCGGGCGCGACATGACGATCGTCGGCCATCTCGACGGCACCGAGCACGGCAAGGTCGGCGAGTTCGACTACACGTATCCGCGCGTCGCGGCCGACGCGGTCTATCTCTGGCCGAAGCGGCCGATGTACGTCGCTTCGCCGTACTACAACGACCCGTGGGGTCCGTGGGGCTGGGGCCCGTACTGGGGACCCTGGTGGGGCCCGAGCGCGATCATCGTCGAGCGCCCGCGCCATCCGACGCCGCCGCCTTCGCCGCCGCCGAAAGGGTGATCGTCGCGGCGCTCAGCCGGGCGGCCAATGCATCTGCCGTCCAGCGAGCAGGTGCAGATGCAGATGGAACACGGTCTGTCCGCCGTCGCGGTTGCAGTTGATCACGCAGCGATAGCCGTTCGCGGCGAAACCCTGCGCTTTCGCGTAGCGGCTCGCCGCGAGCACGAGCTTGCCGACCGCGAGCGCGTCGGCGTCGGTCAGGTCGTCCAGCGTCGCGACCGGCGTCTTCGGAATGAACAGCACGTGCACCGGCGCCTGCGGATTGATGTCGCGGAACGCGAGCACGTCGTCGTCCTCGTAGACGATGTCGGCCGGGATTTCGCGGCGGATGATCTTGGAAAACAAGGTTTCGGGCATGGCGAGCGCACTCCTCTCATCGGCGTTCCCGCGAAAGCGGGAACCTAGCGCCTTTGACATCGAAGCGAAAGGCGCTGGATCCCCGCTTTCGCGGGGACGACGAATGCTCAAAGACTCTGTCTTCCGCCGAACGCATGCGCGAGCGTCCCGCGATCGATGTACTCGAGCTCGCCGCCGAGCGGAACGCCGTGCGCGAGCCGGCTGGCGCGGACGTTCGCCGCGCGCGCGATCTGCGCGAGCATGTGCGCGGTCGCTTCGCCTTCGACGGTCGGATTCGTCGCGACGATGAGCTCGTGCACCTCGCCCTCGCCGAGGCGTCGCGCGAGCGCGTCGAGGCCGATCTCCTTCGGACCAAGCCCGTCGAGCGGCGAAAGCCGGCCAAGCAGCACGAAATAGCGGCCGCGATAGCCGGTCGCCTGCTCGATCGCGAGCTGGTCGACCGGCGTCTCGACCACGCAGAGGAGGCTCGCGTCGCGCGACGCGCTCGCGCAGAGCGCGCAGACCGTTTCCTCGCTGAACGTGCGGCAGCGCGTGCAGTTGCCGATGCGATCGACCGCCGCGGCGAGCTTGTCGGCGAGCCGCTTCGCACCGGCGCGATCGCGCTCGAGCACATGGAACGCCATGCGCTGCGCGCTCTTCGCGCCGACGCCGGGCAGGCAGCGCAGCGCGTCGATCAGATCGGTGAGGAGCGGAGATCCAGTGGACATGGCAAGGCCCGGGATTGGAGATTCTGGATTCGAAATTCGTAAGGCGGCTTTCGCGAATCCCGAATCGCCAATCCCGGCTCCTCAGAACGGCAGCTTGAAGCCGGGCGGCAGGTTCATTCCGGACGCGAGACCGCCGAGCTTCTCCTGCGTCAGCGCGGCGACCTTGTTGACTGCGTCGTTGAACGCGGCCGCGATCAGATCCTCCATCATCTCCGCATCGTCGCCGATCAGCTTGCGGTCGATCTCCACGCGACGCACTTCGTGGCGGCCGCTCATGACGACGCGGACGAGGCCGCCGCCGGATTCGCCGCCGACTTCGGCCGCGGCGATCTCCTCCTGCGCGCGCTTCATCTCGTCCTGCATGCGCTGCGCCTGCTGCATGAGGCCGGCAAGGGGGCCTTTCATCGATCTCTGCTCCGTTTCATGGCGGCATTCTTCCCGATCACTCGTCGACCGGCCGCACGCTGCCCGCGATCATGCGCGCGCCGAACGTCTCCATCAGCGACTGCACGACCGGATCGGCGCGCAGCGCATCCTCGGCCGCCTGCCGGCGCGAGCTTTCGGTGCGCGTCGCGCGCTCGGCCGGACTTTCGGCATCCTCGCTCGCGCGCTCGAACCGGATCTTGACCTGGCCACCGAGCACGGCACCGAGCTTCTGCTCGAGCTGCGCGACGACCGGCCCCGCGGCCATGTGCTCGTGCGCGGGCTTCAGCGCGAGCCGGACCAGCGTGCCGTCGATCGCGATCAGCGTCGCCTGTCGCGCGAACTGGCCGAGCGGACCGCCGAGACCGGCGCGCTCGATCAGCGCTTCCCATTCGTTCGTCGCCGGCGCGGCGGAAGCGCGCATTGGCGGCGGCGCCGGTGCCGCGGGCGCCGGCCGCGTTTCGGCTCTCGGCGGCGGCGTTTCCACGACGGCGCTCTCGCGGGTCGGACGCGGCCGTGCATCCGCGGGCATCGCTTTCGCGGGCGCCGCCGAGGCGCGCTGCGGCGCCGGCGGCGACAAGCCGCCTTGCTGGGGCACGAACGCCAGCATGCGCAGCAGCGTCATCTCGAAGCCGACGCGCGGCGTCGGCGCGAGCAGGAGATCGCGCCGGCCCGTGATCGCGATCTGGTACCAGAGCTGCACGTCCTCCGCGGCGAGCCGGCCCGCGAGCCCGAGCAGCGCGGCCTCGTCCTCGCCGGCCGAGCCCGGCACGAGCTGCATCAGCTGGATGCGGTGCAGGAGCGCGGCGAGCTCGTCCAGCACCTGCGCGAAATCGGGCGCGAAGCTCGCGACGCGCTCGATCTCCGCGAGCAGCGCTTCGCCGTCGCCGCCGGCGAGGATCTCGAGCAGCGTGCGCACGCGCGCGCGCTCGACGGTGCCGAGCATCGCGTGTACGTCGGCGCCGTCCAGCGCGCCGCCGCCGTGCGCGATCGCCTGGTCGAGCAGCGAAAGCCCGTCGCGCAGCGAGCCGTCGGCCGCGCGCGCGAGCGCGTCGATCGCCTCGTCCGCGAACGCGATGCCCTCGGCCTTCAGGATCGACTGCAGCTGGCCGACGATCTGCTCCGGCGTCAGCCGCTTCAGGTTGAACTTGATGCAGCGCGAGAGCACGGTGACCGGAAGTTTCTGCGGATCGGTCGTCGCGAGCAGGAACTTGACGTGCGGCGGCGGCTCCTCGAGCGTCTTCAGGAGCGCGTTGAACGCGCTCTTGGAGAGCATGTGCACCTCGTCGACGAGGTAGACCTTGTAGCGGCCGCGCGTCGGCGCGTACTGCGCGTTGTCGATCAGCTCGCGCACGTTGTCGATGCCGGTGTTGCTGGCCGCGTCGATCTCGAGCAGGTCGACGAAGCGGCCCGCGTCGATCTCGCGGCATGCGCCGCACTCGCCGCAGGGATTCGAGGTGGGACCCTTCTCGCAGTTCAGCGATTTCGCGAAGATCCGCGCGATCGTCGTCTTGCCGACGCCGCGCGTGCCCGTGAACAGGAACGCGTGGTGCAGGCGGCCGCTATCGAGCGCATGCGCGAGCGCGCGCACGACGTGCTCCTGTCCGACCAGCTCGGAAAAGCGGCGCGGGCGCCATTTGCGCGCGAGGGCTTGGTACGACATGGGAAATCCGCGGGCGGGAGTCCGATTGTAGCAAGCGGGTCAAGTGCGACGGCTGAGCGCCGTGGACGCGGTTCGCTGTACCTGCATGGCGCTCCCTAGTATCCTGCGCGGCCCGTGAACGCGGCAGGATTCTCGCGAAACGGCGTTCAGGAGAGGTGTCCGAGTGGTTGAAGGAGCACGCCTGGAAAGTGTGTAAACGGCTTATCCCCGTTTCGCGGGTTCGAATCCCGCCCTCTCCGCCAGTTCTGCGATAATTTCTTCGTCGCGCTCGCGACGAACGAGTCCACGGTGGCTCCGTCGGTCCCCCCGCGACGATAGCTCGCAAACCCCGCCAGGTCCGGAAGGAAGCAACGGTAGCGAGTGATTCGGGTGCCGGGGTGTGGCTGGCGGGGCCGCCTCCCGAAAGAGTCCTGACAAGCAGCCGTCCATGGCGCGCCGCCGTTCGGCTTCCTGCCTCACCCGACGCCGATGCGCGCGATGCGTTTCAACGCATCGCGCAAGCCGCATCGGCGTCGACCCCCGCGACGATAGCTCGCAAACCCCGCCAGGTCCGGAAGGAAGCAACGGTAGCGAGTGATTCGGGTGCCGGGGTGTGGCTGGCGGGGCCGCCTCCTCGATTTCTCGCCGACGCGAAATGTAAAGACCGCCGCGACGACCGCGACGGCGATGAGGCCGGTGCGCCATCGCGGGTGAAATCCCCTTTTCCGCACCGCCGTTCAGTCCTCGGACGGATCACATCTACTCCCCTCTGTGCAAGTCTCCCCGGTCGCCGCACTCGCGGCGCCGTTTTTCCCGGAGCGCGTCTCCGGCCTCAATGGGGATTTTCTCGATGTCGATCATGTCTTTGCTGCGCGTCGCCCGCCGACGCATGCCGTTGCTCGCTCTCGCGATCTTCTTCTTCCACGCCGCCGGCGCCGCCGCGGCCGATGCATCGATCGCGTTCTGGCAGAACACCGTCGCCCGGCCGCTGCCGGCCGACGCGCCCGCGGTCTCGATCTATCGTCCGCTGACGCTCGATGTCGCGCGCATGCAGGCGCATCTCGCCGTCGCGCGCCATTCGGCGACCGCGGTCGCGCTCGCGATTCCGCATCCGGACGGCTCGTTCTCCGATTTCCTGCTCGTCGATTCGCGCACGATGCCGGATGCGCTCGAGGACAAGTACCCCGGCATCGTGAGTCTCGCCGGCAGCGACGCCGACGGACGCAAGGCGCGCGTCGACATCTCCTCGCTCGGCTTCCAGGCGATGGTGTTCGATCAGGACGGCGTCTGGATCGTGCGGCCCGAGACCTACGGGCTCGGCGATCGCTATCTCTCGTTCCGCCGCGGCGATCTCGCGCTGCCGGGCGGAGAGTTCCAGTGCGGCGTCAAGGGCGATTCGATCGACGCGTCGGGACGCAGCCTCCTCTCGCAGCCTGCGCCGATGACCGTGACCGGCGCGACCGAGCGCGTCTATCGCGCAGCCGTCGCGGCGAACCATCAATACGTCGCTGCAGTCGGCGGCGGCACGGTTCCGGGCGGCCTCGCCGCGGTCGTGACCGCGATGAACCGCGTCAACCAGGTGTACGAGACCGAAGTCGGCGTGCACATGGAGCTGATCGCGAACAACGACACGATCATCTACGCGAACGCCGCCGACGATCCGTACAGCAACGACGGCAATGCGCTGAACCAGAACCAGTCGAACCTCGACTCGGAAATCGGCTCGGCAAATTACGACATCGGCCACGTGTTCACGACCGGCAGCGGCGGCGTCGCGGGCCTTCGCGTCACCTGTGTCAACGGCCAGAAGGCGCGCGGCACGACCGGCCTCGGCAATCCCACCGGCGACGGCTTCTACATCGACTACGTCGCGCACGAGATGGGCCACCAGTTCGGCGGCAACCACACGTTCAACTCGACGACCGGCGCCTGCGGCGGCGGCAACCGCGCCGGCAGCGCGGCGTACGAGCCCGGCAGCGGCTCGACGATCATGGCCTATGCCGGCATCTGCGGCGCGGACAACACGCAGCCGCATTCGGATCCGTACTTCCACTCGAAAAGCCTCGAGGAAATCAACACGTGGATCGGGGGCAGCGGCGGCGCGTGCGCAGTCGACACGCCGAGCACCGATGCGCCTCCGGTCATCGACACGGCGAGCCTGCCGCCCGAAGTCACGATCCCGATGCACACGCCGTTCGCGCTGTCGGGCGCAGCGACCGATCCCGACGGCGACACGCTGAGCTACAACTGGGAGCAGTACGATCTCGGCCCTGCGACGACGCTCGCGCAGGGCGACACCGGTGCCGGCCCGATCTTCCGGTCGTTCAATGCGACCGCCGACGGCACGCGCATCTTCCCGAAGCTCGCCAGCGTGCTGAACCCGACGGCTCCGCTCGTCAAGGGCGAAGCTTGGCCGACGACGACGCGCAACCTCTCGTTCCGCCTCACCGTGCGCGACAACCACGACGTGCCGGGCACGCCGCAATTCGGCGCAACGGTCAGCGCGAACAACATCCTGATCCACGTGACGAACGCAGCGGGCCCGTTCAACGTCACGCGTCCGAACGCGGAGGCGCCGACGCTGACCTGGGGCCGCGGCGAGACGCACATCGTGACCTGGGACGTCGCCGGCACCGACGCGGCGCCGGTCAGCTGCGCGAACGTCGCGATCGATCTCTCGAACGACGGCGGCCTCACGTTCGCGTTCCCGCTGAGCGCGAGCACGGCGAACAACGGCACCACGTCGATCGTGGTGCCGGCGGTGCCCGACACGAGCCAGGCGCGCGTGCGCGTCAGCTGCGCCGACAGCGTCTTCTTCGACATCTCGGACAAGAACTTCAACATCGCCGCGACCGGCGATCCCGATCCGACCGGCGCAACCGCCGGCATCTCGCCGACGAGCTTCACGTTCGCGCTGAATCCGGGCGAGACCGATTCCGACACGCTGACGATCAGCACCACCGGCGACGTCGGCACGACGCTCAACTACACGGTGGCCGAAGCGCCCGCCGATTGCATCTCGCCGAGCGACGTGCCGTGGCTCAGCGTCTCGCCAGCCGGTGGTGCGATCGCCGGCGGCAGCTCGGCGCCGGTCACGGTCGGCATCGACACCGCGAGCCTCGCCTCGGGCGGATACACGGCGAACCTCTGCGTCGGCACCGACGATCCGGTGCATCCGCTGTTCACCGTGCCGGTCAACCTCACGGTGAACACGATCGTCGACGAGATCTTCGCGGACGGCTTCGACACGGGCTCGGGGCCGGTGCAGCCGGTGCAGGATCCGAGCTTCGAGGCGACCACCGCCGACGGCGGCGCGAATCCGTTCTGGGACGGCAGCGACTCCAATTCGCAGGCCGATCCCGGCGCAACCTCGTTCTACAACTCCGACAACGGCATTCCGATCCGCACCGGCATCTGGGCGATCTGGTTCGGCGGCTGGGCCGGCGGCGCAGAAGTGCAGATCGCCTCGCAGAGCGTGACGATCCCGTCGCCGGGACCGCGCTTCCTCAACTACTGGCGCAACATGACCGACGTGCCCGACGCGGCCGGCACGCTGACCGTCTCGATCGACGGCACGCCGGTACAGACGACCGACATGAGCGCGCTGCCGGCCGACGCGGATTACACGGCGCAATCGGCAGACGTCAGCGCCTACGCGGACGGCGCCGCACATGTCGTCGAGATCCGCTACGAGTATGACGACGCCGGCGCTACCGGCGTCGACGGCAACGTCTTCATCGACGACGTCACGATCGACGATACGGCGGCTCGCCCGACGCTGCTTCCGCTTCCGTCGCAGGCGCGCCCGCACTTCCGCAAGCACCCTCGCTGACTTCGGCTCATTGCCGCTCGAAAGGCCCTCGCGACGGACGAGGGCCTTTTTTTCGCCTGCCGGAACCGGCCGCGAAGACGACCGCTACGGATGCAGCCAGCCCGATTCGCCGTCCGCGTAGTGCTCGTTCTTCCAGATCGGCACGCGCCGCTTCACTTCGTCGATGATCCAGCGGCAAGCGGCGAACGCGGCGTCGCGATGATCGGCGCTGACGCCGACCCAGACCGCCATCTCGCCGATCGCGAGCGCGCCGGTGCGATGCACGCAGCGCGCGGCGCGCAGCGCGAAACGCGTCGTCGCCTCGGCGAGGATCGCCTCGCCTTCGTCTTCGGCGAGCGGCGCATACGCCTGATAGTCGAGCCGCGTGACCGGACGCGCTTCGTTGTGGTCGCGCACCCAGCCCTCGAACGTGACGCAGCCGCCCGCGGCCGGATCCTCGAGCGCGAGCCGCTGCGCGCCCGCGTCGATCGGCGTCTCGCTGAGCCTGAAATGCTTCATCCGCCCGAGACCGGCGGCAGGAACACGACCTCGTCGCCGTCGGCGAGCACGCGATCCCACGGCACGAGCGTGCCGTTTACCGCGACGCGCAGGCGCTCCGGCGCGAACGCGAAGCCGTGCCGTTCCGCGACGAACGCATAGACGTCGCGCAGCGCGCTAGCCTCGGTGTCGAGCATCTCCTCGCCGCGCCCGGCGCGGTCGGCAAGGCTCGCGAAATAGAGGAGCCGGATCTTCACGGCAGCATGCTCACGCGACGACCTTGCCCCGGCGCACGCGGCGCTTGCCGCCTTCCTTGTCGACGAGGCGCACGTCGATCGCGATCTCGTGCGAGAGCGCCTTGCACATGTCGTAGACGGTCAGCGCCGCGACGCTCGCGCCGGTCAGCGCCTCCATCTCGACGCCGGTCTTGTGCGTCACCGCGACCGTGCAGCGGATCGCGAGCGTGTCGTCGTCATCGAAATCGATCTCGAACGCGCAGCGCTCGATCGCGAGCGGATGGCAGAACGGGATCAGCTCGTGCGTGCGCTTCGCGGCCATCGTGCCGGCGATGATCGCGGTGTCGACGATCGAGCCTTTCGCGGACTCGAGATCCTGCGCGCGCAGCTGCTTCGCGATCGCCGGCGGAAAGCGCACGCGCGCCTCGGCGGTCGCGACGCGGCGGGTCGCGCGCTTCGCGCCGACGTCGACCATGCGCGGCCGGCCGGCGGGATCGACGTGGGAGAGCCGGCGCGCCATCGTCAGCCGCCGATCTCGTACATCTCGATGCGGCGGCGTTCGGTGCCGCGCTCGCCGCTGCGGATCTCGCTGTAGCGGTCCTCGCGCGCTTCCCAGACCGCGCGGATCAGGCCAGCCATCTCCTCGTCGCTCGCGCCGGCGCGCAGCGGCCCGCGAAGATCGTGGCCCGAGCGCGCGAAAAGGCAGGTGTAGAGACGACCGTCGGCCGAGAGCCGCGCGCGCGTGCAATCGCCGCAGAACGGCTCGGTCACCGAGCCGATGAAGCCGATCTCGCCCGCGCCGTCGGCGAACGCGTAGCGCTGCGCGACTTCGCCGCCGTAGTTCGCCGCGAGCGGAACGAGCGGCCAGCGCGTCGCGATGCGCTCGCGCAGCTCCGCGCTCGGCACGACGAGATCGCGCTGCCAGTCGTTGCAGGTGCCGACGTCCATGTATTCGATGAAGCGCACGATGTGGCCGGTGCCGCGGAAATGCCCGACGAGATCGAGCACCTGCGCGTCGTTGACGCCGCGCATCACGACCGCGTTGATCTTGAGCGGCGCGAAGCCGGCGCGCTCGGCCGCAGCGATCGCGCCGAGCACCGCATCGACGTCGCCGCGTCCGCCCGACATCACGCGGAACGTCTCGGGATCGAGCGTGTCGAGGCTCAGCGTGATGCGGCGCAGGCCCGCATTGCGCAACGCCGCGGCCTTGTCGGCGAGGAGGCCCCCGTTCGTCGTCAGCGCGAGATCGTCGGCGCCGGGAATCGCGGCGAGCTGGCGCACGAGCTCGGGCAGGTCGCGCCGCAACAGCGGCTCGCCGCCGGTGAGGCGCAGCTTGCGCACGCCGAGCCCGACGAAGATGCGCGCGAGGCGCTCGATCTCCTCGAAGCGCAGGCGCTCGGCCTTGCTGAGGAACTCGTGGTCGCGCGGATACTCGTCCTCGGGCATGCAGTACGGGCAACGGAAATTGCAGCGGTCGATGACCGAGATGCGCAGATCGGTCAGCACGCGGCCGCGAAGGTCGTGCGGCGCGGTCTTCAGCACGAGCGGAATCGAGCGGCCCATCAGCCGACGGCCTCGGACACGAGCACGCGAGGCGGCGCGAGCGCGATCGCCTCGCCGCCGCGCGCGACGCGATAGCCGCGATGCTCGAGCGCGCGCGCGTCGTCGTCGGTCGCGTAGTGATAGAGCACGAGCCGGCGGCGGAGCTCCTCCGGATATTCGCGCGCGAGATCGTCGACGCCGGTGTGCGAGGGATTGCCGACCAGCGCGCAATCGTGCGCGACGAGCTCGCCGTGCGCGGCGTGCTGCGCGAGCATTTCCGGAATCGGCCGCGTGTCGCCGGTCCAGACGAAACTCTGCGGCAACGCGACGCCGAACGACGTGCCGGGCGCATGGTGCCGCGTCGGAAACACGTCATACCAGACGTCGTGATGCCAGAAGCCGCGCGAGACCGGCACCAGGGTGAACGCATCCCAGAAATTCGCGCCGCCCTCGGCGATGACCTCGGGATAGTCGGCGATGCGCGACTGCAGCAGCGGCACCAGCGCGGCGTGCGCGTAGAGCTTCACGCTGCCGCGCAGCCGCGCGTCGAAATAGATCGAATAGAACAGCCGCTCGAGGCCGGCGACGTGATCCATGTGCGTGTGCGTGACGTAAACCGCGCGCGGCGGCGCGCCGTAGCGGTCGAAATACGCGCTCAGCGCTTCCTGTCCGCAGTCGATCATCAGCACCGGCTCGCGATCGCGCTCGAGCACGCCGGAGGCCGAGCCGAGCGTCGGCGCGGCCTGCGCGTTGCCGACGCCGAGGAATCTGAGCGACCAGCTCATCGCACCGCTCCGCGCGCAGCCTGCGCGATCGGCCGGCTCGTCAGCGCCGCGTGGTAAGCCGCCAGGAACGGATGCCAGAAGCGCGCGTCGAAATCGGCGAAGCGCTTGCCGGCGCCGAGCTTGATCAGCGAGCGGCGCAGGCGCGCGAGATTTCCCTGCTGCCAGCCGAGCGCCGGCTTGCGCAGGCTGCCGCGATCGAAATCGATCAGCGAGACCGCGCCGCGCGCGTCGAGCAGGATGTTGTGCGCGTTGAGATCCGCGTGGCACGCGCCGGCCGCGTGAAAGCGCGCGATCGTCGTGCCGATCCTTTCGGCGAGCACCGCGTCGAGCGCGCCCTGCGCGAGCCGCTCGGCGAGCGTGTCGACCGCGGGAATGCGGCCCACGATCAGATCGGCCGAGTAGTACATGCCGCTGCGCACGTAACGTCCGGCGATCGGCGCCGGGACCGGCAGGCCCGCTTCGACGAGTTGATCGAGCAGCCGGAACTCGCGGAACGCACGCGTGCGCCCTGCCCCGGTCCAGAAGTAGCGGTCGGAACTGACGCGTGCTGCGAGCCCGCCGCGACGATAGTGACGCAGCACCGAGGCGCCGGCCGGCGTCTCGACGAACCAGACGCCGCCGCGGCCGCCGGCGTGCGGCTCGGCAAGCCCTCGCGCCGACCAGTGCGCCGGATCGAACCAGGCCGCATCCGGACGCGCGCCGCCGCAGGCGGCGGCGTCGAACACGATCGCTCCGTCTGGGCCGGATTGGACTTGCGCGTCGCTCATGCGTCTGCCAAGTTCTCGCGTCTCCCCGAGATCGGGGCGCCCGAGAAGTCTAGCAAGTCCCGCATGGACCAAACCCCGCTGCCTGCCGCGCCCGCCTCGCTCTGCCTCCTGCGCACGTCGGCGATCGGTGACGTGACGCATGTCGTGCCGCTGGTCAGGACGCTGCAGCGGCAGTGGCCGTCGACGAAGCTGACCTGGCTTATCGGCCGGCTCGAGCACAAGCTTCTCGGCGACATCGACGGCGTCGAGTTCATCGTGTTCGACAAGAGCCAGGGCCGCGCGGCGAGCCGCGCGGTCCGCGAGCAGCTCGCGGGACGCCGGTTCGACGCGCTGCTGCACATGCAGGTCGCGCTCCGCGCGAATCTCCTGAGCCGCGCGGTGAATGCGCCGCTGCGCATCGGCTACGACCGCGCGCGTTCGAAGGATCTGCACGGCTTCTTCGTGAACTGCCGCATTCCGGCGCGGACCGGCGAGCACGTGCTCGATGCGATCGCAAGCTTTCTCGAGCCGCTCGGCCTCGCCCAGACGGACGTCCGCTGGGACATTCCGATTCCCGACGACGCGCACGAGTTCGCGCGAAGGCATCTGCCCGATGCGACGCCGACACTGCTCGTCGCACCGGTATCGAGTCATCGCAAGCGCAACTGGCGGCCGGAGCGCTATGCCGCGGTCATGGATCACGCGGCCTTGAAACACGGCTGGCATGTCGTGCTGAGCGGCGGGCCGAACGCGTTCGAGCGCGAGTTCGGCGACGCGATCCTCGCGAAGATGCATGCGCGTCCGCTCGATCTCATCGGCAAGGACACTTTGAAGCAGCTGCTCGCGCTGCTCGCGCGATCGACGCTCGTGCTCTGCCCCGACTCGGGGCCGATGCACATGGCGAACGCCGTCGGCACGAAGGTGCTCGGCCTCCATGCCGCGAGCAATCCGCGGCGCTCGGGCCCGTATTCGGACATCCGCTGGTGCGTCGATCGCTATGACGCCGCCGCGCACCGGTTCCGGCGCAAGCCCGGCGACGCGCTCGCCTGGGGCACGAAGCTCGAATACCGCGACGTGATGGACCTCGTCGAGGTCGACGATGCGATCGAGCGCTTCGAGGCGTTCGCCGCCGCGCGGCAAGCCGGCGCGATCGATCCGCCGGCCCGCGACGGCCGGTAATCCTTCGGATGCGCCGGCGCGCGCGAAGGCGCAGACTCCGCGCGAATCGCCCGGAGACCTTCCGATGAGAATGCGCCGTCTCGTGCCCGCCGCCGCGGCATCGTTCCTCGCGACCGCGGTCTACGCCCATCCCGGCCACGTCCACGACGCCGAAGCCGCCGATGTCGCGAGCTGCGCGTTCGTCGCCGATGTCGGCGGCCGCTCGGTCTTCGGCGAGCGCCTTGCCGCCGAGGGCGCCGGGCAAGCGAAATCGGAAGCGCGCGCGGCGGCCGCGAAAGCCGGCGCGACGCACGTGGTCTGGGACAAGCCCGTCAGGAAGGACGTGACGACGATCTCGGGCAAGGCCTATCGCTGCGGGCACTGAGGTTTCCGCCGCTCACGCGCGGCGGATCCCGGCAGGATGAAGACGCATGAAAAGGCTGATCGGAATCATCGCCGTCGGCGCGCTCTTCGCGGGCACTGCGGTTGCGAATGTGCAGGACGCCGACGCGGACAAGGTCGCGAATTGCGCATTCGTGGCGGACGTCAGCGGCAAGACGCAGAGCGGCCACGCGCTCGGCGCTCGGCGGGCATGGAATCGGCGCGACGCGGCGAAAGCCGGCGCGACGCACGTCGTGTGGGACAAGGTCACGAGCGCGAGCGTCGAGCGCGTGACCGGCAAGGCGTACAAATGCGGGAAGTGAACGTCGCGGCGCGCCGCGACGGCGCAGTCGCGTCGCGGAACCCGGCGCGACGAAGGCTCAGCGGTAATCCTGGTACGACTTCTCCTCGACCAGCGTCGAGCCGAGCTTCTCGTTGATCGTGCGCTTGATCGCGGCGCGCTCGTCGTTGCGGATGTAGACCGAGCGCGCGAGGTCGACGAATTCGGCGTCGAACGCCTTCGCCTTTTCCTTGAGCCGGATGCGATCCTCGATGTCCCAGAGCGCCTCGTTGACGCGCTTCAGCGCGTCGCGGTCGGACGCGATGTCCCTGCGCGATGCGGGATCCGCGGCCCACGTCCCCGCGAGCGCCTCGAGCTCCGCGCGCACGTTTGCGAGCTTCGCCGCGTCGGCGATGCGCTCGGACTTGATCTCGAGGATCGTGATCTTGTCGATCAGCTCGCCGAAGGAAACCGGGACGGAGATCTGGCTCATTCGGCTAGCGTAGCCAACCGGCCGAACCGGCGCCACAGCGCGAGGAAAAACCCCTTATTCGACGAGGTGCTTGCGCATCGCGTAGCGCACGAGCTCGGCCGAGTTGCGCACGCCGAGCTTGGTCAGCACGCGGCCGCGGTGGTTTTCGGCCGTCTTCGTGCTGATGTCGAGCCGCTGCGCGATCTCCTTGATCGTGAGCCCGTCGACGACGAGGTGCAGCACTTCGCGCTCGCGTGCGGACAACGCGCCGTACGGATCGGGCGGCAGCTTCTGCGGCTGCTGCAGCTGCTCGGCGAGCACGCGGGTCGCATACGGCCCGAAGTAGACGCCGCCGCCCGCGATAGCGCGGATCGCGTCGACCAGCTCGGCGGTCGCCGCGTGCTTGACGAGATACCCCGACGCGCCGGCGCGGACGACCTGCAGCACGTATTCCTCTTCCTCGTGCATCGTCAGCACGAGCACGCGCGTGCGCGGCAGCTCCGTGGTCAGCCTTCGCACGACTTCGATGCCGTTGAGCCGCGGCATCGAGATGTCGACGACAGCGACGTCGGGCCGCACCGCATGCGCCTGCTCGATCGCGCTGACGCCGTCGCCGGCTTCGGCGACGACGAGGCAGTCGCCGCTGGTGCGAAGCGCGGTCACGAGGCATTCGCGCAGCACGGTGTGATCGTCGGCGAGCAGCAGCCGGATCATGGCGAGATCCTGCCCGATGCGTTCGCGAGCGCGAACTGCGCCGACACCGTGCAGCCGGCCGCAGGCTTCGAGTCGACGCGCAGCGTGCCGCCGAAGAGCCGCACGCGATCGCGCATGCCGCCGAGCCCGCTGCTGCGGCCCTCGGCCGACACCGCGAACGCGGCATCCGGATCGCAGCCGCGCCCGTCGTCGCTGATCGCGAGCGTCAGGAAGAACGCGCGCTGGTGGAGCTTGACCTCGACGCGGGTCGCCGCCGCGTGCCTGGCGATGTTCGACATCGACTCCTGCGTCACGCGGAAGATCAGCGTCGAGAGATCGCCGTCTACCGTCGGGAACGGCTCGTCGAAATCGAGGCTGACCGCGAGCCCGTGATCGTCGTGGAACGAGCGCGCGAGCCAGCGCAGCGCCGCTTCGAGCCCGAGATCGTCGAGGATCTGCGGCCGCAGCAGCCGCGACAGCGTGCGCGTCTCCTTGAGCGTCACCTGCGCGACGTCGCGCGCGCGCGAGAGCCGCTCGCGCGCCTCGTCGGGGCGCTCGACGAGCGCGGACATGGCCTGCGACACGAGATGGATCAGCGCGGTCAGGCTGTGCCCGATGCCGTCGTGGAGCTCGTGCGCGAGGCGCCGGCGCTCGTCCTCCTGCACGCGCCAGACCGAGCGCGCGAGATGCTGGAAATAATCCTGGCCCTGCTGCAGCTGCTCGATCAGCGCGCGCTGCTGCTGCAGCACGCCGTCGAGCTTGCGTTCGAGATCCGCGCGTCCGTCGGGTTCACTGCGCATCGCCGATGTCCTGTCGTAGTCTCCGGTCGAGCTGCGTTTCCAGCGTGGTGCGCACGTCGGGCCGCGCATCCGCGAGCAGCGTCGCGCGCGCCGAAGCGGAAGCCGCGGTCGCCGCCGACGCGTCCGCGCTCCCGGCCGGCATCGCGCGGGAAAG
>JADMIO010854502.1_pt1 | contig 15560 bp, 12 predicted proteins | sample 8958161 | NCBI WGS metagenome assembly JADMIO01 (sample SAMN16585339, study PRJNA669376) | soil metagenome | isolation source: Crop rotation soil | place: USA: Cullars Rotation, Alabama | collected 2011
GTGATCCACCAGCGGGCGATGCGCAACTTGCCGGGCCGTTCACTGATCCTTACTGGGTCCAATACCTGCCTCAATTTACTCAGTTCTCAACCGAAGATAACAAGCTGGTTGATGCGCGGCTGAAATTTGAAAAAGGCAGCGGTGGACAGATTCAACTAAGCATCGTGAACCCGTCGGGCCAACGAATTCCGCTTTCCGCGCAGCCGAGCACAAATCAAATCTTTGAGCTCTATCTAGTGTTAACTCGCAGGGTATTCGACGCAACCGGCCGCCCCGATCAGGAAATCTACCTGGAAGTATTTCACAGTGTCGCAAACAACTTCTGGGAAACATCAGGAAGACCCAGCATTCCTAATGATGAAACATTGCGCGGCCGGATAATCGAAGTGCAGCGGCGGCCTCCGAACACTCCTCCTCTTCAATTCTTGTCCGGTGATGAGTTGTGGCGTGCGCTGTTTGGTCATGAAAAAGGGAAAGCGGAACCAACCGATAGTGAGCTGGCGAGAATCGTGAGGATCTCACCACCGATCAACAGTCTCACTTCCACAGACCCCGGTAAGTGTTAGGAGTTCAATTGTGCAACACAAGATGAGTCTAAGCCGAAGACAATTTCTAATTGGACTTTCCGTAGCCGGCGCCGGCGTTGTTTATCTGAATCATGGTCTGCAGTCGGACTTGATAAACGGCGCGAATGACCGCGTACGAATCGGGATCATCGGGTTGGGATCGCGCGGCATGCGGCACGTCCAGGAATTTGGCAGGATTCCGGGCGTGGAAGTCGCAGCTCTCGGTGACGTCGATGCCGGAAGACTGCGGGCAGCGGCGAAGATACTGCGGAACCCGAAATCGCTGTCCGTGTTTTCCGATTACCGGCGCCTGCTTGAGGACCACCGGATAGACGCCGTGTCGGTCGCCACGCCTAAGCAACTGCACGCTCCTATCGCCATTGCTGCGTGCGCGGCGGGCAAGCATGTCTTCCTCGAAAACCCATGCGCAACAACCTTCGCGGAAGGAAGACAACTAGTTCAGGCGGCCGGCAAAAGCGGTTGTGTGGTTCAGCAAAGAATGGGCACAAACTTTGTCGCCGCGCATGAGTCGGCGCCCTTCCTGGCCTCGCCGCTGCTCGGTGAGCTCGTATCAGCCAGAGGCAGCAGCTGGGTAGCGGCAAACGCGGAAAGCGGGGACCTCATTGACCAGGCGTTCGCCGAAGTTGATTTCGCGCGAACGTTGCTGAACGTCAAATTCCCCAAACATGTGGGGACAATGAAAGTGGAACAGCTAGGTGGATTTTCTCCGACTCGGGTCAGCATTCAAATGCAATTCAGTTGTGCTGCTAAACCTGATCGCCATCTGGATTTTGAGGTTTGCTCAATGCCCGGCGGTTTGTCTAATCCCGAGCAGTCGGGACTTGGCCGCAGTATTACGTTTAGCTCGTCACGCGGAGATATCACCGTCAGCGGCGCCCGGGGCGACATTGCGTCGCAAATGATTGCCGGCGACTTTGCCAATTTTGTGTCCTGTGTCCGCAGCCGGGACGCGAGTGCTGGTAATTTCCCCGTCCAGGAAGCTCGCATATCTTGCGGGCTGGTCCAACTCGCCCAACTCTCGGTCCAATTCAGGCGCGGCTTTTCGTTCGATCCGGATACCGAAACGGTCGTTGGCGACGATGAGATTAACGGCTGTCTTGGCTAATAAGATGATGGAGGCGTTATGACATTCGCAATCCTGATGTTGGCACTGAGCCTTTGGGCGTGGGCAGCCATCGTTGCCGTTGCTCTCCTGTTCTTTGGGGCCGGCCGCATACCCAAGCTCGCGCGGTCATTGGGCGAAAGCAAACGCGCGCTCAAAGCTCAGCTCGCCGAAAAAAAAGGGCATTAATTAATCTTGATTTAATCGGGGAGGTCCTATGCACGCGCATTCAGTCCTGCTGCTGCTTCTAGGCAGTTTCCTTTTGTTCGGATGTTCCAGGCCAAGCGTCGCCGTGGGAGAGATGGGACGTGATTTATGTGACTGTGGCCCCGATGTCTGCCTTAATGACCCGCGATATCCACCAAAGGTCGCGAAAAAGAAAGCCGATCTGAGAAAGGCCGGCTTTCCGGATGATTTGGTCGCCCTGTTGGATCGCGACGGCAAATGCGTGATGGCCATAGACCAGTCTCCGGACGCGTTCCGCTTGCTGTTGGTTGAGCCCAATGGAAACAACAGTTCCATCTCCTGGACGCAACAGGATGAGGATCTTGCGCGCAAGGAGATTTTGGACGGGAGACTTAAGGAGTACTACAAAAACAACGTGCGCAAGGTCTTTGCCTGCTGCAAGGAGCCAAAGGCGGAGGATCGCAATGACTGGGATAGTAGTCTCAGCTTGAGCCGCAATCTCTCGATCCGTTGCGCTAAGGCAAATGGGAACATTGTTTGTAAGTAGTCTGATGATTTCTGAAGCTGCACGCAGTTCCAACGCCTGTTAAGGAGAACAAACCAATGAGCATCATAGTTATTGATCCCGGCCATGGAGGCACGAAGCCGGTAGGAAACTCGAGTCCTAACAATGCAACAGGCCCCGCCGGAACCAAAGAAAAAACTTTAACCCTGGATCTGAGCGTGCGCATTGGCGATGCCTTGAACGGTAGCGGTCACACTGTGCTACTCACCCGGAACTCGGACGTAAACTTAGGGTTGGCCGACAGAGCCACATTTGCAGCCAACAACAACGCCGACGCGTTCCTGTCCGTTCACTTCAACGGAGACGATAATCCTTTGGTGCAAGGTAGCGAAACGTGGGTTCACAGCACTTCCACGGCAGATAGTAGGTTGTTGGCCGCAAGCGTCCAGCAACGGCTGGTTAATGCAACCGGCTACAACAATCGCGGGGTAAAGAGTAAAGGACTGGGCGTCCTGAGTCTCGAGCATCAGAATCCGAATACCGCGTGTTGCCTTGTTGAAATCAGTTTTCTTACCAATGAAGACGACGAGCAGAGGCTAATGGACGCGAACTATAAGAACGATTTGGCGGCTGCCCTGGCTCAAGCGCTACTGGACTACGTCAATCAATCGACGAGCATTCAACCAGCTGTTCCCGTGCCTTCCGGAGATCCGGACCTGGACGGTGACAATTGAAGCGTCACTGATGCACTCCGGCGAAGGGTGCGTCCCGGCGTAGGACACAATCTACAACTGAAAGAACTGTTCATCCGGTTGAAGTTCGCGCGTGGAACACGTAAACCGCACCCGATCTCCCTTTCTCAAAAGCGCCGCAAAAGCGCCCCACCGTTAGCCCCCGCCTGTTCGTGCGCGTAAAATAAGTAACCAAATAATGTTCGGCAACGCCCGGCAATGGACTCCCGGGCATAGCGCAAAATAATTTTATCCAAGGGAAAGAATGGGAATCATGAGGGGCTTTACAACAAACGGGCGGCACCAATTCATCCTGGCGCTTAGCGGCTTGTTATTTTTGGCAGGCTATTCATCTGCTTTCGCGCAAGAACTTAAAAGGCAAGGCTCGTTCGGGGTGCAAGTCGCGCCAATTCCCGACGCTACGCGGGCGCAGCTTCACCTGGCCGCGGGTCAGGGAATCCTCGTGCAAGGCGTAGGGCCGGGGAGCTCTGCGGCAGAAGGCGGAATTATCGGCGGCGACATCATTCTTAAGCTGAACGACACCGCGATCGGCGATGCCACCCAGTTCATAGGAATGGCGAGAGGTTTTCGCGCGGGCGACGTAGTGCACGTAACTCTGCTTCGGAGTGGCGCGGAGGTGAATAAGAGCTTCGCGTTGAAGCCGCGCGCAGTCGAAACCAGCGCCGATTTTGAGATTCTTTACAAGTCGGTCGTAGCCGATAGCAGCCGGCGCAGAGTAATCATTACCAGGCCGCGCGCGAGCGGCGCGCGCCCGGCGATCCTTTTCCTCACCGGCATCGGTTGCGGCTCGCAGGACAACCTGCCTCCTGACAGCACTCTCGCCCAGTTCCTCTACGGACTAACGCGCCGGGGATTCGTCACGATGCGCGTCGAGAAAAGCGGAGTCGGCGATAGTGAAGGTGTGCCCTGCATGAGTCCGCAGGTTGACCTGCAGGCGGAGGTCAGAGGTTATGTCGCGGGACTGAAGGCACTCAAAGGCTATGACTTTGTTGACGGTGGCAACGTGTTTCTCTTCGGGCTCAGCATTGGAGGCGTAGACGCGCCGCTGGTTGCGAAAGAGGTTCCGGTCAAAGGAGTAGTCGTGGCTGAAACGATTGGCAAATCCTGGTATGAATATGAGTTGGTGAACCTGCGGCGGCAGCTCTTGCTTAGAGGCCGCCCGTACGACGAGGTCGAACGGGTAGTCCGGCGCAAGGAGTATTGCAACCATCGCCTGTACGTCGAGGGCGAGACACCCGAACAGATTGCGAAAGACGCGCCCGACTGCGCGCAGCTCCCCGGTGAAATGCTGGCGCCCTACACGTATATGCGCCAACTCGTGGGGCTCAACCTGGCGGAGGCGTGGAAGTCGGTGGAGGCTCCGGTGCTGGTCGTCTATGGAACGTCGGACTTTCTGACTTCGCTGGATGAGCATCAGTACCTGGTTGATCTCATCAACAGTTTTCACAGGGGACGGGCGACCCTGGCGACCATAGAACAGATGGATCATTTTCTGGCGCGGGCCGGGACGATGCGCGACAGTATGCGGCGCATGGAAGATGAGCAAGCGCGGGACGAATTCCAGCCGGCAATCCTGGAACGGGTGAGAGATTGGTTGGACGGAATTCTGGGACCGCCGGTGAAGGGTTGATCGCCAAGCTGCGAATGTTGTTCGGGATTCGCTGACAAAACTTCGGAGGACTTTCACTGGTTAATCTGTAATTAAGCAGGAGTCAGATATGTTTAGATTTCGGTATAGTTTTGTTCTCGCGCTGCTCTTTAGTCTGTCTGTCGCATCCTTCTCAACCAGCGCTCGAGACCAACAGCCCGAGCATTATCGCTTTCTAATGCCGGAGGGATATGTCGGCTGGATAAGAGTTGATTTTGAGATTCCAGATGCTCCACCTCTGCCGATTGAGGGTGGTTTTTACGTTGTTAGATTCTCTGAAACTGGCCGGTTCCAAACCTCCTCGCGCGACATTCCTCAGGGAGGTTGGGTAGACCAAGCCCAATTCCTCTATTACTCCACCGAAACACCTTACCTGTTGAGGTTAAAGACCGCAGGACCTACGGAGTTGCGAATGGTTCATGGGCAGTTTATGGGGCCTGGTGAAGGGCCGGTCCCTAAACCGTACCAATACTATTTCATAGGACCCAAAGACGTGTTCGATCGCGTTCAAGCCAGTGATCCGAGAACATTGCCGCACGAATCCGACGGTTATCCGCAGACCGGCGCGCAATCACTTCTGACCCGCGAGGATCTCATCCGCCTGAAAATCAGAAAGCCCTAACAAAGAGTGGCTTTGCCTCAAAAAACTTCATTAGCTCTGAAGTATCAGTTGAGTTTAGGATCCCCTCGCTAAACACTTGATGGTATGAAGCGGGCATCTCCAGCCGTGAGTTATTAGACTTACGGTTTTGATCAGCCTGCGTTAGCAGAAGGAGACGCCCATGGCAGTATATATCGGAGTATCGACTTTCACGCGCGGCAACAGACGATAAGTTATTTGATTACTGAAGTGGGAAAGATTTGCCGGCTGCAATTGGACCACGGAAAGCCAAGTGAGGTCAGGAAGTTTTATGAGCAGTTCGGCGGTCAGCAGGGGATCGCGGATTTGAGGCAAGTGGTTATGCGGCCTGGTTCGAGGAGTTGTTGGAAGAATCAACGCTCGGGTATTTTATCCGCACGCTTAAGGCCCAGACCGTCGTGGGCCGGCTTCAAGGCGTTCCGACGCGCGTGGGGAGCAGCTGAATCCTGGACGAGATGGACGATATCAACTGGAAACAATTGACTAAGCGGCGAGGCCTCGGCCTCGTCACCATGGCATTGGGTCTGCTGGTCTTGTTTTCGCCGATCGTTGTGGGCGAGTGGGTAATAAGTCTGCTGGGTCTGCTAATAATTGCGGCCGGTCTATTTCAACTGGTCCAGACACTGCGCTCGGCGGACGTGACTACGACGTGGCTTTCCTACATTGGCGGTGTGGTGACGATACTGCTGGGTCTGCTTCTGTTTGTGCTGCCGGATCTGGTTTTGTCCGGTGTGCTCGTCATCGTGATGCTGTTTTTAGTCACGGACGGGGTCGTGAAAATCGTCGGGGCGCTGAAGCAGAAGGGAACGGAACGGCGTTGGAACCTGGCCGGTGGAATTCTCACGATCCTGCTCGGTCTGGTGGGACTTCGACTATTGGCCGGCAAGCTGGGAGTAGTGGCAATCAGTGTGATCCTCGGTCTTCGCCTGTTGGTCGAAGGTTGGCGGATGTTTCTGCTGCCTGAGAAAGGTCTGCGGCCAAAAGATTTTGCGGAAGACACTCGCCGCCATCCCGACCGGCGCTTGCGTTTGGAACCAAGTGATCGCGTCAAGGAAATGCATGACGAGTTGTTGCTCAGCGCGGCGACAGTAAATAGCCAGAACGTCATCTGGTGTCTGATGCTGTTGGTAATTTTCCTGGCGATTCACTTGATGCGGCTGGATTCGGAATGGTCCGTCATCGGCTTCATCTCGCCGTTTACCGCGCTGGCGGGCGATATGGTCGTGGCGATCATGTTGGCAGTCATAATCGCTCTGCCACTGCGCCTTTTCTGGCGCAAGCTTTCGCGCCCGCTGGAACGAGCGGCATGGCGCCGTCTCAATTATCTGAAGGAATCCCGCGCGGACTCGACCTTGCTGCAAAAAGGTTTCGAATATTGGCTGGCCCGCAGAATGCGCCTCGCGCTGGAGATGCGCGAGTTTCGGAATTCCCCGAATTTTGCGCTCTGGCGGGTCCTGCGAATTGGCCTACCGTTAACCGCGATTCTGATTGCGGTTAATTCGATTTGGGGTTTCAGCTGGTATTTCAATTCTGAGAACTGGGCCTCAGGTGTTTGGCAGGAAATTACTAAAGAGCGAGTTGACCCCTGGCGCAAGCGCATGATCCAGGATGTCGAACGCGATGCCGTGGCCAAAGGCCTGCCGCCGGAAAAAGTTTTTGCCGTGGCCCCTGAAGGCGTCAACGACAGCGGAGATTTCAGTTTTATCGTGATTGGCGACACGGGTGAAGGCGACGCTTCGCAGTGGTCATTGCATGATCAATTGATCGCCGCGAGTAATCGAGAGTCAGTCAAGTTCCTGGTCCTGTCGAGTGATGTGATTTATCCGGACGGAAGAATGAAGGACTATGAACCCAATTTCTATTTGCCTTTCAAAGGGTTCACCAAACCTATCTATGCGATTCCTGGCAATCACGACTGGTTCGACGCCGACGAAGGTTTCAACGCCAACTTTCTCGAACCTACGGCCGCGAATCTCTCCATGCGCGCGCGGCTGGCGGAAGATCTCAAAACCGATGTGATTTCAGCGGACCGGCGCTTTGCGGATTTTATCTCCGAAGCAAAGCGCCTGCGCGAGTACTACGCCATCCGGAATGGCTTGCAGCGTGGCACATTTTTCGAAATGCATACCGCCGGCTTCTCGCTCATTGCCGTCGATACCGGCATCCTGCGAACGATTGACGACAAGGAGCAAGCCTGGCTGGAGGCGGCGCTGGGCCGCGCCGGAAATAATTTCAAGCTGGTCGTGCTGGGACATCCTTTTTTTGTGGCCGGCAAATACCAGGGCCGGGGCGATCCACCTTTCGACGCGATTCACGAAACGCTGCGCCAGCATCAGGTGGACATCGCCATGGCCGGCGATACCCATGATTTTGAGTTTTATCGAGAGAAGTATCTGGTTAGCGGTCAGGAAGCGCAGATGCTCAATTTCGTCAACGGAGGTGGCGGCGCCTATCTGAGTGTGGGCAGTTCGCTGAATTTTCCCGCCCAGCCTGAAGTAACGGACTATGCTTTTTATCCGCGTACCGATCAGCTTTACAACAAAATCAAAAACGAGCTGCCCTGGTGGAAGACGCCTTTTTTGAAATGGATGGATTGGTTTGGGGGTTATCCCTCCAGCGTCGAGACGCTTTCCGGTGCTTTTGATTTTAACCGCGCGCCTTTTTTCCAAAGCTTCATGGAAATCAAGGTTGAGCGTTCTCAACACCGTGTCCGGCTGCTGCTTTACGGCGTCAATGGCCAACTGCGTTGGCGGGACATCCAAGCCGGCGGGCAAACCAAGCCTGGCGACAAGAGTGACGACGACCTTGTGGAGTTCATCGCGCCACTGAAGAATTGATCTCGGTTGGAAACTAGAGGTTCGAAATGCGCCCGGGACGCGCGCCAACGGCACGAGCCGGCTCTGGGGTGAAGTCTTCGCCCGGATTGATGAATTGATCGCGCTCGAACTTGTACTGCTTATCGTAGAGTTGGCGGTAACGGCCATCCGCGGCCTGCAGCTCATCATGAGTCCCTCGCTCGACGATCTCGCCATCTTCGAGCACCAGGATCTGATCAGCACTGCGAATTGTGGACAGGCGGTGCGCGATCACAAAGGTAGTGCGGCCGCGGCGCAATGATCTCAAACCATCCTGAATCAACGCTTCGCTTTCGCTGTCGAGGCTGGAAGTGGCCTCATCGAGGATTAGCAGTTTAGGATCGGCGAGAATTGCGCGGGCAATCGCAATGCGTTGTCGTTGGCCGCCGGATAATTTCACCCCCCGCTCGCCAACAATCGTCTCGTATTTCTGCTCGAACTTCTCAACGAACTCTTCACAGTGGGCGATGCGGCTGACGGCTTTGATATCGTCCATCGTGGCATGAGGGCTCGAGAACGAAATGTTTTCCGCGATCGTTCCGTCAAACAGAAAGTTGTCCTGCATTACCACGCCGAGGTACGAGCGGAAGTCGCGCAAACGTAAGGTCTGCAAGTCCTGGCCGTCCACTCTAATAATCCCCGACAGCGGTTGATTGAAATTCATGGCCAGGCTGATCAGTGTGCTTTTGCCAGAGCCGCTGGAACCGACGAGCGCTGTGGTCGAACCCGCTGGAGCGGTGAAGGAAACGTTGCGAAGAACCGGCACACCCGGATTGTATTCGAAGGAAACATTCTCGAACTCGATTTTGCCATGCACTGACGGCAACGGCGCCCGCTGCGCGTCCTCTTCATCCTCAGTCTTCATGTTCATGACTTCGCGGATGCGATCGAGACCGGCAAAGGCTTCAGTGATCTGAGTGCCGATGGCGGCAAATTGAATCATGGGCATGGCCATCATGCCGGTGAACATCACGTACATAAAAAGATCGCCGACGGTCATGCGCCCGGTAACTACCGAGTGTCCGCCCACGAGAATGATTACAACTCCCACAGCGCCAATCACCAGCGAAGAAAAAGCCGTAGTCGCGGAGACGCCGGTCATTGAGCGGGCAATGTTCCGAAAGAGTTTGTGCGCGCCCCGCGCGAAGGTGAGCGCCTCGCGCTTTTCCGCGGTGTAAGCTTTCACGATCCGAATGCCACCGAGCGATTCGGCCAGGCGGCCGGTCAACGCGGCGGTGATCTCGCCCCGTTCACGAAACAAGGGACGCAGACGTGTGAAGGCATAAACGAGCGCCCCGCCAAACGCTCCCAGCACCAGAATTGTGATTGAAGTCAGACGCCAGTTAAGCCAGAACAAAATACACAAAGCGACGACCGCAGTGATGAAGCTGCCCACTAGTTGGACCAGGCCTGTGCCCACCAGGTTACGAATGCCTTCGGCGTCATTCATGATTCGCGAAATCAGTTTGCCGGTTTGGGTTGAGTCGAAGTAGCTGATTGGCAGTCGAGAGATCTGGGCCTGTACTTTCTTGCGCATTTCGGTAATTGCCCGCTGGGCTGCCACCCCTAACACCTGTGACAAGCTGAACGAAGTCAGGGCTTGAACCAGGGTAGCGCCTCCGGCCGCGAGAGCGATCTTCCAAAGCAAATCGGTATGGCCCTGGCCGATTACGACATCGATCAAGTATTTGGTCGAAGCCGGCAGCACCAGACCCATCGCCTGGTTCACAATCATCAAGCCGGCCCCGAGCATCAGGCGGCGACGGTGGGCCCACACTAATTCGCGGGCGTCCGCCCACGCGTTTGACCAGCGAATCTTCTTTTTCTTTGCTTCAGGCACGTTGCTTATTTACACCTCAGATCGGCTTTGCTGCAAAAGTCGGCCGTCTGGTGGATAGTGTCATTACCGGGAGCGGTAGCGACCGGATCAAGGTGCGTCCTCAAAAAAAAATAGAGTCTTTTGCTATTCAAAGAAGCCTCTGGATCCCGTCGCTACCGCTCCGGGTACTGACACGTCCACTTTTGCAGCAACGCCCCTCAGATCCAATTTGAAAAGGGATTCTACCGTAGCGACACTCCGTAAAAGAATTGATGCGGCCGATTAAGAGCCGCGCGCCCCCCTCGAGAAGTCGGACGGTCAGAAATCGGAAATATAAGATCTCTGACCTCCGATTCCCGATCTCTGTTCCGACTTCCGATCTCTGACGGCGGGCGCCTGCTAGGTCTCCTTTTCGGTAAGGATGCGTTCAATGCGCCGGTCGGGCACCACCCAGATCAGCGCTGCCGCGACATAAATTGCTACCGACAACCATGGCCATACGAACGCCAACAGGATAGCAACGATATAAAGCACCGGAGAGAGCTTGCCTTTCCAGTCGCTGCCGACGGCCTTTTTCAGGAGCGAGTCCTTACCCTGAGACGCGATAATCCGTTGCTGCAAAATCAGGTAGGCAAATCCGGACATCAGCAGAACAATACCGTAGGCCGCCGCGGGGAAGCTCGCAAAATGATTTTCACCCATCCAACCGGTGGTGAACGGAATTAGCGACAACCAGAAAAGCAGGTGCAGATTGGCCCAAAGTATTGAGCCGGTGACACCGCGGGCCGCGTGCATCATATGGTGATGATTATTCCAGTAGATGCCTATGTATAAGAAGCTCAGCACATAGCTGAACAACACCGGAATCAAAGGTCGGAGCGTTTCGATGCTCTCACCATGTGGCACCTTCATTTCCAAAACCATGATGGTGATAATGATGGCGACCACGCCATCGAAAAAAGTTTCCATTCGGGTTTTGCCCATAACTGACTGGCCTTTCACTGATTGGCATTTGGCTTTGCTGCAAAAGTCGGCCGTCTGGTGGATAGTGTCAGTACCGGGAGCGGTAGCGACCGGATCAAGGTGCGTCCTCAAAGAAAAATAGAGTCTTTGGCTATTCAAAGAAGCCTCTGGATCCCGTCGCTACCGCTCCGGGTACTGACACGTCGACTTTTGCAGCAAAGCCTTTGGCATTTCGTGCACCATTGTAAACGCATCATTAATAGAGCCACGAAAATTCAAGGACATCCGCAGATTCCACAGACTAAAGAGCTAAGCGTCAACGGTCGATGTTGATGTCAGTTTTCGAATAGCTTGTCTTTTGCCTCAAGTCTTCGTTAGCTCTGAAATGACTAGCCGCAACCGACGCTGAAAGGCTCAATGTCTCGGTGAGGGGGATCCTAAACTCAACTTACATTGTTAGATAAAGTTGCTTCCTCGATCCCCTCGCTACACTCGGGGTACCGAAAGGTTAAGCTTACGATCGCATAAACGTGTCCCTGGGGCCGACTTTTGAGGCATAGTCTTTTCGAATAAGAATGCGCAAGCAAGATGCGCCCACCCGATGCGGATGCAGCTCGTTACTGAACTCGTCAGCTTTGTTATCTAATCTAAACTAATCTGCGTAATCTGCGGATAGTTGACTGCGGGCGCGACTCCTGATTGAATCCTCACCCACGAACCACGGAAGGAGATTGAGCTCATGTCCAGCCCGGCACCAAATCCAAATAAGTCGATGTGGGAGAAAGGCGATTTCACTCGGATCGCTGCAACCATGCGTGAAAGTGGCGAGGACCTCGTCAAACGAATCGGCATCACGAAGGGACTCAAAGTTCTCGAGCTTGGTTGCGGGGACGGGACCACGGCCGTGCCTGCGGCGCAGCTCGGCGCGGAAGTTCAGGGCGTTGATATTGCGCGGAATCTGGTCGAGGCCGGAAACCGGCGCGCGGTCGAATACGGCTTGACCAACCTGACCTTTCGCGAAGGCGATGCGACCAATCTGCAGTCGATTCCGGATGCGGAGTTTGATCTGGTCGTGAGTATCTTTGGCGCGATGTTCGCGCCGAAGCCTTTCGATGTGGCCCGGGAAATGGTCCGGGTGACGCGGCCGGGTGGCCGGATAGTTATGGGCAACTGGATTCCGAACGATGCAACGCTGGTAGCGCAGATTCTAAAGATCAGTTCTGCCTATACTCCGCCACCTCCCGAAGGATTCATCAGTCCGATGACCTGGGGAGTGGAGAGCCACGTGACTGAGCGGTTTGTGGCGGCCGGCGTGCCGGCTGAAAACATCTCGTTCGACCGTGACACCTTCATCTTCCGGTTTGATGGGCCACCTGAGGATTTTGTCGCTGACTTTAAGAATTACTACGGCCCCACGATGACTGCATTCGACGCTGCCGACAAGAATGGGCGCGCCGCCGATCTGCAGCGCGAGTTGGAAGAGCTCTTCAAAAGTCAGAACACCAGCGCCGAGGGCCGGCGACCTTCCTGCGGGTTACAGTACAGCGCTGACGCGGATCAATTCTTACCGCCGGTGATCTCGCGATGCAGCCACGATCGGGCCAATCGCCATTCGCGCTCGATAGTGCTGGGCGAGAGCTCCGTCAGTTGGGCGATTTCCGGAGTGCTAAGACCGCCGAAATAACGACACTCGACAATCTCGGCCTTTCTTTTATCCAGCCGCGCCAGTTTATTCAAAGCTGCGTCGAGCAACATGACCTCCTGAGACTTGGACATCGAGATGTAGGCCACAGTTGAAATCTCGACATGCTCGGCGCGCCCGCCTCGCTTCGCCGCCAGTTGTTCGCGGGCATGCTCTACCAGAATCTGTCGCATGCGCCGGGCCGCGATCGCATAAAACTGGACGCGGCTGTGCCACTCAATTTTCTCGGCATTGATAAAGCGGATCATCGCCTCGTTAATGAGTGCGGTTGTTTGCAGCGGGTTATCAGCGCGTTCTCGGGCCATGTAGGCGTGGGCGATTTTGCGCAACTCGCGATCAACGAGCGGCCATAATTGGTCCAGCGCCGTTTGATCGCCATCGCTCCAGGCTTGCAGCAGCGCGGTAATTTCGTGGGAATCGGTCATCTCGCGCAATCGAAAAATCAAACAACCCAGGCCTTTTGGCGGCGCATTATAAGACGGCCGGCGGCGAAGCAGTAGATTTTTTTCGGAGCATGATGTTTTTCATCTCGGTTTGGCGCCATTAATGACAGGGAGGCGGTGTGGGCACATTGCGCGCCTCATGCGCTGCGGATAAGATGCGCCTCCGTAAATGCGGGTTTGAGGAGATTACGGCCTCATGAACTTAGAGCGTTGGCAGCTAATCGGAGAGATTTACCAAACGGCGGTGGACTTATCCGAACCGGCGCGCACCATCTATGTCAATAACTCATGTGAAGGCGATGTCCAACTGCGCACCGAAGTCTGCTCGTTGTTGCAAAGCGACGAGCTGTCCGGAGATTTTCTCCAGGAGGGCGTATTCGAGTCCGGCCTGAAAATTCTTCTCGACAGTCAGGCAAACACACTCTCCAGCGCAGTCGGTGGTCCGGAGAGTGACACCTTACCCGGCACCACGCTCGATCGCCGGTACTTCATCGAACAAAAACTCGGAGAAGGCGGCGTCGGAGCCGTATACCTCGCGCGTGACCGCAAACTTCACGACAAGCGTTTGGTCGTTAAGGTGTTGCTGGACAAGGCACTCAAGCAAACCCTGATTAAGGTCAAGTTTCAGCAGGAGATCGAGGCCCTGGCGCGAATCGATCACCCCGGCGTTATCAATATTATCGATACCGGTGAATCGTCCGAAGGAAAGCCCTACATCGTCATGCAATACGTTGAGGGCATTTCGTTGCGAGAGGCGATTCACGCCGAACCCGACGGCATGCCCCTCGAACGTGTCGCTGAGATCGTGCAACAGATCGGCGCCGCGTTGGGCGCGGTGCACGAAAAGCAGATTTATCATCGGGATCTAAAACCTGAAAACATCATGCTCCAGCGTCTGCCGCGCGGCGACGAGCAGGTCAAAATTCTCGATTTCGGTGTGGCGAAAGTTAAGGATTCGGTGGTGGCGCCAAATGTAGTTACCGGAGGCGCAACGCTCGGCACGGTCCTTTATATGTCGCCCGAACAGCTGCAAGGAGTCACTGTCGATGCGGCTAGCGATATTTATTCCTTCGGCGTCATTGCCTTCGAGATGTTGACCGGCCGCCGGCCACTGGATCCCGACTCCGCGATTCACCTGGCTGAGTTGCAAGCGGGCGGTGTATATCCCAAACCCACCTCTATTCGCACCGGCCTGCCGTCATCGACAGATAAAATATTGCTGAATTCATTCAGCTTTGATCCGCAACTTCGCTATTCCAACGCCGGTGAGTTTGGTGACGAATTAGCTGCTGCCTTAACCGGCCGTTACGCGAACTAACTTCAAAAGCGCTTCAACCCCGTAACCACGTTTTGGTCGAGGGGATCGAAGAATCAACTTTACCTAACAATTTCGGTTGAGTTTAGGATCCCCTCGCTACGCTTGATGGTACCGAGAGCTTGAGCTTTCAGCGTGGGTTGCTGCTGGTCATGTCGTAACGAAGACTTCTGAGGCAAAGCCACGAAACGCAGATCTCGAACAATCTTCCGCGCCCAAGAAAACAAAATCATTCCTCCGCCGACCAGATCGTCCGGGTTTTTGCGCCATGTAGTGTAGGCCGTGAAAAACAAGGAGATGGTTGCTATTGGCTTTCGAACCAGGTGACGGCCTTGAGGTTTGATCTCCCAAAGAAAGAAGGCGCGAAAGATAATGAAAAGAAATGGATTGCTTACATTGACAATTTTTTCCCTCGCTATTGGATTGATGATCTATACCGGCGTCGCGAAATCAGCGAGGACTCCCGAAGCTGAATCCGTCAAGCAAACCGGCGGAACGCCGCTGCCAGAATTCTCATCAGACGAAGAGAAATCACTGACCCTGGACGGCGTCGTCATAAAAGTTAACACCTCGTTTTTGCCGGAGTCGGCAACCTTCGGTGTGGCTGAGCCCGGTAATCTGGTCCAGGCGGCAACTGCAGTGAGCTGGCGGCCTTTCCGCGAGCTGACGATCAAAGCGGTGCCGTTTTCCAGCCAGGCGCCTGACGAAAATTTGCCGGTGTCAAAAAGTGGTGGGGCCCCGGATTTTACTTCGGCCCTCATGACTTATCGATCCAGCCAGGGAAGGCTGTTGCCGGATCGTCCCATCATCAATATTTTTGGTCAGTCCATCGCCGGGTTTTCCAGTGTTGTCAGTTTGAATGTCGATGATTCGGATCCGAAGTCGATCAAGATAACGGAATGGGTGGTCGAGGCGGGCGATCGTCTTTGGATCATTCGCGCGAGCGAGGAACAAAATGGCCGCGACGATTTCGAAACTCCCGCAATTGATGACCTTGCGATCAGCAGCGATTCACTCTCGAAGCCGTCAACCCTTAAGACCGC
>JADMIO011419591.1_pt1 | contig 15555 bp, 10 predicted proteins | sample 8958161 | NCBI WGS metagenome assembly JADMIO01 (sample SAMN16585339, study PRJNA669376) | soil metagenome | isolation source: Crop rotation soil | place: USA: Cullars Rotation, Alabama | collected 2011
TTTCGCGAACCATGACCGCCGGGCCGCTGGCGAGGATATGGGAGTCCTTGAACTCCGGCACTTCCTGGCGCAACACCTCCCAGATTTTCCAGGCGTCATTGCGGCCCTCGATTTCGGCCGCGGTGAGATCCTTCACATTCAGTCCGCTGCCATACAGGCGGGTGCAGTTCAGGGAGACCTCGGAGTCGCGGATGCGAATGATCCAGGGCCCGCCGAATTTGCGGATGCGTCCCTCCTGGTGCGCCCGGCTTAACACCTCGGCGCATTCATTTTCCAATTCCTTCCAGGTCTTGTCGCCGTCGCCCAGGTGCACGCGAAAATGCAGCGTCATCGGTTGCAACAGCCGGGCCACCTCGCATTCCGCCCCCGCCCACGCGCAGAGATCGCCGTCCCCGGTGGCGTCAATAAACGCTTCCGCCGCGAAGCGCCAAAAGCCGGACTTGTTGTGAAGAATCGCCGCCACCACGCGAACGCCGTCGGTTTCCACATCCACGAGCCTGGTGTGATAGAACAATTGAACCCCGGCCTCGACCAGCATCTGGTCCGCAATCCATTTCAGCGCTTCCGGATCCACGCTGATGCACTCCGGGGGATTATCCACGTTGCCCACGCCGCCAACCTTTTGCAGGCGGTCCACGATCTCCAACGCCATGCCGGCCACGGCGAGTTCCTTGTCGTCATGGTTGGCCATGATGCCATCGAGCGCATGGATGGAGGACGCCACACTCATGCCGCCGCAATAGCCGTGCTGCTCCACGAGAGCGGTTTTTAATCCAGATCGCGCCGCGGAAACGGCCGCCGCGATACCCGCCGAGCCTCCGCCCACGACCACCAAGTCAAAGGAACTATCATTCGCAAACTTCATAACATCAGCCAAAGAATCAAGATACACTTTCCGCCTTACCGACCGGGATCAAACCGGTCGGGTGATTCCACCCGGAAATGGTTGGAATTTATGATTTATCAGGGCTGGATGGCCACATCGTCAATGGCCCAACCCGGTCGCGTGTCAAACGGATCCGACTGGATCCGAAATTCAACGATGATACTCTTGCCCGCTGCGGCCGCCGGCAGCGTGATGGTCTGCTGCTCCCAGCCATCGGTCGCGCCCGCCACCCGATACACTTCAGCAATGACGGCCAGTGTGCCGGCATCCAGGATGTTGATGAGGCCGCGGTGGAAATTGATGTTCGAGAAGATGTCCCGGAATTCCCAGAACTGGAGCGTGGCGTTGGTCACGCCCACGAGGCTGATCGCGGGTGAGCGCAGATAGGCATCGGCTTCCCCATTGTAGTTATCCGCCAGGCCGGTCGCATACACGTTCGTGCCGCTGTGCGCCACGTCGGGTGACGCGGTGGGCTTGCCGACTTCCCAATTGTCGTTCTGCCCGCCATGCGTCCAGCCCGCCCCGCCGGTTTCGAAATCATCAAAGAACACCGGCGGCGGCGGCGACACGACCGCGCGAATCAAGAGATTCGAGGTCCCAGTGATGGGCGCGATGGCCCGGATCATATTGTTGCTGAGCACCTCGAACGTCACCCCGCTGATTTCCTGCCACTGGGCGTCGGCGAAGTCGTGCTTGGCTTCGAGCTTGTGCGGACGATCCGGCCACAAGGTCCGCAGGGTCAATTGCAACTGCGAGGTGCTGGCTGGGCGAATATCTTCAATGTGCAACCGGATATAGCGGAACGGCAGCGTGCCTTGCGCCAGCGAGTTCGCAAACAACGATTGAATTTCCTCCGCCGGCAGTGCGCGATCATAAACCACGACCTCGTCAATCAGTCCGCCAAACTGCTGCAATCCCGTGGTGATGCGACGACCGAGGTTCAACGAGGAAAAGGGCGTGCTGGTGGCCGGTTGCAATGATCCCTCGGGCTTGCCGTTGACGAAAAGCTTCAGGGTCTGCGAGGGTTGATCGTAAGTCATCGCAATATGATTCCATTCCTCGTCCACGGGTTCTGGGGAGACAATGATGCTTTGGGCAACGCCGTTGTTCCACAAGACGCGAGGATGCCGGGTGGTGGTGGAGGTATTGTCAAAACCGAGATTGTGACCTTGGGCGGCTCCCGTGAAGGTGGCGGAGAGAATCGTGGCGGCACCCAGCGGTTGCAGTAATTTGACCCAGGCGGCCCACGTGGTGTTGGTGATCATGGGCAAATTGCTGATCTCCACCCGCAGGTTGGGATCCGCCGGATACATTTTCAGTCCCTTGGCGATGAAACCATCCACCTGCTGCGAGCCATCAAACGGAAAGCCCGCCAGAGCCCCGTGGTTCTGATGTCCGGAATAATCCCAGGCCGCATATTGTGTGGTCTGGTCCAGATTCCAATAGAAGACCAGTCCCGCCGACGGTATCCACGACGGCAGGGACGGCGGGATGTTGGTTAGCGGTCGAATGGCCAGCATCGCGGCGGGTGAACTCGTCAGGACTCCGGAAATATTCGTCACCACCACCACGTAGGAACCCGCATTCGTGGATTGCGCGTTGGAGATCACCAAAGAGGAAGCCGTCGCCTGGCTTAGCAGTGCGCCATTTCGATACCATTGATATGTCGGGGACGGGGTGCCGGAGGCACTCACCGAGAACGTGGCGGTATCACCCTGCCAGACCACGAGACTTTTGGGCGGGCTGATGATTTGCGGCGGACCGGCAGCGATGCCCGCCAGCGTGCCGATTTCAAGGGGGGTCAAAGCCCTATTATAAACAAAAATCTCATCAATATCGTCCTTGTAGGCAAACTGCTGATTGCCACGCCGGCCGACGTTGATCGTGGTCCAGGATCGTCCGCCCGCCGTTGTGCTGTTGGCCTTGGCCGCGCCATTGACGTATAACGTCAGATTGGATGTGCCGGCGTCCCAGGTGACCGCCAGATGATTCCAATTGGTGTCAATGGTTTCGGTGGACGCGATGGTGGTGGAGGGTGTGGCGCCGTTGTTCCACAGCAACCGGGGAAATTTGCCGCTGGTATCAAAGCCCAGGTTATGGCCCGCGCCGACGCCGATGCCGACGCCGATGACATTGCCAAACGAGTTCGGGCTGTTGGTGTTGACCCGGCACCAGGCCGCCCAGGTCGTTGAGGTCATTGTGCCCAAGCTGGGACTGACAATGGCCATTCCAGAGGCGGTGCTGCCGGAAACCGTCGGTGCAAAATGGACGCCGCCATTCGTATATCCGGTGATCCATTGGGTGTTGTCTCCGGGAAAGCCCGTGAACGTGCCGTCGCGGCCGTTGCCGGAGGAATCGGTCGCCGTCAAACCGGTGGCCTCGTCCAGTTTCCAATAAAACATGAGGCCGTTGGTGGGGTAGTCCACCGCGGCGGCCGGGAATTGAATCGCGCCCGCCAGCAGCAGGGCGAGCGCAGCCTGCCGCAGCAGTTGCGGGGTCATTTTGAGTTTGAGCATATTCATAGACTGGGGTTAAGGAATTGGTCCGGCGGGCTGAGGTGGCTCTGGCGCGTTGCGACGATTATTTATCCTCGCCAAAGAAAATTTCCACGGAACTGCCGAGCAGCAATTTGGGATAGACGTTAAATTCCGCGCCTTTGATCCAACGCACGTGGCCGTCGAGAAAACCGTGATTGCCGCCAATGGGTTCCAAGCCGGCCCCGGAACCTTTGATATGGTTGACCCCGCGCGTGTTGGGGGGAAATTCCGGGTCCGGCTTGCCCCACGTGCCGGACAACTTGCGGTTCATGTCCGTCCACAAGACTTCATAGCTCGGACGGTCCGTGGTTTTCACCGCGAAGGAAGGGCTCTTGGTCACGCCGCGAATGGTCACGCCGGACATGTTCGTTTCATAATTCCCGCCGCCGAAATAGCAGTAGCCCTGCACGGTATCCACTGGCTGGTCGTACTGTCCGCCGGTGGCGCCCCAAAGGGTGTCGAGATTCCAGCCGGGATTGGAGGGACAATAGAATTGTTCCCGGGGGATTTTATAATCCCGCGCAAAAATCAGGCGGAACTCCGGACTGATCCAATGCGGCTGATGCTTGTCGCCGGCATTGGGCAGGCGGTCGTTATTGTCGATCGCATACATGATCGTGGCCTGGGTCAGGTTGCGGATATTGTTGATGCAGGCGGTGCGCTTGGCCTTTTCCTTCGCGCGGGCCAGGGCCGGCAGCAACATGGCGGCGAGAATGGCAATGATGGCGATGACAACCAGCAGTTCGATGAGGGTAAAACCGGCGCGCCGGGAGATTTTCATCCCGGGCCGAAACGCTGCGGCGGTGGCTGCCGCGATGCCGCAGCGGTCGGATTTTTGAAGGCTGGATGTCATAACGATATCTGTCGTCTCAAGCGCGCCATCACGAGCTTTCTTGGGGCGCGTCTTAAGAGATATACCCGCCGCGAGTTCCGGCCAAGGAGATCGTCATGCAACCCGTTGCATAAATGGAGCGCCGGTCTCCGGCCCATCAGAAGTTTCAAGTTTGAAGTTTCAAGTTTCAAGCCTTCGTAAAGGGCCAGCGCACTCGAACTCGAAGGCTTAAAACTTCAAGCTTGAAACTTGAAACTCCCAAAAGAAACGAGCCGGGTCGGAGACCGGCGCTCCGATGTTTGAACCCGCACCGCTAATCTCCATAAGGAAACAGACACGGCCCCAGCGCCGACAGATCCTGCACCGCGTCGCCCAAGCCGGGCGCCACCACGCGGGTCTGCGATCCATTGCGCGGCAGCGCTTCGCGCACCATTTCCGCGCGGATTTCCTCCAGCCACCAATCGGGCAGATAGCGCGCCAGCGAGCCGGCGATGATCACCTGGGGACTGAACAGATCGGCCAGCAGCGCGCAGACCCGGCCGGTCCATCGGGCCGCGCTGCTCAAGACTTTTCGGGCCGCAACCGAGCCGGCCTCGCTCCGCTGGCACAATTCCTTCATGCTGATGGACGACGCAAATTCATCGGGAAACATTTCGTGGGCGAGCAAGGCAATGCCGGTGCCGGAACAGAAGGATTCCACGCAACCATTCTTGCCGTACGCCCGGGGGCCGCTGTCGGCCAGCCGGATGTGCCCGATCTCGCTGGTCTGACCCGCCGGTCCGCGCACGATATGACTGTCAATCATGATGCCCGCGCCGAAACCAGTGCCGGCCGTGCAATAGACCGCGTGGCTGCAACCTTGCGCCGCGCCCCACAACCACTCGGCGATCAAACCCGCGACCGCATCATGTTCCACCCGCACCGGCAACATCAGTCTTTCGACCAGGAGATCGCGCAAGGGGACGTCGTCCCATCCGGGCAGATGGGGTGGCGAATGAATCACGCCGGTCTGGGGATTCAACGGTCCCCCGATGCTCACGCCGACTCCGCTCACGTCGGGAAACCGCCGGCGCAGCAGTTGCACCTGTTGGAAAAACTCCTTTAGCATGACGTGCGGTCCTTGCTCGGCGTTGGACGGCCAGGATTGTTGTTCAACAATGCGGCCCGTGGACGTGCCCACGACGGCGGACGAGGTCGTGCCGCCGACATTCCAACCTAGGATCAATTTTTCGGTTGCGGGCATTGGCAGGATAAATTTGTGAGATTGATTTCAAGCCGCTGATGGAATCCGTCGCAACGACGGGCGGAGCATTAAAAAGATCACGATTGCCGCCGTGGGATGCAGACAGGCCGCCAGCACAAAGGCGGAGGAATAACCGAATTGGCCGATGGTCCAGGCGAGTACCTGGGCAAACAAAATTCCGCCAAGTCCGCCGGCGGTGCCCATCATGCCCATGACGGTGCCGGTTTCGGACCGGTCGGACAAATCAGCGGACAAGGTGGCGATGTTCGTTGACCACGCCTGGCAAAGAAACGTGATCAGGCAGGTGAGCGCAATAGCCGTGGCCGTGTTGTCAACAAAACCGACCACGGCGCCGAACGGGGCCAGTACCCCCACCCCGGCCAGCACCGCAAAGCGTGCGCGCGCGGCCGTCCACCCGCGCCGGATGAGCCAGTCCGAAACCGCACCACCGAGAATGCTGCCGATATCGGCGAACAGGAAAGGAATCCAGCCGTAGATTCCGATCTCCGCGAGACTCAGATGGCGGATGCGCTGAAAATAATCCGGCAGCCAGAATAGATAGAAGTACCAGACCGGGTCGCTGGCGAGCCGCGGTAGAACCAACCCCCAGACGTAGCGCTTTTTCAACAATGCACTCCAGGGCCGGCGTTCTGCTGGCGGCGTGTCGAGTTCCAACAAGGCGCGTTCCTCGGGTCGCAACGCGGGATGCGCCCCAGGCGAGCGATAGACCATCCACCACAGCGGCAACCACAACAAGCCCAACAACCCCGGCACCAGGAACGCCGCGCGCCAGCCGAAATGAAGTGTGATCCAGACGACCAAGGGCGCGGCAATCATCGCCCCGATGGAACTGCCGGAGGAAAAGATCCCGGTCGGCAGGGCGCGCAGGCCTTTGGGGAACCATTCCCCGCAGGCCTTGATCCCGCCGGGGTAAATGCCCGGCTCACCGATGCCCAAAAGGAATCGGAACGAAGCCAGACTCCAAGGCCCGCGGGCCACGGCGGTGAACATCGTGGCGATGGACCACCAGGCCACGCAGGCGGCGATGCCCAGCCGCACGCCGAATCGGTCCAGCAACCGGCCCGAAACGGTGTACATCACGAGGTAGGAAAACAGGAACGCAGAAACGACGTTGGAATAACCCCGGTCGGTCAGCCCGAGTTCGGTGCGCAATGTGGTGCTGAGAATGGAAAGGGTCTGGCGATCCACATAGTTGAGCACCGTCGCCAGGAACAACAAGGCGACGATCCACCACCGAATCCGATTATAACTTAATTTTGCGACCAGCGACATCAGGTGCGGGAGACCGAACTTTAGCCCGGATATTTCACAAAGGCGACAGCCTCTCATTAACACCGCGGCTTTAGCCCGGTGTACGGGCGGCGTCCGGTTCGACAAACTGTTTTAACAGTTTGTCGTCCGCCGCAGAGACCGTTAAAACGGTCGGCCTCGTTCCGGCGCTACGGCACCGGGCTGAAGCCACGGTGTTAATGAGATCCGCCGGAGCCGTATGAACCGTATGCAATATCCGGCTCGGTTTGCTTCACCGTTCGGCGATCTTCCGCGTTGGCATTGGTTGGGACGCGCGATTTTTTCCGGACAGGACCTCTCGCTCATCCAACCACACCTTCCCCAATCTTTTGCCGTTTTCCCTGCTGCCCCGTTCCGGCTAGGCCAATCGTTACCGCGCGGCTTTCGATTTGGCCAGCGAACTTTCCATGAACGAGAAGGCCGGACCCAGCGCCTGCTCGACGATGGGAAACGTGTGCCCGCCGGAAAGCGGCAGCACTTCCACTTTAAGCCCGCGCGCGCGCGCGTCCGCCAGAAAAGCTTCGTTCATCTGCCGCTCCGCCGCTTTGTCGGCGTAGGCAACGAACAAGGGTACGCCATCCAGACCGGCCATTAGCTTTCGGGGATTTAATTTATCCCATCCGGCCACGTTGGTGCCGAAGCGCGGTTGCACCGCATAATTCTGCCCGGGAATCGGAACGTCCGGCCGGGGATAATCGAGGATGCCAATGATGGACGCGACCGCCGCAAAATCGCCGGGCCGACGGCACGCGGTATAAACCGTGCCATAACCGCCCATGGACCAGCCGCCAATCGCCCGGCCTTTGGCCGTGTTGGCCACCGGAAAATGTTGTTCGGCCAGCTTGATAACCTCATCCAGGTAATCCGCATAACGATCCTTCGCGATCACCGGGGAATTAACATACCAGCCGTCCTGGCCTCGCGGCAGTACGACCGCGCAGGGCGAGGCGAGCACGCGCTGGCGTGTGTCATTATCCAGCAGCGTGCGCTCATGCCGTCCTCGTCCGTGCAGAAAATAAATCACGGGCAATCGCGCGTTGCTAAGCGTCACGCCTTCGGGCAACACCACGAGAAAGCGCATCGGTTTTTCCAGCGCGGCGCTGGTAAAATCACAACTCCAGACCCGCGGCTCCACCGATGCGATGCGCGGGTCAGCTTCCACCGGCGAAATTTTTGCCTCGGGCAGCACGGCGGCAATGGAACGCGCGACTTGGGCCGCCAGCACATCACAACCCTGGCTGTTGAAATGCACGTCCCCCGGTGGTTGCAGTTCGGCAATGCGCGGCAGCACCGCCGCGTAAAGATCGTCAATGGCCACCGCGTTCGTTCGCATGATCCGCGCAGCGATTTGATTATAGGTGACGACATCCGCCGGCACGCGCAGAAACTGGCCGGGCCTCGGCTTGGGCGGAGCGGGCGTGGTGGTGGCCCAGATCAATTTCGCTTTGGTGCGTTTCATCCGCTCGACCAACTGGCGCAGATTCGCCTCGTATTGTTCCGGCGGCACGTTGATCACGTTGGTTTTTACGTAGCGAATGTCGTGCAGGCCAAAATTGAAATGGACGACATCCCAATGCGAAGTGCCCAGCCAGCGATCAATTTCCGCAACGCCTTTGGTGGTGGGCCCGCAATTGGTTGGGGCCCGATGCACGTTCGCCTTGCCCTTCAACGCCTCGCGCACCCGCACGGTGTAGCCCATGGAGACGGAATCACCGATCAGCAGCACGCGCGGCAGACCGGGCACATCCACGACCGGTTGCAAGGAGGGCGAGAGTTTCGCATTGGTGCCGTTCTCATCCGTACTCAGGCCCGGCGTTTGTGCTCCCACGGAAAGCGCCGCCACCAAAAACGCCACGAAACTTAGATTGAAAAACAATCGCTTCAAATTTTTCCCTCAACTTGTGAGCCGGGTCAGTGGAAGCCAAGGCCCGTTTAACGCAACCCGTTGCGTAAGCCAGGAGCGCGGACAGCCTTGTCCGCGAGTTCCAAGGCCGATGTCATCAGGGGAGCCTCAGGAATTTTACAAGGGGAAGGGACGGGCCCTCACCCCTGCCCTCTCCCATCCGATGGGAGAGGGAGAATGGCAGGGCCGCCCTCATTGCATACAAAAGGTTCAGACTCTCCATGCGCGAAGGCGGGGATCGAGTCTTTCAGCGGCGTCCTGATATGACAGCCAAGGAACTCGCGGACAAAGCTGTCCGCGCTCCGTGTTTACTTCTTCAGCGGCCAGACTGCCAGGTGATCATACTCACACCGCACCGCGTGGGACATCTGGCGCAGACCGATCCAGCCCGAATGCGTCCACACGGGTCCATACGTCACGCCATCGTCATCGTAGGCGATGGCGATGATGCCATCCACCGTCACACGAATCGTGCCGGCGCGCTTATAAATCCGGATGGTCTGGAAGGCGTCGGCGGGAGCGCCGTTCACTAGATCGTCGCCCACGGCGACCACGTGCGCGCCATAATTTTTGCGCAGTTGGGACGTGCCGCGATCGCCAGCCCAATAGGAGACGTGATAGCTGTTGAGGTCCGAGCGCAGATATTGGAGGAACGTGCCGTCGCGCGGTTGGAGCGCGGGATCGAAGACGCTCTGCCCGTTCGTGCCCCGGGTGTTAAAGAATATGATGGCAAGACCTTGCTGGCGGTTCTGGGGGCGAAAGGAGAATTCCAAAAGGAAATCGGACGGAATCTCCTGCCGCAACCAGCAGACCAGGTGGCCCGTGTTATCCGACGCGGTTTTTGCTCCCGGAGGACTTTCCAAAATGAACTTGCCGCCTTGGATCGTCATTTGCTTCCCGCCTTCCAGTTTCCAGTCCTTCAAAGTGGACGCCTGGTCAAAGCCATTGCTATAGACCGGATGTTTCCAATCCACATCAACGGGCGCGAATTTCTGCCCCACCGAGGGATGTTTTACCGGGGTCACCTCAGCCGCGCTGGCGATGTTGATGGCGATCCCCGCCGCCAACAGCAACAGGAGGACGGCGCAAAGCGGAGCGGGCCACTTCGCGGTCTTAACTGTAAGCATGTTGTTGAAGCGGCCCCTCACCCTGACCCTCTCCCCATCCGATGGGGAGAGGGAACAGCAACGGGAGTCAGCCCTAACCTTATCGCTCCGTGAGGCACCGCCAGCCTCCCATCGCTTCTCCCTCGCCCCTTCGGAAGGGGAGAGGATCGGGGTGAGAATTCGCCTAATCGCGATTGGCGCATTGATCCCCTGAACCATCCCAATGCAACAGGCGCGGCCCTGCCATTCTTCCTCTCCCATCGGATGGGAGAGGGCAGGGGTGAGGGCCCTTCCCTTCGGTAGATTCACCCAATTCTCAGCAAGCCGAAGCCTGCGCGACAGAGTGCGCCCGTCCCCGGCGCAGCAACGTTCGTACTCGTGGGCGCGTTGAAAAGTTTCATGGGGCGTTGGCGGTTCAACCCTGCTGCGCCCGAGGACGGGCGCACTCCCGGATGGTTCGCGCGGACAAAGCTGTCCGCGCTCCTTTACGCCGTCACCCTGTTTTCCAACGCTCATTTCTTCGCCTGAGACTGGGAAACAAGGTTGGCTTCGCCGCGATCTTCCGTTTTTCCCATGCTCTCCACCGAGCAGGCTGTCGTCGGTTTTAACAGTAGAACTTTTGCCGGGGTGCGATTTTGCAGGGTCACCTTGGCCGCGTGAGCATCGGTGATGCGTCCCTCGCCGAAACCTCGCTCGCTGCCCAATTCCACAAACATGTCGGAAGGAATGTTCCCGGGCGCCGCTTCCTTCAGCACGACCCGATGGCCGGTCCCATTGATCTTGGCCAGCAGGTCATTGCCGTAATGCTTTTGACTGTTCAGCACTTCGATCTGGGCATCGGCGTTCTTTGAGGCGGACGAGGAGATATCCAATACCTGCGCATAAAGCGCGTCCCCCCGGCAATCCCGCACCGTGGTATTGGAACTGATGTGATACCCGACGCGTTCGGACTCGGTCACTTCGCAGCCAGTGATGGAATTCGTCCCGGCCGCGAACGCCAGGCAGATCGCCCGGCGCATCCGGGTGACGCGGCAGTTCTCCACGCGAATGTTTTGCGTGCGCCGGTTGATGAGCGGATCGTCCGGATAGGCGCGGATGCCATCCTCGCTCAAGGAAGTCATCTCCCCCGCGGGAATGGGCTGTCCCGTGTATTGTTTGAAACCCAGATCGAACGCCGGACCGGATTTCTCCGCGAGGATCTCATCGGTTTTTCGGAGCGCCCCCTCGATATAGCAATCCTTGATGAGCGCATTTTGCGCGCCGCGGGCAAAGATCGCGTGACCAAACGCGCGCATGATCACCCGGCAGCCGATCACCTGGTCATCCAGGCCACCCACCCGGATGCCGCAGAGTTTTTTGGGCGTAATCGTTCCCCCCGTGCCAATGCCGAAGAAACTGCCATAGCCGTAAGGATAAGAGCCCGCAAGCTTCAGGCTGAAATTTCGCACCGTCACGCCATCGCCGCTGATGCTGACCGCGCGGCAGCCGCCCGGGGCAAATTGGGTGCCGATGGTTTCCAGGCTCAATCCTTCGAGCACGACCTGATTGCCCTTGATCATCAGCATGTTTGAGCCGGGCTTGAATTTCTGGAGCAAGGCGGTATCCACTTCCAGCTTCACCCCGGTAAAATCATAATGACTGTTGTTCCCGGTGAAATCGAGGAAGTCTGGGGACTCCGCCCGATCCAGGCGATAAGTGCCGGGTGCCAGGCGGATTTTCACGTCATTCTTCCCCAAATATCCCCGCAACGCCTCCAGGCTGTTCACGGTGGTGAAGCCGGTTTCGGCCCGTGCGGACGGCTTGTTCAGCACGGTAATCGCCAAAAAGAGGGCCACGATAAAGATGCTCCGATGGCCGACTTGGCGTTGAAAAGACAGGCGTGGAGAGAACTTCGGCATAATCGTTGTATTCAACCGGAAAGATTCCAATTGGAGTCACGCGAATGCCAGCCCCGTTTTGCGCAACCCGTTGCATGGCACGGGGGAAAATGAAAACCACAGAGACACAGAGGCGCAGAGAATGGAATTTATTTTCTCGCTTCTCCCTCTGTGCCTCTGTGGTTAAATCTCTTCGGATTTCCGGCAACACGCCATTTTTGAACCCAAACGGCGTTTGCACTCCTGAACAGTTCGCGCGGACAAGGCTGTCCGCGCTCCAGGGGCGCGATGCAACGAGTTGCATGAGAAATCTTTTGAATCCATCGCGGGGCGGCAACACATTGTAACTTTATGAAAGCGGGCCTCATCGTAAGAGCCGCGCCCAACCCATCCAATCGAATGCCGACTGACCAACCCAAAACGGAAATCGCCGCCGCGCCGACGGTGAAGACTTGCGATGTCTTCGTCTATGGGTCCACGCCGGGCGGCGTGGCCGCCGCCATTGAAGCGGCGCGGCGCGGCTGTCGCGTTATTTTGGCCTGTCCCAAGGCCCATCCCGGCGGCATGACCGCGAGCGGGCTTTGCACGACAGACGCCGTGCGGCAGGGGCTGTTTGGCGGACTGGTGGCGGAATTCATCGGCCTGGTGCGGCAGACGTATCAGCGGATTTTATCCGAACAATCTCCCGATTGGGCATTGATTCGGGAGGGCTGGTTTTATGAGCCGTCCGTGGCGGAGGCGGTGTTCGAGCAGATGCTCGCGGCGGAAGCGGCCCGGCTCGAATTTCAACGCGCGCATCATCTGCTGGCCGTCCAGGTGCGCGATTCGCAAATCACCGAAGTCACACTGTCATCCCCCAAGGGAACGCAACTTCGCGTCAAAGCGCGCACCTTCATTGACGCCACCTATGAGGGCGACCTCGCCGCCGGGGCGAAAGTGCCGTACCGCGTCGGACGCGAGAGCCGGGATGAATTCGGCGAATCCAAGGCCGGCATTCATTACATGAACTGGCACACCGGCGAACAAATCATCACGCCGGACACCGGGGAGGCCTCGCCGGCCATCCAGGCGTTTTGCGCGCGTTCGATTTTCACGGATGATCCCGAATATCTCGTGCCCATCGAGAAGCCGGCGACCTACGAACAACACCTGACCGATTTTCTCCCGTTGCTGGAAGATTTCAAATCCGGACGAACCAAGGGTTTTGGTTACGGGGCGCATCTGCCGCGCCGGAAGTACGAGTTGAACGGCTCGATCACGAGCGCGACGAGTTCCAATTGTCCGGGCATGAATTGGGCCTGGCCGGAGGCGGACCGGCAGTATCGCGAGCGGCTGGAACGCTTTCACGTGGACCATGTCGCCGGTCTGATCTGGTTTTTGCAACACCACCCCGGCGTGCCGGATCGCGTGGCGCAACTGTGGCGGAAAACCGGATTGCATCGCGAGGAATTCAAGAGCAACGGACACTGGCCCTGGCAGATTTACGTGCGGCAAGGCCGGCGCATCGAGGGCCGCGAAAGGGTGACCCAGAATAATTTCATCGTGGACGCCAAAACCGGTCGCACGCCCAAAGTGAATCAACCCATCGCCATTGGAGAACATTCGTTTGATGTGCATCCCTGCCATGACCGCCGGTTCGAACTCAACGGATTCATGGAAGGCGTGTTGTGGTATCCCAAAAAGGCCTTTGGTCCGGCGCAACCGGGCCAGGTGCCATATGGTGCGATGCTGCCGAAGAAACTGAACAATCTATTGGTGCCCGTGGCCCTATCCTGCACGCACGTCGCCATGGCGGTGCTGCGCATGGAGCCGGTTTGGATGACGACCGGCCAGGTGGCCGGTCTCGCTGCGGCCCTCGCCAAAGAACGCGGCGGGGAGGTGGCTAACTTGGATCCGGAAGTATTGCCGCGATTGTTAAAGATCCAGGTGGACCCTTATCAAAAGCCGTAGTTTGGGGCAGTCAGCAGTCCGTGGTCCGTAGTCAATCTTCGCGTCCCTCCGCGCGGATCACTGGCCATCCCTTACGGCTTTCCACCCGGCTTGATCCCGCGTAGATATTCATCAAACCAATCCGCGAAGATTTCCTCGTCCTTGACCAATTCGGGCCAGCCATGGACCTTGCCCTCGCGCACAATCAACTTTGCGGTAGCTCCCACGGCCCGGCTGCGCTCGACGAATTGCTCCGCTTGATAGATCGGCACCAGTTTGTCCGCGTCACCGTGAATGATGAGCATCGGCGGCTGGCCGGCGTGGATGAAGTAAATGGGGGAAATTTCCCGGCCCAATTTCTGGCGTTCCTCCGGCGTTTCGGAGCGCGGGCCAAAACCGGCCTTGTAATCCTTCAAGGTGCCCACGCCCACGGCATCCTCACCCGGCTTGCTGTAATTGAGAAAGTCGGTGGGCGGGAAGAAACAGGCCACGCATTGAATCGCGCTGCTTTCGCGATCGATCGGATCTTTCGCGTCGGCTTTGCCCGGTCCGCCGGAAACGCCCATCGTCAGCGACAGGTGTCCGCCCGCGCTCCCGCCCGTGATGCCCAGTTTTTCCGGGTTAACGCCATACTTTCCGGCGTTGTGGCGGATGAAACGAATCGCGCGGTTGATATCAGGCACGATTTCCGTGATGTTGAATTTCGGTTGCGAGCCATGCACCACGGCAAAAACGGTGTAGCCACGATCGAGCAGCGGTTTGACCGCCGCGGGATTGATGCCTTCATGACTCGAAAACCAGCCGCCGCTGATCATCCAAACGATGCCGTAGCCGTTGGGGGTTTTAGGCTGGAGCACATCCAGAGTCAGCGCCGTGCCGAATTTTCTTCCGTAAATGACGTCTTCAATCCGGGTGAACGACGCGTCATTCTTCGTCTGCGCGAAGCTTGGGAACGCGTTCAACGCGCAACAAAGGCTGATCAAGAGCAGTTTTTTCATGAGTATTCCGGTTCGCTGGTTGGGTGCGGGTGGCCGCGCCAATTGACTCGCGCGCCGCCCGGTGAATATGGTAATCGGTGTCTGCTGTAAATCCAAATGAATGTGATGCCACTCCTTGCCCGCCGGTCGCCCTGGCTCGCCGGCCGCGTGCTGTTGCTTTGGCTGGGAGTTGCGCTTGTGGCGCGGGGCGAAGATCGCACGTACGTCGTCAAACCAAGTGATACACTCTACGGCCTGGCCCAGCAGCACGGTTTGACGGTATCGCAACTTGCCAGCCGCAATGGCATCTCCCGTGACACACATCTATACGTGGGACAGCGCCTGATCATCCCCGATCTGGCACCAGCGGCTGTGCCAGCACCCTCCGCGTTGGGCGCGACGGTTCAAAGGGCCGTTACCAGGGCGCCCGTTTCGCCGGGCCGCTGGAAGTATATCGTCATTCATCACAGCGGCACCGACGCCGGCAATTTCAAGTCATTGGACCGCTATCACCGCGAGGAACGGCACATGGAAAACGGCCTCGCCTACCACTTCCTTATTGGCAACGGCAACGGCATGGGTGATGGCGAAATTGCCGTCGGCAACCGCTGGACCGAGCAACTGGACGGCGGGCATCTTCGCAGCGAGGAGCAAAATAAGATCGCACTGGGCATCTGCCTCATCGGCAATTTTGAGCATCACCTGCCCACGGCCAAACAAATGCGCAGCCTGGAGCAACTGACACGCGCGCTGATGCAACGCTGCAAGCTCGGTGCCAGCGCGGTGCGCACGCATCAGCAAATCAACATCGTCCGCACCGAGTGTCCCGGCGAAAAATTCCCCACGCGCTCGTTTTTGGCGAAGCTAAAGACGCCAGCCAATTGAGCGAGAACGCCGGTCTCCGACCCGGCTCGGCTCGGCACGGAGCGCGGACAGCTTTGTCCGCGCGAACTG
>JADMIO010823522.1_pt1 | contig 15554 bp, 9 predicted proteins | sample 8958161 | NCBI WGS metagenome assembly JADMIO01 (sample SAMN16585339, study PRJNA669376) | soil metagenome | isolation source: Crop rotation soil | place: USA: Cullars Rotation, Alabama | collected 2011
CTTTCCCGATGGGCGGGACATCCGCCAGGTGACGGGGGAATCGCTCAACCGCCAGACCGGGCTGGTGCTGCAGAACAATTACCTGTTCAGCGGAACGGTGATGGAAAACATCCGCTACGCCAAACCCGAAGCAACCGAGCAGCAGGTGATCGAATCGGCGCGGGCGATCGGATCGCTGGATGCGATTTTGTCGCTGAAGGACGGGTTTGCCACGGAGGTGGGGGAGCGCGGGGGGAGCATGTCGCTGGGGCAGCGGCAGTTGATTTGTTTTACGCGGGCGTTTCTGGCGGATCCGCGGATCTTCATGCTCGATGAAGCGACCAGCGCGGTGGACACGGCGACGGAATTGCTGGTGCAGCGTTCCCTGGAGAAACTGCTGCTGCACCGCACGACGTTTATCGTGGCGCACCGGCTGAGCACGATCCTGAAGGCCGACTGCATCCTGGTGATCGATCAGGGGCGGATAGTGGAGCGCGGCACGCACCGGGAGTTGCTGCAGCGAGGGGGGCGGTATGCGCAGTTGTACGAGCAGTTCGTGAGCCTGGGGGCGTGATGCCGCCCGCGGGCAAGCCGGGGCGGGGCAACCCGCGAAAAAACGGCATTTTATTGGACGCGGGGGTTTGCATCCCGCGGTTGCATCTCATCACGGGCGGGGGGGAGGCCGATGAATGGTGTAAGAAGGAAGACCTATGCACAAACAGTCCAAGCCCGTGCGGCGCGGCGTCCGTCGCGGCATGATGCTGGCGTATATAGTGGTAGCGCTGCTGACGCTGATTGGAATCTGCTCGCTGGCGGTGGATGTCGGGCGGGTGCACGTGGCCAAGTCGCAACTGCGCGTGGCGGCGGACGCCGCCGCCCGGGCGGGCACCAATGCACTCAGCAGCGGGGTGACGGCGGCTCAGAACGCCGCGGTCGCCGTCGCCGCCGCCAATACCGCCGATGGTTCTGCCGTTTCCATCGACTCGACCAACGACATCGAATTCGGCACATGGGACCCCTCCGCCAGGACCTTTACCGTGCTCACCGGTGCAGCGCGTTCGACCGCCAATTCGATCCGGGTGACCGCCCGGCGCACGGCGGCGCGGGGCAATCCGATCCCGCTGTTGCTGGCGCAGGTCATCGGCCGCTCGACCTGCGACGTGACCGTCGTTGCCACCGCCTCGGCCTCGACCCCGACCGGGTACGGCGCGGTCGGGCTCGACTACATCAACATGGGCGGCAACTCCACAGACAGTTACTGGTCAACCTCGGGGGCGACCCTGGCGAACTACGGGTCGATCGCCTCGAACGGGGACATCACGCTTTCGGGGTCTTCCTCGATCCACGGCGGCGCGCACCCCGGCATTGGCAAGACCGTCATTGGCGCCACGCATGTCAGCGGTTCGACCACTCCCTTGACGACCGCTCTGAGCTATCCGAACGCCTCCGCCGGCACCTACGCCTACATCAACAACAATGACCAGGTCCCTTCCAGTGCCATGAGTTCCAGCAGCTTCGGACTTGGGGGAAATAAATCCATCACCCTGCCGGGCGGAAACTATTACTTCAACAACTTCAACCTCGGGGCCAACGCATCCGTCACGTTCACCGGCCCGGCCACGCTCTACATTTATGGCTCGTTCACCCTCAGCGGCCAAGCCGTCACCAATGGAACCACGCCTGGAAACCTCACCATCAAGATGGTTCCCAGCACCTCGGGCACCGCGCCGGGAAGCATCAACCTCGGCAGCGGCAGCGATCTTTACGCCACCATCTATGCCCCCCAGAGCGCGCTGACCATGAGCGGATCGGGCGATCTGTATGGCTCGGTCGTCGCCAAGTCCATCGACATGACCGGCAGTTCCGCCATCCACTACGACCTGGTGCTGGACGGTGGCATGAACGGCTTGTCTCTGGTCAAGTAGATCCCAGTCCTTACGCTACCTCGACTCCATGAAGGTCACGATAACTTATCTCGCCGGCGGATTCTCATCGTCCTCTCATGGTTTATCGGACGCAGTGGGGCGGGGAAAATTTCTCGTAATATCACCAACCACCTCCACCGATATGCCAGAGCAGTGGGTAATTCAATGCAAACAACCTCGAGGCGGGGGGGACGCCGACGTGGATTGATGCTCGTTTACATCGTCATCGCGTTGGTGGCGTTGATCGGAATCTGTTCTCTGGCGGTGGATTTTGGGCGCGTGCAGGTGGCCAAAAGCCAGTTGCGTCACGCGGCGGACGCTGCGGCTCGCGCAGGCGCCGCGGGTTTGGCGACCAGCGCGACGCAGGCGCGCACCAACGCCATTGCCATCGCCGCGGCCAATTCCGTGGACGGCTCAGCGCTGACGCTGAGCACCAGCGACATCGACGTGGGCAACTGGTCCGGTTCCACCTTCACCCTCAACGGCACGCCGAGCAATGCCGTCCGGGTGAATGCCTCACGCACGGGCAACAATGGCATACCGCTGCTGCTGGCACAGGTCATCGGACGATCCCGGTGCGACGTGAACGCATCGGCGGTGTGCAAATTCACCAGCACGTCGGTCTCTGGCTTCATCGGCTTCTCGTCCATCACCACGAAAAATAACGCCTTCATCGGCAGCTACAATTCCGCCAGCAACACCAACCCCACCCACTCCACCGCCCTGGCCAGCGCCGCGATCGGCAGCAACGGCGCCATTGACGGCAAAAACAATGGGGTCCTGAATGGCACCGTCATCCTTGGACCCAGCGCGACGGTCACCGGCTTTAGCATCACCGGATCGACCACCACCCGCACCACCGCCATCTCAAAACCCACCGACCCCAACTGGTCTCCGTCAACCAATCCCGGCGGCATTTCCCAGAACTATACGGTCAATTCCAACACCACCCTGCTGGGCGGCACCTACTGGTTCACCTCCTTGACCGTCAATGCCAATCTCTATTTCTCCGGCCCTGCCACGCTGTACGTCAACGGCAACATTGTCGTCAACGGCGCACTTCAGCCCAACAGCCTCATCCCTTCTGACCTGACGATCTACCAATTGGGAACCGGGCGGAGCTTTGGCGACTCCAGTTCCAATAGCATGGACATTGTGGCGGTGGTGTCGGCGCCGGGAACGGCGTTTGTCGCCAAGAACAATTTTTCATTCCGCGGCAGCGCGATGTTTGACTCCATCGAAGCCAAAAATAACGCCGACATGTACTACGACGAGGCCCAAGGTCCGGCCACTGGCGGCACGGTGATGACGCTCACCAAGTGACAAACCCAGTCCGTAAAACCGCAATTCCGTAAATTGATTTTCCCGAGGGTGCGTGAGCCTGTTATTCGGCCGAAAACGGCCGGTTTTTCGCCGGTCGGGGCGGGTTGCATCCCTTCGCTTTTCCCATCGTTTTCCGGTAAAATCCGGGGCTCGACGGCCTATGATTGGATGACCTTTTCGGGCATCGAATCGTTCCCGTTTTTATTACCGAGCTGAGCACTATATTATGGCTGAAATCCCCCTGTCTCCTGAACGCATTGAAGACCTGCAGATCGAATCCGAGCTGCAGGATTCATACCTCACGTACGCCATGAGCACGATCATGGACCGGGCCCTGCCCGACGTCCGCGACGGGCTCAAGCCTTCGCAGCGGCGCATTCTGGTGGCGATGAACGACCTGAACCTCGGGCCGCGCAGCAAGAAGATCAAATGCGCCAAGATCGCCGGCGATACGTCGGGTAACTACCACCCGCACGGCGAGGCGGTGATCTACCCGACCCTGGTCCGGATGGCCCAGGATTGGAACATGCGCTACAAGCTGATCGACGGGCAGGGCAACTTTGGATCCTCCGACGGTGATCCTCCGGCGGCCATGCGATACACCGAAGCCCGCATGACCGCCGTCACCATGGAGATGATGCAGGACCTGAATCTGGATACGGTCGATTTTCAGCCCAACTACGACGAGCGCATGCTCGAGCCGCTGGTCCTGCCCAGCAAGTTCCCCAATCTGCTGGTCAACGGCTCGACCGGCATTGCGGTGGGGATGGCCTGCAACCTCGTGCCGCACAATTTGCGGGAAATCTGCGATGCGATCGTGAAAGTCATTGACCAGCCGGAGTGCTCGCTGACCGATTTGCTGGCGATCGTGCCGGGCCCGGATTTCCCCACCGGTGGGATCATCTGCGGCCGCGACGGGATTGTTGAAGCCTACAAGAGCGGCCGGGGCAGGCTTACGCTGCGGGCCAAGGTGGTTGTCGAACCGCAAAAGAACGGGCGCAATTCCATCATCGTCGAGGAACTGCCTTACGGTGTGATCCGCAAGTCGATCGTCGAGGCGGTCGCCGAATGCGTCAAGAACGACGAAATCAACGATGTTTCGGCGATTAACGACGAGTCCGGCCGCGAACACAAGGTTCGGATCGTCATCGACCTGAAGCGCGACGCCGATCCGGACGTGGTGATCAACCAGCTCTGGCAGTTCACGCCGTGTCAGATCACGGTGTCGATGATCAATATCGCGCTGGTCAACCGCCAGCCGCGGACGATGGGGATCAAGGAGCTGATCCAGCACTTCATTGAGCACCGCAAGGAAGTGATCACCCGGCGGACGCGGTTCCTGCTGCGCAAGGCGCAGCAGCGCGGGCACATCCTGGAAGGGTTGATTTATGCGGTCTGCGACATTGACGAGGTCGTGCGGCTGATCCGCTCGAGTGCAACGCGGGACGAGGCGATTCAAAAGCTGCGCGAGCGGGCATTCCGCATCGCTCCGGAACACCCGGCGGCGGCGCGAATCCCCAAGACGCTGCTGGAACGGGCCGCCGCCAAGGGCGTGCACCTGACGGCGCCGCAGGCGGAAGCGATCGGCCGGCTGCAGCTGATCCAGCTGGTGGGCCTGGAAATCGAACGGCTGGTGGATGAATACCGAGCGGTCGTCGAGGAAATCGAAGGCTACGAAGCGATTTTGCGCGATGAATCCATGGTGATGGACATCATCCGCGAAGACATCTTCGAGATGAAGGAAAAGTACGGCGACGACCGGCGGACCCAGATCACCGGCGATGTGTCGGACCTGAACATGGAGGACCTGATCGCCCGGGAGGACGTGGTGGTGACGGTGTCCCACGAGGGGTACGTCAAGCGGCTGCCGATCGATACGTATCGCTCGCAGGGACGCGGTGGGCGGGGCATCAAGGGCGGCGAGACGCGCGAGGGGGATTATGTGGATCATCTGTTCGTGGCCAACACGCACGATCACCTGCTGTTTTTCACCAATCAGGGCCGGGTGTATGTGCGGCGGGTGTACGACGTGCCGAGCATGTCGCGCACGAGCCTGGGGCGGGCGGTGGCCAACCTGCTGTCGTTCCAGACGGGGGAGAAGATCGCCTCGGTGCTGGCGGTGACGGATTTCAACCAGCAGGAGCAGTTCCTGGTCTTTGCAACGCGCAAGGGCGGGATCAAGAAAACGGCGCTGAGCGCGTATTCGAATATCCGCGCCAGCGGGATCATCGCCATCGGGCTGGATGAAGGCGACAGTCTCATTGGGGTGGCGGTTGCCGGAGGCAAGGACCACATCCTGCTGGGAACGCGCAGCGGGCTGGCGATCCGCTTTGAAGAGTCCGATGTCCGCGCCATGGGACGGCCGGCGGCGGGGGTGACCGGGGCGCGCTTCAAGCGGGAAGCCGATGAAGTGATCGCGATGATCATCATCTCCGGCGGAGACAACACGGCCCGGCAACTGCTGACGGTGTGCGTCAACGGTTACGGCAAGCGCACGCCGCTGGCGGAGTACCCGGTCAAGGGCCGCGGCACGCGCGGGGTGATCAACATCGACGCCAACGATCGCAACGGCGAGGTGGTGGGCCTGAAGATCGTGGACGCCAACGATGACGTGATGCTCATCACCGAAAACGGCATCCTGATCCGGACCCGTGTGGATGAAATCCGCGAGACCGGGCGCAATGCCTCGGGCGTGCGGCTGATCAAGCTGGACGAAGGGGACAAGCTGGTGGCAATGGCGAAGGTGGACCGCGAAGAAGAACCCGGGCCGGATGCCGCCGCGCCCCCCGCAGCCGATGACGCCTCGCCTCCCGCAGCGCCGCCGCAGGCGGACGGCCCGCCGGCGGTGTGAGGCGGATTTCACCTGGGTCTCGTCCGATCAGACGACTCCGATCAGACGTCCAGGTTTTTCACTTCCAGTGCGTGTTCCTCAATGAACTGGCGGCGGCGCTCGACGTCTTCGCCCATCAGGACGCTGAACATGCGCTCGGCCTCACCGGCGTCGGGCAGTGTCACGCGCATCAGCACGCGTCGGGAGCGATCCAGCGTGGTTTCCCACAGCTCTTCGGCGTTCATCTCGCCCAGGCCCTTGAATCGCTTGACCTCGATGCCCTGCTTGCCCAGCCGCCAGATCTCCGGCAGGATCTGGGCGACCCCGGCGATGTCGTGGGTCACGGTCTCGTTGAGCAGCGCGTACTTGGTCTTCAGCTTTTCGCCGCTGACCGATTCTTCCTGGGTCAGGAAGTAATCGTCGATCGACAGGCCGTGCTGCTCGAGCTGGGCGAAGAGTTTCTCCAGGTCCTTGACCTCGTGCATTTCCTGGCTCTTCTGGAGGCGCTGCCAGTTGCCGTCGTCCTGGGGCTTGGCCGATTCCCCACCGACCTTGGCCATTTCCTCGTCGTCGATCCAGAGCTTTTGGCCGCGCAGGTAGTCGTCGCGATCCGTGGCCGAGTGGAAGAACAGTTCCTGGCCTTCCACGACCACGCGGTACAGGGGCAGGCGTCCGTGGACGTCGCGCCGGGCCAGGAATTCGGCGAAGTCGATCCCGCGCCGCTGCACCACCCGCACCAGCTCTTCCAGGCGTCCGAGCAGTTCCAGCACGTGGCGCAGCTCGGGGCCTTCGAGCCGGCGGAGGTCGTTGCCGGTGTCGTTGTCGCGAATCACCAGTTGGGTTCCCTCCACGCCCAGGGAGGTCAGCGTTTCACGCATCGAGCGCTCGTTGAGCACGTACTCGCTTTTCTTCTTCCGCGTCACCTGATACAGCGGCGGCTGGGCGACGTAGATACGGCCATTTTTGATCAGCTCCTGCATGTGGCGGAAGAAGAACGTCAGCAGCAGCGTGCGGATGTGTGAACCGTCCACGTCGGCGTCGGTCATGATGATGATCTTGCCGTAGCGCCGCTTTTCCATGTTGAAATCGTCGCGGATCCCGCAGCCCAGGGCGCTGATGATGGTGCGGATTTCCTCGTGGTTCAGCATCTTCACCAGGTTCGCCTTTTCCACGTTGAGGATCTTTCCCTTGAGCGCCAGGATTGCCTGCACGTTCGAATCCCGGCCCTGCTTGGCCGAGCCGCCTGCCGAATCGCCTTCGACCAGGAACAGCTCGGTGTCTTCGTTGCTCTTGGAGCGGCAGTCGGCGAGCTTGCCGGGCAGGCTGTTGCCTTCGAGGGAATTTTTCCGCCGCGTCAGCTCGCGGGCCTTGCGCGCCGCCTCCCGGGCTTCGGCCGCCAGCATCCCCTTTTCAAAAATGGTCCGGGCTTCCTTGGGATTTTCCTCCAGGAACGCTCCCATCTTCTCGCTGACGGCCGACTGCACGAAGCTCTCGACCTCGACATTCAGCAGCTTGTCCTTCGTCTGGCTTTCGAAGGACGGCTCGGGGATTTTCACCGAGATGATCGCGACCAGTCCTTCGCGCAGGTCATCGCCCGAGGGGCGGACATCCTTGAGCAGGTTGTTCCGCTCGGCGTGGCGCAGCACGGTATTGGTCAGGCCGGTCTTAAAACCGCTCAGGTGCGTGCCCCCATCGTGGTTGTTGATGTTGTTGGCGAACGTGAGGATCGTCTCGTTGTAGCCGTCGTTGTATTGCAGCGCCACGTCCACCACCAGGCGCGCTTCCGGATCGGTCTTGCTGAAGCTGACGATGCTGGAAAGCGACTGTTTGCCTTCGTTGAGGAACTGCACGTACTCAACCAGGCCCTTTTCAAATTTGAACACTTCGCGCTTGCCCACCCGTTCATCTTCGAAGGCGATTTCCACGCCCGCGTTCAAAAATGCCAGCTCGCGCAGGCGGGTCACCAGCGTCTCGTGGACGAAATTGGTGTCCGGGAAGAGGGTCGTATCGGGCTTGAAGCTGACCTTGGTGCCGGTCTGGGAGCTTTTGCCGATCACTTTCAGGTCGGAACTCTTGATCCCCCGGGCGTATTCCATGTGGTGCACCGCCCCGTCGCGGGAGACTTCGATTTCCATCCATTCGCTGACGAAGTTCACCACCGAGGCGCCGACCCCGTGCAGGCCGCCGCTGGTCTTGTAGGCGCTCTGGTCGTTGTGCTCGAATTTGCCGCCCGCTCCGAGGGTGGAGAAGACGACCTCAACCGTGGGCACCTTCTGGGTCGGGTGGATGCCGACGGGGATGCCACGGCCGTCGTCGGCGACCGTGCAGGATCCATCGACGTTGATTTTGACCAGGATGGACCTGCAAAATCCCGCCAAAGCCTCGTCGATCGCGTTATCCACGATTTCGTAGACCAGATGGTGCAGGCCGCGCGGATTGTACCCGCCGATGTACATCCCCGGCCGGGTCCGCACGTGCTCGACGTCATCCAACACCCGGATCATCGCCTCGGTATAGGCTTGCGGGTTGGTCGGTTGCGTGGACTTCTCATCAGACATTCCGGTCGCTCCTGTCTTGGGACAAAATAACCCTCGGGCGGGCTCGAATCGTATGCGGAAATTATCGCCGAAAATCAATTGAAATACTACCCGGCAAACCGCCTCCGATGACATTACAATGATAGGATTGAGACCATGAAACGGCGATACACAACCTTGCTGGCTTTGGTCGGTCTGGCGTTGGGCCTGCGGGGCGCTGCCAGCACCGCGCCGGCGAGGAAAGTGGAGCTGCAGGCGATGGTCAAGCAGCTTGCGGCGGACGATCCGGCCGCACGCGACGAGGCGTGCGAGCAACTGGTCAACGCCGGGCCTGCGGCCCGTTCCCTGGTGATGGCCGCGTTGGCCGCCGAGGACCCGGAGGTCAAGGCGCGCGCCTTTCGAATTCTTCTGCGCCGCGCCGCCAAGGCGGGGGATGCGCTTCCGGCGGCGCGCATCCAACTGGTCAATTACGAAAACCTCGATCCCGACGCGCGCATTGGAATCATCGAGCAGATTGCCACCCTGGAGGAACCGGGCAAGTGGGACGTGCTGCTGCAACTGCTGCGCGAAGATCCCAGCGATGATGTCGGCTGGCGGCTGGTGCGGTACCTTCGGATGCGGGGAGGGCGGAAATTCCATGGTGAACTCCGCGCCATGGAGCCTGCGGTCGAGCACGCTCCCATGCTCGTGCTGATGGGTCGCGCCTGGTACACCCGTGATCCTGAGCGGGCCAGTGGCCTGTTTCGCCGCGCGATCGAACGTGAAGCTCAGCAGCCCAGCGACGACCAGAAGGAATTGAACGTCGCCTATGAGAAGCTGATTCGCGACGGGCTGGAATCCAAGCGATATGACGACGCCGCCGACTGGCTTCGCCGCCAGGCGTCGCGTTCGCCCGCTGACGAGCCGCGGCTGCCGTCGGCGGTGTTTGATCTCTTTGCGCTGCATGCCACGGTCGGCCCGCTCCGGGGCTTCGCTTCCGATCAGGTCCTTTACGAATCGTGGCTGGGGGATCCGGCCATTGTGATCGCGATCGGCAAGCTATATGAACGCGCCGGACAGGGTGTGGTCGCGTCGGCCTGTTTTGCCGCCGCCCATGCGGCGACCGTGACCGAAAATTCCCATCGTTACCAGACCGCGGTGCTCCTGAGTTCCCGGGGATGGATCGATCTGGCGGAAAGGGAGTTTGAAACCGTTCTTCGCGTTTCCGACGCCACCCGCAGCGTCGATCAGGTGAACGCCCGGATCTGGCTGGCGGCCCTGTGTGTCCAGCGTAACGATGAACTGGCCGCCGCCCAGCACCTGGATACGGCGATGCAGCAGATACCGTTCAGCGAGGGCACGACCGTCCACGAGACGGATTCCAGCGGATACGAGCGAGATCTGACCGTCCGGGATTTTGCCGCGCAGGTCCACTGGCGTTATCTGCGCGCCGCCCAGTCCCGCCACGACAAGGACGAAACCGCCCGGCGGCTGGACCTGCTGGTGGATCTGGCGCCCACCGAGCCGTCGATCGTGCTGGATGTGGTGCCCGCCCTGAAGGAAATCAATCGGGACGCCGATGCCAAGAAACTTTTTGAGCCGGCCTATGCACTGCAGGCGGCCGATCTGGCCGACGACCCCGCCAGCCCCGAGCTGCTGAATAATCTCGCCTGGTTCTGTGCCCGGTCCGGCGAACGGCTGGATGAAGCCCTGAAGATGGCGACCGCCGCGATTCAGGCGGCTCCGGACTCCGCCGCCTATCTGGACACCGCCGCGGAGGCCCACTTCCGCCTCGGCCACGTCGAGCAGGCGATCCAGCTTGAAACCCGCGCCATTCAGCTGCGCCCGGACGATACGTTCATGAAAGAGCAGCTGGCGCGGTTTGGAAAGAAATAGAGCGGATTCATTGGGCAACGACTTTGCCCGAGCGGCCGGCGAGCCGGGCTCCCAGAAAAATGGCCACGCCCAGCAGCAGCATCCCCGGGGGCACGCACAGCTTGAAATAATCGCCGCCCGACACGCCCGGTTCGAGCACGGCGTGCGAGGGGTCTTGCGGGTCGTAGGCGGCGGGGTGACGCGACTTGAGCGGGTAGCGCGCAACGAGCGCCTCGGCCTTGGCGCGGACGCTGGAGCCCATGTCGGAGTGGCTGAACATCGTGCCGCGGTAATCCTGCTCCCCCACGCGGTACATGTATTCCACGCGCGGCGAATAGGAAACCTTTTTGCGCCGATCGTCCAGTGGCGAGCTATTTTCCTCGATGCGAATGTCCAGGATGGTCGCCTCGGCGGTGGGCCAGCCGGCGCTTGCCTGGGCGTCCAGGAAACTCTTCACCGCCGAGTACCCGGTAAACGGCGAGATCGCCACCAGCAACCCGGCGAAAAAATACATGCCATAGCGCACGGTCGATGATTTGGAGGCGTCGGCGCCGGCGGTTAACTTTTGCACGTCCATGGGGATTCCTCCTTTTGAGTCTGAAGCACACGGGCCTATGGGGCCGCATGTCCAACCGTTTGGGGCTCGATAGTAAAGTGTCGATGGGCGGGGCGAAAGAGTCCGTTGCCGGTTGCAAGCTGGCCGATGTCCCGGGTCGATGGACCGAAACACCGATCGCATCACGGAAATGGGTGCCCGTATTCACAGACGCTGGATGCCCCGTGTGCTACTTGCGTCTATAATCTGCCTCATGTTCCGTCTTACCCGCGAAGTTCGTTTCGCCATCAACGACCCGGCAAGCCCCGCGGCCCCCGTCTGCAATGGCCACGGCGGGTGTCCGTCGATTGCCGGATTTGGCCGGTTTTTTGCCTGCCAGATCACGCTGGCCGGCGAGCTTCAGCCACACAGCAGCTATCTCCGCAACATCAAGGAGATCGACCGCGTTGTCCGCGATCAGGCGATTCCGCTGATTTCAGATTGGGTGCGGCGGGGCACGCCGCCCGTCCAGGCCCCCGGCGCTCTGTTGGATCGGCTGGGCAGCGCCTGGGCCGGGGTGGAGCTGGCGGAACTGCGGTTGCAGCTTTCGCCGTACCTGTCGGTATCGGTTGTCTCACAGGAGCATCCCATGGTCCGCCTGTCCCATCGCTATGAGTTTTCCGCCTCCCACCGGCTGCACAATGCGGCGCTGAGTGACGAGGAAAACCGCCGCACGTTCGGCAAGTGCAACAACCCGCATGGCCACGGGCACAACTATGAGCTGCAGGTGACGCTGGGTGGCGATCCCGATTCCAATGGCCTGCTGATCGACATCCCCGCCCTCGACCAACTGGTTCACGCCGCGGTCATCGACCGCTTTGACCACAAGAACCTGAATCTGGAAGTGGACGAATTCCGCCAGTTGATTCCGTCGGTGGAGAATATCGCCCTGGTGATCCACCGCATTCTCAAGCCTCTGATCGCCGCGCGCAGCGCCGTCCTCCGCTCCGTCACGGTCTGGGAAACGCCGCGCACGTGGTGTGAATATTCGGAGTAAGGGGAGAGGGGTGAAACGCGATGCGTGGAACGTGAAGCGCAGGGGGTTTCACGGTGCACGGGTTGCCTGCTGTGTGTACCTCAACCCAGCTTCTTGACCGTGGACTGCACGATGTACAGATCCACCAGCACCGGGAACTTCACCCAGTAATCCGGTCCGTCCACGAACGTCAGGTGCAACTGCACCTGCCAGGCGTACACCGGATACGTTTTCTGGGACATCGGCGACGCCGGCACCGCTTCCATGGGGATTTCAAAGACGTGGTTGATGGTGATGTGCTGGCCTTTGGTGACCGCGCGGTTGATCAGCACGTCCTTCCACTGCTGGGTGTGCGGCACGGCCTTGGTGCGCAGCGAATTCCAGATTGATCCGGTGCGCGCCGGCGCCTGGATCACCTGGCAGATCAGGCCGATGCGGACTTCCGCCAGCTTGCACTTGCGGGCAAACTCCTGCACGCACTGCATCTGCACCGACTTGCCCACCGACATCGGCAGCACGTCCACCAGCACCCGGGTGCTTTTGATGCGTCCGTCGACCCGAAAATAATGCACCGCCACCCCCAGCGCCGCCAACCCTGCCAGCAGAAACGCGCCGGCCAGCATGACGCCCCCGGCGCGGTTGTCGTTGGATCCGTGCAGAAAATAATCCAGCGTCACCGGGATGCAGATCAGGTTCCACAGCACCGCCAGCAGGCAGGCCACCATGCGGCGGTAGTTGGCTGGATACAGGGGCTTGAGCTCAAACATCCCCACGCGCGGCGCGGGAATGTCGCACCGCCGGTCCAGCATCGGGTCCCGCACCAGCAGCAGGCCCATGCCGATCCCCAGCAGGGGCATCGCTCCGAGGATGCGCCAGTAGTACAGAAACGAGTAGGTTTCGGGAAAAATGACCTTCTTGTTGAATTTGTCGTAATACCCGTCGGCCTCCTGCTCTTCGGCCTGGCCGGGCACGAGCCGGGAAATATCGGGGACCGACAGGTTCACCGGCGCTTTGTCCGTGGTGTACTTCATCGGCTTGCCGTCATCGGAAAACTGATATTCAAATTCCCGGGAATCGCCCCCCTTGGGCAGGCTCACCAGCCGGGTGGTCACCTTCACGTGTGCCGAGGAAAAGTTCGCGTATTTCCCCCGTTCCCGCAGCAGCGGCGGCACACCCGCGACGATCAAAACGACCGCCAGCACAACCAGCACGCCCCCCACACCTTTAAGCATCATCGGTCAATCCTTCAATCTCAGCGATATGACATCCCGCGCCGTATTGTGCGATCCTCCGGGCAAAACACAAGCCGGATCGACTGTTTCGACAGCGGCAATCCCGATGCATTTTTCCGCAATCGGAGAAAGCCCGGCCCCGGCCCTGCACCCAATCAAGGCCGCACGGGCCCGACGCATGATCCGGGTCGCCTGCGCGGCCGATTTCTTCGGGTCGGGTTCTTGGTGCTGAGTGGGAAATCCGATTGGATCTTGCCTCGGGCACTGCGCCATCGGCGGGCCTTACGCCAACTCCAGCCCGCGCATTGTCCCGGTGGCCGAGGCGAATTTATCCGCTTCGACGCCCATCCGCTGCAGCATGGAGACAAACAGGTTCGGCAGCGGGTAATTGTGCTGCGTGTCGAACGCCAGGTGCTGGCCGTGCCGGAAGCCGCCGCCGGCAAACAGGGTCGGCAGGTTGCTGGTCACGTGCGTGCTGGCGTTGCCCAGGTTGCTGCCGTACAGAACCATGGTCCGATCCATCAGCGATTCCCCGCCTTCCTTGACCTGCTTGAGGTCCCCGAACAAATTGGCCAGCAGCTTCATGTGCCACTCGTCGATCGCCTTGAGCTGGGCGATCTTCGTCGCCGATTTTCCGTGATGCGACAGGCTGTGGTACCCGTCGGTGATCTTCACGCCCTCCAGTTCCATCGCCGGGGAGTTGACGCTGTCCAGCAGCAGGGTGATCAGCCGCGTCGAGTCGGTCTCGAAGGCCAGTCGCGCCATGTCGTACATCAGCTTGACCTTTTCCATGTACTCGCGCGGGCTGGCCGGGTCCAGGGGCATCGGGGCGGTGACGACCGGGCGGGGCTTCTGCTCCCATTCCCGGGACATTTTCATCCGCTGCTCCAGTTCGCGCACGCTGGTGAAGTATTGATCCAGCCGATCCCGATCGCGCGGCCCCAGGTCGCGCTGCAGGTCCTTGGCCTGCCCGGCGACGGCGTCCAGGATGCTGTGGCCCAGTTCCAGCTTGCGCATCTGGGCGGCGGTTTCCGCCTTGCTTCCCTGCATGAACATCCGCCGGAAAACATCCGACGCTTTTTCCTCGCACGGGATCAGCGCCCCGGAACTTGTCCAGGACAAGCTGCGCTGCCCCTGGGCGACATTCACCCCCAGCGTCAGCGAGGGAAAGCGCGTCAGGTGTCCGATGCGCTCGGCCAGGAACTGGTCCAGGGAGATGGTGTTGCGAAAGCCTCCCGACCCCGGATGCGGCGCCGCCGTCAGGAAGCAGTTGTCGGCCGGATGACCTCCGTCCACGTCCGGGTGCGACACGCCGCTGAAGACCGTGAAATCGTTGCGATGGTCCTTGAGCAGTTCCAGGTAGGGCGACGGCGCGTAGCCGCGTCCGGGCTGTTTGGGAAAGAATTGATCCGGCAAAAGCCCGAGGTTGTTGCAGATCGCCAGCATGCGCCGCGGCTTGCTCCCCGGCGCCCCGGGAGGCGGGGTGGCGGCGCTGGCCAGGGCAGGCAGCATCGCATCCAGGAACGGCAGCGACAGCACGACCCCGGCGCTTTGCAAGAACCGGCGTCGGGACACGGGGGATTTGGCGACGATGTTCATGGATCACTGGGTCTGGAACAAATCACTCGGTCTGCAACACGATCACTTGGTCTGAAACAATTCGCTCTGGACAATCTCATGCAGCAGCGTTCGGACGGAATACTGCCGGGCCTGCGACCGTTGCAGGATCTGCTCGATCTGCTGCCGGTCACTGAAGCGGATCGGCGCGCCGGTGGCATAGACGGTCAATTGTTGTACCAGGTTCCGCGCGATTTGTTTTTCATCGGCCAGCAGCAGGCGCTTGAATTCACGGATATCCCTGAACGTCCGGCCATCGGGCAGCTCGCCGCTGGCATCCACCGGCAGGGCGTCGTGAAACGCGAACGGCTGGCCGTTGTGCCCGATCCCGGTGGCCGGTTTGCCATTGCCTTCGGCGCGATACCGCTCGCGCCAGCCGCCCATGACGTCGAAACTCTCCAGGGCAAAGCCCGCCGGGTCCATCTTGGCATGGCAGCCCGAGCACGACGCCTGCGTCCGATGCTTTTCCAACTGCTGGCGGATGGTCGCGGCGCCGCGGATATCCGGCTCGATCGCCGGCACGCTCGCCGGCGGGGGGGGCGGCGGCTTGCCCAGCATCCGTTCCATGATCCAGGCTCCGCGCAGCACCGGCGAGGTCGTTGTCCCGTTGGCGGTCACTTTCAGCACGCTTGCCTGGGTCATCAGCCCCCCGCGCACGCTGCCGGGCGGCAGTTGCACCCGCCGCA
>JADMIO010871543.1_pt1 | contig 15551 bp, 4 predicted proteins | sample 8958161 | NCBI WGS metagenome assembly JADMIO01 (sample SAMN16585339, study PRJNA669376) | soil metagenome | isolation source: Crop rotation soil | place: USA: Cullars Rotation, Alabama | collected 2011
GAGCCAATCCAATGGGCCAGCAGCACAAAATCGACATTGTCTTACACGAAAGCCGCCCTGCGCCGCGCCATATACTTCAGGGAATCACAGCATACAGCAAAGAACACGGTCCCTGGCATCTCTGCGTCAGGTTTCTCAGCAATCTGAACAGTTTTAAAATCTTTGCCGAAACAAAGGCGCACGGCGTTCTTGCCGCGATTGGTTCAGTGCAGGCGGAAAAAGCACTTCTGCGCAGTGGCAGGCCGATCGTCATGATGTATGTCAATAGCCGCACGCGCCGAATTCCTTCAGTGGTGCCGGATGAATTTAAAATTGGGCAGGTCGCGGCCGAGCATCTTCTGCAATCCGGATTCAATAATTTTGCATTCTCGGGAGTAAACGATGAGTGGAGCGCTCTCCGCGAGGCTGGATTTTCATCTGTCATTAACAAGGCCGGCCGAACGCTGCATTCATCGTCGCCTTCCATTGCGTCCGAGCAACCAAACTGGAAAGAGCCAACGGCCACGAAATTGGCCCGATGGCTGAAGAGTTTGCCGAAGCCGGTTGCCATCATGGCATGTCACGACAAACGCGGCATCCGGATCATCGAACTGTGTGCAGAACTGGAATTGCATATTCCCGAACAGGTCGCAGTCGTCGGCGTGAACAACGAGACTGAGTATTGTGAGTTGGCTCCCGTTCCGCTCAGCAGCGTGATCCGCAATTCGAAACAATTGGGATACAGTGCCGCGAGACTTGTTGAACAAATGGTTCAAGGCAAGAAACCGCCAGAGCAACCCATAAAAATCGAGCCACTTGGTGTAATGATCCGCCGCTCGTCAGATGCGATGGTTTACACAAATCCCGATCTCGTGGCCGCACTGCGATTTATTCGTGACAACACGTGTAACGGGATTTCAGTCAATGATGTCGCATCGCACACTCAGATTTCACGACGTTCGCTGGAGCGGATTTTTTTTGAAGAATTGGGGCGGTCGCCGGGCGATCAGATCAGACTCGTACGGCTTGGGCATGCCAAAACCCTGCTGCTAAGTACCGATCTGCCTATCGTTCAGATTGCTAAACGATGCGGATTCAATTCGCTTTCTTATTTGAGTCAAGCGTTCTCCGCCGCGTTCGGCCATAACCCCTCGCGTTTCAGGGAATTGATAGTTTGATAACAAGCCGCGGGCGTTTAGCCCGCGGCGTTCAAAATATCGAGAAACTTCAGCCTTTATTTCACACGGCCCGTGATCGATCCACCTTCGGCCGTTTGTGTATCTGTGTGCACTTTGTTTGGAGTGAATGTCACGCTGACCTGTGGGCTGCTGTAGCCGACGCCACCGAGCAGCATTGCCACCTGAATTTTGCGGCTGAGCGACTTCTGTCCGGTACCCAGATCGCGAACATCCGGCGAAATGCCGTCCGATTCGAAGCCGGCTACGTCCAGATCTTTCAACGCCATCGTGAATGAGAATTTCGCGACTTCCGTTCCCGTCGTGGTCGATGCCTTCGGATACTTGATCGCGAATTTTGTGACAGCCTTCAGGCTGTCGCTGAGGAAGATTGGCTTGCCGGTCTTGTCCACGCGCAGCGTGTCAACGACGTTGCCGATACCGATATCCAGTTCGTGCACTTTGGTCAGATCGTATCCGGGAGGCAAAGTGATCGAGCCGCTGAATTTAACAGAATCCAGTTTGGCCGCCGCAGTGCCGTTATCGGCAAAATTGAATTTGCCGCTGACACTGATACCAGAGATCGCGCTATTGCGTGTGGATGTGTCCTGAGCTTCGGGGGCCTGTCCCGTTTCACGGTTGGTAATGACGATCATCTTTCGGCAGTTGCCGATCGTCGAGCCATCGGATTTTTTCTTGGCCACAACAGTTGCGTGATAGACACCAGATTGGGTGAACGTAATCGCCGGGCGGCTGCCGCGACGCGAGCCAACGCGGCCTGTTCTGCCGGGAATGGCACTGTCGAAATCTGTGAAAAATTCGACGTCTCCCGTGTCACGCGACTTCGGGGCGGCGATGGCAGCGAGCGAAAGCTGAAGCTCCACCGCGCCGCCGTCGCTCTTCAAAATGTCGATGGTCACACCGCTCAACGGGTTGACCACTGCCACTTTGCCCTGGTCAATATTGGTCTGTCCTGCCGCCGTGGGGTTCGGATTGAAAGTGAGCCCCACCGCGCGGACGCGCTGATTTCCTGTATCGCTGATAAAGATTGTATTGGTTGCGGCATTGTAAGCGACGCCCATGGGAGCGCTGAGCGATGCATTCGTGGAGGCGCCGGCGTCGCCTACATCAGTCGTCGAAAGGTCGAGCACGCTGATAACTTCGGTAAAGCTCATCCCCTTTTCCAGGCCGAGTGGTGTGGGCTTGCCTGCAATCGTCGCGATGATCCCAGTCGTCAGATTCACGCGGCGCACTGCATTGTTGCCGGAATCGGTAATGATGAGATTGCCATCCTTATCGATTGCGATTCCTGTTGGAGCATAAAGATTTGCTTTGGTTGCAAGCTGTCCGTCGCCGCTGTAGCCGTGGCCGCCAACTCCTGCGACACGTGTAATAATTCCTGTTGCGGCGTCCACTTTTCGCACCACCGCCAAGTCGGTGTCGCTGATATACAGATTGCCTGCCGCGTCCAGACAAATGGCCGTGGGCAAACCCAGCCGGCAATCTGTTGCCGGAATACCGTCGCTGCCGGCTCCGGCGCGTGCTCCGTTGCCTGCGTAGGTCGTAATTGTGCCGCTATTGAGATCCACGCGCCGTATACGGCCGTTCTTTGCATCAGCGATATAGAGTTGATTCTTGGCATCGACTACGACGCCGGACGGAAAGTTCAATTTTGCAATAGTCGCCGCACCGCCATCACCACCGAACTCTCCGCGGTCAGTAAATGTTGAGCCGCTGCCGGCGATGGTCGAGATTACGCCTGTCGTATCGACCTTTCGGACGCGATGGTTATTGGTGTCGGCGATATACATGTTTCCGGCCGAATCAAAAGTCACAGCAGCGGGGTAATCCAGCGAGGCGTCAGCGGCCAGGCCGCCGTCCCCACTGAATCCGCGGACATCTCCGCCCACAACCGTGGTAATCGTGTTCGTGACGATGCTGACGCGGCGTATGCGGTTGTTGCCAACGTCTGCGATAAAGACGTGCCCGCCTGAATCGATTGCAATTCCCACTGGCTCATTCAAGGACGCCTCCACCGCCGGGCCGCCATCACCCTGGAAGCGGCCGTAGGGGTTTTTGAAGCCGTCGCCGGCGAAGGCATCGATGTTGCGTGCCGATTCGATCGTGATAACCAGAGTCGCGGTAGCTGTGGCGAACTGATTCTGCGCCGTAATGGTGACGTTGGTTACGCCTTCTGTCGTGGGCGTGCCCAGGATGCTCACACCATTGAAAGTCAAACCGTCGGGCAGAGCGGAAACAGTCAACGCTGGCGCAGGAAATCCGCTCGCTTTTACCGTATAGGCAAATGGCGTATTGACGAAGCCCAACGCAGTCAAATTTCCGTCGATCGAGGGCGCACCGAATATTTTGAACGTGATGGTTTTTGAATTTGTGATGATTTTAGAGGCTATGGGGGCAAAAGTGATCGGATCGGAGACCGATATCGATTCTCCAGTTACACTGACAGCAAATTCTCCTGGCTGCGTGGGGACACCGAAGAATTCCCCGTCGCCAAACATTGAAACCCCGGATGGCAATTTGCCAACTTTGTATTTGTCATAGTTGAAGTTGCCATCAGCGGTTAATCCGTCAGCTCCAAAATCAGTGATGTTCAATTCGCCCAGAACGGTCGCAGGTGTGTCCATATCGGGAATCGGCTCAACATCAAAAGACAATGTAAAATCGCCGGGAACTACGCCTCCCGGTGGGGAGACTGCAATTTTCACGGTCGTTCCCGCTACGGCTGCGAAAATCATTCCGTAGCTGTCATTGTTTTCGACAAAAACAGGGGACAAGGACGTCAACTGCGTGCCAGTAAAGACAGAGAAGGACTGTCCGCCGGCATCAATTGTCGCATAGCCGCTGGAGGGCAATGTCCAGGTGTACCAAACCGCATTGTGGGTTGGATCGCCCGCTTCGGTTGTGGCGAAAAGGGTGCTGCCGTCTACAGATCCGCTCCCACCAGTCAGCACCTCAGCATTGGCGAAATTATCATTCGCAGGTGACGCGCCAACGTCTGCGGTCAGTGTGAACGACCCAAAGTCCAACGTAGTTCGACCGTCGACCGCGAGAAAGAGAACAGTGTCCTTGGCGACACTGTTCAAGGTAATGGTCGTGCTTCCACGGCCCAGAGCTGTCAGCGCGTTGACCGCGCTGCCGATATAGACTGCCATGCGTAGATCATCATTGTCCTGGTTAAATTGAATGCCGCCCGCGATGGGCATAGTGAACTTATACCAGACGGACGTGAATGCGGCCGAACTGAGCAGTGAATGCGTGGGTTCACCTGTTTCAGCGCCAGCGCCCGTGTTGTCCCCGCCGGTTGAGCCACTGAAAGTGCCATCACCATTGTCAGTTAGTGTGACGACTTCTGCATTGGCAAAATTGTCATTGGCCGGGTTATCCACTCCGATTTCGGCATACTCGGTTGTCAGGTCAAAGTCGCCGATGCCCGCCTGCGAGGCGGAACCAACCGCTATCATCAGTACGGTGCCAGCCGCCACATTGGAGAGAGAGACGCCACTGTCCGTGGCGTTGTCCGTGTTCCCGGTCGCAGTGCCTATGTCATCGCTCTTGGCGACCGCGGTCAGTGCGTTGACAGCTGTTCCCGTGTAAACGCCCAGTTCAGTATTGAAGTCGTCTGAAGTGACATAGATCTTGATGTTGGCTTTGGCCGGAACGGTCCATTTGTACCAGACAGTTCGAAAGGGAACTGTTGCCGACGCTGAATGCGCAGGCTCGCCTGTTTCAACCGTTGAGCTGAAATTATTGTCGCTGACGGAATCGCCGGTGTCGTTCAGCACCGTTGCGTTCGCAAAATTGTCGTTCGAGGGAGCCGGGTAGACCTGGTAATTAAGAGTGAATACGTTCGGTTGTGGGGGGACACCCTTGATTTGCGACTTGCTCCCGACTTGTAAATGCAACACTGTGTTTGCAGGAACATTTAGCAAACTGTTTTTCGACAACGCACTAACCGAATTTCCAGTGAATGCGGTTACGCTAATTGTGTTTAAAGAATCGCTTGCGGATATCTGAACATCGCCGGATGAAGGCACCGTCCAGTCGAACCAGACTGATGCGTCAATACTTGAAGGTTCACCTGTTTCAACGGTTGCTCCGATATTGCTTCCCGTCACGGTCCCGCTGCTGCCGCTAAGCGCAATTGCATTAGCGAAATTGTCATTCGGTGGCACGGAACGATAGACATCGAACGTAAAGGAGAAGGGGGCAATTTGCGAGAATTTTGCGATGGCCACTGATACAACCGTGTTGGGTGGGACGCTTGGCACCGTCAGTGTCGAAATGAACGTGATTCCATTAGTGAAACCTACAACGGTAGTTGCGCCAGTCGCCAGTGTAGTCAGACTGTTGACAGCGGATCCAGTGTATGCACCGAATCGCACATACTTTCCGTCGCTTGGGTTAGTGCCGCTTGCGGTAGCCTTCAAAACAATGTTGCCACCGGTACCTGAGTTGAATGAATACCAAACCGTCCCCGTGGTCGACGCGGGTTCTCCGGCTTCTAAAGTCGCTCCAGATAAATTCCCGGTGGCCTCCGCAGCGCCATTGGAAATGTCGAGCGAGACGGCGTTCGCGAAACTGTCGTTCGATGGTGGTGTTAGAACATTATAGCTCAGCGTAAACGTGGTCGTGTTTGATGACGCGACCGCAATCATGTATTGCGTGCCGGAAGTCAGAGACATAGTTTCAAGCGCTGTGCTGGCCGACAAAGTTGTACTTGGGTTAATATTTGCGACCTGCTGTACAAGTGTCAGTGCATTGACGGCGTTTCCGGTATATACGGCGATGGCCTGTACGGGATAGACTGTGGTAATACCGCCGCCATTTACCGTTGCATTCAGCAGAAGATTACAATTCTGCGCTGGAGTAAACGTGTACCAAATCGACTTGGTTATTAATACTCCACCATGATTGGGTTCGCCAGTTTCCAGCGTGGCACCGGTGAGGTCGCCGCCGACAGTGCCAAACGAGCCCGGCAAAACCTGCGCGTTGGCAAAATCGTCATTGGCTGCTGCTGCCAGCAACGGCGTCGACAACACTGCAAAGAACGAAAGAACCGCTGGAACTAGATATCGCATAGAACTCCCTTCGCGCGAATTGCGCCGAATAAAAACACAGGTCTCAACCCTGAGATCTGAAGATGCAAGTTGTAGCGACAAGATGTAAAAGCTACGGTGTCAGCCCTAGCCGCCTAGCAAGTCGAATAATCAACGGTGTCGGGGGAATAATACACCGCACAAAATTTTCGCAATGGAAAAAGGAATATATTTACGTAAGATATTAGAAATATTTGACTTGCACGTGTGCATAGCCGGAGCTCTATATGATGAGGCTCTCGTCCTTTTTAGCCAAAATGTTTCGTAACTTCACACTGCTAATGTGGATCAGCGTAATTACTTGTATTAGCCGTGCGGGAAATAGTGCTGAAACTTCTACCTTTGATCCGCTCCCTCTTCTACCTCCACAGACACTGATAGCGGGCGAAACCCGCGACTTGGGCAAGCTCATCGCGCAGTTTGCCACGACCTCGGCTGGAAAAGCATTGAAACTGAAAGCGGTAAATGATGCTCTGCGATACGCCGTTCAAATTCCACCGCACTGGCAGGAGTTCCTGCGAACGAAAGAACTGGAGCAGTGCGATGCGTTCTGGAAAGTTGTCGATGCGCTTCCGCAAAGCGGCACACTCTGCGTGGCCCTGATCGACGTTGAACCGCCGAAATCACCTGAGAAATCTGAGATCGATTGGCTTGTTGTGTGGGAGCCGCGCGATCAGAAAGTTGACTGGCCGAATACGATTGTTCTTGGTGCCGAGCAGATCTTTAAGCTGCCGCGGCATTACGGAGACCTGCTTCAGCGCAAGACCACAAATCCCGCTGGAGAGAAAGTGGTTGAATGGCAGTATGCCAACCGAACTGTGCCGTTGGCAGTCGGCACACTGGACGGCTGTGTGCTTCTTTCAAACACGCCGGCTCTGTTGACCCAGTTTATCGCGGACCGCCAAAGGGACAAAGCAGGAGTGAACGCCGGTCCACAGGGGCCGAAGCCCGAAATTCTGCGGCATGTTCCATCGTTCGTGCGCGCTCAAGGTGTCTTTGGAGTTGCGGACCTCAGCGTGTACGCGAACGTGGCGTCACTTCTGACGCATCCACAGTCGTTTTTGACATCGCATCACAAAACGGCGATGGATTGGCAAACTATTTCGGGAGTGCGCTCGATACAATCCGCCGCGATGTCCCTGCAGATAACGGACGGCAATTTTAAAGAGCGGCTTTTTATAGATGCTCCGGCAAATGAACGCGCCGGACTGCTGGCATGTTTCGAAAGCGAATCGATGGGAGACGCGACTCTGCAGGACGCCTCGCCTCGCAATACCGCTGTGCTCGGGGCACAGTTCGATCCCAAACGATTTTTGGCAAAGCTCAGCGGCGCAATACAAAAGGCCGATCCGCGAGTGAATTCATTCCTTCAAGCGGGATTCTCGCTGGGACTTGAGCAGCTCCATCTGAATCCGCAGTTCCTTGCCAATCTTGATGGGCGAATTTCAGTGCAGGTCGATTTAGAACGCGCGCCATCGGTTGTTTTGAAGCTTGGGATCGTGAACCCGGAATCGCTGGCAAAAGCGCTCGCTGCGTTTCGATCGAATCTGAAAGACAATCTTGAATTTATTGATACACACGTCGGCGAAAGCCAGATTGTGACGATCCGTCCAAAACAGATTGCGTTCGGAATGTATGGCTGGCAGCTCGCATACTCGATGAAAGATAAGACCCTGCTGCTCGCGCCATTTCCGCTTTGCATCAAGAATGAACTTCTGCGACTGGCGGTTCCGGCTGCGCCACCGAAGTTGATCGCAGAAACATCGTTTCAAGAATCCCGCATGCAGCTTCCCGAAAGGGTGCAGAGCCTCTTAGGCATCAATACCGCACAGTTAGTTGAATCCGCGCTGACGCTGGGCCTTCCCTATCTTCAAACATTTGGCGGCGAGTACGCTCAATTCGCAGCACAATGGCCTGATCGCGAAATATCGGCGTTGCCGTTTTCGTACACGGTTGCTGGAATGCGAATAGCCGATGATGGATTTCGGCTTGATTGCGTCGGGGCGGCTCCGTTGCTAAATGCGACTGCTGCCTGGTCCATTTGGGACGGGCTCGAGTTATCGGTGCATCTGCGGCAGTATTTGTCGCCGTCGCGCGAGCAGTTTAAAATTCTGCAGGCTGCTTTGGATTCTTATTCAAAGGATAATAAGGGGGCGTTTCCGAAGAATCTGGACGACCTGCAGCCCAAATATATTTCGGTGCTGCCGGCATCGTATCGTTATATCGAATATCGCGGTCGCCAGGAGAAGTTAAATGATGTGGTCGCACACACCAATCCTGCCATAGACGATCTTCTGACGTTCATACTGCAGGACGGCACCATCGTGAAACACGGCGCTCACGGATTGTCCCTGATTCTAAAACAGGGTTTTCCAGTCGATCGCCCAGCGATAAGAAACAAAACGAAAAACGCTCCGCAAGAAAACAAAGCAAAGCTCAATGATGATGCCGTTCCGCCACCGCCGCCGATACCTCAAAAGAAATAGTATTTGAGCTCGGAATATCACATTTGGTCAAACGCGCTTCAACATAAGTGCGTTGCAGCACGTGCCGGGCGTTAAAGCCCACGAGGATTTCAGCGAACTGGCCCTGAAAGTCTTCAATTTGAGTCAAAATGCGGCGGAAACATGGCTCGGTTCGTGCAACTCTGCTCGGCGGGAGCTTCTGGAAATTTTCTACACGAACCGTGAAGCGGATGGGCAAGTCTAAGACTGACTTGCAGATCCCCGTTTGACGTTCTGGCGAAACAACCTGTTTTGAAATATGGGGTGGCTGGCTGGGCTTCGCACGTGCCAATGGTTCGTCAGTTCGTGTCTGTGTTCAATTACGCTGTTTCCCCTATGATCGAAGCAGTCACCAAGATTGCCTGTTGAGGATTATACAGCCCACGCAGCGCGCTTTGTTCGAACACGCGCGTACACAGTCCCGAAATAATGCTCACTAAATGCCAGGCAGGCCGGTTGGTTGCATAGCGGCTGTGAGCGTCGTTACGTGATGCCGGGGCGGAGCCCCGAAAAGCCGTCGGTACTCCCGGCCGAACTGAGACGGGCTTTCGTACCCAACGCGGAATGCAGCCTCGGCCGGTCGATGCCGTCTTATGCGTTACGTTGAACTCATCAATTTTTAAACCTTGCGCCAACACCCGCACGCGACGAGTACGGCGGCGTCACGTCGGACTGGTAGGGCACTGCAGCAAGGTTCACCGAGACGCTCAGGTTCAGCTTGCCGCCCGTGACGCTCTGCGCCGGATTGACACCGGACTCAGCCAGCAGTCCGCTCCAGCTTCCACCACGCAGCTTGATCGCGAACTTGGTGCCCTTCAGCATCACAGTGCCGCTCGCCGCTTTCCCGCGGCCTTTCGCGTCGAGAGTAAAGACCGCCTGAATGCCGCTGACATCGACGGATAGAGCATTTCCGGACGGTTTGAATCCATCAGGCAGCGAGAGCAAATCACCCGAAAGTGCCAGGGTGTCATGTTTCGATACGTTGAAGTGCAAACCTCCCGATAGACGCGTGACTTTGAGTGGATTCGGAGCTGTCGCAGCTCCGCCTCGATTGGATTGCTGAGCCAGCCAGATTTGCTGATAATCGAGATAGGTCATCGAACCACCCGAGATCAATTCCTTGTCGTCGGTGATTCCGTTGCCATCGGAATCGGCCGAGGTCGGATTCAATCCCATGGCGAGCTCGAAGTCATCCAGCAGGCCATCGCCATCGGAATCGCCCGGCGTCGACGTGGTTGTGGCCGTCGTATTGTTCGTATTTTGCGGCGGTGTCGGAGCAGACGGCGGATAAAGCTGAGTCTGCGGTACGACCTGCTTTGCAGTACTCGGTGATGACCAGAGCAGCACGGCCATTGCTCCGCCACCGTTTTCGTAGAAATCAAGTCTCACATCATAGCGAACACCGGCGACCATCGTAAACGTGCCACTGTTCTCGGTCGGAGCATGATCGGTCCAATTATCAATGACGAGCTGTCCGTTGATCCACAAGCGGATACCGTCGTCGGATTGCGTGTAAAGTGTATATGTTTCGCTGAACTGAGACTGGATTGTCCCTGTCCAGCGTGCTGAGAATGTGTCGGCGCCAACGGTTGCGTCGGGCGAACCGCCGCCCCAGTTGAAATTCACTGTTGGATCGATGCGAGTGACCTTCAGCGCGGTGAAATCCATGTTGTCGAAATACTGGCCACTCAACCCGGTTCCCGTTCCAACAAACACGCCGGGGTAAAGCTGTGATTGTGGAATAATCTTTTTCGATTCGCTGGCGCTCGACCATGAAAGCTTCGCGGTCGCGCCTCCGCCATTTTCGTAAAACTCCATCTTGATAGAATACTTCTGTCCCGCGCTGAGCGCGATCGTTCCGCTGTTTTCGGTCGGCGCGTGATCGGTCCAGTTGTTGATCACAAGTTGCCCGTTGACCCAGAGGCGTACGCCATCGTCGGAGACTGTGTAAAAGGTATAGGTCTCGTTATAGATCGGCTGTACCTGCCCGGTCCAGCGAACCGAGAATGTATCAGTGCCAATTGCAGGATCTGGCGAGCCGCTTCCCCAATCAAAGTTTACTGTCGCGTCTGTGCGCACAAATTTCAGGCCTGTGAAATCGCTGTTGTCATAATACTCCGCGGTAAGGCCCGTGCCGTTCGATGTATTAATGCGGAAAAGTGAAGTATCCGGAATGAGCGTCTTGGCAATGCCCGGCCCATCGTAGCGAACTTCGAGCCCGAACGGGCCTCCGCCCTGGAAGAACGTAACGCTGATGGCGTGCTTGCCGGCCTTCAGCCCGATCTGCCCGCTGCGCTCCTGCATGCCATGCGAACCATCATTGTTGACGACTTCAGTTGTCCCAATGAACAGCTTCGAGCCATCGTCTGAAGTTGTATAGAAGTTGTAGATGCCGTCCGTGGGAACGCTGATATAGCCGCTGAATTTGAATCCAATATTCGTGTCGCTGTTGCGCGGCGTGAGACTGAAATTGTTGATGGTTCCGGTCTTAATTGGCGTAAGGGCATCGAAGCCGGGCAGCACACTCCACGAACCTTCGTAATAGCTGTAATCCAGACCTTGCACGGTATTGGCCGGATTCTCCGGATTGCGGAGCGAAGCCGCCACGGTAATGCTGACCGCGGCCGAAGTCGTCTGCGCGCCGTTGTTGTCTGTGGCGCGGGCTGTAAGCGTGTAGCTGCCAGCTGCGACGTTTGACCAGGTCATTGTGTACGGGCTCGCGGTAACCGTCCCAACCAGCGAGTTGCCATTAAGAAATTCGACTTTAGCGATCGTGCCGTCACTGTCGGCGGCAGTTGCAGTGAGCGTTACATTAGCCGGCGCTGTGAACGTGCTGCCATTAGCCGGGGATGTCAGCGAGACCGTTGGCGCATTGTTAATGCGATAAAGGGCAGTGTCGGGAACGAGCGTTTTCGCGACGGTAGGCCCCGCATACCGGACCTCGAGTCCATACCCACCGCCGGCCTGGAAAAATACAACACTGATTGCATGTTTGCCGGCCTTCAGGCCGATGCTTCCTGAAGCTTCGGCCATGCCGTGAAGACCGTCGTTGTTTACGACCTGCGTGGTGCCGATGTAGAGCTTGGAGCCGTCATCGGAAGTTGTGTAAAACGTATAGGTACCATCGGCAGGAATATCGACGTAACCGCTGTACTTGAAACCGAAATTTGTCTCAATGTTTCGTGGAGCCAGACTGAAATTTGTCAGCACGCCAGATTTCACGGCGCTCAGCGCATCGAAATTCGGAAGTGCGCTCCACGAGCCTTCGTAATACTTGTAATCGATTCCATTCACCGCATTGGCCGGATTTTCAGGAATGCGGAGCGAAACAATATTAAACGCGGCACTCGTGGTTCCTGTCAGATTTGCCGCTGAAGCTGTCAGGGTATAGCCGATACCCGGTTGGTTGATGCTCAGGCTGCTGAACGTGGCCACACCATTGACGGCGCTGACCGTTAACGTTCCGGACAGTGTGCCGCCTCCGGGATTCGTCCCGATCGCCAGAGTGATGCTGTTGTTTGCGCTTGTAACTGTATTTCCATTCGCATCCTGGACAGCCACCTGCACCGCTGGCGAAATCGCTGCGCCTGCATTGGCTGAGCTCGGTTGCGTTGTGAACGTCAGCTTTGTTGCCGGCGGAGGCTGCGTGACCCACGGATCGGTCCGGTGGAACGGCATCGGCAATTCCTGGGCGCCGTTGGGATATTCGACGCCCACTGCCAGATTGTCTCCGCCACCGCCTTCCTTCATGAGCGCTTCAATGTAGTAGCGCTGGCCTGCAGTCAGAGCGATGGCAGCGGATTTTTGATTCGGGTATGTCGTCCAGGCGCGTGAATTCGTCCATCCGGGCACGCTGGCGATCAAACGCTTGTTCGCGACGGTGTTGTCGGTGCTGAGCCACAATTCGCCGTTATCGTCCGATGCGATGTAGAAGAAATAATTCCCGGTGACTGGCGCAATGTAATATCCCCGCATGCGCTGGCCGTAATTGTCGTTCCAATTTGTCGGAGACTCGAAGAGTGTGGTCACCGTTTCAGTGCCGCTCGGACTGTTTGGATAGGCGGGATTGCTGGTCAAATCGCTGACTGCGGTGCCGCCAATGCCGAGCCACCATTCGCGCGTGATGCCCGTACCTGGCCCGTTTGGCGGCGGAGTGACAGTTGTGGCGGTGAAATTTTTGCCGGTCACATTCGCATTGTTGACCGTCACGCTCTGTGTTGTTGGAGTGAACGAGTATCCGGCTTTACTTGGCGTCAGGGTGTACGTTCCATTGGGGACGTTGGCGATACTGTAATTTCCCGCGCTGTCCGTGGTCGCCGTTCGCGATCCGTCAGTGACCGTCACGCCCGCGAGTCCAGTTCCCGAGCTCGTAATATTTCCTGACACCGCGTACGTGCCTGCAACACTGACCGTAACGGTGATGCTCTGCGTCGCCGTCTTTCCTTTCATGTCGGAAACTGTGCAGGTCACCGTGTAGCTGTTGGCGCTCGGCCAGCTCTTGGACTGCGTTGCGGAACTTGTCGTGCTGTAGCTTCCGTCGCCGAAGTCCCAGAAGAAAGCGAGCGCATCACCGTCGGGATCGGATGCATTGCAGGTTAGAGTTGCTGCTGAGCCCGGTGCGGGACTTCCTGGATTGCACGTAATCGAGCTGATCGAAGGCGGGTTGTCAGTCGAGAAATCGCCTTTCTTCACGACCACATCAATAGATTCCGGAGTCGTGCCGCCTTTTCCGATCGGTGTAATGAAGACCTGACCGGCCGGGTCAGAGAAAGTTTTGCCGATCCAGATCGCCGTATCATTTTTACCGGACGAAGAGCCGGGAGTCGTATCGAGAACTTGCGGTCCGCCGTTGCTGCTTCCCCAAGGTGCCCAGCGCAATTCAAGTCCATTCATCAGCCATTGATTGCCGGTGATTTTCTGCCGGAATCCGCACCAATAAACGCGATTGCTTGTGTCATTCGTGCGCGCGACTTTGAATGCTCCAATGTTCGCTCCAAGCGCCTGATCATGCGCGTAAATGCGATACGTGCCGCTGGCCGTCACGTTTGTTACCTGAGTGCTCGTCAGCCAGTTGAACGCGCTTTTCATCTGTTCGTTAAAGTGCAACAGGCCTGAATTGTCGCCGAATCCCATGACTGTGTATGGATCGCCGTATTCTTCGTTGCTGCCGGTCCCGATCGTTGTGCCGTCGGTTGTGCTCCAATAATTCGCGTGCCAAACGCCATAGTTGTGGCCTAGTTCGTGAGCAGCAACGCGCAGATCGAAATATCCATACAACACGCAACCGCGAGCGCCGACGTAACCCTGGCCGGCGGCGCCATTGTTCAGATATTTGCAGCCGATGACGTCCAGATTGTAGCTGCTGTCGTTGTAGCCTGCGTTGTTCGCGGCAGTGCGCGAATCATTCACCAGCGCGCCGAAGTTGCTGGCGTAATACGTTGAATTTTGTGGCAGACGCAGCACCTGAGACGTAGCTGTGCAGGTCATCGACGTCTTGTTGTATGAGCAGTCTTTGTAGAAGTTGTTGACCGTATTGTTAATCAGGTTGAGCGCATCTGCCTGAGTGACCGGCTCGCCGGGCGCATCTGGAAAATCCACGCGAATGAAAATTACCGTTTTCGCGCCTTCGGTCCACGACGAGGCCGCGACGTCAGGGCTTGATGCAGTGGACGGCCCGTTGCCGCTTTCGGCAGAAATCAGCTGGCTCGACAGTTCCTGCGGACACGTCGAACAGCACGTGTAGTAAACGACGTCGCCGGCATCGGCGATCACTGCGCGTGAGACCACGCCCTTGACCGGGCATTTTCCATCCGGATTGGCAACGGTCTTGGCCGGATCTGGCATCTCGCCGGCTTCCAGCAGGCGGATCGGGCTTTCGTGTACGGCTATCGTGTCCCCGATCGCGATGCCGTGAAGCGGAATGTTCTCTTTGCTGGTCTGGTTCAAACGGCGTCCATACGTATATGCGCGGTAGGTTTCGCCGTTCATCGTAACGCTGCGTGTTGTTTTTGGAGCGCCCTGACCGGGAAGCGGAAAAGTGACCGCGACCGAATACGCGCCACGGCCGCTGACTCGTTTTTCAAGATGCTGCGAGATTTCAGCCGGCAGCTTCTGCCGTTGCAACACCGGCAAAGCGCGCTTGAGCGCCGCCTCGGGATTGGTCTCGATGAGTTGTTCGAGAACCTGCCGCCGCATAACCGCGAGCATTTGGCCTTCGTTCAACAGGTTTACGCGAGCGTCAGCGGACTCAGCCTTTTCGTATTTGGCGATCCATTGATCGAATTCGCCGAACGTGAACGCTTCATAGGAGTTCTCGCTTGATGAGGCTGAGTACTCTGAGTCCTTTGCGTCGTTGCTTGCGCCAAAGTCAGCCTGAGCGAGCGCAGCTGAAGTTTGAACCGCAGGGACTGTTGCGGCCGGATTTTGTATGCTGACATTGCTTGAAGAATTTCGATGGTTCAAGCTGAACAGTAAAACAAAAACGGGCGTCAAACAAACAAGCCACAGAAACCGACGCTTATTCTTTCCATGATCCATGGTGCGTGCCCCTCTATAGAAGTTGGCGCTGACTCGTTTCTGATGGAGGGGATGTCTACGTGTGCTGCACGTGTGATTAAATTTTCGAAGCAGATGTCAACATTTTGAATGACAACAAGCAGATTAGGTTTCGAAATGATGGAAAAAATCCACATTCTTGCCCCTTTCCTATGTGAATGTTTGTTCTTTGAAGCCGACGCACAAAGTGCAACCATAGTGGACGCTTATTGAACGGGACT
>JADMIO010001351.1_pt1 | contig 15548 bp, 15 predicted proteins | sample 8958161 | NCBI WGS metagenome assembly JADMIO01 (sample SAMN16585339, study PRJNA669376) | soil metagenome | isolation source: Crop rotation soil | place: USA: Cullars Rotation, Alabama | collected 2011
GTGAGCAACAAGGCGGTCTCATGCGAGAGGGGCGCCGCCTCGACGTGGCCATGGCCGAAGATAGGCTCCAGCCACTCCTCGAAGCGATGGTGGCCAAGAAAAGCCGGCAGGCCGAGTATGCCCACCGGAAATGCCCCTAACGCAAGGATCACCAGGGGCCAGGTCATGACGCGGGGCGATTCGTGCAGGTGGTGCTTGGCATGTTCGTCGCCGCGGAACTCACCATAAAACGTCATAAAAACCTGGCGCCACATGTAAAAAGCGGTGAGCCCGGCGCCGCATAATCCCGCGAGCCATAGTCCCGTCCCACCGCGTAGGTATGCTTCCTCGAGGATACCGTCCTTAGAGAAGAACCCCGCCGTGCCCGGAAACCCCATGATGGCAAGGGTCGCCAGTAGATAAGTAATGAACGTGAGCGGCATGTGTTTTCTCAGACCGCCCATCTTGGTCATATCCTGCTCTCCGCCCACCGCGTGGATAACGCTTCCCGCGCCGAGGAACAGGCACGCCTTGAAAAATGCGTGCGTCACTAAGTGAAAGATGCCCTGGGCGTACGCGCCCACGCCCATCCCCAGGAACATGTATCCGAGCTGGCTCACCGTAGAGTAGGCGAGCACCTTCTTAATGTCGTTCTGGGTAAGAGCAATGGTAGCGGCAAAAAGGGCCGTGCAGGCCGCGATGATGGCCACCATATGCAGCGTCTCCGGCGCCATGGAAAATAGAAAGCCCAACCGCGCGATCATATAGACGCCAGCGGTCACCATGGTGGCCGCATGGATCAATGCGCTAACCGGAGTCGGGCCTGCCATGGCATCCGGCAACCAAACGTAAAGAGGAATCTGTGCTGACTTTCCAGTAGCGCCGACGAAAAGAAAAAGCGTCGCCAGTGTAGCCACAGGCAGTCCCCAGATCATCTGACCCTGAAGGGTCGAAGCCCATTTCGCCATTTCGCGAAACGTCAGCGTCCCATGCCCCTGCGCGTCCAGCGTCCAGAAGAGCAGAAATATCCCTAAGACGAAGCCGAAATCGCCGACCCGGTTGACGATGAAAGCCTTGTTGCCAGCCCGAGCATTGTTTTGGTCCTGGTACCAGAACCCGATCAGCGCGTAGGAGCAAAGCCCCACCCCTTCCCAACCGACAAACATGAGCAACATGCTGTCGCCCAAAACCAGAGTCAGCATCGCCGCGGTAAACAAGTTCAGGTAGGCAAAGAAGCGCCAAAACGCTTTGTCCTCGTGCATGTAGCCTGTCGCATAGATGTGGATCAGTCCGCCGATGCCGGTGACCACAAGAATCATTACGGCGGAAAGCGGATCGATCACGAACGCCATGTCGACCTTGAGCGAGCCAAGGTGAATCCACGTATAAAGATTATCGATCAGGAAGCGCTTTTCGGGTTCGAGACCTTTGAGCGTTAAAAATCCGTAAACCGCCAGCGCAAACGCGATCACTACCGGACCACAGGCGAGAACGCTGATAGCGCCCTTGCCCATGCTCTTTTGGATTTTTGCGCCCAGCAATCCATTGATGATCGCTCCGAGCAACGGCAGGAACACGATCCAGCGAATGAAATCTGTCTGTAACGGACTCTCCAACTGCCTAACCCCTAACCCCATTTTGGATTGCCGATTTTGGATTTTGGATTAAAGACAGCCCCGCAAACGTCGCTAAATTTAGCGTATGCGCGATCGAGCAATCCAAAATCCAAAATCTAAAATCCAAAATTATTCCTTGAGCGTTTCCGCTGCTTCCACATCGATCGTATGGAATAGCTGGAAGATCGCCAACACGATCGCCAAACCCACCGCCGCTTCGGCCGCCGCCAGCATAATGACAAAAATTGCATAGATCTGACCGTCGGCATTGCCGCTGCTGAAATGGGAAAAGGCGACGTAATTGATGTTGGCGCTGTTGAGAATCAATTCGACCCCCATCAGCACGCTGATGGCGTTGCGCCGCGTCAGAACGGTGAATAGTCCGAGACAAAAAAGCATCGCGCCAATGATGAGATACGAAGAGAGCTCATTGGGCGACATGGCTACTCTCTGATCTCCTTGCGCGATAAAACCACCGCGCCGATCAGCGCCGCGAGCAGGACTAACGAAGCGAGCTCGAACGGAAGCAGGTAAGTGTACAAAAACAAATCCCCGATCTTGGCCGTGGTCGCCGCGTAGACCAGTTCCTTGGTTTTAACCCACGGGGTAACTCTGAGCGTCTCGATCAAAAGGTAAACGAGCGCGCCGACGATGATCAGTGCGGGAATTGTGCCGGCAGCGCGATTGGTAATCTGCACGTCGGTGATTCGGTGCGTCAACATGACCGCGAACAGAATCAGCACCAAAATGCCGCCGACGTAAATCAGCACCTGTACCGCCGCGACGAAATCGGCGCCGAGAAAAACATAGATTCCGGCAACGCCCATGAACGTCCCGAGCAGCGAGAAAGCGGAATAGATAATGTTGCGAGAGAATGCCACCATGCCGGCGGAAATCACCGTAATGAGAGCGATTAGATAGAAAACCGCCGTCGATACACTCATAGAGACCTGAGCTGTTGGGATCTCAGAAACTAGCAGGTGTTCTGGCTCAATTACCGGAAGATCCGATTTAGATCAAGGGCTCGTGTGACGGAGACTTGTTGCCGCCCTCCACGCCTAGCCTTCCTCTGCTGCCGCTCCTCCATCCGGCGTCGCGAATTCATCGAGATATTGCAATCCGATCTCGACTTTGGTCACCAGCTTGGGATCTGTCTCTCCGCCTTTTTTTGGCTTGTAAAGATTCTGCGCTGTCGGCGCGAAATGTCGAACCAACCCGGCGGGATTGTAGCTCGCGCCCTCGAATTCCTGAGAATGGCGGATTGCCCCGGTTGGGCACGCTTCGGAGCAAAGACCGCAGTACATGCATTTGCACACATCGATATCGAAATGCGTGAACTGCCTTTGCTTGGTTTCCTTGTTCATATCGATGCCGATTGTGATGCAGCTGATCGGACAATCGCGCTCGCAGGCCAGGCAACCGGTGCAGATATCGAGATCTACCTCGAGAATGCCGCGGTAGCGGCGCGGCAAAGTCTCCTGGATCGGAACGGGAATTTTGTCGGGATACTGAATGGTCATCGGTTTTCGAAACAGATGCGAAAAAGTGATCGACATCCCTTCGAAAGTCGATTTTACGGCATCCGCGATATCGTTGACGTAACTGACAACACTCATAATACCTCGGCCATTCTAGATGTGCGGCTTTAAATAAAGTTCCGGCTTGGCGTTACGGATTTGAAATACCACCCGCACGAGGAAGACGACCATTACGGCGATGGCGAAGCCGAGCGTCGCGGCGCTGATGACTCGATGCAGGTTTTCCGGCACGAACATAAAACCGATGGTGCCCAACAGGCAAATAAACGACAGCGGCACCATGTACTTCCAACAGAGCGCCATCAACTGATCGACGCGCACCCGCGGCAAGGTGGCACGCACCCACATGGCCACGAAGACCCACATGTAGGCCTTTACGAAAAAGGTTATGAACTGAGCGATCCCGAGCAGTAAGGGATTGTTTTCGAAAATCGGCAGCGGCGGCACCTGCCATCCGCCCAGGAATAAGGTCGTAGCCACCGCACCGATCACGTAAAGATTGCCCCACTCGGCAAAAAAGAAAAACAAAAAGCGCATACCGCTGTATTCCGTCACGTACCCCGCGACCAGCTCTGACTCGGCTTCCGGAATGTCGAAAGGTGTGCGATTCCCTTCCGCAAGCGCGGCGGTGAAATAGAGGAAAAACGCAGCGAAAATGAATGGGTTATTGAACAAAAACCAATCCCATGGCGCCCAACCCTGCGCCTTGATGATGCCTTGCATACTCATTGTGCCGGCCAGGAAGACGACGTTGAGCAGCGCCAACCCAGCGGGAATCTCGTAGCTCACGATCTGCGCCGCGGAGCGCATGCCACCCAACAGCGACCACTTGTTGTTCGATGCCCATCCGGCCATCAAGATCCCGACCACGACGAGAGAAGTGACGGCCAAAATGTAAAGAATGCCAATATTCAGATCCGCGACAATTAAACTGCCGCCGAAAGGAATCACCACGAATGTGCAAAGAAACCCCATGAAAACAACATAGGGTGCGAGGGAAAAAAGCTTGGCGTCCGCCGCCGCGGGAATTAAATCTTCTTTAAGGAGATTTTTGATTCCATCCGCCAACCACTGCAGAACTCCCTGCGGACCCACTCGGTTCGGACCGACGCGCGATTGCATGCGCGCCCACACCCGCCGCTCGAGCCAGCTGGTGACACCAGCAAGCGGCGCGACGAACACGGAAAGCACAATCAGGGCGGTCAGCACCATCGCGATCGCATAGACGAGCTCTCTCGGTACGCCGGAGAAGGCGCCTTCTTGAATCAGTCGGTCAATAAAAGCCTGCATGATTATCGCTGCCGCTAACGGTCGATTTCCGGCGCGTCGACATCGAGACTGCCGATCAGCGCAATCAAATCCGCGACCATAATACCCTTGCTCAATTTATCGATAATGCTCATCGCCGTATAGGAACCGGTGCGAATTCTCACACGATAGGGATATTCACTGCCATCGCTGACGACGTAAAACCCCATATCACCGCGCGGTGCTTCGACGCGCGCATAACATTCGCCTGCCGGCGGCCTGAACTTCCGGGGCACTTTCGCGATCGCCGGCCCCTTGGGCATCATGCTCAAGCACTGGCGCAGTATCTTGCAGCTCTCCTGCATCTCACGGATGCGCACCCAATAGCGATCAAAGCTATCGCCGAGCACGCCAACGTGTGCCGTTCCGATTGGCACTTCGAATTCCAACTCAGGGTAAATCGAATACGGAATATCGCGGCGTATATCCCACTTCACCCCTGAGCCACGCAGATTCGGCCCAACAAGATTATAGGAAAAAGCATCTTCCTTGCTCACCACCGCCACCCCAGCGAGGCGCTCGATAAAAATCTTGTTCCCGGAAAGCAGCCGATTGAACTCATCGACGATGGGTTCGAAGTGATCTAAAAATACCTGGATCCTCGCGCAAGTCTCGGGAAGAATGTCGTAGCCAACGCCGCCAATTCGAATATAGTTGTAGGTAAGCCGTGCGCCGCAGATCTCTTCCATTAGATTGTTGATGGTTTCCCGCTCCCGCAGTGCGTGGACGAAGGGCGTCATCGCGCCGATATCCTGGCCGAAGGTACCGACTGAGATCAGATGGCTCGCGATCCGGTTGAGCTCGCACGCGATAACCCGACAGAATTCGCCGCGTCGCGTTACTTCGGTACCGGCGAGCCGCTCCGCGGCCAGGCAAAACGCCTGGTTGGCAAACATCGCGGCGAGATAGTCGGCGCGGTCAGTGTACGGCACATAACCGTGATAGGTGACTTTCTCACCGATTTTTTCAATGGAACGATGCAGATAGCCGACGTCGGGAATCGCTTCGCTGATGACTTCGCCGTCAGTCTTGACCACGAAGCGCAGAACGCCGTGCGTGCTCGGGTGCTGCGGCCCCACGCTGATGGTCATATCTTCCGTGTAAAAACCGGTCTGTGCAGGTGCGGTATCGTTCATGATCGAATCTAACGCAAAAGTTTTTCCACCAACGGCGCCCGTTGCGTGCTGATGCCGTCGTACTCTTCCTGCTCGACGTAATCTTTGCGCAATGGATAGCCGACCCAATCCTCGGGCAGCATGATCCGTCGTAGATCGCTGTGCCCCTCGAAAATGACACCGAACAGATCGTAAACCTCCCGTTCGAACCAGTTCGCAACCTTCCAAACGTTCTCAAGGGTCGCGATTCTGGGATGGTCGCGCGGTAAGTCGACCTTGAGAACAATCTGGTGATTGTGGCTGTACGAAAACAGATGGTACACCATCTGAATTGTCTCTTGTTTCGGCCAATCCAGCGCCGTCAGATCGGACAGCACCTCGAAGCGAAACCCCGGCGCATTGCGCAAGAATCGGCACACTTCCACTATGGCAGCCGGCTCGACAAACAGATAAGGCTCGCGCACCTCGGATTTGAAGTCGCGGACCTTCCCGGGAAAGAGCTTTTCCAGCGAGGCGTATACTTCCTTGGCGTCCATGCCTACGCTGAGGACTGTTCGTCGGCAACTCTGGCCGGCTTCACCAGCCAGCGTTCCCGCATCATTTTGTCCTGAATCCGCAATAGCCCTTCGGTAAGCGCCTCCGGACGCGGTGGGCAACCGGGAACATAAACGTCTACAGGAACGATCTTATCGACGCCCTTGCACACCGAGTATGCTAGTTGGAATAGTCCGCCGCAGTTTGAACAGCTGCCCATGGAAATCACGTATTTGGGGTCCGGCATCTGGTCGTACAGCAGCTTGGTCCGTTTCGCCATCTTGTAAGTCAGCGTCCCTGCGACGATCATCAAGTCGGATTGCCGGGGGGTCGCCCGCGGCACTGCACCAAACCGGTCCAGATCGGCGCGCGGCCCGCCGGTCTGCATCAATTCGATGGCGCAGCACGCCAAGCCGAAAAGCATGTACCACTGGGACGACGCGCGGCCCCAGTTCAGAAGATCATCGACTTTCGTTGTAAAAACAGTTTCGGGTAACGAGTTTATCAGCGGTTTCATCAAAATCTCCCGAACGGATCAAACTCTGATCTTTTTGACCCATTCCAAATCACCCTTGGCCCATGCGTAAACCAACCCGAGAAATAGAATGCCTATGAATAGCAAAACTTCCACCAGTGCGAAAACCCCGGCGCCTCCCTCCACCCAGCGGCGAAATACCGTTGCGACGGGAAAGATAAAGGCGATTTCCACTTCAAAGATAATAAAGATCAAAGCGACCACGTAGAAACGGATATTGAAGTTCACCCAAGCGCTGCCCATCGCCGGTTCGCCGCATTCGTAGGTCGACAATTTTCGTGCCTGCGGATTCGCCGGACGGAGAAGTTTGCCGATCAGCAGATTGACGCCGACAAATCCAAGTCCTAAGGCCGTGAAGACCAGGACATTAGCAAAATCAAATAACATCAAGAGTTTCCGTATTTACACGAGAGAAGCTCTCTTTCTTATAACCACAAAACTTTCTCATAATCAAACATGGGCGGCGTCGATCGAGCCTCCTAAGTTTGCGAAGATGCTGTTTTTTGACTACAGTCGAGAGCTGACAAAATCCTCGGGCCGCTGGCATGTCCGGAGCTCCCAAAATCCGCCAAAATAAAACTAAAACTCAAGCGACGATTCGTGACCTTTCGCCCTGGTCTACGGGGTGTTTTGGTGTTTTGGCTGGTACCCAACCCGGCAAGCCCGATTCAAGCGAAGCTCAGACCCGACTTATACGGGTTCGAACCGCCTATAGCGCGCCATCCGCGGCATACGCTTTGGCAACCTCGGATCGGCATTGCGGACTGGATTCGGCATTGTATAGGGCGCATGCGTGCGACCCCTTGGATCCCGCTTTTCATCGGATGAGTACTGTTTCATGATTTTAATTTCATTACGCGAACCTTGAACCGACCCGGAGGCCCCGTGCGAATCGAAACCGAACGCAAAGTGCGCCGCTGGCGCGAACAACGCTGGCTCCTCGATCAGGTCATTCAGAACCGCGGCATCGATTGGGATCAAGGGCGAACTGGCAAAATACTCCGCAACTGCGGACCCGCCGCGCAAAGCGATCTTCACGAAATCTGCGCGCGCATCCAAAAATTTGTCGATATCCCGCGCGAATTCTCGCGCGCTGCAGCGCGGCGCGAAGAGCAAGGGCGCGCTGCCGAAGCCGCCGGCAACTCAATGGAAGCGCGCGAGCACTACTATATCGCCGCCTGTTTTTACACCAATGCCATGTGGGCGGTTTACGAAGACGACAACACCCAACGCATGCAGTGGCAGGAAAGAAAACGCGTCTGCTATGACAAATTTATTCAGTATGCCGGCCGGCCCATCGAACGGATCGAATTACCGTATCAGGGAAAAAAAATTCACGCGATCCTGCATCTGCCGCCCAACCGGAGCGGTCAAAGAGTTCCCTGCATCATGTACATTCCCGGAATGGACGGCGTCAAAGAAGACAATCCCGCGAGCGGCGATCCGTTTCTCGAGCAAGGCTTTGCAGTGCTTGCTGTCGATGGGCCCGGACAGGGGGAAACACGGGAAGGCGGTATCACTTGCAATGCCGCCAATTATGCCGATGTTGGCAAGCTCGCTTGCGACTATTTAACCAAGCGGCCGGACATCGACCCGGAACGACTCGGCGTGATGGGGTCGTCGATGGGCTCTTACTGGGCGCCGCGAGTGGTCGCCGAGGAGAAGCGGTTCAAAGCGTGCGCGGTGAGCGGCGTCTGTATGGAGCCCGGGCAGTATGCGATTTTCAACATGTCCTCGCCGACTTTTAAGCTCAATTACATGTACATGTCCGGCTACGACGATGAAGCAGCCTTCGACGAGTTCTGCAAAACGCTTTCCTTGCGCGGCGTCACCGCCAAAATTAGCTGCCCCTATATGGTCGTCGCCGGTGAGGACGATGAGCACTGCGACATGAAATTTGTTTACGAGCTTATGGGCGAGATCCCCGCGCCTAAGCTGCTCTACGTCTTCGAAGGCGAGCGCCACTCGATTCGCAACCCGCGTGCGCGACCGCTGGTAGTCAACTGGTTAATCGATACTTTGCTCGGCAAGCCTTTCAAATCAGAGATCGTCCGCATCGAAACCAGCGGCAAAGAAACGCGCCGGGAATGGTAGATCATCGGGCGACGATCGAGAATGGAAGATCGACCGATGCGCCGAGTAGCGATCGCGATTGCGATCCTCCATCGTCGATCTTCTAGTGTCGGCTTCTCTAAACGATACATGCCCAGCCACACATGAGAATAGCCTACGGAGACCTCATCGGTGGCGTCAGCGGCGACATGTTTGTCGCAGCGCTCCTCGATTTGGGGTTGCCGCTCGATCGCCTTAGGGCCGAGCTAAAGAAAATCCCGACGCTGCGATTCGATATTAGGTCGAGAAAAAAAATTATTCACTCGCTCCGCGCTTCGCAGTTTCAAGTTATTTGTCCGAAGCATGAAGCGCCGCGCTCATGGAAACAAATCCGCGGTCTGATCAAACGCTCACAGCTCGATCCGGCCGTCAAATCCACCAGTAGCGAAATTTTTGCGGTGTTGGCGGCCGCCGAGGCGAAAATCCACGGCGTGCCCATCGATCAAGTTCATTTTCATGAGGTCGGCGCAACCGATTCAGTCGTCGACATTGTCGCGGCGGCTGTTGGAGTTCGGGAACTCGCTATCGAAGCTTTTTATTTCTCGGTGATACCGCTCGGGCATGGGATGATTTCTTCGGCGCACGGACTTCTCCCAGCGCCGGGCCCCGCGACACTCGAACTGCTCAGGGGTTTGCCGGTTGTGGGCAGCGACGCCGATACCGAGACCGTGACACCGACCGGTGCCGCGATCGTGCGGACGCTGGGAAAAACGTTCGCTAGGCCGCCGGCAATGACCATCGAAAAAATCGGCTACGGCGCGGGGAAAAGGGAGTTTGCCGAACGCCCGAATCTTTTTCGGATTATCCTGGGAAGAGCGGATTCATCCGCCTCCCTCGAAGAGATGCTGGTGATCGAAACCAATATCGATGACATGAATCCACAGCTCTTCGATCACGTTATGGAGCGGCTATTTGCTGCCGGCGCGCGGGACGTTTTTCTTGCGCCCATTCAGATGAAAAAGAACCGGCCGGCAACATTGCTAAGCGTCATCGCCGAACCGCGGCATCGGCAAAAACTCAGCGAGATCATTTTTAAAGAGACGTCGACCCTCGGCTTACGCTACCACGTCGTGAGCCGTATGATTCTGAAGCGCGAGATGAAAAAAGTGAAGACCCGCTTCGGCGAAGTGACGGTGAAGATCATCGAGCAGCTGGACGGCAGCAGACGGGTCGTGCCCGAATACGACGATCTCAAGCGCATCGCAAGGCTAAAAAATATTCCCCTCAAGCTGCTTCACGACGAAGTTGCGCGCAAGCTCGGAGCGTAACGCGGCCACATCGCCATAATGGAACTTGATCTCCCGAGCGACACCGACAACTCGACGGTCAGCCGCCCTTGGGCTTCGCTCGATTATTCCGGTTTTAGACTGATCTTTTTCCTGTCGCTGTTTGCCACCACGGCGCAGCAGATGCGCCAGACGCAAAACCTTTATCAGGTTTACGAGCTCTCCGGCTCAGCGCTTCAGTTGGGTCTGACCGGCCTCGCCCAAGGCATTCCGATCTTCGCCCTCGGCCTTTTTGCCGGCACCCTGGCGGATTTTCTCGATCGCAGAAAGCTGCTGCTGATCACGATCTTCGGCAATTGTCTTGTCGCCGTCGTGCAGGGCGTATTGACCCTCAGCGGCGCCATTCAGGTCTGGCATATTCTCGTTGGCACCGCCCTGACTTCCGCACTGAACATCGTGCTCAATCCCACGCGTATGTCGCTGATCTCACGCCTCGTGCCTCGCTCGCATCTCACCAACGCCGTGTCACTGAATTCGAGCGTTTCGCAGAGTTCGTTCTTTTTTGGCCCCATGGCGGCCGGCCTGTCTCTCGCGGCCCTGAACACCGGCAATGCTTATTTGGTCAACGCTCTGTTCTATATTCCAGCGGTGATCGCGATCCTGCGGCTCCATCCGCCAGCCGTTCCCGCGGGAGCGCGCGAAAGGTTTTCCCTCGCAAGCATTCTGGGCGGTGTAAAGTTTCTTTTTTCCGAGCCCATCGTGTTGGCCATGGTGCTATTGGACTTTACCATCGTCGGTCTTGGCTATTACCGCCCGCTGCTGCCTATTTTTGCGAAGGATATTCTGCACGTCGGTCCCACCGGCTACGGCATGCTCTCGTCCGCGCCAGCCGTTGGCGGAGTTCTCGGTACGGTCATCATTCTTTTTTTCGGCGACATCGAGCGCAAAGGACAACTCGCCTTGTGGTCATTTCTTTCTTATGCTTTGACGGTGGGTATTTTCGCCATGAGCACGCAGATGGCGTTGTCGCTCGTTCTTCTCGGTCTGTTGGGTCTGGCGAATTCGCTGCAGGCTGTAATGCGCCAGACCAGCTTTCATCTGTTGACCCCCGACCACGTGCGCGGTCGCGCCTTCGCCGTATTCAACATGTTTTCGCAAGGCGCCAATTCGGTCGGTGCCGCCGAGATCGGGTTCGTCGCCTCGCTTCTGAGCGCGCCCGGCGCGCTCATTTTTGGCGGCGCGATCAGCGCAACTCTCACGCTCGGGTGTTGGATGATGCTGCCGGGTTTAAGAAATTTTGGAACCGAGATACGGCAGCGTTGAAGGCCCACCCCGCTCACCCGGAGTGACGCTTGATAAACTCACAAATCGTATCCATCGCGCGCATGGTTTCCGGTTGCGCAGGCGACGGTACCATGCGGTGCTCGGGCAACCCCTCGAACGTATGGACTTCAATCTGCCCGCCGCGTTTGCGGTACGAGGCGATGAATCGCTCCTGCATTTCGAGCGGATGATTCTTATCATTCGCTTTGAGCATGAAGAGAATCGGCGGCAGCTCGATTTGCTTCTCCTGATCGATGATCGTTTGCGGACTGCCTTCGGCCATCGCTTCTTCCGTCCTCCAGTAGTCGATATGCGCTTGGATATGCTCTTGGCGATTGAGCTCTTTCGCAAAGCGAAAGCGATAGAGCGGACAGATCACGGGCCAGGCGGCGATCACATAGGCGAGACTGGCGTCAATATCTGAGTGCTTTTCCAGCGGTAGCGCTGAGTAGGCAGCGTGACGCGGTCGAAGCGCGCTTAGCACGACTTGATGGCCGCCGCTGGAGTTGCCGAAGGCACCAAGTCGAGTTGTGCCCTTGAATTCCGCTGCATGCGCCTTCAGCCAGCGGGACGCGAGATTCACGTCGCAAACCGAGGCAGGGTATCCTGCTTCCGGCGGCTGGCGAAATTCGACGGCAGCGACCAATATGCCTCTGCTGGCGAGCTCTCGATCGATGCCGGCATTATTTAATCGGTCGCCGTTGTGCCATGCGCCGCCGTGGACATCGATAATCGTCGGGAACGGCCCAGTTCCCATGGGCTGATAAATTCGCACCAGCCAAGGTTTTCCTGCGATACGTTGGTACTCAATATCCCGTTCGTCGACTTCGTATTTTGTATTGTTCATCATGGCGGCAATCTACTGCCGTCGGGGTTCGCTCTGCAAGCGCGAAATATCGACCGAATCCATTCTTGACAGGTTCTTTCCGGTGCAATAAACGAGCTTGGGGGGTGGTCTCGGTCGAATTATCGTTTGAGCGCGACGCGAGAAATCTTTGCTTAAATGGATGACATGATGTTAAGAGATCGCTCGTCCAGTCGCGTTTGATAGAACACTGGGCTGTAACGTGCACTCGCGTCTCCGATCCAATCTTGTGCACCGGCGATTGCTGCGGAAGGACAAAACCCATGAAGAAAATACTCTCGATAGTAGCGTCGCTATTCGTTTCGCTTTGTCTACTTCATGGGCAGCCGGCATTCTCTCTCGATAAAGTGAATGTGACGCTGCCATCGAAATCGTTTCAGTTCATCATTTTCCCCCTCGCCAAAGAACGCGGCTACATGAAAGAAGAAGGAATCGATCTCGACATTGTTGTCATGGCTTCAACGCCTGGGCTGCAGGCGGTCCTCGCCGGTGAAATGGATTTTACCGGCTCCGGAAGCAGCGCCCTGGTGGCCGTCGCGCAAAGCAATGCGCCGCTCAAGACGGTTCTCGCCGTCAATGATCAGGTCCTCCAATGGCTCATGGTCCGGCCGCAATACAGCTCGTTCAAAGATTTAAAGAACAAAAAAGTCGCCGTCACCGGCGTCGCTGCGGTGGCGACTTTTATGTTGAAAAAAGTCGCCGCCAAGTACGGCCTCGACGCCAACAAGGATCTGACGTTTCTCGCTCTGCCGCCGGGCCAACGCCTGGCCGGGCTGCAATCCGGAGTCGTCGATGCCGGTCTGTTGAGCTCCGAGGAGCGCTTTGCGGCACTGGATCAAGGTATGAAAGAGGTCTTGTATCTCGGCAAAGAAGTGAAAAATTCCTGGGGCACCATCGCCACCAACGATCAATTCATCAAAACGAAACCGAAACTGATGCATGGCGTCATGCGCGCCCTCGTTAAAGCCCTCCGCCTGGTCAAACAAAACCGTGAGGTCGCCATGGGCGCCATGATGAAATTTTCCGAGCTCGACAGAGAATTGGCGGCGCGCACCTACGACGGCATGATCGGCACTTTCACGAGCAATGGCATCGTCGACGAAGAGACGCAGAAAAACGATCTCGACATCGTCCGCGAGGTTCTCAAAGTCACCAAGGACGTTCCCATCGAGCGCGCCTACGATTTCAGTTTTGCAAAGAAAGCGGATGCTGAACTGACGCAAGCGGGATGGAAGCCCTGATGTTTTTTTACTCCCTAAAAACATCGGCAGAATCTAGTGTGCTGTGATTTCGAGGCGCAGTGAGAAATTTTTCTTGATGATGCGCGATCAGCACAGAAGTTTGTTCTCACGCTAAAATCCGCGCTTAGCATCGCACAACTAAATTAAACGGAGGAACAAAATGGCGCAGCATATTGAGGGACCTCTTTACTACGAACGCATGGGACGCACGGGACCGGTGATCGCCTTTATTCATCCTAATCCGATGGACCAGTCCTGCTGGATTTTTCAAATGGCCCATTTCTCTACATGGTACCGCTGTATCGCCATCGACATACCCGGATACGGTCGTTCGCCCAAAGCGGAGTCCGGACTTACGATGAACGATATGGCCGCGGCTTGCTGGGAAGCGATTGACGATGCGTTACCGCGTGAGAAAGCGATTCTGGTCGGCTGTTCGGTCGGCTCGTCACTCGCTCCTCACATGTATCATCTCCGCCCGGATAAGACGGCAGCGCTGGTTTTGTGCGGGACCGGCTACAATCCGAATAAGGAATTCACCAAAGGAAGAATTGCCAACTACACTGCCAACGGTATTGACTACCGCTGGGCCTACACGTTCGAAGATCTGAGCGCAGCCTTTCGCACGACTCCATTGGCGCACTTTTTCGCGAACCTTTTCACGGAACGCAATGGGCACGCCGACGTACAAACCATCATCCATCAATTTAAAGCGTTGGCACAGCCCTACCCTGAAGGGCTTTTTGAGCGCATCGCCTGCCCGACGATCATTTTGACCGGCAGCGAGGATAACAGTCATCAACGCGCCTTCGCGCTCCAAGAACGCATACCGAACTGTGAATTAAAAACCTTGCCGGGTGCGGGCCACGCTTGCCAGATCGAGCAGCCGTGGCTCTTCGATCGCTTTATGATCGAGTTTCTGAGCAAACACAGTCTCTTCCCGGAAACCTCCAACCCATCAAGAACAATGATTTAGGTGCTCCGGTATCTGGCGGAATGGATTCCCAGCTTTGCTAAAGATCTCGGGAGAAGGATAATCTTTCTGCTTGATGACTCTGCGGCTAGCTCCACATTTGCGAGCCGCGGTTCCATTGACGGTGAGCAACGGATGCTGAGAGCACGAGCTTTCTGAGTTTCATCGGGACAGGTATATTGTCTGTATGGAGATCGAAGAAACAACGAGAGCTTCCCAACAAAGCGAGAACCGACTTAACGAACCCTCGCCTGGGGGATTCCAATTCGACAATACCTACGCGCGCGAGCTCGACGGCTTTTACGTCAACTGGAAAGCGACGCAGGTGCGGAGCCCTAGGTTGGTCAAGTTCAATCGCGAACTGGCCGAAGAATTGGGCCTCGATAGTGACGCGCTGGACTCCGATCAAGGCGCGCAAATCTTTGCTGGCAATGCGCAGCCTGAGGGAGCAATGCCTCTGGCGCAAGCGTACGCCGGACACCAATTCGGCGGGTTTGTACCGCAACTCGGCGATGGACGGGCGCTCCTCTTAGGCGAGATCATTGATCGCCGCAGACATCGCCGCGACATTCAGCTCAAAGGCTCCGGCCGCACGCCGTTTTCACGCGCCGGTGATGGTCGGGCCGCACTGGGCCCAGTCCTGCGTGAATATCTACTCGGCGAAGCGATGCACAGCCTTGGGATTCCGACAACCCGGGCGCTTGCGGCAGTGGTTACGGGCGAGCCGGTTTTTCGCGAGAGCGTCTTACCGGGTGCGGTTTTGACCCGTGTCGCCGCCAGTCATATTCGTGTTGGCACTTTCCAGTTTTTTGCCGCCCGTGGCGAGCACGACAAAGTGCACCGCCTGGCCGATTACGTAATCGATCGCCATTACCCGGAGCTCAAAGGTCGTGAGAATGCCTATTTGGAACTGATCGATCGTGTATCCAATATACAAGCTGCGCTTGTCGCCCGCTGGATGCACGTCGGTTTCATCCATGGCGTGATGAACACCGACAATATGGCGATCTCGGGCGAGACCATTGACTATGGTCCACTTTCCAGCACATTGGGATCCTAAGCTTAGAATTCCACGTGGACAAGTTGTCGCGGCCGCTTCTATAGTGTCACCTAAATACTAGTGACTCCAGCGTAACTGGACTGGCCACAGTTAGGCCGCAAATGTAATCACACTGGCTCACCT
>JADMIO010991069.1_pt1 | contig 15546 bp, 16 predicted proteins | sample 8958161 | NCBI WGS metagenome assembly JADMIO01 (sample SAMN16585339, study PRJNA669376) | soil metagenome | isolation source: Crop rotation soil | place: USA: Cullars Rotation, Alabama | collected 2011
CGATGCCCTCGTTCTCGACCCGCACGGCGATGACATAATCCTCGCCTTCCTCGAGTGTCAGCAGAGCGGAGAAACTTTGGTGCCATGTACCACCGGATGACACCGCGACACCGTTGACCCAAGCGGTGAACCGCTCATCTGCGCTGAGTGTCAACAGGGCCTGGGCGCCGGCCGCCGTGAAAGTCTTACGGAAATAAACAACTGAGAACGGTCCCTGCCAATTCGGCAGGGAGTTCACGTTCCAAATCCAGTGTGCCGTCGAACCGGAGGGAAAGGGCGGCGGCGTGCCGACTGTGTTCCACGGCCAGGTGTTCAGCGGGCCTTCGTCCACGGCCGCGCCCCAGCCGCTGTCATCGAAGCCCAGCGCTTGCCAGTCACCGATCGGAATGTTCGCGGTGCACTTCCAGGAAGTATCGGTGACGAAGCTGCCCGCGCCAGGCGTGCCGGCCAGATGGCGGCTGTACGGACAGTCGCCTTCGTCGATCTCGCTTTGAGTCTGCAGCCAGCCACCGAATAGCGCTGAACACGTATTGTAGAGAGCGCGGCGCGGCAGAGTGAGCATCGATGACATGAAGCCGACCTCGGCATTCACTTCGAACCATTCAATGCCGGCCTCAGTAACCGGTTGGAGGTGGCCAAACCATTGCGAGAGCAGGAGTGCGACTTGCGGAAACCAGTAATACATCTCGACGCGCTGCCCGGCGCCATGCGTGTTGGCCAGATCTGAGATTGCCCCATCACCGTCCCACAGTTTCAACTTAACGGTGTCGTCTGCAATGTGCGTGTCGTTGAGAATGTCCTGGAATTCACGGCCGGGCAGGCGCAGCTCGATTAGGTCAGCATCGATTGGGCAATCGCGAAAGAGATGGGGATCGAGCGTCGAGGTGTAATACACGTCGCCATCCGGCGCGCCCCACGACACTTTGACCAGCTCCACCACTTCGATGAAGGGAAGCGTGCGCAACTCAGCCAGCTTCTCAGCGTCAGTAGGCATGCCGAATAGCTATTTCGTGGCGGCTGGACTCGCGGCGGGTTTTGGTTTCGTGCAGACGACGATGCCGTCGCCGCCGGCGGCGCACTCGCGCGAATCTTCCGGCACCCCGGCGCCGATGAGCAGCGTCGTGCGCTGGCCCTCGAGCTGGAGAAACTGACGGCGCAATTCAGTTTGTGCCTGGTCGATTTGTGCGAAGGTCTTGCTCGCCTCTGGATTGAGGCGATAGCTCGCGGGTGCGGGTGTCTGGGCCACCACGATAATGGACCCGAGAAGTACTCCCATGATACGGGCTAATATGTTTTTCATTGGCGTCCTTTCTATTTAGAAACCTGCGGTTGTGCCATCACTGGCTGAAAATAGGACCCAGTAACCGACCCCGCCGCCGACTGAGGCGTCATAGACAAACACGCAGCGCACCGGGGACCCGGCCGCAAATGTCTTGTCGGCGCCGCCGGCAATCGTGATGCGCTTGCCTGATGCGGTCCCTGAGTCATGCTTAATCGTCAGCGTCTGGGCGATGTTGAAGTAGACGATCAGTACCCGGCCGTCTGTAGTGTCATTGAATCCGGTTACGCTATAAGCGCCGGTCGGCCCGGTGTAGGTGACGTATGAAACATTCGAGGGAAGAGTGACGTTGTCGTTCTGTCCGTTCGAGAGAGTGCCGGTGCCTCGCACGAATTGCATTCCGTGCGAATCGAATTTCGCGATGCTCGTGACGGTCAGCCCGGCAAAGGTGGGCGACGATCCGGTGCCGATGCTCTGCGGAGTGGAAAGCGTGATGCTCCCGCCGGCGTTGGTGACGACGACCTGGTTGCTGGTGCCCGTCAGCGTCGCCTTCGTAAGCGTGTTGCCTGTCGAGTTGCCTATCAGGAGCTGGCCGTCGGTGTAAGAAGTCTGGCCCGTGCCACCCTTGTTCACCGCGATTGTGGTAGCCGACCAGGTCCCGGTCGTGACCGTGCCCAGCGTCGCGATGTCGGTGCCCACCAGCGCGGCGCCGAGAATGTTGCCGGTGGCGTTTGTCAAAGAGATCGCGCCGCTGCCGGCTTTGATGACTCCGGTAAATGTCGCATCACCATTCCCGGCGAACCTCGCCACCTCAGCCAGCGAGCCGGCGTTGTTGACGGTTTGAATTACAAAGGCGCTGGTGCGCGATGCGTGGGTTGCGGTAGTCCAGATCGCTCCGATGCGGGCGGCGTTCTGATCTGTGGTGGTTGTGGACGGGGCATTGAATAGCAAGGATGCTCCGAAGCCAACTCCCGGCGTGTTCGATGACGTGTGGTATAACGTCACCATATCTAACAAGTTGGTGGTGCCTGTGTCCTGCTTCGTAAACAACCCTGCTCCACGGACTTCCAGAATCGCGCTCGGCACAGCCCCTGCTGTGCCACCGATAAGTAACCCTGCAAAGGTGCCAGATGAAGCGAAAATTTGACCATAAGCGTTTGTGCTGTTTGCAAGCGCCAAAATATCCAGACTCTGCGAACCTCCAGTATAAGAAGCCCGGAGACCTGACTGTGATAAAGTCCCCGTACTGACGAGGCTTGCGGAAGCACTGCTAGAATCCCCAAGCACAAAGACCGAGCCAATCTGAGTGCCGGAATTAAACCAATCGATTGTGTTGCCACTGCCGGAACCGGAGAGAATCTGCAGACCGGATGAGTTCAGTTTTACAGCGCCCCCTCCCGCCGAAATCGCGCCATCAGTGTCGATGTAAGCCTGCACCACGGTGCCCGACGCGCCACCGCGAAACTCTAATTTCTTGTTTGAGTTGTTCCAGAAGGCGTTCCCCTGGCTTGTGGCCACCTGGCCCATGGTGACGTTCCCGCTGGTGTCGACGCTGAAAAGGTTTGTCGTGTTGAGACGAATTGCCAGCGCGCCCGCCGAGATGTAAGTGTTGGCCAGACTCGCGGCCACTTTCCCGACGGTCACATTTCCACTGGTGTCGACATTGAAAAGAGTGTCGGTGTTGTTGCCGATCCGGATTCCGTTCGTCTGCTCGACCGTCACCCAGGACTTGCTCGCGGTCCCGTATTGTCCAGTGCCGAAACCGAAGGTGTTGGCGCCGAATCCATAGCTACCGTTCAGGTTCCCAATGCGCAGTTGCGGCGTGACATTGAGCGTGCCACTGGCGTCCGCTGAGCTGAACGTGCCGGCGTGCGTGAACATCTGCGCATAGGGCGCGTTGGTTTGATCGGCGGTCAGTACAATGCCGCCGTTACCGCTCTGCTTGTAGTCGGCGACACCCAGCCCCGCGCGGTAAGTGACGTTGGCCGTGCCCGCCTGGATGCTCGCGGTGTAGCGCCAGAAAGTTGTCTGGTCTGAAGCGGCCGTCACCTTGAACCAGGTGTCACCGGTGATGCCGTCCTTTAATCGCAAAATGTCGTTGACGGCGAAGAGCTGACTCGCGGCGTGCGTGATGCCGTCCTGGTCGACAATGTCGATCGTGAAGGTGGTAGTGCCGTAAGTCGGACTCGCAGTCACCGTCACGTCGTTCTTTAGCTTGCCGGCGCTCGGGGTGATGAGCTGCGTGCCGGCCGTCGTCAATTGCGCGTTGAAGAGAATCACCGACGAACGAATGGAACCGCGCACATCGACGTTCCCAAACTCCGCGTCGCCCGCCGCATTCACCGACCAGCCCACCAGTCCAGACGTGAAGCTAATCGATCTCACCGAGTTGCTCGCCTGCGGCGTAATGACCCTCGAGGCCGCCGCTTGCCATCCGGTCGACGTGTCGTTCAGGTAAATGTTTGCGGTCGGGTTATCGACGAAGAAGTAATCCGTGACTGTGTGCCGGACCGTCGTGAGATAGCCGCTTGCATCGGTGGCCAGCAGACTCGCGGCCGCGCCCGGGTTAGAGCTCGACGTAATCGCGTGCGTGTGGTTTCCGCTCGAGCTATTCGAAGTTGAGACGTTGAGCGTCCCTGGAGTAGTGAGCGCGACGTCGTCGGCGTTGACCGTGATGCCGTTGCCCGCGCCCACGGTGAAGGTGCGATCAGCGGAAAGGTCCCCGCCACCGCTCAGGCCCGCGCCGGCGGTGAGTGTGCGCGACGTCAGGACCCCGGTGCCGGTCGCCGGCACGGTGAAGGTGAAGCCGCCAAGCGCGATTGTGCCGCCGCCGGTGATGGTTGTGTTTGAGGCGTTGGTGAACGTGCCGGTATTGCTGACTCCGGTGCCGCCATAGGCTGGGGCCACTACCGTCGCTTGCCAGGTACCGGTAGTAATGGTCCCCACCGTCCCGATGTCAGTGCCAACCAGTTTAGAAGCGGCGATTGACCCGGCAAGCATTCCGTTCGTGACTTTCAATGCACCGATGGCTGTTACACCCGCATTCGTGATCGTCACATCGCCTGAGGGTGTTACGGCCGTACCGACTCCCGATCCATTGCCGATGTAAATCTTCCCATCAGCGAGGGCCTGGTTTAGATAGACATTGGTGTCAAAGGCATATGTGCTGGGGGCGGTTTTTCTTAACAACCCCGTTCCAGGGGTAGACAGTGCGGCAATCGCGGCCAGGTCAGAGTCAAAGTCCTGCTTTCCATTGAAAGTATTCCAGTCGGTAGAATCCAGATATCCGCTGGTGTCGGTATCGGCCTGGTCGATGGTGATGTTGGGAGTGAGACCTCCGCTTGAATTGAGCGGTGAACTCGCGGTCACACTGGAAACTCCCGCCGACCAGCCCGTGCTGCCGTCGCCGTTTTTCTTCAAGACGTGACCGGTAGTCGCGCCCGACGCCGGCGCTGAACCGAACCCGAGTTTCTTTTCCAACTCAATCAGATCGGCCACCAGCACGTCACGCTGCGAGCTGAGAATTGCGCCCTTTACGAGCGCCGCCGAGAGGTGGGCCGCGGCCGTTGTTCCCTTCTGTCCGCGCAGGCATCCGCTGAAGACCGCAGACGATCGTGTCGTGCAAAGAATGATTTCGTTGTCGATGACGACGGAAATACCGCTGGCCGGGTACGAGGCCGGGTCCCCGGTCACCGTGAAGGTGTCGACGCTCGAGTTAATGTTTGCCGACAGTGCGCCCGTCGCGCGATCAGAAGTGCGCCCGAGTGAATCATTGCTGTTCAGCGACGTCGGGTACTTGTTCGTGAGCGGCGTGTCCTGGGCCGGCGCGACAGTCAGTAGTGAGCAGTAAGCAGCAAGCAGCACGATTGCTCTAAAGAAAAGTCGAAGCTTCATTTTTTCATCACCTTTCATGTTTCGGTCCCTGACTTAATTTCCAAACTCGGACTTGCCAAACTCCGGCCAATCAGGCCTTGCCGGTCCGCCAGGTATCACCGTTACTGGACTCTCTTGTATGCGGTCCCGGCGCTGGCGAAGCTGCAACCCGGTGGCATAGGCCTTTGAACGCAGGACATCAAAGCTCAGCTCGTCATCGATAAACTCGGCCAGATAAAAGAGATTGTCTTTCGGGTCTGCGATCCAAAACGCTTCGTTGCCGGCACGCTTGCTGGCCAGCATGAAATTCCACAGATAAGTCGCGCGGCCTTCAGCGTCCGGAAGCACCCCGATCTTTACTGACCACCCGCGTAGTCCGTGCGGTGAGCCGATCACCGCGGCCGGCCCGTCATAACCATCCCCAAAGGAACCCTTCAACAGAGACACGGGCAAACCGGTTTGCGTGAAAAGAAAACCTTCCGTATTGAGCTGCGCGAAACTCACTAAGGTATTTCCTCGACCGGGGTCTCCTGGTCCGCCGCTCTTCGTTGTCGCAGTGACAAACCAGCGGAGTAGACCTTTGAGCAAAGAATTTCGTAAGTCAGCTCGTCATCGACAAATTCGGCCAGATAGAACTTCTCGTCTTTCGGATCTTCGATCCAGAACGGCGCATTGCCTGAAGCCTTACTTGCCAGAAAAAAGTTCCAGAGGTATTCCGCTCGAGTCTCGCTGCCAATTTTCGGGGCCTGCGCGTCAGAGTCAGGCAGCGCGTCGATCTTGACTGACCAGCTCCGCAGTCCGGCAGGGTCGCTAATCACCGCGGACGGCAACGCAAAGCCATCACCAGCCGGCGCTTTCAAAAGGTCGAGCCTCACGCTGGTTTGCGTGAAGAGAAAACCGGACTGATTGATCTGCTCGTATGGCATTGCTATCGTGATTTCACGGGCGAGACGCCCCGTGCCACTCTTTGACAAATCCAAACCAGAGGTCGACACAGCACCAGCGGCGAGGTGATGAACCAGCACAAAACAACAAAGCCGCGCCCGACCAGGGGCGTGCCTGCCATAAACATCCATCCGGGTTTTCGGTTCATTCTTTGTACCTCGGAAATTTCCAGCCATAACCCCAGCGCACTTCGTTCATCGAAAACTTCCAGCGGCCGTCGGTTTGCTTGCGCAAGCTCGGAAACGGCAGCCACCGGGGACCACCGAGACGCACGGCAATAAACATGATGATTGCCCAGTACGGATGGCCATTCGCCGCCACGCACCGCATTAGCTCGGTGTCTGCCTTCAAACGCAGCGCAACCGGCCCGCCCTGGTGATAAGCCCTGTCATGCGTCAGGCAACATCCTTCCCACGGCGGCGCTACTCCGAAGAGCAGCCGCCAGTTGAATGAAAGAAACCCCGAGCATCCGTCAGTTGTGAATGGTTTCAGCGGGGCTTGTGTGCCTGTCACACGGGGCGTGGAAACACTGGAACCGGTCGTAGGCGTATCAGTGGCTTCGTCTTCTATTTCAAGCAAGGCCCAGCTTCCTTCCCATCTTGTCGCGGATACTCGCATCACCGTCCATGGCCCTCAGCAATCCGCGATGGCCTTTCATCACCACGTGGTCAGCCGGCATTGATTCAAACCGCTCGAGCGCGGCCGCCAGTCGCTCCCAGATATCACTACCGCCTCCGCCGCGGCTGCGCGCGTAATGGTCGATGCTGGGGTGGACGTAACCATTCTCAGTGGGCTCGAATACTTCGGCCCGATGCTCGCCCACGATGTACGGGCGACCCGCCCACACCTGGCCGCCATAGGCGTGAGGCGGCGCCGATCCCGATCCGTGGCCGCCGGATGAGCCCCCCGAGGTCCCGGTGCGATTGGGGTTGAAAACGCCGCCAGGTGTTAAGCCACCCGCGATGCCGGACACCACCCCACCCCAGTTACCCGCGGCCGCGTTGCTCCCGATGCCTGCGAGCGTCGAGAGAATTCCACCGACGCCGGGAATGAATGACAGGAACGGCGCCGCGTACCCGAGGATCCGGGAGAACAGACCGCGCTTTTTGCCTACCTGCTGCGAAGGCATCATGCCGGCCACCTGGCCCAGCATCCCGGACAAACGGCCCACCACACTTTCACCGACAACTAATTCGCGCCGAGCGGCTTCCTGGTAGGCGTCAGTGATTTGAATTGCATTTCGTGCGTGAGCGTCCTGGCCCATCGCCAGCTCGTATTGAGCCGCGATGAGCGGATTGATGGTCTGCATCACCGGCTGGAGCGACTGGTTGAGATTGTCTGTAGTGGAAAGCAACTCTCGCGCGCCGTCGGTGATGTTTACTACCGCTTCGCCGGCATAGTTCATTGGCTGAACGAACAGACGGTTGAACTCTTCATCGAGGCCGGTGGTATCAGGAGCCGCGGACGAGCCACCGAGAAGATCCCGGACAATCATCACGGGCATCGGATTGTTTCGTGTGATTTGCGCGCCGCCGCCCAGGAATGATTGATACGTGTTGAGCCATTTGGCGCGGCCCCACTGACCACCACCCCCAATCGTGGAACCAGGCGTCGAAGTCCAGTCCTTCGCAGCGAGGCCCATCATTCGCGACGCATCGCCTGACTGAAGCGCTCCTAACCCACCGGAACGACCAGTCATGATCGCTAAGGCGACCATTTCCTGTTGTCGTGGATCTGAAAAATTAGTAAGTCCCAGCAACGGCGCCCAATGACGCCAATTAGTGCGCGTGATTTGGAAGAGTCCCGCGGCCGAGCTTGGTCCACGGTTGCCGCGAAACCACTGCGACCGAGGTACGACTTCCCCTGGATGACTGGCTCCGGAATTCACGCGGCGTCCGCCGGCCATCACGTTGATGCCGCCACCCTCGGCGGTTTCTATTGTCTTCAGCAGTGCCTGGATCTTTGGATCGGCGAGTAATGATTCGAGAGTTTGCTTGATTGAGTCAGCGCCCTGGTCTTGCATGAACCCGGCGAAACGTCTGACCAGCCCCGCACCGATTCCTTCACCCAGGGGCTCGCCAAGCTCTCGAGCTGACAACTCCGAAGGCGATTGAATTTCAAGAGCTTTCTTTATGGCGCCCCCGGGTGCGCTGATCCAGTCGCTCAGTTTGGTGAATGCACCCATTATTGATTGAAGGCTGCTGCCGTCCATCAAACCTTGAGCGATTCCAGTGCCCATTGACACGCCGGCGCTAATTCCCTTTTTCAGGAGGTCGATCGCGCCGCCGGATACATTGTCGAGAAACTTAACGAAATCCTTCGCCTGCGAACTGCCGAGAAGCGTGTTTGCTTTTTCCAGAGCATCACTCATGCCGAGCATGAGATTCTGAGTGCCTTCAGCAGCGCGAATAGTCGATAACGCCTCAAATTGACCCTTGCGACCGCGGAAGGTTTGTGAAGTCTTAAGTGCGGCCAGGCCGCCCTTGTCGCGTTCGATGCCTTCAGCAATCAGTCTCGCCGCGACGTCACCACGCAGACGGCCCTCTTTCATGAGTTGCTCAATACGCCGCTCACTCAGGCCTGTCGCCTCGGTCAGATATTTCTTTGCGTCGATGCCTACGCGATAAAGCTTCTGCAGCTCGCGCGTCCCGAGTTCACCCTTCTCAGCGATTAGTCCGAGCGCTTCAGCGATCTTGTTGAACGTCTCAACACCGCCGCCGAAATCCGCGGCCTGATCCGCCGCCGCCTGTAATAGTGCGCGCGTCAGTTTCAAATTACCGGTGAGGTCTGAAAGTTTTTCGGATGTGTCAATAACGGTCTGCGGCAGGATCCCCAGATCCTTCGAAATGCCGAGCAACTCATCCAGGTATTTGTTCGCTTCTTGCTCGCTGCCAACCAGTGTCTTGAATTCCAGCCGGGTATCTTCCAGAACTTCATTGAGATCGAGCCCTTTTTGAATGGCGCCCAGCACTATCGGTGTGACCGTCGACAACGCCTTATCAATGCCACCACCGATCGCTGAACCGATGGCCGTGCCGATCCCTGGGGCAACCACAGTCCCGAGAATGCTGCCGAGCGTGGAAACGTTGAACGACTCGCCGAGTGAGGCAATTGCGGAGATCCCAAAATCTTTACCAAACTTTGCGCCGGCCGATGCGCCGTCGAAAGCCTTGGCAGCTTCCTTCCCTTTTTTCTTCAGGTGCTCGGTATAGTGATCGACATCACCTTCAGCCTTTTTGTACGTAGACTGGTGCTGTTTCGCGTCGGCCTCGAGGCGTGTTTGAATTTTGAAAGCCTGGATTGTCTTAGTGGCCATTGGCTACCCTGTCTAAATTTGCGATACGCATAAAGAACTCACGATCGGTGCGTAGCGCCGCGATCGATCGCGCTTCCATGTCCAGCAACATGCGTGAGATCCAGTACTCATCTGCGCACTCAAGTTCATCGACCGTCTTTCCTAATTCGAAGGCGAGCTGAATCATCGCCAACCCCTCGAGCGCCTTACCGCCGTCGAGGCCACGATGCCAGCGCGCGAGCGTCATAACCGCGCCCGCGCGCGCCTTCCTGGCCTCTATTGCATCGTAGGGTTTACCGCCAGACGATCCTCCCGGATCGCCTTCGAAATGCGGTGCAGCACATACGTGTCAAGCGTCTCAAAGAATTCAACCGATGGTTCGACCGGAGCCTCGCCGTTAACCAGGTCCGGCAACTCGACAATCTGGATGGCCAGTAGCTGCGGCAGGGCATCGTTCAGGTCGATGTTTTCAAATTTCTTTTGTAGTTCGTTCCACTCGCGAATTGACATGCCGCGGTAAACCACCCGCATCTTCTCGGCGCCGTCATCAAACGGTAGTTCAACAGTGACGGTGTGGCGCGTATTCGCCGTGTTCGCGATGCGGTTTAATTGAAGCTTTGACATTTCAGAACCTTTCCGGCGGACGTACCGCCCCTAAGTCAAAATGGAATTAAGTTGTAGGTCTCCGCGTCCTTCGGTGTAGGCCGATGGCGCGGGCGGGAATCTAAATTCTCAGGCGGCCTTTTGGGCTTGGGGCGGCCCCATACGTTTCTCGATGCCTTCCAGGACGGTGCATATTCGCCCCTGGAATTCGTGGTCTTCAGCCGAATGTTTGGCGAAACCTTCCATGATGTTGCTGGTCATTCCCTGGAGCGCAGAAACAATTTTTAGCTGCCCTTCGGAAATCTCCCTGCTGGTCGCCTTTTCCATGGTCGTAATTTGCGCTCGCAAGCCATCGAGGTCGGTCCGCGCTTCCAGGACTCCTATCCGCTTACTCTTTGATTCGTTTTCATCGGTCAATCGATCGGCGCGCTCCCGTACCAGTTTCAGCTCGGACTCATAGAGCCGGTTCGTCTCGCCCGCGGCTTCAGCGGCGCCGCGCCATTGCGCCAACTCGCGGCTCTTGTAGAGCTGGACGACATTTAGGACTCCGGAAGCGACGAGGAGTACGCCGGCAATCAGCACGGCCCACCAGGGAGCGCCCGTCTGGAGTTGAAAAAGGAACATCACGCATCCTTGCCTTCTCTCAGGGGAGGATTAGTAGATTCGCTGCTCGCCGAATTCAGTTTTGTTCGGCACCACCATCGGCACGCCCGTCAGTTCGTACATCGCAAAGTCATTGCCGGTGCCCGCCGCGCTGCCGGCTTTAATCGGGAGCTTGGTCGCCGGCCGGAACGAGATGCGATAAAGGCGCGTGAACCAGCGCTCACCCGCGCTCGTCGGCGGAACCAGGTTCTTGCCGTCGACAATGACGCACAGATCCGGCGTTTGCTTCGACATGATCTTCAGCTTGTCGGCGGCAACGTAAGCATACGAGAAAGCGGTGAATGGTTGAGTGAATCCAGCGACGTCAAGGAACGTAACCAGGGGCGCATCCGGGTTTACGGAGTACTTGGTGGTGCCCACGGTGACCGGCGAACCGGCCGAGTCCTTGATAACGAGCGAGCTGATGCCGACATGGCCACCGGGAATGAGGTACGTTTCGCCGGCCACAATGCCAGTCGGAAACGCTTCGTTGCCGCTGTAAGTGCTCGCGGTTTCCGATGACGTCTCGCCGAATGCGCCCATCTCGAGGTTCAATAGCTGACGCTCACTGAGCGTGAGATTGACCACCAAATCTGACTTAATCAGTGCGTGGACATCGCGACGATTCGGCGCGTCCTTGCCCGTGGAAAAGTTCTCGGCAAACTCGACCTGGGGATCGATGTCGATCATCGGCACTTCGCCCAGGTCCGTGAACTTCTTTGGGTTGTAGCTCGTGTCGAGCTGCGCAACCGAAACGTTGCCGGCGCCAATGTATTTTTTGATGGTCATGATTCAGCAAACCTCCGGGGTCGATTTTCTCTCTCGCTGCTTACTCAGGTTTCGGGTCTTCCCCCGGCGCCACCGGTTGCTTGACCGGCTTTGGGCTCTTCGCCACCGGGCCATCCGGCTGCAGGTCGATAGTAGTGAAACCATCAGCAGTCGAAACCTTCCCGACTGTGCGGCGCACTTTCTCAGGCAGTTTCACAATCATGCCTGCGATGGCGCCCGCGGCGTCTTCCTCAAGCGCAACGAGTGAATTACCGTCTGCCCCGGGGATCGTGTTCAGCAGACGATTGAATGGCCGCTCAACACCGTCTGGAGAGACGATGCGCACGGTTACATGCTTGTCTTCGCTTTTAATGAATTCGTCGCGTGTCATTTAGTTTCAACCTCCCAAAAAAGGTGGCACGGGCGTCCCGCCCGTGGAACCCACGCGCAAGATGCGCGTGCCACTGCTTATTGCCCGTATGGCTCGATATGATGGTCGACGTCAAAGCCAACGGCGCCCGCCTCGATCGTGAATGTCTCAGTCGGAATTACAAATCCGTCATCGCTCGGTCTGACGTCGATGGCGAGACCGCCGAGCGTTAAGTCTCGCTTCCCAGTGGCAGGGTTCGTGACTACAGCCTGCTGCACATCTGCCAGCATCTTGGTCAGCTCTGCGGCCGTCACACCTTCCTTGAAGTGAAAGATGCGCACTTGTACGGGTAGCGTCCCAACGACTGTTACCTGGTCCGGAAACTCCTTTTCGCGCGTGCGCACCAGGTCGAACACTGCCGGTATGGCTTTGCCATGAGCGGCTTTCAATTCGTCCTGGTTGTAGTTTGTGCGCCAGCGCTCTATGTCGGTCCCGTTTTTTCCGATGTCGGTTTGAAACCGGTAACCGTTGGCGAGCGGGTTTGCGGCAGAGTCGATTGTCTTTATCCGGCGAATGAACTCGTCGGCGATCTGCTGGCGGAGTGTCGTTTGCGGGTCAGGCATAGCAGTGGAATCAGCAGCGGGTGAATGGTGGGTAGACACGCGCGCAGACCGGTCCTGCGCTGGAGCCAACGTGATGGCCGCCAGCAGGACCGCGACCGAAAACAGGGTGAAGACGAAACGTTTCATTGGTGGATCCTCCGTTCAAGTGGTCAACTTTCAAATCAGCAAAAATAAAAAAACGTAACGCTTTCAAAAATCTATGAAGCCTGCGGCTTGATGGTTACCGGCGCGCCCTCGCTCGAGATGTTCGTCGAACTGCCACTGCGCACCAGGCCGAGAAAACCACCCACCGCAGTGATGAGCAGCGTCTGCAAGACTGCGTCGCGCGTGATGACATAGGCGACCAGCAACATGACGACCAGCGCCAGCGCGAGATATTTGTCTTTGGTCAGCTCTTTCATGTCTGAGAACGTTTTGAGTTACGGCCGCGCATATTCAGAATCGGCTTCGGTTGTTTGGCCGTCGGGCGGTTTGCGCACCGGGTTCCACTCTTCGCATTTCTCAACCTGACGGTCATTCAGGTACATCACGCTCGCCGCGCCGTGCGTTGTAAGCTCTGCGGCTTCGACTGCAATCCAGGTAGCGTCATCAGCCTCATTCACTTTGGTGACGTGCCCGCGGATAATGACCGCGTCACCTTCAAACAGCGGCTCACCGTAACGGTCGCGCCATCATCAGCCTTTGGTTTTAGTGGCGTCCTTCAGATCATCGCGCATCCGCTTCAACGCCTTTTCCAAGTCCTTATCAGGGTCCGTCTCTTCGGCCCGTTTGACGTCGGAAACCGATTTCATGCCAGGAGGAGCGTCAGCGCTATTGACCGCGCGGAAGTACTCTTCCAGTGCCGAGATCCCGGCCTGAATGATGTTTGCTACTCGATCGAGTTGAGGGACTCCACCAATATTGTTTCGCTGGAGAATCGCCCGCCAGTCCTGCGCAAGCTGAAAGTAGCACTGGCCCTTTGCCACTTTCTTCGCTTTGCCAGTTTCTTTGATGGCCTTCAAACAGCGGTCGCAAGCGTCGGCTTTGTCCAGACCGTCGCTGACATCTGAAATCACTATGTCAGCTTTTTCTTGCGGAATTACCCGCTCGATTACGAGCTGCTGGACGAACGGCCTCGAAACATTCAGGCCGATGCGCGCACTCGAGAGGAGTGCAGCACTGCATGCGACCATGACCGGCAGGGTAACAGCTACAAGAGAAATTTTCAGTTTGAGAATCATCATAACTCCTTTAGGTAAACGCGACTTTTTGCGAAGCCGGCTTTGGCAATGCGCGAGGTGACTTCATAGGTTTTTCCGTAACCGTCTTCGCCGGGGAGCAGCCCGAGGAAGCGGACGGTGAATTTTGACTTCACACCATCGAGATCTTCGGATACGCACAGCATCGTTGGCGCGCCGGCTTCGATGTCGGTGTCTCCGTAAGTGTCAACCGGCTGTGAACTCGCGCGAAAGATAACGGCAAGCGTTTTGGCGAATTGCTGGTTAGGCGGCGTCGGCAGCGACGGGACGGGGCCAACAATCAGCGCGCGTATCGCGGGACCGTTATCGATTTCAAAGAACGAGCGAACATCGTCGAGAGATTCGAGAGGCACGGGCTCGCGCCTCCCTTCCTAGACAAACAGCTCGCGCGTGTAGCCGCGATCGGCAGCAGAGCGCAGGAATGTCTCAGGCCGCGACAGCCGGGCCTTGACGTCAGCGAAAGTTCCCGCCGCGCCGTCACCGGCAGTGAACACGAGTTTGAGATAGCGCTTTTTGCCGCCGCGCATATCAACGTGAATCGCGAAGATTTTGTTGTCTTCGTCATCCTGCGGGACAGTGCTGTCGACCGAGAAGTCGGCGCCGTCGACATCTGCGTAAGCGTCCGTGTTGCCGTCGTCGTCGGAGTGCTGAAGCTTCAACGCTGCCACGTCCACGTCGGTCGCGCCCAGCGAAATCTCGAACGTGCAGTAACGGAAGCCAAGCGTGTCGACAGCCGCGACGGAAAAGCTCGCGTTGTCTTTAATCGCCGCAGCCGGCGTGACGTTGATGGTTTTGATATTCAGCGCGTCGTTCATGGTTTTCTCTCTCCCTTTGCGGCAGCGGGCGCGGCCCGCACTTATGTTTCAGAAAAAAGCGTGACGAAAATCAGGCTTTACGACTTCGGCAAAATCTGGGTGAATTGCACCGGATAGCCGCCGAATTGGAACGGACCAGAGCCCGCCAAGTCGCCCGGCGTAGCACCACCGGCCGCAATCAGAATCTTGCGCAGCACCTGGAAGTAGAACGTCTTGTGACAGAAGAACACCGGCTGGATGCCTTCGAATTCCGGGAGCCGGCCCATGAGCGTGTTCATATGGTCGGAGGTCACCGCTGTCCAGTCATCCGTACCCAGCGCGACAATCGGGCCGGGCTCGCGCAGGTTGGCAGTCGTACTGGCATTGCCCACGCTGTGCGCGATGAAGTCGCGACGAATGCGACCCTTCAGGTCGATCGTGTCGTTCCGGAACGACGACTGCTCACTCATCGAAATGGTCAGCGCCGAGCGGTCGCCCAACAGCGTACCCATGCGCAAATCGCCGAGCACCAGCGGCACTTTGCTGATGGCGTCGATGGTGCCGTGAGCGATTACCAGACCAGCGATATTCGTTTTCGTGGCGTGCAGGCTCAGCATCTTTTGAATGATGCCGACGATCCCCTGGTAACCGGTTTCAGTTTGGTCATCGCCAGTGCCGTCAGCCAGGAACCCGAGCCGATCCTCAAGCCGCGCTTCCGCGAGTACCATTTCATAAGCGAGATCGTCTGCCTGATTGACCGCCGAATCTTCGTTCAGTTCGCTGGTGATGTTCGCCAGGCACAACCACTTCTTGGCCACCAGCTTGTTGCCACCCCACTTTTTCTTTTCGACCGCAACGTCCTCGGCCTCGCCGGCGGCGTGGAACAGAAGGCCGCCCTCGCGGCGGCGAACGTTCTTTGCCTCGGCGGCCATCGGCTCGACTTTCGCGTAGCGGCGAACTACGCCGAAGTTTTCATGCAGGTCGATGGTTTCCGGCGACCATTCCTCAATCACCGTAAAACCGCCGCCCTCCGGATCACCCTCGCTTTGGCCTTCAGCAGCGGCGCGCTGCAACAGGCCATGGTCCTGGCAGTACTGATGGGCGCGCTTGATAACA
>JADMIO011545441.1_pt1 | contig 15546 bp, 10 predicted proteins | sample 8958161 | NCBI WGS metagenome assembly JADMIO01 (sample SAMN16585339, study PRJNA669376) | soil metagenome | isolation source: Crop rotation soil | place: USA: Cullars Rotation, Alabama | collected 2011
CGCGACAACTTGTCCACGTGGAATTCTAAGCTTAGGATCCCAATGTGCTGGAAAGCAGGTCGCCGAGAATGTTCTGAACTGCCAACGCGACTGCCAGGCCGCCGATGCCAAGACCGGTAAGGAGTGGTTTGATCTCGACACCCAGCTGCGACAACGCCACCAGACCCAGGATCAGCCATACCGAAATTCGCGCTACGACACCCAGCGCTTTGAAGCTCGTGATGTTCCTGCCGTCCGTCGCATGGAGGGTCACGAACCGCTGGATGTAGTAATGGACGATGATGTTGGTCCAGATCACACCCTGAGTGAAGAGCGCGATGATGGTCGCGACATTCGCCTTATCCTGCGTGGCTTCAGAAAGCCCGAGCAGTTTTGGAGTGTACGAGGCGACGAGGGCTATGAAGAGGAACAGCGAGCCCCGAAGGATCTTTATTGCGAGTGTGTTTTTCATGTCGGTAGCGAGCGCGCTACTACTGACGGACAGAGGGGTCCAACTGCAACTTAGCTGGCGGCCAGCTCGACTCCCTCTGTCTTACGCTCTTTCGTCATCGCGTCTATCGCGTCCATGGAATCGCAGGCATCGCAGTTGTCACAGCGCCAGTCTCGCGCGACTTCCTCGCCGAAGTGCTCCAGGATGTAGCGGGTCCGGCACTCGGTGGTCTGACAGAACTGGATCATCGTGCGCAGTTTCTCCTGATCCATCGCGCGCCGCTCCTCATAATCCTGCAGGTCGGCGCTTAGATCCACCGCGCAAAGGTTCTCGCCAAGCCGTTCCCACTTGCCGCCGCGATGCTCGCGCACCAGTCCGTGACGCTTGAGCAGCGCGAAGACGATCTTCGCCTTTCTCGATGGAATGCTGGTCAGCTGGACGATGTCCTCGAGGAGCACCGGCGTCTTGAGCGGATACTTCTCCAGCGCGAGCGCGACCTGTGCTGCCTCCTGCACCTCGGGATACTTCCCGCCTAGAAAGTACGACTGGATGCGCTTGTCTTCGACGCGGTACAACACCCGGCAGACAGCCGGATCTCCATCCCGGCCGGCGCGCCCCGCTTCCTGGTAATACGCCTCGATCGAACCCGGGAAGTGGTAGTGCATCACCCAGCGCAGGTCCTGCTTGTCGATGCCGAGCCCGAATGCATTAGTGGCGATGATTGCCTTGAGCTCGCCCGCCATGAATCGGTCCTGCACTTCCTTGCGATCGGCTGCCGGCCGCTTGCCGTGATAAAGCCCGATGCTGAAGTCGTCCTTCAGCATGTCGTACAGTCTCTCTGATTCCTTGACCGTCGCGACGTAGATCACGCCCGATCCCTCGAATTCGCGCAACGCCTGACGCAGGATGGTGTCCTTGATCTGGTCGTTGACCGTCCGCACCACCTCGAAACGGAGATTCGGTCGGGCGAATCCGGTGATCGTGACGTGCGGGTCGCTCATTCCAAGCTGCCTGACGATGTCGCCCTGCACATGCTCGGTGGCGGTGGCTGTCAAAGCCAGAATTGGCGGACGGCCGAGGCGTTTGGCGATTGCACCGAGGGAGAGGTAATCGGGTCGGAAATCATGACCCCACTGACTGACGCAGTGGGCTTCGTCTACGACGAAGAGACTGATAGGGCGGGAGAGCAGGTGCTCGAAGAAGGCGCGGTCTTTGAATCTCTCGGGAGTCAGGTAAAGAATTTCTCCAACTCCCTCAGCGATAAGTCGATGTGCCTCGCGGGTCTCGGATGTCGACAAGTGCGAGTGCATCGCTACCGAGCTGACGCCCTGCGCCGAGAGCTTGTCGTGCTGGTCCTTCATCAAGGCGATGAGCGGACTGACGACGATGGTAAGGCCGGGAAGAAGGAGGGCCGGCAGCTGGTAAATCATCGATTTGCCGCTGCCCGTCGGCATCACCACGAGGGCATCTTTGCCGGACAGTACGGCATCAAGCGGTTGCCATTGCCCAGGCCGGAAATCGGTATGGCCAAAGCGTTCCCGCAGCAGCTGTCGGGCTGACTCTTTGGTTATTCGTTTTGACACTCTGCCGGATACAGGCACAAAGTATTCCCCTATGGAGATCTTCATCGCCACCGCACCCGGCCTCGAGTCTATAGCTGCGGGCGAAATCAAAGCCCTCGGCGTGCGGGGAAACCAGCAGCCGGGAGGCGTTTCTTTCAGCGGCGATAACCGGCTGCTCTATCTCGCCAACCTCCATCTTCGTACACCCAGCCGCGTGATTGTTCGGCTCGGCCGCTTCCACGCCAGCACTTTTTACGAGCTGGAGCGGAGGCTCAAGAAAATTTCGTGGCAGAACTTTCTGTCGCCGAACAGCACTGTCGATGTGCGCGTGACTTGTCGTAAGTCCCGGCTATATCACTCCGACGCGGTCGCGGAGCGAGTGCTGTCAGCGATCTCGAGCACCGGACTCCAGGTCGAATCACGCCCGGGATCGGAGGCGGATGATGACGCCGAAGAAATCGCAAGCGAAGAGAGCGTGCCGCAGCTCTTCGTCGTTCGCATCGTGAACGACGAATGTGAGATCAGCGCCGACAGCTCCGGGGAGCTGCTACATCGTCGCGGCTATCGTAAGGAGGTCGCCAAGGCACCACTGCGGGAGACACTCGCAGCGGCGATGCTTCTCGCCAGCGGCTGGCGCCCGGGAGCCGCGTTGGTCGATCCGATGTGTGGATCGGGAACCATACCAATCGAAGCGGCGATGATTGGCCGCCGGATCGCGCCCGGGTTGCGACGCCAGTTTCAGTTCATGCGCTGGCCCACTTTCGACTCCGGATTGTGGAAGGAGCTGGTAGCGAAGGCGGAAGCTGATGTTCGTCCTGAAAATGGCGCGGCGAGTCCTCAACGGAAAATTCGCGGAGCGGATCGCGACGAGGGCGCCATTCTAGCCGCGCGAAGAAATGCGGAGCGCGCCGGCGTTTCGAATGACATCGATTTTGATGTGCAACCTCTCTCCGCGTCGCTCGATAAGCTGGAAGACCTCGACGGGAGCGAAGGCTGGATGCTCACGAACCCGCCGTACGGAATCCGGGTCGGCGAAGCGGATTTGCGGAATCTCTACGCTCGCCTCGGCTCCGTTATCGACAGGAAACCTGACTGGAGGCTCGGCATCCTCGCCGCCGAACATCGATTGGCCCGGCATGCCGGGGTTGCTCTGCGTTCACGATTCGAAACGAAGAATGGCGGTATCCCGGTGAGCTTTCTCACCAGCGAGAAGGCTGGCAAGCCGGTTCCCGCGCGCGCAGATTCAGAGCGATGACGATGTTGCCCGACGCGCAATTCAAACTGACAACGCCGAGATTAGATACAGGTCTAACCGGGGCCATTCACTCGATCAACCTCTCGCTCGGCGGGGTACCGAAAAAGCGTGTCGCTGGCGCTCAAGTGGCGCTATCTGGTATCGTTAACGACGCGCAAAATGACACAAAACACCATGGCGGCCCGGAGAGAGCTGTCTCCGTTTATTCGCTGGAGCGGATCCGGGCGCTACAGGCTGAGGGACACCCGATCGACGTTGGAACTACCGGTGAGAATCTGACGGTAGAAGGAGTTGACTGGGATTTGGTGGTTCCAGGGGCCCGAATCCGCTGTGGAGACGAGGTCGAGCTGGAAGTTGCGTCATTTACGAAGCCCTGCAAGACGATCAGGGAATCGTTCATCGACGGCCTGTTCAAGCGCATGTCGCAAAAGCTTCATCCAGGCTGGAGCCGGGTTTACGCCAGGGTCGTTTCCGAGGGGGAAATCCGGATCGGCGACCGCGTTCAGGTGATTCTGCCGGAATCCTGAATCGAGATTCGCTCCCGCCTCAGCAACGGCCCCGCTTTTGAACAATAGAAATAACCCCCTGCGCCGGATTAAGCCGGCGGCGGTCGGGGGTCCCCGCAATCGGGAAGAAGTAGTCAAAATCAAGGAGTGCGGTCGTGGAGATAGGCGACACCATCGAGTTGGAAGATACGGGCGAAGAAGAGTCTTCGGCTCGCTCGTCCAATTCTGCTGCGTCCCGACGTAAGAACGGGAACGGACGAAACGGCGGTAAAACGAGAAACGGAAAGCGAAACGGGAATGGCTCCGGCGCTTCCGCTACCGCCTCGCGGAGAGGGTCCGAGCGCGAAATAGACATGCTCGGCGGGAACGGAAAGGTTCGGGACATCGATCTGCGCCGGTTGCTGAACGCAATGCGCGATTTGAGAGACGGAGATTTCGAAGTCCGCTTGCCGCTCTCCGAAGAACCGCTGCTGGCCGAGATCGCCGATACGTTCAACGGGATCGCCAAGATCAACGAGCGGCTTTGCCACGAAATGCAGCGCATCGCCACTACGATCGGCCGCGAAGGTCAGATGAACGACCGCGCTTCGATTGGCCCGATTACGGGCGCATGGCGCACGACCGTCGAGTCGGTCAACACTCTCATCACCGATCTGGCTTCGCCCACGACCGAAGTCGCACGTGTGTTGAGCGCGGTAGCAGAAGGAGATCTGGGTCAGAAGATGGTGCTCGAGATCGATGGTAAGCCGGTGCAGGGCGAATTTCTGCGCATCGGCACCACGGTGAACACGCTCGTCGATCAGCTCGGATCGTTCGCCAACGAAGTCACTCGTGTTGCGCGCGAAGTAGGCACGGAAGGAAAACTCGGTGGCCAGGCGGAAGTGCCGGGTGTCGCCGGAACGTGGAAGGATCTGACGGACAACGTGAACACCCTGGCCGGCAACCTCACCAGCCAGGTTCGAAACATCGCCGCAGTCACGACCGCAGTCGCGAAAGGAGACCTGTCACAGAAGATCACCGTCGAAGCGAAAGGCGAGACGCAGGCGCTCAAGAACACCATCAACACGATGGTCGATCAGCTGAGCGCATTCGCCTCTGAAGTCACCCGTGTCGCGCGCGAAGTCGGAACGGAAGGCAAGCTCGGTGGCCAGGCGCAGGTTCAGGGAATCGGCGGCACGTGGAAAGATCTCACCGACAACGTCAACGCGATGGCGTCGAACCTCACCGGTCAGATCAGAAACATTGCGGACGTCACCACCGCTGTGGCCAAGGGAGACCTCTCCCGCAAGATCACCGTCGACGTCAAGGGAGAAATCCTCGAGCTGAAGAACACCGTCAATACGATGGTCGATCAGCTCAGCACCTTCGCCGAAGAAGTGACGCGCGTCGCACGCGAAGTCGGTACTGAAGGAAAGCTCGGCGGGCAGGCCAACGTGCCGCAGGTTGCTGGCACGTGGAAGGATCTCACCGACAACGTGAACTTCATGGCGTCGAACCTCACCGGCCAGGTGAGAAACATCGCCGACGTCACGACGGCGGTCGCACGCGGCGATCTGTCGCGCAAAATCACCGCCGATGCGAAGGGCGAGATTCTCGAGCTGAAGCAAACCATCAACATCATGGTCGATCAGCTCAGCTCGTTCGCGTCGGAAGTAACGCGCGTGGCGCGCGAAGTGGGAACTGAAGGAAAGCTGGGCGGCCAGGCCGAAGTGCCCGGTGTTGGTGGAACGTGGAAGGATCTTACAGACAACGTGAACACGCTTGCCGGCAACCTGACGAGTCAGGTGCGCAACATCGCCGCGGTGACGACTGCAGTCGCACGCGGCGATTTGTCACAGAAGATCACCGCCGACGCCCGCGGTGAAATCCTCGAGCTGAAGAACACCGTCAACACGATGGTCGATCAGCTGAGCACCTTCGCATCGGAAGTCACCCGCGTCGCGAAGGAAGTGGGCACCGAAGGAAAACTCGGTGGACAGGCGGACGTCCCGGGTGTCGGTGGAACATGGAAAGACCTCACCGACAACGTCAACGCGATGGCCTCTTCGCTGACAGGTCAGATCAGAAACATTGCCGACGTCACGACCGCCGTCGCGAAAGGAGACCTTTCAAGGAAGATCACGGCGGAAGCGAAAGGAGAAATCCTCGAGCTCAAGCAAACCATCAACACGATGGTCGATCAGCTCAGTGCATTCGCGTCTGAAGTGACTCGTGTTGCGAAAGAAGTGGGCACCGAGGGCCGACTTGGCGGACAGGCAGAAGTTCCGGGTGTGGCAGGAACGTGGAAGGACCTCACTGACAACGTGAATTTCATGGCGTCGAACCTGACTGGTCAGGTCAGAAACATTGCAGACGTCACGACAGCCGTTGCGCGCGGCGACCTCAACCGAAAGATCACTGCCGAAGCCAAGGGCGAGATCCTCGAGCTGAAGAACACCATCAACACGATGGTCGATCAGCTCAGCGCGTTTGCATCCGAAGTAACCCGTGTCGCGCGCGAGGTCGGTACGGATGGCAAACTCGGTGGTCAGGCTAACGTGCCCGGTGTTGGTGGAACGTGGAAGGATCTCACCGACAACGTGAACACACTGGCCGGCAATCTTACCGGTCAGGTGCGAAACATCGCCGCGGTGACGACCGCGGTCGCGCGTGGTGATCTGTCACAGAAGATCACGGTCGAAGCGCGCGGCGAAACCGCCGAGCTCAAGGACACCATCAACACAATGGTGGACCAGCTCAGTGCATTCGCCTCCGAAGTGACACGCGTCGCCAAGGAAGTGGGAACGGAAGGGAAGCTTGGCGGCCAGGCGAGTGTGCCTGGTGTCGCCGGCACCTGGAAGGATCTGACCGACAACGTCAACGCAATGGCGTCGAACCTTACCGGTCAGATTCGAAACATTGCCGACGTCACTACGGCAGTCGCCAAGGGCGATCTGTCGCGCAAGATCACCGTCGACGTTAAAGGCGAGATTCTCGAGCTCAAGCAAACCATCAACACGATGGTCGACAGCTTGAGCGTATTCGCGGGCGAAGTGACGCGTGTTGCGCGCGAAGTCGGAACGGAAGGACGATTGGGCGGACAGGCCAACGTGCCCGGCGTCGCCGGTACGTGGAAGGATCTGACCGACAACGTGAACTTCATGGCGAGCAATCTTACCGGACAGGTGAGAAACATCGCCGACGTCACCACCGCGGTCGCAAAGGGCGACCTCTCGCGGAAGATGACGGTCGACGTGAAGGGAGAGATTCTCGAGCTGAAAAACACGATCAATACGATGGTCGATCAGCTGAGCACCTTCGCATCAGAAGTAACCCGCGTGGCAAAGGAAGTGGGAACGGAAGGAAAACTGGGCGGGCAGGCCAACGTGCCTGGTGTCGGTGGAACGTGGAAAGACCTGACCGACAACGTGAACGCGATGGCATCGTCGCTCACCAGTCAGATCAGAAACATCGCACTGGTCACGACCGCGGTCGCGAAAGGAGACCTGTCGCAGAAGATCTCGGTCGAAGTGCGCGGTGAGATCCTCGAGCTGAAGAACACCGTCAACGCGATGGTGGACTCGCTGCGAGTCTTCGCCGACGAAGTGACGCGCGTGGCGAAAGAAGTGGGAACCGAAGGAAAACTCGGTGGTCAGGCCGAAGTGCCAAACGCGTCGGGCACCTGGCGCGCGCTCACCGACAACGTGAACGCGATGGCGAACAGCCTCACCGCCCAGGTTCGCGCGATCGCCGACGTCGCCACCTCTGTGACACGCGGTGATCTCAGCAGACAAATCGCGGTCGAAGCTCAGGGTGAGCTGGACGAGCTCAAGAACAACCTGAACCAGATGATCGTGAACCTGAAGTCCACCACCGAGAAGAACGCGGAGCAGGACTGGCTGAAGACGAACCTCGCCAAGTTCTCACGGATGATGCAGGGGCAGAAGGATCTCGAGGCGGTGTCGAAGCTGATCATGTCAGAGCTGACGCCGCTCGTCTCCGCGCATCACGGCGCGTTCTACATAATGGACGACGACAACAACACGCCGGTTCTCAAGCTCATTGCCAGCTACGCATACAAGGAGCGTAAGCACCTCGGCAACCGGTTCTATCTCGGCGAAGGACTCATCGGGCAGGCGGCGCTGGAGAAGAAACCGATCCTGCTGACGAACGTGCCGGACGATTACATCAAGATCACGTCCGGACTCGGTGAGGCGCCGCCGCGCAACGTGCTGGTGCTGCCGGTGTTGTTCGAGGGCGAAGTAAAGGCAGTCATCGAGCTCGCGTCGTTCCTGCCATTCAGCCAGATCCACCAGCTGTTCCTGGATCAGCTCGCGGAAACGGTCGGCGTCGTGATCAACATGATTGCGGCGAACATGAGAACGGCGGAGCTGCTCGAGCAGTCACAGAGCCTGACCCTGGAGCTGCAGTCGCAATCAGAGGAGCTGCGCAAGCAGCAGGAAGAGCTCAAGAGATCGAACGCGGAGCTCGAAGCGCAAGCGCAGACGCTGCGTACTTCCGAGGAGCTGCTCAAGGACCAGCAGGAAGAGCTGCAACAGGTCAACGAGGAGCTCGAGGAGAAAGCGTCACTGCTCGCCGAGCAGAATCGAAAGGTCGAGCAGAAGAACGAAGAGGTCGAAGCGGCGCGTCTCGCTCTGGAAGAAAAGGCGGAGCAGCTGCAACTGAGCTCGAAGTACAAGTCGGAGTTCCTCGCCAACATGTCGCACGAGCTGAGGACTCCGCTCAACAGCCTGCTGATCCTGGCGCGGCTGCTCAGCGAAAACAAGGATGGCAATCTCACGGCGAAGCAGGTGGAGTTCGCGCAGACGATTCTCTCGTCGGGAAGCGATCTGCTGAACCTGATCAACGACGTGCTCGATCTGTCGAAGGTCGAAGCGGGCAAGATGGATGTGAGTGCGTCGGATGTCCGTCTTACCGAAGTCAAGGAATTCATCGAGAGGAGCTTCAATCCGGTGGCGGAGCAGAAATCGCTCACCTTCCGCGTCGAGCTGAACCCCGACGTGCCGGCCACGATCTACACCGATGGAGCCCGGCTGCAGCAGGTGCTCAAGAACCTGTTGTCGAATGCGTTCAAGTTCACGCACGAAGGCGAAGTCACGCTGACGATGCGTCGTGCCGAGAAAGGCCGTCGCTTCCAGAACTCGAATCTCGATTCGGCAGCGGACGTGATTGCCTTCGCGGTGCAGGATTCAGGAATCGGAATCGCCAAGGACAAGCAGCGTCTGATCTTCGAGGCATTCCAGCAGGCGGATGGCACGACGAACCGGAAATACGGCGGCACCGGGCTCGGACTCTCGATCAGCCGCGAGATCGCAAGACTGCTCGGCGGCGAAATCCGGGTGGAGAGCGCAGAAGGAAAGGGCAGTACCTTCACGCTCTTCCTTCCGGCGCACTTCGCGGGCATGCCGCGTGACGAAACTGGAGCGATCGAGCCACGAGTCATCGAGCGCCGGGATTATTCAGCTGCGCCGGTGGGCAGAGATCGCCCCGCGCCGGCGGCGGCGAATCGTTCCAACGTAACGCGCGGTCCGCGACCCAATCAGCGGCGCAAGCCCTCCGGCGACGCGCTGCAGTATCAGCCGGAGCGCCGCGCGGTTCCACAGACTGTAATCGCGGACGACCGCGATGCGGTGGAAGAAGGCGACAGAACAGTTCTGATCGTCGAGAACGATCAGAATTTCGCCAAAGTGCTGCTCGACATGGCTCGCGACAAGGGATACAAGGGAGTGGTCGAGCTGGATGGCGAAGCAGGTCTCAAGGCGGCGCGTGAGATTAGACCCGACGCGATCACGCTCGACATTGATATGCCTGGCCTCGATGGACTGCAGGTGCTGGACAGGTTGAAGCGCGATCCTGAGACGCGTCACGTACCGGTGCACATCATCTCCGGGGTGGAACAGAAGCGAGAAGGCCTCAAGGCGGGTGCAATCGCCTACCTCGCGAAGCCGGTGAGCAAGGAAGGGCTGGACGCGGCCTTTGCGCGCATCTCGTCCTTCATCGATACGGTTCCGAAGAAGCTGCTGGTGGTCGAAGACAACGAGACTCAGCGGCAAAGCATCGTCGAGCTGATCGCTCACGAGGATGTGGACATTACCGCGGTGCCGTCAGCTGAGGACGCGCTCGACAAGATTCACGAGCAGCACTTCGACTGCATGGTGCTCGATCTCGGCCTGAAATCGGGGCAGATGACGGGCTTCGATCTGCTGGAGAAAGTGAAGTCCGACGCGGACAATCACGATCTGCCGATCATCATTTACACCGGCAAGGAGCTCAGTCAGAAAGAAGAGACGGAGATCCGGAAATACGCCGAGACCATCATCCTCAAGGATGTGAAGTCTCCGGAGCGCTTGCTCGATGAGACGGCGCTGTTCCTGCACCGCGTCGAGGCCAAGCTGCCCGAGCAGAAGCGGAAGATGCTCGAGCATCTGCACGATTCCGACTCAGTCGTCGCGGGAAAGACAGTGCTGGTGGTAGACGACGATGTCCGCAACATCTTCTCGCTTACCAGTGTTCTCGAGGATCACGGAATGGTGGTCCGCTTCGCCGAAACGGGTAAGCAGGCGATCGAGGAATTGAAGAAGGATCCGAACGTCGACGCCGTGTTGATGGACATCATGATGCCGGAGATGGATGGCTACGAGACGACGCGGGCGATTCGCGCGCTGGATCAGTTCAAGACGCTGCCGATCATCGCGCTCACTGCGAAGGCGATGAAGGGCGATCGCGAGAAGTGCATCGCCGCCGGCGCTTCGGATTACATAACCAAGCCGGTCGACACCGAGCAGCTGTTGTCACTACTGCGAGTATGGCTGTACAGGTAGCAGAAGCTCCCCGTCCGGCGCCGCAAGCGCCGACCGAAGACCCGCCGGCGTTCAAGCCCGACCTCGAGCGAATCGAGATCGAGCTGCTGCTGGAGGGCATCTTCCGGCACTACGGCTTCGATTTCCGTTCCTACGCGTACGCCTCGATCAGGCGTCGTCTCTGGAAACGCATCGAGGAGGAAGGGCTCTCGAGCGTGAGCGCGCTGCAGGAGAAAGTGCTGCACGACTCGGTGATGATGGAAAAGCTGCTGCTCGATCTCTCCATCAACGTGACGGCGATGTTCCGCGATCCGGGGTTCTACGTCACGTTTCGCGAGCACGTGGTACCGCTGCTCAGAACGTATCCCTTCATTCGCATCTGGCACGCCGGGTGTTCGACGGGCGAAGAGGTGTACTCGATGGCGATCCTGTTGCGCGAGGAAGGGCTATACGACCGCGCGCGCATTTACGCCACCGACATCAACGAAGTGGTGCTGCAGCGCGCCAAAGCGGGAATCTTTCCGCTCGAGCGGATGCAGGAGTACACCGACAACTACATGAAGGCGGGCGGCACCAAGTCGTTCTCGGAGTACTATACGGCGAAATACGGTGGCGCGCTGTTCGATCAGTCACTGACGAAGAACGTTGTCTTTGCGCAGCACAACCTGGTCACCGATCGCTCGTTCAGCGAGTTCAACGTCATTCTTTGTCGCAACGTGCTGATCTACTTCGACAAGGCGCTGCAGTCGAAGGTGCACAGCCTCTTCTACGAGAGTCTGGTGATGTTCGGAGTGCTGGTGCTGGGCAGCAAGGAGACGCTGCGCTTCATGGCGCACGAGGAGTGCTATCAGCAGATTGCGCCTCCAGAGAAGATCTTTCGCAAGGTGAAGTAGAGTGTCGTATTCGATCGTTGCAATCGGAACCTCCTGGGGCGGGCTGACAGCGATGTCGAAGCTGCTCGGCGCGCTGCCGGCGGAATTTTCGATTCCGATCGTGATCGTGCAGCATCGCAGCAAGGATTCCGATCGACTGCTGTCGCAGCTACTGCAGGACGCCACGCCGCTGACCGTCTGCGAGATCGAGGACAAGGATCTGCTCGAGCCGGGCACGGTGCACGTCGCCCCGGCCGATTATCACGCACTCGTCGAGCGTGGATCGCTGTCGCTGACCGTCGAGGAACCGGTGAGGTACAGCCGGCCTTCGATCGATGTGCTTTTTACCTCGGTGGCCGATAGCTACGGAAAGGAGGCAATCGGCGTCATATTGACGGGCGCGAATGAGGACGGATCGCGCGGGCTCGCGCACATCGTCAAACGGGGCGGCAAGGCCCTGATCCAGGCACCGAAATCGGCAGAAGTTCCGATCATGCCACTGGCAGCGGTGCGCGCCGTGCCGACAGCGGAAGTGCTTCCCCTACCGCAGCTGAGTCAGCGGTTGATCGAGCTGTCACTCGAACCCGCGCTCACCGGGCGGAGAGCGGCGTTATGAGCGTGGATTTCAGAAATGGCCGCGCCCAGCGCGACGATCGCGTCAACATTCTGCTCGTCGACGACAGGCCGGAGAATCTGCTGGCGCTGGAGGCGATACTCGAGCCGCTGGCGCAGAATCTGGTGCGCGCGAACTCCGGCCCGGACGCGCTCAAGCGAGTGCTGGAGATGGAGTTCGCGACGATTCTGCTCGATGTGCAAATGCCGGACATGAACGGGTTCGAGGTCGCCGAGATAATCAAATCACGCGAGAGGTCGCGTACGATCCCGATCATCTTCCTCAGCGCCATCAACAAGGAAGACGCGTACGTGTTCAAGGGCTACTCGATGGGTGCCGTCGACTACGTCTTCAAGCCGTTCAATCCGGACGTGCTGCGCATGAAGGTGGCGGTGTTCGTCGACCTGTTCATCAAGCAGCGCGAGGTGTCGCGACAGGCAGAGCTGTTGCGCGATGCGGAAAAGCGCGAGCTGGAGCTGGAACATCGCACAAGCCTGCTCGAGGCGGAGGCGCGCTCGGCAGCCAAGCTCGCGCAGATGAACGACGAGCTGCATCGGCGGCAGATCGCGCTGGAGCAGGCGATGGGAGCGCGCAATCGGTTTTACGCATCGATGAGTCACGAGCTGCGCACGCCGATCAACGCCGTGATCGGATACAGCACGCTGATGCTCGACGGCATCTACGGCCCGCTCAACGCCAAGCAGAGAGAGGGCCTGCAGCGGACGCTCAAAGCCGCGCGTCATCTCCTCGAGCTCGTCAACGACGTGCTCGATCTGTCCAAGATCGAGGCGGGCAAGATCGAGCTCACGGTTCAGCCGGTGATGTTCCCATCACTGATCGAAGATCTGTTCGTGACGGTGCGTCCGCTGGCCGATGAGTACGGCTCGACGCTGTCGCTGGAGATGCAGAGTGAGCCTTTCAACATCATCAGCGATCCTCGCCGGGTGCGGCAGATCATGATCAACCTTCTGTCGAACGCGATCAAATTCGGCGAGGGCAAGCCGATTCACGTGCGATGCAAACAGTCTGACCCGGGCGGTGTAGAGATAGAGGTCGTCGATCAGGGAGTCGGGATAGCGCAGGAAGACATTCCGCGAATCTTCGAGGAGTTCGTCCAGGTCTCCGAATCGAAGCAGCCAGGAACCGGTTTGGGCCTTCCGATTTCCAGGCGTCTGGCTCAGCTGTTGGATGGCTCTCTTACGGTATGCTCGACCCCCGGCGAAGGGAGCACCTTCCGTCTCATCTTGCCGTCATCTTTAGAGGACGACATGGCGGCTGAGCCTGCCTTAACAGCCGCTACGGTGGGCTAACTACATGCTTTTATTGGCACATGGTCTGCCCCTTACAGCCGCGCCGTCGCGTTACGCGGTGGTCATACCTGGAGGCTTTAAAATGTTCAAAAAGTTACTAATCCTTCCGGCCGCGTTTTTGGCTTTTGCCTGCTCGAAGGGCGATAACAAAATGACCGCGGCGGACAGTGCACTCAATTCGGATCTTTCGACAGCGGCAGCAACCCGTCCCTACACGCCACTCGACAGCATCACCGCTGCAGAGCGTGCCGGTGTGACGACGACCGCGCCGACCACCGCTTTGAGAAGCACGGCATCGACACCACGCACCTCGACGGTTCGCAGAACCTCGACCGCGCGTCGCAGCAGCTCGTCCGGCGGTACCTATTCGTCCGCTCCGGTTTACAGCGCGCCGGCACCGGCTCGTGAGCCTGTTATCGAGAAACACACCAAGCGTGACGCCGCGATTGGCGCGGGCGCGGGTGCTGTTATCGGTGCCGTCACCAGCAGGAACAAGGTGAAGGGCGCGATCATCGGCGGCGCAGCCGGCGCAATTCTCGGCGGTGTCATCGGAAACAACGTCGACAAGACGAAGCACTAACCTGCTCGTTTGAAGTCGGGGCCCCGCATCAGCAATGGTGCGGGGCCTTTTTTCTTCCCCCCTTCAGCTGGATTACATCCGCGGCCGCGCTTGATCTTGCGGAAGGCGCAGCTTACGATGGACCTGCAATGCGTCCACAGAATGACCGGAACAGTTCGCAAAGCGTGTCGCCACTACCGACTCCAACCTCGCCACTGCGCGCGCTGTGCATTGCGCGCCATTGCATCCTCAGCGAGCACCTCGCGCGATACTTCGCCGAGATGGGCATACTGACGACGAACGCTGTCGGACTAGAGTCAGCGGCGAATGGGACGGCGGACTCGACGCCTGATATCGTCATCTGCGACTACGATTTGTTGTCGATGGTTCCTCTCGAGGATTGGGAGCGCGACCGACTTCTTTCGCGGACTCCGGTTGTGGCAGTGAGCCTGACGAGGCACGAAGAGGAGCTTCAGCTGCTCGATGCGAACGGAATTGCCGGCTTTCTCTACCTGCCCACGCTCGACAGGCCGGCTGCCTTGAGAATTCTTTACGCCGCGGCCGCGCGTCCGAAATACAGCCTGCCTTCCCCCTCGATTCACGCGCCCCAGACGACCGCACGCGTGCCTGCCACTGCCACGACGAGGCCTGTCGAGCCCAGTTAAATTTCAGGCATGAGTAACGACCCGATAACGGGCGCCTTCAACGACGGCTACATCGCTGAGGCGTACGAGGCCTACAGGCGCGATCCATCGTCGGTAGACGAATCGTGGCGACAGTTTTTCCGGTTTGCGGAGAGCATCTCCGGCTTGCCGTCGCCGGCCGGGGGAGCAGCGCCTTCGACAGCCGGTGAATTCGATCCCGCCTTCCTTCGTGACATTGCCGCCGCCGCCGAGCTCGTCGATGCGATTCGCAGCTACGGCCACATGGCGGTCCCTCTCGATCCGCTCGGCACCGAGCCGGAGGGAACTCCGGAGCTCACGCCGGAATTTCATGGGCTGACCGACCACGATCTGGAGAGCATTCCGGGAATCGCACTCGGCGCGTCAGGCGGGAGCGCTGCCGACGTGGTCGCGGGTTTGCGCGAGCTGTACTCATCGCGAATCGGTTTCGAGATCTCGCACGTCGGCAAAGCGGATGAGCGCGAGTGGCTGCGCCAGGAAATCGAGAGTGGTCGTCTCAACGCGCCGCTAAGTCCGGATGAAAAGAAAACCATCCTCCAGCGACTGACGCGGGTCGACGGTCTGGAGCGTTTTCTCGGACGCGCGTACCAGGGTTACAAGCGATTCTCGATCGAAGGCACCGACATGCTGGTGCCGATGCTCGATGTCGCGATCGAAACGGCGGCGGAGCACGGCGCGCGAGAAGTCGATCTCGCGATGGCTCACCGCGGTCGCATCAACGTCCTCGCGCACACATTGGGTAAGCCGTACGCAACGATCTTCGAGGAATTCGAGGGCAAGCACGCCACCACGAATGCCGTGAGCGAAACGGGCGACGTCAAATACCATCTCGGCGCTACGGGCACGCGAACTACGCCGAGCGGCAAGCAGATGGAAGTGGTCCTGATTCCAAACCCCAGTCACCTCGAGATCGTGAACCCGGTGCTGGCGGGAGTGGCGCGCGCCCGTCAGGTGGT
>JADMIO010380252.1_pt1 | contig 15545 bp, 14 predicted proteins | sample 8958161 | NCBI WGS metagenome assembly JADMIO01 (sample SAMN16585339, study PRJNA669376) | soil metagenome | isolation source: Crop rotation soil | place: USA: Cullars Rotation, Alabama | collected 2011
ACTCGCGTCGATCACGATGACGATCACCATCGGCTACATTCTGTTGGCGCTCATCGTCTCGACAGTCATTGGCATGATCGCCGGAATCTATCCGGCGTTTAAGGCCGCACGGCTCGATCCAATTCTGGCGTTGACCCAGGCGACCTAAGTTACTTCTGAACCATGAAATTTCGGCTAGGCTTTTCAAAAACAATCCTCAGCGAGACGCTACGCATGGCGCTCGAGAGCGTTCGTTCACATAAATTCAGAAGTTTTCTTACGGTCTTGGGAATCGTTATCGGCGTGATGACGGCGATCTCGATCGCTTCAATTCTTACCGGCCTGCGTCAGAACATCGTTTCCATCATCGAAGAATACGGCACTAATAACATTTACGCGTTTCACCTCTCGACCGGGCCCCGCACGAGCGAAGATCGTTCGGAGCGAATGCGCAAGCCTTTAACCGTCGCCGATGCTGACGCGATCAAAGCCCAGGCCCCGGCCGTTGAAGAAGTTGGTCACGTAGCGCCCAACATCGGTTACAGCGGCGGTCCGTTCGATGACAACGTCACTTATCAAGGTCACAATTACCGTTGGGGCAACACGCAGGGCGTCTCGCCCAACTACGCCGACATCGTCAACATCACGGTAAAGGAAGGCCGCTTCATAACTGAAAGCGACGACGATCAGCGCGCGAATGTGATGGTCATCGGTGTCAACGCCGCTGATGCGCTCTTTCCCGGCCAGAATGGAAACATCGCCGGCACGCAAGTGCGCATGGGCGGTTACAACTTCGAGATCATCGGTGTGCTAGAAAAACGCAAGGCGGGCTTCTTCGGTGAAAATGAAGAAGACAACGCGGTCTTCATTCCATTTCGCACCGCGCAAAAGGTCGCGCCCGCCAAGGGCTACCTGTTGTTGGTGATCAAGGCGCGTTCTGGTCAAACAGCGGAAGCGCTCCAACAGTCGGAAGACATTCTGCGCCGGCGTCGCAATGTGAAGTTTGGCGATCCCAACAATTTCGATATCAAAACTGCGGATAAGTTCATCGAACAGTTCGACAGCATTACCGCGATGTTTGGTTTGATCGCCATCGCCATCTCGTGTCTCGGCTTGTTGGTCGGCGGCATTGGCGTGATGAACATCATGCTGGTGAGTGTCACTGAACGCACGAAAGAAATTGGCGTGCGCAAGGCTTTAGGCGCGCGTCGCAAAGACATTGTGCGCCAGTTTTTGTTTGAAGCGATGACGTTGACATTCCTGGGCGGCATACTCGGTGTCGTTATCGCGATCGGCATCAGCAAGCTCCTCATGCTGATTATTCCCGCGCTGCCGGCAATCATTCCCGCATGGGCCGTTATTACCGGCCTGACTGTGTCGATTGGCGTTGGCTTATTGTTTGGTGTCTGGCCGGCGCGCAAAGCCTCCCGCCTCGATCCCATCGAGTGCCTGCGTTACGAATAGATCTTTTGGAGTGCGGCGACTCGTCGCCGCTTTTGATCGGCCAGCCAGCTCAGCGTCTCTGAGCACCACTCAAGAACCAATTCGCCTGAAAAGGGAGTCGCGGAAGAAAGCGCTGACAAGTCAGCGCACTCCAAGGAGTTGTGTCTATAATGGCGGGCGATGACCAGGGAAGGCACAACGCGCGATTTCATCAAAGACTTCCTTACTTACATTCAGGTGGAGAAGGGACTTGCTCGTCATTCAGTCGAGAGTTACAGGCGCGACCTGCAGCGACTCGAGCAGTGGTCCGCTAAATCTAAAAAACACATCGCCGAACTAACCCGGCCTGATCTGCGCAAGTGGATCGCGCAACTCTCTCGCGAAGGATTAGCGCCATCATCCGTGGCGCGCGCTGTCAGCGCCGCGCGTGGTTTCTATCGTTTCCTGATGCTCGATGGCCACATCAAGAACCATCCGGCGGAAGACTTAGACACGCCACAAAAGTTCGCGTACTTGCCTCGCTTTCTCAACGAAGACGAGATCGATCGCCTACTCGCGCAGCCTGACGTTGCGACTGAAGACGGCGTGCGCGATCGCGCCATGCTGGAGTTGATGTACGCGGCTGGTTTGCGTGTGTCGGAACTTGTGAATTTGAAAGAGACCGATGTTGATCTGCATGCCGGCGTACTGACTTGTCATGGCAAAGGAAGTAAGGAGCGTCGCGTGCCGGTCGGCAAGAGTGCGGTGCACTGGGTGCAGCAGTATTCAGCCATCAAAGCATCGTATGGCAGGTCGCCTTATCCGAATCTTTTCTTGTATCGCGGTAAGCCTTTAACCAGACAAAGCGCCTGGGCCATGATCAAGGCGTACGCTGAAAAGGTAGGCCTGGAACATGTCTCGCCGCACACCTTGCGGCATAGCTTCGCCACACACTTGCTGCAACACGGCGCCGACTCGCGTTCAGTCCAGGCCTTGCTCGGCCACAGTGATATTTCCACGACGCAAATTTACACACACATCACCGATCGCCACCTGCGCAACGCCTACGACAATCATCACCCGCGTGCACGCGCCGCTAACGCCGGGAAACGTAAACCCTGACCGCTGATGTTCCTGCTGCACAAGCCCACGCAAGAAGACGTCAGCAAGTTTCTTGCATCGCAACAAGATCTGCCATTTTCATATTCAGATGTAGGCGCAACAGCGACTCAACCACCGGCCGGCTTCAATGTTGATCATAACCAGATCCAGCTGGGCACCGGAGAGACGGTGTTTGCGCGCGCAGTCGAGGCGCTACGCCGTTGGCGGCAGTTTGATCTGGGCTGGGTGGTCATAGTACCGCCCGATCAACCACTCGCCGCCGGCACAGTTGTCGCCATCCGTGCACAAACGTTGCGTTTCTGGTCATTAAGTGCGTCGCGAATTGTTTACGTCATTACTGAACGTGAAGGTGGCGTGGTGCGCTTCGGGTTTGCCTACGGCACGTTACCCGACCATGTTGAAAAAGGTGAGGAAAGGTTTTTGATTGAACATCGCGCGGACGATTCAGTCTGGTACGACATCTATGCGTTTTCGCGGCCGAAGCATCCGCTGGTCAAACTCGGAGCACCTTATGCGCGATCTCTGCAAAGAAGGTTCGCGAGAGAATCGCTGGCGGCGATGCGCCGGGCGGTGAGCAGTCGCGGGTGAGGCGCGATCAGTTCTTACTTTCTTGCCAGGACTATGGGAGACTGTTCCGCCGCTCTGATTTTTTCGAAGAAACTGCGAATGCCCGGATATTCAGTCGCGGGCATTGTGCCAGCGCGTAGCGCCAGCGAACGCGTGAAAATCAGTTCTTCATTCTTTACTTCGTAAGTCGTTTTGTAAGACCCGAATGCCGTTTCAATTTTCAAAGGGTCGGGAAGTTCGTCAACTTCAAAACCAGCCGGCAGCTTCAAGTGTAACGTTTCAGTCATAGCACGCGAATCAAGCACGATCGGATGCGTGCGTTTGGCTTCAGTCAGGAACAGTGACTCTCGACGCGAGACTAATGCCGGCTTAAAAACCATCAAACGGTTTTGCATCACTTGACCATAAGCTGCAGCATAGAAATCAACATCAAGATCAAATCGACCTTCTGTCCCGCGATCCTTCGGTTCAATTTTTGATACCCGTGCAGTACTTGCTCCGGTGCTAATCCAACCCTCAACTCGTTGCTGATATTCCGGACGGGGAAAACGGTGGAACTCCCGAAGGTAGTCGACCCCGGTTTGTCCGATAGCGCTAACTTTGATCGTGGCTGTAAGTCCGCCATCAGGGGCTAAGGTTGCCGAGATTTGCCGGTCAACGCTATTAGCCTCGGAAGGCATAGCGGGCATCTTGACCAAAGATCCGTTGGGACCTGCCGCAATCAAAGCAAAGCTTCCTTGTTCGTGATCGGGAAGATCACCAACCGGTGTGTCGTCGTCAGTGGCATCGAAAATCAACAACCGGCCCACCTGTGGCAAGTCCATCACCGTGGACGTGGTTGTTTGATCAGTTACCTTCACTGCGATGATGCAATGATTAAATTGCAACGGCGACACCCACGCCTCGCGCACGTAGTTTGGATCTCCGGAGAAAATCAAAACCGGATAGGATTCCATCCCGATCGACTTAAGCATGGCGCGCATCAGGTTGGCTTTGTCTTTGCAATCGCCATACGACTTGGCCATCACTTCCGCGGCCGCATGAGGACGCCAACGACCAACGCCAATCTGTACCGAGATGTATTGAATCTTCTGAACATACTGACCGATCGCGCGAATCTTCTCGAGTTCCGTCTTCGCATTTGCCGTCAGTTCACGTGCTTTCGCAGCAATTCTTTCATCCGGCACAGCCTGACCATCTGCGAGTTCGGAGTACCAACGCGACACTTCGTTCCAACTATCAAAGGCACGGATGCCAGGATTTTTTACGCCTTCAGTAGGGTAATACTTAACGTTCAGCCGGGGTGCGAGGTTAACAATTGATGGACTCGCCGGTTCCCACTCAAGCGATGGCAGGTCACGAAGCTCCCATGTGTAAGTTGAACCTTCCAGCTTGGGAGTAACCTCAGCATGGTTGAAGGTGATGCCTTTCGCCTGCCAGCCTGACGGAAGCGTTAGAATCAGTCGCGACGAGATTACCGGCGAACTGTCCTGAAAGTACCAGGTTGATTGGTAAAAGAACGGTCTCTTTTCGGTGATGGTTTGGTAGCCAAACACCGCGCCCGGTTCTGCGTCGTTCACAGCCGCGATCTTCTTAGTGCGTGACTCGTCATAAACGTCATTCAGATCAGACTGATCGACCGTGTCGTCTTTGCCGTAGCTTTTGACCTGCCCGGATGGATGAATTAGCCAGGCATGAAAATCCCGCACCTTCCCCTGATCAGTTTCGTAACCGACGGCTGCGACTGCCTCGTCCCGGCCTTCCCTGGTAAGAATTCTGATCGCGTAGTTTGAAACCGTGACGATCTGACCGTCCTCACTAACAGTGACATGCGAGTCGTCTACCAGTGTGACTGTTGAAACCTTCTTATCGTAAGCAGGGACCTGAATGGTGGCGGCTTGTCGCAACCACGCCGGTGGTTCATCAGCAAAAGCCGTGGCGGTGAGACCGGGCAACAGAAGTAAAAACAATAATGCGATAGAGCGGTACATCAGTTTTGCCTTTCTTCCCTGTGACCGGCTAGTTGTTTGCCGCCGTGCTGGCTGCTTGTTTTAGTGTGATCGTGTGACCATCCTGCGCATTCATGGCGTCGAAAAAGTTCTTGATCTGCGGATAAGTGTTCACCGGAAACAGAATGTTGCCGGCTCCGCCAAAGAAGAACTGCCGCCTATAAAGCAAGCCATGACCGTCCTTAGTTACTCCGATGGTCGCTTCGTACTTGCCGACTTCTCCACCACCAATTGGCGCTGGCGCGTCTGCATTGTCTAGTGAGAATCCCTGCGGCAAGTGAAGACTTACCTCGTCGTATTCGAGCCAGGGGTAGTGAAAATAAACGGGGTACTTTCTCGTACTCGCGGAGAAAAGTGGTCCATAGCCATGTTGGAAAAACGCGGGCTGAAGGAACAATCGCTTCCCGGTGCGTTGCGCGTAGCCGGGCACCTTAATGTGATAACGATAAGTAAATGGCTTCACCGGATCGGTAACGTTTTCAACGTGAATATCCGTCACCTCGGCAGTGCTCAAATGCTCTTTTACTTCGTCTTTCAGCGATTCTTCGCGCTGTGTTGCCGAGTCTTCGTCGTTATCTTCCTTCCGTTCCATGCCCAGCTGGCCGGTATACTCAATCGTAACCTCACCTTCGATGGTGCCATCTTCAGCAAGAGTTAAATTCGCAGTACGTTTTACCGCCGACTTATCGGGTTTAGATATTGGCGTCGTTAGCCAAACCGGTTGCTTGGGATCGGTAATCAAGGCGGCTTGACCTTCATCCTGCCAGCGCAGCATTCCCATCGGTATATAAGTGATTCCCGGCTTATAGAATTTCCAATTGTCACCTACTTTAACAGCCACATAAGAGTGACGGAGGAAGTAGGCGTTAGCAATCCCCTTGTCAAAGAAGAAGTCGGCGCGATCTGGCGCCAGGACGACTCGCGCATCGTAACCGGCTGCTGAAGCAAGCGCGGCAAAAAGCATATCGATATCGTCAGTGTCACCAATGCCTCGTTTCAACGTGTCGCCCGGAGCTTTGTTTGCCTTTAGTTTCTTTTTCTCCTCAGCGCTGAGGCCGCTGGCATCGTCGCTCATGTTCTTGATTTTGGTTCGCGTGAACTCAAAGAGGCGCGCAATCTTTTCGTCATCGGTTGTGGCATCGCCAATGGCGGTCGCCGCTGCCTGCTTAACTTCGTCGTTGACCTTGATAAACTGCTTCGTATCGTTGTAAGCGCTGCGGCCCAAATCGAGCCAGTATTTGTCCACGTCGAGTTTGACGTCTTTGGTGTAGTAAATAAGCATCCAGGTCTTGAGCTGGTTCTCGGGGGGCATGCGCGGTTCTTCATGCAGTGCGGGAATGTTTGTCATGGCGGTGCCATAAAAACCGTCCTTCTCTTTCGTGAAATCCTTATTATTTGTTCCGTTGAGCGTAATCCAGCGCATGCCGAGGTTTTCAAACGGGTAGGGCTTGATCAAATATTTAATTCGTTGCACCGGAATGTCTCGTTGAAACTCGAGGCGCACATAGTTAGCTGATTGATCAACTCTTACTTCGCGCCAGCGATATTCAATGATGCTGCCGGGCTCGAGTCCCGGAACTGCAAAAGACTTTACCTTGACCTTAAGTCCGCTGCCCTTGACAACGGTTCGTTCAAAAACGTCGCTCTTCTTCAATTCAACGATGGCGCCATCAGGCTTAATGGTGCGGGCTGCGATGTCCTGAATGCGAATGTTGCTGCCAAAATAGTTGCCGAAAGGAATGTCGACTTTACTTTGCGATTCGCGACCGCGTTCCGTAAAAATTTTTATGCGAATGTAGTGGTCGAAGATCAAATCGCCATTGGGATCGTCGTTGACTCTGACTTCCCAGAACGTCGCTTCAGCATCGGCGCCTTTTTCGACCACGGCTTCTTTGAGAGCCATTTCAGCCGGATCAATTGGACGCCAACGCTACGACGGGCAAAACTAACAAGAGGCACACAACGGCCAGTGCGAGAATATAGGGGCGACCAGTATTCATTTCGATACTCCTACAAATGTATTGCGCTGGAACTCTTGGCTAGAACTTGCTTCGACAACGTGCGAGGTTCGCTTATTACCGTGCGGTACCCACCTTGAGTGAATTACTCAGGCGCAAATTCTAGGGACATTCCGAACTGAAAGCAAGCCACAATTGTGACTATTTTAACGGTGTGAGACTGCTTTCTAGGTCCTTTGACCAACGAAGCTAGACGTGGTGACCATGTCAGGCTTACCGCCTCAGGGGAACCCGGAATTCAAGCGCTCATATGCTACAATTGGCTGTTTTCATTAGCCTTTCACGATAACCAGCCAACCCGAAATCCAGGAGGACATAGCAAGTGGCTACCGAACTGAAACGCGCGACAACTCCCCTCAACAGGATCGAAGAACTGTTGGGCGACAACGCCAGGACCCTGCTCGATCACAAGTCGGAAACAATTTCCCGCGATCAGCTGAATCTTCCCGGGCCCGACTTCATCGACCGCGTGTGGGCGCAATCAGATCGTTCGCCCGCAGTGCTTCGTTCACTGCAGTCCCTGTTCGACAACGGTCGACTCGCCGGCACCGGGTATCTTTCGATCCTGCCGGTCGATCAAGGCATTGAGCATTCGGCCGGTGCTTCGTTCGCACCGAATCCGCAGTACTTCGATCCGGAAAACATCGTGAAACTGGCAATTGAGGGTGGCTGCAACGCGGTCGCTTCGACATTTGGTGTCCTGGGAACGGTTGCACGCAAGTACGCGCACAAGATTCCCTTCGTAGTGAAGATCAATCACAACGAGTTGCTGACGTTGCCGAACAAGTTTGACCAGGTGTTGTTTGGTACGGTGAAGGAAGCTCACAACCTCGGCGCGGTCGCAGTGGGCGCGACGATCTATTTTGGTTCGGAAGAATCGACACGGCAGATTGTTGAAATCAGCCAGGCGTTCGCCCACGCGCACGAGTTGGGCATGGGCACAATTCTGTGGTGTTACATTCGCAACCCCGGTTTCAAAACGCCTGAAGGCGACATGCACTCGTCAGCCGACCTGACGGGCCAGGCAAACCACCTTGGCGTAACCATTCAGGCCGACATCATCAAACAGAAACTTCCAGAGCGAAACGGCGGTTACATGGCCGTCGAGAAACAGCTCGGCAAGGCGTACGGCAAGACCAGCAAGCTGGTCTACGAAAAACTCACGACCGATAATCCAATCGACCTGGTCCGTTATCAGGTGGCCAATTGCTACATGGGCCGCTGTGGTTTGATCAATTCCGGTGGCGAGTCGAAGGGCGCGAGTGACTTGGCTGAAGCAGTGCGCACTGCGGTTATCAATAAGCGTGGTGGAGGCACTGGTTTGATTTCCGGTCGCAAGGCGTTCCAGCGGCCCATGACCGAAGGCGTGCAGTTATTGAACGCCATCCAGGACGTTTATTTGAGCGACGAAATTACCGTCGCCTAGTCCGATCCACATCAAAACAACAAAGGCGGGCCTAACGGTCCGCCTTTTTTACTGGGAGCGCGGGCGTCCTCGCCCGCACTGAGCGCGAAGCGCGAATATTTTTCGTGTTTTTAGTGAGTCTGTTCGTGTACTTTCGTGGTTTCGTTCTTGGTCAACATTAAAACCACGAACTCACACGAAAGGCGAACCCACGAAAAAGCGCGAAAACAGCTCTTTCTCCCCAACCCAATCCTGATATTATGCGGCGCTCGTATATTGCTCGAGACCATGTCGTTGGCTGTGCAACGAGAACCAGCGCCAATTCCGGATGTTGAGCTGCTTCACGCCGTCGCAAACGGCGATGAGGCGGCTTTGGCGCGTCTTTACGACGCCTACCGGGTCATCCTGTTTGGCCTGCTCGTCCGTATATTAAACAGCCGCGAGGAGGCGGAGGACGTACTACAGGACGTTTTCATCCAGGTGTGGCGGCGGGCGAAGGACTTTGATGAAAAGCGGGGGCGCCCATTCACCTGGCTGGTAACCCTCGCGCGCAGCCGGGCCATCGATCGACTGCGACTGCTGGGCGCTCGGCAACGGCTGGTAACGGGAGCGGCACAGGAACAGACGGATATCGTTTCCGATGCGTTGACCGATACCATCAAAGTGGCAAAGCGAGAAATTGTGCAACGTGCCCTGGCAGAACTTCCGGAAGAACAGCGCAACACCCTCGTGCTGGCTTACTTCGATGGACTGACCCAGTCGGAGATTGCCACGAAACTGAATACTCCCCTGGGAACAATTAAGACACGCATGCGCACGGCCATGCAAAAACTGCGCGTGTTGCTGGGACCGCAACTAGAGAATATTTAGCACCAAGATGACGCACGAAGAATATCAGGATCTGCTCGCGGCAAGTGCTTTGACGGCGCTTGATGATGGCGATGCGCGTGCTTTGAAAAGTCATCTTGTGAACTGCACTGAGTGTCGTGCTGAGCTGGGTCAATGGGAGAACACAGCGTCGGCCCTGGCGCTGGAGGCAGCGCCGATGGAACCTTCACCGGAAGTGCGCGAGCGAATCCTTGCAAGTATCCGGGCGGGTAGTCGCAGTGAAAGTGCGCGTGTGGTTCCGTTTGTACCACCGCCGCGCACGACATGGTCCACCTTCAATTCATTCCGCGCCGTGGCGGCAATAATCATCGTAGCGCTGGCGCTCTTCGCAATGGGTTGGATGATGATGCAGCGGCAACGCGACCGAGCAGAACTGGCCCGACTAAAGGGAGAGTTGTACCAAACGCAAGCAGACCTCAAGCGCGAGCACGGGATGCTCGCCTGGTTGTCCCAGCCGGATACTCGAATGATGACATTGGCGGGCACGAAGATGGCGCCCAACGCGCAGGCTATGCTTGCCTACGACAAGAACGGTCATGCGATGTTGATGACAAAAGGCCTGCCCGCGGCGCCGGCGGGCATGGCGTACCAGTTGTGGTTCATCAAAGACAACAAGAAAATGCCAGGCAAAGTTTTCACCACAGACTATGCCGGTCAGGGCATGCTCGAAGATCAAGTTCCGGAAATCGCGCGGCAAGCCGCGGTGTTCGCAGTCACGCTTGAACCAGACCAGGGCGTCCAATCCCCCACCGGCCAGATCTATCTCGTTAGTTCTTAACTCTTCTCCTTGGAGTGCGCCGACCTGTCGGCGCTTTGGTGCGGGGAACAAATTAGCCGCGGATGAACGCGGGCAACACAGATCAGAAAATCAGTTAAGTTCTCTTTTTCAGATTCGCGATAATCCGCGTGAATCAGCGGCCAAAGTAAAAGCGCCGACAAGTCGGCGCACTCCAAGGAGTTGAACGTAACTCAAAGGAGACTCCCATGAAACTCACAAACTCCAGTATCAGTAAAACTGTTTTCGTCATCGTCCTGTTCGCCTCACTCTGCACCGGCGTTGGCAGTTCGCCCGGTGCCAGAGTTGCGGCCCAGGATCAGTCGCTTTATCACCGCGTCGGTGGCTACGATGCGCTCGCTTTAGTCGTCGACGACTTCATCGGCAGACTTATCAGCGACAAACAGTTCGAACGTTTCTTCGCCGGCTTCAGTGTTGATTCCAAGAAACGGATCCGTCAGCACATACTCGATCAGTTCTGCGCTGTTACCGGCGGCCCGTGCGTTTACATGGGTCGCGACATGAAGACCACGCACGCTGGCCTGGGCATCACCGAGAAAGACTGGGAAGCCGCAGTCAAACATCTGAGCGACGCGTTGGACAAATACAAGGTGCAAAAGATCGAGAAGGCCCAGCTACTGGACCTCGTGTCGACGCTGAAGAAAGACATCGTCGAGAAGTAACGTAACCTCCCTGGAGTGAGCCGGCTTGTCGGCGCTTTTCTTTCAGCCGCGGATTAGCGCGAGCCTGAAAAGAGGCTTGCTCATTTGTTTTCAGATCAGCGTTTGTCCGTGTTCATCCGCGGCTAATTCTTATTGCGTCGGTCTAAAGCGCCGACCAGTCGGCGCACTCCAGGGAGCCATGCGTAATGCAAACTGTTAATTTGCGTCCGACTGGATGCCCGGCAACGTCAACACAAACTGACAGTTTGCGTTACAAACTGCTAAACTCTCGTCAATCCCTTACGCAGAAAGAAGATGGATTGATGGCCAGGAAAAAAGAAGAACCACCCCCCGTCGACAATTTCATCTCAGACGAGACGGGCGCCTTCGATCTGCGCTTCATTCTCTGGCGACACTTCTGCCAGCAGAACCATATTTCGGTCGACAGTCTGCCGAGTCAACTCAACGATGAACAGAAAGAAAAGTGGGAAGCGTTGAAGGCAAGCAGGCTGAAAGGTCCCACGCAAAAATAGGTCTAGCGAAAACAAAACAAGACCGGCACAAGGCGCCTTGTGCCGGTCATGGGCACCACGCTCACCCTTAGACGTGGCGCCGACGCGTCACTTTTAGTTCCCGTCGAAACAAAAGTGTACGCGGACCGAGGAGCACGCCGCTTTTCGTGCACCTCCGGCCATCGAGATCGTTCAAGTTGTTTCGGGTGGTGGTCGGTCTTTGCGGGAGCGGCGGCGAATCGGGGTTCGCTCCTTCAATAATTCTTGCTGTCTTGATTCGAGAATGTACGCGAGCGCCTGGTAGCTCGTTGACAGCATTAAAGCGGCACGCGTCAAACTTCCGTTCGCTTTCTGGAGTGCGCGTTGAATTACTGAACCCTCAAACTTCAAAACCTCGACTTGCAAATCGCAAGGCCTGTTGAAAAGTGCCTCAATCGGATCTTCGACCACCACCGGTTCTTTCGCGGCTTCAATGCGGAGGCGGGTAAAGACTTTGCGGGCAACCGCACTCAAGCGTGTCAGTATCTCCTGGCTTTGCGATTTCTCCAGCCATTCACTGGCGCGATCGTAAGCAGCCGACAACTGATCGCTGGGCAGTTCGTCGAGCTCCTCAATCATGGTGAGCGCGGCCAGTCCAGCTTTGTTAAGCGCACCTACTTGATGTGCAACTTCGATCGCTTTCTGAAAAATGAATTGCGCGTGATCGACTTGCTTGAGGCGAGCCAGCGCGATGCCTTGCGTGATTAACGCGTCAGCAAGCAAGCATTGATGTCCACTCTTAGCGAGGATTCGTACGGCATTGCGAGCGACCTGTTCAGCTTCCTTGAACTTCTTTTCAGCAATGTAAGTCTTCGCTCTGGTATCGTCGATCTGAGCGACACCAATCTTGTCTTTTACGGTCGTTCGTAAGCGACGAGCTTGTTCGAGGTGCCGATGAGCGTCCTTGAAACGACTCAACTCTCTGAATAGGTTGCCGATGTTGTTCTTTACGTCGGCGCGGAATACAGTGTTGCGAGCCAATTTAAAATAATGATCCGCCTGCTCGTATTCCTTAAGTACACGTTTGTAATGTTCATTAGGATTCTCAGCTGGCACCAACTTCCGGAGAACCATGGCCAATTGGCTGTGGTAAGCACCCTTCGTCGCATTATTAGTAATCTTCTCAAACAAGGAACTATTGTCAGAAAGGATTTTTAGTGCCTCATGAAAGCGAGAGGCCGACCACTCGACAATCGATAATCGAAGTAGCGCCCGAGCACGAGTGTTTCCCGCGATAGTTAGTTTTTCAAGCGCCTCACTAAAAAGAATGCGCGCCTCGTTAAGTGCTCCTTCTCGCCAGTAGCAGTAGGCTAACTCGGCCCGAGCCGCTGCAATCTGCCTGCTATCACCAAGGCTTTCATAGGAGCGTATGCTTTCGGATATAAGATTCTTGGCAATCTCTTGGGCGCCATCAATCCCCTCCTTGCTTCCAATCCAGCCCGTAAGAATGCCAATACAAAGAAGAACCTCAGCCGAGACCGACGGGTAAAGACCCTTTAGATTAGGAGGATCCCCCACACGCTTCCAAATTCTGCCCATTGCCTTCCGGGCACCATCAAAGTCGCCTTTGTCTTTCAGCTCCAAGGCCGTCCTACATCTGACCAGAGCTTCATCATTCGCCGTTAGGTGCGCCGTTTGAACCTTTTGTGAGGTTATCTTCATGCGAGATAGCCCTTTCGCTGTGAGTGTAAGAGAGCTTGCAACGACGCGTGGATATTAGTCCCGTTAGTCACGCCTTGCAAGTTAATCCCCAGACTGCTCTATTCTGTCTCGATGTAAGAAATCTTGCATCGCCATTTCTACAAAGGAGAGACGCTTGTGAAGCGAACGCTGCTGTTAATCACCGTCACCCTTGCGTTGGCGACAGTCAACCGCGCTGGGGATATTCCCTCAGGCGGTAGTCCGTCTCCAACGCCTCCTGGTTCCGGCACACCAACTCAATCTTCATCTACCATTGATGATGCGAGAGAGGCCCTTGCTAATCAATTCTCAACTGAAGCTCTGTCGGCCTTACTGGCAGTGATTGGGATGGTGTCGTAAGTAGGAAACTCGATAGCTACTTCGTAAGGCTGCGCTAGCCGAGCGATTCGCTTTGGTGGTTATCGCGTTTCTACTCGTGGGCGGGTCAAACAATTCGATAAAACAATTCGCCGCCTCACGGCAGCAGGGGAAGGTCTGTCTCTACAGGGATCGGCGTTACTTGAAACTCCCGCACCGCGGTTGGCGTAATTACTAACAGTTAACCGGAGTATTAAACGCAATGTCGAACAACTATCTGGCGGGGCGCGAAGCCGATCACGACCTGACCCTAACCATCAGCGGCGAGGTGGACTCATTGCGTCCCCGACTGCGCGAAGCACTCGAAACGATGGGCTACATAGTACTCAGTGAGCATGCCCGCGATATCTCTGCCAAACGCGCTGCGCAGGGCGGCGCCTGTTACGACTGTTCTTTCGAAGCGCTCGACTACCCAACCCGCCTGAACATCTCGCTGAAACAAACCAACCAATTTGCAGTACTCGCCACCTTTCACTACGAAGTTAAAACCCACTGGGGTATGACGCGCGGCGATCGACAAACACTCTGGCGCGAAGCACAGGCAATTGCAGCGCTCGCCAATGAACGACTCGGGCTCAGCAACTGTCCGGCCTGCGCCACCGCCGTTACTGACGACTCGCATTTCTGCCGTCGCTGCGGCGCGCCGCTGGTCGTGGATGTGCCGGAGCTTGAAGTGTTACGGCTGACGCGCAAGTCGCGCACGGCTTATCACAATATGTTTGTCGGACTGGTAATCTTCGTCGTGGCGGGGTTGCTATTACTGCCAGTGATCTGGGCGGAGCCGAAGCTCGCCATCGCCTTGACAGTTTTTGGGTCGCTGATGGGCGGGTTGGCACTGCTGGCATTGTTCCAGGGAATCTGGCAACTGCACTACGCGCTGAATCCAAAACCAGTTACGTCACAGACGCGCCCACAACCCGCGCTTGTAACACCTCAAACTACGGCCTTGCCATCCTCAACCTCAGTAACCGAAGGCACTACGGAACTGCTGGAATTCCAGCGCCAGCCGGAACCCATTCCACGCAAGCGCATCGAGACCAGCGAAGTGCTCGACACCGGCGAGATCGACGACGAGCGGTTGATGTAAGATACGAGCATGTGTCTTACCGACAGTCTGATACTTCTGTATCTAACTATTGCGGTTGGCTCGCTCGGCATTACGGGTTTACTGTTGTTTGGCTTTATCAAACTACTGGAGCGTCAAGACCGCCAAGCAGAACGTTTGGATAATCAAAACCGTGAGCAAAGCGTCTCAGTCCCTCACCTTTAAGCACAGCAAGAATGCTGTTGCCGGCCTGAATCTTATCTGCGAAATCTGCGGATAGTTCTAGAACTTCAAAATCGTATCCAGTTGCAGACGGAACGTTGATCGATTCAACGAGCCCGGCGGCGTGAACGTAAACGGGCCGAGCAGGTTGTGCAGTCTTTGCGTCACTATGCCGGTGGCTTGCAGTGTGATGCGCGCGTCGGCCGCATAAGAAAACGAGAAGCGATGGTAGCGCGCATCGGACTGCTGCGTAACATCGGAAAAGTTAAACGGCGTGAGCACGGCATCCTTCTCTATTTGAAAGAACGTGTAACCAAACTGCTTGTCACCCCGCGCTTTTGTGGTTCCTACCTGAATTTCACCCCAGAAACCTTTGTTCTCATTATTGGGCACTAGTTGGTTCTCTCCTCCTGGTCCAGCTACTACCACGTCGTGTACCTGCGTGTTAATCACAAAATTTGCCAGCAACGTTACCGGGTAATGCTTGCTTTGCTTCAACTCAACTTTGCCTAGCAAGTCGACGAGGTTGTAGCCGGACGACAAACGGCCATCACGATTGACGGCGTTGTTGCTGGCGTTGGTGAGACCGAGATTGCCGTTGCCCGCAACCAGCAGATCACGCGGAACGGAAACCTGCGTAGTGATGATTTGGGCCGGCGTGGTTGCGGTCGCGGGAATCGTGAACGTCAAAGGCAGGAACAACTGATTGCCAAACACCTGAACCGGCGAAATGAATTGCGTGCCTGAGAAGAAGAGATCCGAAGCCGACAAGGTCATGGCCACCTTGTCGTTTGGTTCAACGCGCGCGCGTACTTCACCGCC
>JADMIO011560769.1_pt1 | contig 15545 bp, 11 predicted proteins | sample 8958161 | NCBI WGS metagenome assembly JADMIO01 (sample SAMN16585339, study PRJNA669376) | soil metagenome | isolation source: Crop rotation soil | place: USA: Cullars Rotation, Alabama | collected 2011
CCCCATCTCGGTCACGGCGGTCGAGGAACCGAAAACAAAACCCGAATTATTCAACGAAGTCGAAGAAACAATCCGTTGGACAATGGATTTTCCGAATGGCGCAAGATGTGAGGCAATTACAAGCTTTAATCATTCGGCGGACAAGTTTCGGATCGAAGGGAAAAAAGGCTGGCTTGAATTTAAGGAACACGCTTTTACTTATCGGGGAATGGTTTGCGAAACCAGCCGGGGGCCTTTGAATTTTACTGCCATCAATCAACAGGCCGCTCAAATGGACGACTTTTCTGATTGTATTCTAACCGGGCGAAAAACAATCGTGCCCGGTGAAATGGGACGGCGTGATATTCAAATTATTACTGCAATCTACGAAGCCGCGAAGTCAGGTAAAAGAGTTAAGATAGCCTAGAAGTCATCTCAAAAATAATGAAAAAGTTTTGAGTCCCGCCAAAAGGGCGGAATTATTTAGCTTTTGGATTATTCGTTTTAGATTCCTCTGCCCAAAAGAGCCATTCAAGACCGTTCTGATGCTTTTCCGCGACGGGAAGCATACCGCGTTCTTCGAGCAGTTTTCGGGCGCTACGCTGAATGCAAGCATAGAAATATTGTGCGAGGTCTGCCGATTCCCACCCGCTCTTACCAAGATTCGTTTTAGCAAAGGCTTCTTCAAACTGCAATCGCGCCTGCTCGAAAGTTTCGGCAAAATGGTTGGACATTTTACGACAAATTTCTTCAAACTCGGCCCGGTCTTTTTCCCAAATGACCGGAAAATTCGGCTCGTAATAGCGCTCTTTGGGATGCAGTTTTTCCCATTCTTCGGAATTACGTAAGAGCTCACTCGCCAACAAATCATTGATGTGAACGTGAACGGTTGGCGGCGCGATTTCTAATTCCCTTGCCAGTTGGGAAATCGTTCGCGGCTGTTTAGCGACGAGATTGAGAATTTCCTCTTTCGTACCGTTTGGCAATAGCCTATTCTGAGCGATGGCCGCCCACGGTTCGCTGTAGTTTTCTTTTCGCGCCGAAACACACTCACAGGGGAAATTTAGTCCTTTAAAATCTTTTGGAATACTCACTTTACTCTCCTTGTTTACAAAATAATCATAACGATTTCAATCAATGTATGCTAGCAGACAGAAAAGCTTCTATTTTAGTATCAATACTAAAATAGAAGCTTTTCTCCCACTAAAACTGCAGCTGCCGACGATATTTCGTCGCCGTTAACTAAAAGGGGTAAAGAAAGATGAATAAGAATGTTGAGAAGGTTAAAGCGCCAGGCTCCGGGCCTACAAGTCGCACTGAACACAATCGTATTAAAGCAAGCGCCCGCCTGAGATATGTTAAACTAACGATGCTGGCGGTATTTATGTTAATCGCTTTGCTTTTTGTTGGAAGCAGGACAAGGGCACAGCTTATCACAATTTTGGGTTCTGACCGGCAGAATGACCGGAATGCCGACCGGATGCTGGCGGAGGGCAAGCAGACGTTCCGCTCCGATACGTTTGGGGATGAGTCTTTTTGGGGCGATAGCCTCAGGCTTCACCAGGCCATCGAAGGAAGTCGGTTTGGAGGAGTGGGGCCGGGATTGAGTCCGAGGGCAGCGTTATCATTAGGATTGAAAGTTGATGCTGACGCATTGCCAAACCGGATTATCAGAGATCTGAGGAATGGTCGCCTCAACCTCGATGACCCGGCCGTGACACTCGAATTGCTGCGGCATGATGCCGTTGTCGGTGTTAGAGGATTTTTAAACAACAGCGGCGGCCTTCGGAGCGTCGGAATTACGTGCGCTCTTTGCCATTCAACCGTAGACGACTCTGTGGCACCCGGCATCGGAAGGAGGCGCGACGCATGGGCTAATCGCGATCTAAACGTAGGCGAGGTGATCGCTTTCGCACCGGATTTGAGTCCGTTCAGCCAGCTGTTGGGAATTAGTCAAGACCAGGTACGCACGGTACTCAGAAGCTGGGGGCCCGGCAAATTCGACGCCGAACTTATTTTGGACGGGAAGGCGTTTAACCCGCAACAGATCTCAAACGGTGTAGTGACCGGAACTAACGTACCCGGTGCGACGCTTATTCCGCCGGCCTTCGGACTGGCAGGTGTAAACCTACACACCTGGACCGGATGGGGATCGGTCCCGCATTGGAACGCATTCGTCGCTAATCTTGAAATGCACGGGAGCGGAACCTTTTTCGACCCGCGATTGAATGATCCTGTCAAATTCCCGATAGCGGCGGCTAACGGCTTTGGTAATGTGCGTAATGAGCCGGACCTGATCACTCCAAAACTCCCCGCGCTTCAATTTTATCAGCTTGCGATTCCGGCTCCGAAGCCGCCGGACGGTAGTTTTAATAGGTATGCAGCCGAACGGGGCGATGAATTGTTCAGCGGCAAAGCGCACTGCAATAGCTGTCATGTCGAGCCGCTTTTCACAGAACCGGGTTGGAATATGCACACACCCGCAGATGTCTGCATTGACGATTTTCAGGCGAAACGCTCGCCTGACGAACGTTACAGAACCTCGCCGCTTCGCGGCTTGTGGACGCACCAGCGCGGCGGCTTTTTCCACGATGGACGCTTCGCTACGCTATTGGCTGTCGTCAACCACTACAATACCTGTTTCGACCTGGGGCTGACGGAGCCGGAGAAGCGTGACCTGGTAGAATATTTAAAGTCTTTGTAAATATTTGCGTCGTTCATAGGACAAGTTGTCGTTAAAGAACGAATCAGGGAAAAATTGAACACGGAAAATCAAAAGAGCGCGGGATAAATTATCATGATCTCGCGCCGACAAACTTTAGCGATAAGCGGACCATGCTAACCGGAGCAGCATTATTCGCCCTACTGTTTGATTTTGGGGTAGGTGGCCGGGATATAAGCTGCGTGATAATTAAAATCGGCGATGGCGCCCCACTGACTTAAAAAGAGTTTGAAGAAAGAAAAAGCTCAACTAAATTGTAAACCGCGCGACCTATAACTAAAGGTAAGTTTACACAATCGTTTGTGGCGACATGATATTCATTTTGGCAGATTGCCCCGCTTATCGCTGCAAATCGCCTTTTTCCGGTTTGCCGGGTTCGTCCAGCAATTGGGTTGAAGATGCCGGCCCTAGTTTTGTCCAGTCTCGCAAGGCCCAGACCACTTTTTTATCCGGTGTTACTTCAACTAACTGCACCGTTTTTGACCATTCGCCGAGCGGCAAGCTGCCGCACCAATTGTTAATCAGGGTATTTCCGTTTGTCAGGCGAGTTACTTCCTGCACCGTGTAAAGAGGGATTCCCGGGAGCTCGTTTTTATTGATTTCCCAAACCGTTTCCCCTTTTTTATTGACCTCCCGGACGTAACCGTGCTGGTTCCCGCTAATCAGCGTGTTACCGTTTTTGAGTCTTACGGCCGCCCAGGCCGAAGGTGCATCAACCGACCAGATTTCCCTGCCGTTTTTATCGTATTCGACCACTTTCCCCAAATCCAGATGGGCAACCAGAAATGTTCCTGCCCTTGTCATCCGAATATGACGAAATTGTCCGTGAACATTTTCAGGACGGCGCACAGGTAGGATAATTTCTTTTTCGATCTTGCCGGATTTTTTATTGATTAATAAGGCTTTTGCCGGATTGCCGTTTTGCATGATCAGCACACGGTCTTTGCCGATAGGTTGGGCCGTATGGATTTCCGTATTTTGCGGCGCGTCATAATGCCAAACGATTTTTTTATCCGGCGTAATTTCGCTGGCACTCAAACGGCGTGAAAAAATAATGTTTCCGTTCGATAATCTGGTGCAGTCACCGTATTCTTCTTTGCCCGGAATTGTATAAGTCCAAACTATTTTTCCATCCCGAACAAGATACATTACCTGTTCAGACTTACCCCGCTGCTGCCATTCGCCGCAATAGAGAAACGGATGCTGCGCCAATCCTTTGCCCGGTAAATCGGTGATCGTGGTTTCGGCAAATTTTGCCGGCGTTGCGGTTGTGGGGATTGGAGAAGGGCTTGTTGTTGTTTGACTCTTAAACGTTGTGTTTAGGATAAATATTGCGACTATCGCAAAAAATATTAAATGCCGAAAACTGTGAATCTTCATAAATCGATCTCCTATCTCTCCTGAGCATTTATCAGCTCTGTATTAAAAAGAATTTGAATGAATTGCCACCATTTTATGGTCTTTGAAAAATAAATGCTGCAATAAAATTGACAAAATTTATCCCGGAATGTCGCTGAAAGCGACCAACATTAAAGCCTATGGTTCCGCTTATTACATTCGCTGCACCATAGGTTTCTGAATGGCAATACCTCCAACGCTGAAGGCGTCAAACAAATACATGCCGGTTGTTTCTCATCTTCAGCGAGCAATGGACATAGTTGCCAGTTTCCTGGCGATTCTCGCTAGGCTATTAAATTTGTCGCTTTCAGCGACCTTAAAACAATAAACTCTTTCAACAATTTCTCAGACAAGCTTTGCAGAATTTATTTTTCAAAGACTACAAGGCGCGAGGCAATCTATAAATTAAAAACGATAGGTCGCTCAGTCTATTTTTCAGTAATATTTTTTACGGCTGCGTTACCGAGCCGATCTTTAAGTTGTTGAAGATACAAGCTCGCCGGCAAAACGTGACGCCCCTGAGATTCCCAGTAACCATCATCCCTGGGCGCAAAAGCACCAGCTTGTTTCTCGCCTATCTGCCCGATTGCCCAATTTTGCGCGGTTGGTGGCTTTTGGCAAACCAACGGGCCTTCGCAGTTCCAGGCCACGTAATTTGCTCCGGCCCAGCCATGTCCGCTTCCCATCCATTGGCGATCCTGAATCGCCATCGGAGCTTTTACGTTGTCATATAAGCCGCCAACCGACCAACGATGATGCGGTTCGCTTGTGGCATAGGATTTATCAGCTTTGCAAAACAGAAAAACATTCGGTCCGCAAACCCTTCCGCCAACGACAAATGAATGTCTTCCAGTTTCTGTTTCGCACCGTTGAACCAGATTTAATTGCCCGTCAATGTTAAAGCAATAACGACGGCTTCCCGTTATAACCGAAACCATTTCGAGACATTTACTATCCTGCACCGTAACCCATTTCGCCTGGCCGATGTTAACTGCCGAATAACCGAAATAAAGAGCGGTGATGTTTCTAACCCAAACATTTTCCGCCGAATTTATGGTAATAAAATCCCAACCGTGCTTTTCATCGGAAAAATATTTTTCCTTGCCGCCTTCCATTTCAGCCGTGATATTGCGGTCGAATTCGGAAACACCGCGCAGATTTTCAATGCCGACCAGCCCGATTCGCTCTCCCGGATCGAAACTTAAAATCTCGCCTCCGCCCCAACGCTGCTCAATCGCGCACACGACGGGGGCATCAATAGTAATTTGGTCGCCGTCAATTTGTGTAATAACACGGTCAAAATCCAGGTTGAACGGCTCCCACTGTTTTGTTCCGCCGGTTTGGGGGCGCAGGATGATTTGATCCATTTTTATTGCGCTGATCCATTCTTTATTCCCGATCCGACGGACAATTATCCGGTCGCCCACCCGCAGTCCTTTGGCAGATTCAATCTGAAATGAATGTGACCCGACGGGAACAAACGAATCTGTGATGCGCCGGGCAGTGCCGGTAGTTTTGCCGTTTCCCTGGCCCTCAATCTCAATCAATGAATGTTGTTTTTTACCCAGAGCAACTAGAACCGTTCCGTTTTCGTCATCGCCTTCACCGCGAAGGACAACACCGCCGGTTTTGATCTGAATAGTTCCATTAATTTTATAGACGCCTTTTTTGAGCAAAACCGCGCCCCGAAAACCGCGTTTGTCGGGCGGCATATTTGAAACTTTATCAATTGCAGCTTGAATGATTTGAGCGGCATCGCCTTGATTGGGCGCAACCGAAATTTTCTCGGCCGTCTCCGGCAATTTGACTCCGCCGCCCATATAACCGCAATTTGAAAAATCGGGAATGGCATTTCCCTTTTCATCCGGCACATAAATTAGCTTGCCGTTTTTGCCCGGATAGACGAGTTTGCTGTTGTTTGATTGCTTAAAATTAAGAATCATCGGCAACGCCGCAACACCCGAAAGAAGCTGAAAAAATTCTCTTCGCTGCATATTTTGGCTTAACCTTACTAAAATTTATCTCAAAAAATATTTCAGAAAGTTTTGAGTCCCGCCTTTAGGCGGCTAACCGTCGGTAAATCATAAACTTAAATTTGCAAATCATATGCCGCCTTCATCTTGGAAAAAGCCGTCCTTTTGGCGGGACTCAAAACTTTTAATAATTATTTGCTCTTTTACTAATTGAAATTGTATATTATATTAAAATTGTTAGCGGTATCAATTTCAGAAGTAATTTATTCAAAATTTAGAAAATAAATTTATTAATAGCTCTTTCAAACCAGCATTTTTATGTTACATGAAAATTGTTAGCGCTATCAGTATCAAAGAAGTCTTTTCAAAATCAGGAAAATAATATGAGATTAGCGAAATTTTTTGCTTGCTTACAGATTTGTGTCCTTGTTATCGGCCTAGGGTTCTTTCCTTCTAAATCATCGGCACAAATTAAGACTTCCAAATCAGAGGATGTGGAAACGGTTAAGGCGGAACATTCCGCCATTGGCGTTGAAACTAATAAGAAATCTGATTTTTCCCATACAATGAACCCGGAGGCACAATGGTTTCCTGATGCCGGACTTGGACTATTTATCCATTGGGGTATTTCTTCCGTTAGGGCAATTAATATTTCCTGGACGATGATACCGGGGCGGGTATTGGCCAAGCAAAAAGTTAGCGCCGAAGAACGCGAGCGCATTATTAGAGAAAGTGATTATAACCTCAACGGCAAACCGCCGGAGGTCACTCCGAATGAATATTGGGAACAGGCGAAATCCTTTAATCCGCAGCAATACGATCCCGACAAATGGCTGAAAGCCGCAAAAGCGGCGGGTTTTAAATATGCCGTTTTGACTACCCGACATCACGAAGGTTTTGCTCTTTGGCCAAGTAAATACGGCGATTTTGATACCAAAAATTTTATGGGCGGGCGTGATCTGGTAAAGCAATTTGTCGAAGCCTGTCGCCGCAACGGGCTCAAAGTAGGGCTTTATTATTCGCCGCCCGATTGGTATTTTGACCGCGATTATATGAATTTTCTTTATGGCGGCGGGGCTAAAATGAATCCGGAGCTTCCCTCACTCGGGCCCGATTTGAAACCGCGAACAACACAAAAAACCGAGGCCGAAATAAAAAAACATCAGGAAGAATATGCCGCCCTGGTCAAAGGTCAAATCGAAGAATTGCTGACCCGCTACGGCAAGATCGATCTACTTTGGTTTGACGGCAAACCGCCGATTCCAAACGGTAATAATGTGATTTCGATTGAGCGTATTCGCCAATTGCAGCCCGGTATCGTGATAAATCCGCGTCTTCACGGCACCGGCGATTTCAAAACCTACGAGCGCACCCTCAGCACCGATAAAATTGCCGAGGGGTGGGCGGAATTCTGCAACACCTGGACTACCAACTGGTCACATATCAACAATATTCCTTTTCGGGCTAACGGATATGTTTTGGGACAATTTGTGACCGCCCGTTCATTGGGTATTAATTATCTGCTTGGGGTCGGCCCGATGGCCAACGGAGAATTTACGCCGGAAATCTATCAAAATATGGCCGTCGTGGCCGGTTGGATGAAGGTCAACGGCAAAGCCATTCAGGGAACAAAGCCCTTGCCGCCGGATGAATCAGCTTCCGTTCCGGGTACTGCCTCCGGTCCGGCGCGCTACCTTTTTGTCTTGCCGCAATTTAAGGAAGGCGGGGCGTATGATAAGGATCTGCTGCCGCCAACTGACGTAAAAATTACGCTTAAAGGAGCCAGGCAACCTGCTGAAGTTAAATTGCTCGGCAGCGGAAAGTCTTTGAAGTTTGATTACGCTGACAATGTGATTACGATTGAAGTTCCGTCAAGCGTCCGGACAAAATTGGTTGATGTGATTCAGGTTGAGATGAGACCGCTTAAGTAAGTTGGCAAAATTAAAATAATCCGTGAAGCCAGCCGCTCTTAGGACCATGGCTGAGGCAATACGAGTCGCGGTGGGAGGGCTTAACAAAAAGATGGTTTAGCAAATGTTCTTTGGAAAATAGTTTTGAAAAAGCCATCGAAGATGGCGACATATTTGTAGCCACGGGCTCCAGCCCGTGGAATAGGACAATAACAGATACAAGCTATCTAAGATAGCGACATAACACACGCGCAACGATGTAGGTGTGTCGCCCGTTTCACAGGCTCGTGATTCAATTATTACCTTCCCCGCACTTACGTACGGGGCTACAAAGATGTCACCCGTTTCACGGGTTAAAAATGAATTGTTTTTCGGATTTATTTTTCAAAGAACATAGGCAAAATTAAAATGCGGAAGCTCATACCGAAGATAGAAGGTAAAAAGCATAGCTCGGTTTTTGTCTAAAATTTATGAAAAACAAAGAAGAAACAACATTTTCCAGACGTAGATGGCTTGGTCAGGTTTCCGGGCCGGTCATTGCAGCTTCACTAGGTTCCGTCTTGCTCAGCACGACGGAAACACGTGCCGCCACCGAGCTGTCGGGCAATCCTTTACCGGATACTAAGGATTTGGGCATTCACTTTTATAATATCCGTGATTTTGGGGCAAAAGGCGATGGTGTGACGCTTGATACCGCGGCTGTCCAATCTGCAATTGATGCCTGTAATAAGGATAAAGGCGGAGTTGTTGTCGTTCCGGCGGGCGATTTTTTGACCGGCACGCTTGAATTAAAAAGCAATGTCACCCTCCATTTGTCGGCTCAAGGTCGCCTTTTAGGCAGCGGAAACCCGGACCATTACAAAGCCGGAAACGGAGTTCCGCCCGGAAACGGAAATATTGTCCTTATTTCGGCGGCTAATGCCGAAAACGTTCGCATCGAGGGTCTGGGAACGATTGACGGAAACGGCGCAAAGTTTTTTACGGGCAAAGGCGATAACACCGGACCCGGACAAAATTCTGCCGAAGGTTATTTCAAACGCCCGCATCTTCTGGTTTTCTACAAATGCCGTAATTTATCTATCGAGGATGTTTTTCTGACCGCCAGCGCTTATCATTGTATGCGAATTTTGCAATGCTATCGTGTTCATTTTGACGGCATCCGGATTCACAACCGCGTCAATAAAAATAATGACGGCTTTCATTTTAACGACTGCCAGTATGTTCACATCTCGAATTGTGATGTGGCCTGTCAGGACGATGCCTGTGCGCTTTTTGGAAGTAATAAATTTGTGACTGTTACCAATTGCAGTTTCAGCACGCGCTGGTCGGTATTTCGTTTTGGCGGCGGAGAGTGTGAAAATATTACAATCTCAAACTGTGTAATCTATGAAACTTACGGTTGCCCGGTCAAGATGCGATGTGGTGCGCGCTCACGGTTTGAAAACATTACCTTCTCAAACCTGATTATGAAGGATGTGACCGGACCGATTTCAATCGGACTAGATTCGGTTTCACGCCGCCGTCCCTCTTCTGACGGCAGTACGCCGCCCAAAGGAATTATCCGTAATATCGCTTTTAACGGGATTCGGGCAAGTGTTGTGGCAGAAGGCCGGCAGCACGCCGATCTGCCTTTTAAGTCCGAATATCGCCCCGGCGAGATGAAATCCTGCATTGTCGTCAATGGAGTTGGGGATGATTTTTTGGAAGAAATCAGTTTTCAGGATGTTCATATTACCTACGAAGGGGGCGGCACAGCAGAAGAAGCCGCCGTCCGGGATGTTCCCAAAATAGCAGGAGAATATTTTGAGCTCGGCGTTCTTCCAGCCTACGGTTTGTATGCCCGTAATGTTCGCAAGCTGACGCTCAACAATGTCCGTTTTGAAGTTATCAATCCCGATCTGAGACCGGCCGTCATTTTCGATCATGTCACCGATGCATCTTTAATCGGGCTGAGCGCTCAGGGAAATCTGCAGGCTGAATCTTTATTAAGATTTATTGATACACGCGATGTTTATTTAACCGCGTCCAGAGTATTAACCCCGGCTAAAGTTTTTCTGCAGCTTGAGGGAGCCGGCAATGAAGAAATTGCGATTGATGGCGGAAATATCTCGAAAGCATTAACCCCTTTGGCATTTCGCCAGGGCGCAGCCGAAAAAGCCGTCAGGCTTCGGGTGTAAAAACTGACTCCTTATCACTTTGTTTGAAAAAGTATTTGAATAAATTGCCTCCAGATAATTGTCTTTGAAAAATAAGTACCGTATTCAGCCATCTCTGATGGCGGCAGATTTTAGCTACAGGCGCGAGCCTGTAGTCCGAATGCCAACGAGGTCCAAGCCCCGAAGGGGCGACAGAGACATGACGCTTCGGCTCTGTCGCCCCTTTAGGGCTCAATGCCCCTTATTAACTGACTACTACAGGCTAATGCCTGAAGCTACAATCTGTCGCTCGCCCGCGCGAGCTAAAAACAAACTGATTCTATTACAGCGTTTATGGTTCAAAGAACATAAGCTACTGGCAATTGATAAATTAAAAGTGTTGGGAGTCAGAATATAAAAAACCTGATTGGATAAAACTTTGTGGGAATTATGAAAAACAAAAAATGTTATTTTTCGAATCAAAAACTCCTTTGGCTATTGGTTTTGGTGTTTATTGGCGTCTCTTTTGTCCGGGCACAAAATCCCACTCCATCTTTAACGGCCAATTGGGTAGTCAAAGTTCCAAATGCTGACGGGACGGTCCGTAAATCCTATTTTAATTTGAAACAGGAAGGTGCAAAGATTACCGGTTCGATTCGTGTTACCCAATTTTATTACATTATTTCTGAAAGCACTGGCGATGCGGCTGGATTTACCATCACCGGAAAAATGAAAGATGGAAAAAGCGAGCGAACCGTAAAATACGAAGGGAAATTGGTCGGTGATGAACTGCAGCTTTCAACCCGCCGCCGCCCCGAAGATAAGCCAACCGAATCTATCGCCGTTCGGGCGCCCGATGGAGAAGGCGCGCTTCCGGCACGACTTCCGCTCCCGGCACTTCGTAAAGTTCCTTACAACGGGCTTGCCAAAGCTCCGCCGATGGGTTGGAACAGCTGGAACAAATTCAAAGGCCGCGTTGATGACGCTACCGTCCGTGCAATCGCGGATGCAATGGTCAGCAGCGGGATGAAAGATGCAGGCTATGTCTATATAAATATTGATGATACATGGGAAGGTGAGCGCGATTCACAGGGCAATATTCAATCAAATAAAAAGTTTCCCGACATGAAAGCATTGGCTGATTACGTTCACAGCAAAGGCTTAAAATTAGGCATTTATTCCTCGCCCGGACCCAATACCTGCGCCGGTTATGAGGGAAGCTACGGTCACGAAGAACAGGATGCCCGCACATTTGCGGCATGGGGCATCGACTATTTGAAATACGATTGGTGCGGTGCGCGGACGATCTACACCGATGAAGAAATGCCGGCCGTTTATCAAAAAATGGGCGACGCATTGCTCGCCACCAAACGCCCGATTGTCTACAGCCTCTGTCAATACGGCCGGCTTGATGTCTGGAAATGGGGCGCCGATGTCGGCGGCAATCTCTGGCGAACCACAGGCGACATTAGCGACAACTGGAATTCGATGACCAAAATCGGTTTTAGCCAAAACGAGCTCGCCCCGTTCGGCCAAACAGGTCATTTCAATGACCCTGATATGCTCGAAGTCGGCAATGGCGGAATGACCGATACGGAATATAAAACTCATTTCAGCCTGTGGGCAATTCTCGCTGCCCCTCTGCTTGCCGGAAACGATTTACGCGAGATGACGCCTGCCACGCGCGAAACCCTTCTTAACAAAGAAGTTATTGCTATTGACCAGGACTCGGGCGGCAAACAGGGCAAGCGCGTCTGGCAATCGGGCGAATTGGAAATCTGGGTCCGTGAGCTTTCCGGCGGAGCAAAAGCGGTCGGATTTTTCAACCGGAGCGCCGAAACCAAAGAAATCTCCGTCAAATGGCCGGAAATCGGCTTTAAGAAAAATCCCAAACGGGCGAGAAATCTCTGGGAACATAAAGATTTGAATTTATCGGGAGATTCTTATTCGGTAACTGTTCCAAGCCACGGCGTTGCTTTTTTACGTGTGTCCAAATAGAGAGGAGCCGGTATTTTATTGAGCAAATAGTTATTTTTGTCAAACTCGTACACAAATTGCTTTGTGTACGAGTTTGAATTTCGATTCAAACTCGACTCTGTTTTTAGTTAACGTCAGTTTGACATAAGCCGTCGAAGACGGCGGCATAGCTGTAGCCCATAACGCCAGTTATGGGAACGGTTTAGCGGGTAGTTAAAGCCATTGAAAATGGCGACATAAAACAGTTATGTCGCCATTTTCAATGGCTTTAACTAATTTCTCCCGATTAACCCACAGCTGGCGCTTGTGGGCTACAGCTATATCGCCAATTTCATTGGCTGAAATCCAAATTTCTTACATCGAACTGGCGAAAGACTATTATCATCTATTCCAAATGGTCAGACGAAATTTTCCTTAAAATAAGTGTCATAAAACTGCGGTTTGAAGTGTATACATAGTGAAAATATGTTCTAAAAATAAATTTACTGGTATATCAAAAATGAAATTTCGTCTGTGTCTTAATACCCTACTTTTAACCGCAATTTCTTTGACGTCTTTCGCTCAGTCGTCACAATCTTCCGAAATTCAGAAAAATAGAATTGTCGCCTTTGTTAATGTGAATGTTGTCCCGATGGACAAAGAGCGAATTTTAACCAACCAAACCGTTATAATCCGTAATGGTTTGATTAGCGAAATCGGAACGCCCGGCAAAATCAAAATACCCTCTAATGCATTTAAGATCGAAGGAGGCGGAAAATATCTGGTACCCGGTTTGGTTGATGCACATGTTCATTTATATTCAACAACGGAAATGCCGCTTTATATCGCCAACGGCGTCACTTCGGTTTTTGATTTGAACGGGCGGCCAGCCCATTTATTGTGGAAGAAAAAAATTGCGTCGGGGCAGCTGCCTGGTCCGACAATCTATGTCTGCGGTCCGAAATTTGATCGCGTTCGCACGCCCGATGAAGCAGTTAGTGAAGTAGAACGCCAATTCCAGGCCGGGTACGATGGAATCAAGATATATTATCAGATTTCAAAAGAAGAATATCCTTCACTGGTCACTGCCGCTAAACGTCATAATATGATCGTTGTCGGGCATATCGCGCGTCTTCCCGGATTTGAAGCAACAATGAAGGCCGGGCAGTCAATAGCCCACGCCGAAGAATATCTATATTCATTTTTCAATCAGTCGTCTGACCCATTTAAAGTTAAAATAAACCTTGAAGAAAGCCGGATTCCGGAAGCTGTGGCTTTAACTCGTTCCGGGGGAGTTTCGGTAATCCCGACGCTCATTACATACAATAATATTGTCAGACAGGTTGCCGATTTGGATGAATACTTAAAACGACCTGAATTCAAATATCTTGCCCCTCCGCAATGGGACATATTACAACCTTCAAGAAACCGGTATAAGAACGGTTTTAAACCCGAAGAAGCGCTAGAGCTCCAGAAAAATTTTGAATTTCAGAAGAAACTTGTAAAAGCCTTACATGCGGCCGGCGTCCCGATAATTGCGGGGACCGACTCGCTGGGAGTTGGAACCGTCGGCGGCTTCTCAATACATGACGAATTGAAGACTTTCGTTTCTATCGGGTTTTCACCCTTCGAAGCTTTGCAGACGGCCACCTACGGGGCCGCCGAATTTCTTAAAAGTTCAGACAAATTCGGGACGGTAATGGTTGGAAAACGTGCGGATTTATTGCTGCTAAACGGTAATCCCCTTGAAGACATCGGCAATACTTCAAAATTGGACGGGGTAATGGCCCGAGGGAACTGGATGCCGGAACCAAAACTTCACCAGATGCTTGAAAATCTACCTAATGATTACAAGGCAGAAATTGAATCTACCACCCGGATGCTTGACAACAATCCGGCTGCCGCACTTCTTTATTTAGAAGAGAATGATCCGTTTGGACAATTGGGAGGTATGATCCTCGAAAATTTTGCTTCCCGGGAGGGTTTTGAGAAGTTAAAAAATATGCTCCAACAGGTTAAGCAAAAGAATCCCGGTTCGTCTTTGATTAAAGAGTCAGCTCTCAATAATTTAGGTTACAAGCTGATGGGCAGTAAAAAAATCAAAGAGGCAATCGAGATTTTCCGCATAAATGTTGATCTTTACCCTGATTCCGCAAATGTTTATGACAGCCTGGCCGAAGGCTATATGATAAACGGAGATAAGGAGCTCGCTATCAAGAATTACAAAAGGTCTCTGGAATTAAATCCTCAGAATGATGGTGCAATTCAATATCTGAAGAAACTAGAGCCATGATGATCGATTTAATTTTATCAGAACACTATAAACCTTAATTTCGGTATAAAGGCGACGACCCCTTTTACAAAACATTTGTGTCTTAAATCAATAAAGTAATTTCGCAGTGACCTTTTTTGGACTGCTATTTATCATTTTTATCTAAATTTTCGACCAGTAGCGGGACTGTAAAAAGGCAGCCGCCCAATTCTGAATCCGTCAGAGTAATTGATCCGCCGTGCGCTTCCACAATTGAGCGGGCAATGGGCAATCCTAGCCCGTTGCCGCCGGTAAGACGGGTACGGGCTTTGTCCACGCGGTAAAATCTGGTAAATACGGCGTCCTTAAGGTCATCAGAAATTCCCGGCCCATTATCCTCGATCAAAATTACAGCACTTTTCGACAACCCCCTATTGTTTAGTTTAGCAATTATTTTTACCGTGCCGCCGGACGGTACATATTTCGTGGCATTATCAGGAATATTAAGCAGCATTTGCGAAATTCTAATGCGATCCCCGGTAATAACCTCTCACGAGGTCGGCAACTGCATCACGAGCCTTCAACATTAGGATCGGTATCTCAAAATTTTTTTCACGCAGAATCTGCGACATTTCAAAACTATTTTTCTTTGGCAGCATCACATCGAAAATCAGTAAATTGTAATCGTTCGTTTCGCATAAAACAAACCGGTCTGGCCATCGGTCGCAATATCAGTAGCGTACGCGTCTTTACGCAATCCCCAGCCGATGACTTCAGCTAGCCGGACATCGTCTTCAACTATCAGAATTCACATTTTATTTATCGCGGTTTTTCGTCTTTCTTTCGTTTCGCGCGACAAATAAGTATAACGCAGGTAACGGAAATAAAAAGTCAATACCGTTTCTGCGGAGGCGAAAGCTGCCGAATTTTTATTTTTTTTGGATTTACTTTTTTTCTTTGAATTGTTTTTTTTCAAGGCGCGCGCTGAAATGTCAACGGTCAACGCGCGCCCCCTTGGCGAGCGTCCGGCACCCCCCAGTGCCGGACAACTCAAGGCTTTCGCCTCGAGCCATAACCAATTTACAAAATTTAAAATGAATACAGGATTAACAAGGAAATGTTGGAATTGATTCTATGAAATAACATTTGCCCTAATGCTTCAACAAAACCTCTTCAAGATTTTCCTCCTGAATTTTTGGGTTTCCCTTTATATAGCCGGTT
>JADMIO011718059.1_pt1 | contig 15545 bp, 9 predicted proteins | sample 8958161 | NCBI WGS metagenome assembly JADMIO01 (sample SAMN16585339, study PRJNA669376) | soil metagenome | isolation source: Crop rotation soil | place: USA: Cullars Rotation, Alabama | collected 2011
GGGGATGACTTGGATCGTGACGCCGCCAATCCCTTCGTCGCCGGCTTCCATCAGGCCGTTGTTGTTGTGGTCGTGATAGACTACGCCGCTGAGACTGGCCGGCCGTGCTTCGCCAAAATTGTTGTTGATGCTGTTCTGGCCGCCGAGCACCGTGATGCCGCGCAAAACGTCGGGCGATTCCGACTGGCCCACGGTGGAGCCGTCGATTGTGCCGGGCTGCGAGCCCACGCTGAAGTAACCCGCCGGCTGCGTTTCGCGGACGCTGTAGGTGCCCGGCAGGATGCTGGTGTCTTCAAACTTGTAGTGACCCTGGGCATCCGTGGTCGTCGTCAGGCCGGTGGAGACGTAGGTGCCGTTCTGCAGTTTGAACAACTCGAGCTTCACACCGCCGATGCCCGGCTCGTTGCCGTTGACGACGTTGTTGAGGTTTTGATCTTCGTAGACGTTGCCGGAAATAGAAATCGGCAGCGGTTTTTGCGCAATGGAAGCGACGGCGCCAGCCGTATGGTCGCTTTGATCGACGGTGCTTGGCGGAGCGTAGGCGTCCTTGGGAAGCGTAAGCGTGGTGCCGTTGGCGGCGGCCGCGGCGGCGAATTCATCGTCGTAGGCGTCGTAGAAGATCGCCGAGCCTTGCGAGTCAAAGTAGTGCGGGGCCTCAAAGAAGCCCGTGAGCTTCGAGCCCTCGAACTCAGCCCCTTCCGCCAAAGAGTTGGGGTTGAAGAGCCCCATTTCGTCCACGTCCACGGTGAGCGTCAAAATGTCGCCAGCCGTGAAGCCGTCCAGGTCAATGATCAGTTGCATCCCGCCGTCAGAAACGCTGACGTTCGTGATCGTGAAGTTTTGTGAGGACTGGATCTGCACGGGCGCCGAGAGAAACGCCCCCTTGCCGCCCGGCGCCGTATCATAAAACACGTCGGCCAGCGTCAATTGGCCGTCGCCCAGTTTGTCGCCATCAATCACGACGCGCTTCAGTTCTGTCCCGGCGTCGCCCCCTTCGAACGAGACCTGAATCGTGTTGGGAACCGAGTCGTCGCCGACGGTCGGATCGAAATAGACCGCGCCGAGGTGAATGTTCGACGCCAGTAGCCGCCGCTCTTCGAGCGCTTCAAAGTGGCACGTATGCCGCGCCGAGTCTGCCTGCCGCTGCGCGGTCGAATGCCCGCGATCACGCCTGAATAACCGTCCGAAGATTCCCACGGCAGTTTCCTCCCTCGTGACTTCAACGTGCGGCCTGAGCCGCCGAGACAAAGGGTGAGAAGTGAGAAGCCAGAAATTAGAAGTGGTGCAATGCCTGACGTTGCGTCACTTCTGCCTTCTCACCTCTGACGTCTGACTTCCTCTGTGTCTCTGTGGTTCAAAAACTCTTTTCGCGCTTGCTATTGGCCGTGGCCTCGCTCGGCGGGTGTTCCATGATCGGCCAGACGCGGATCGTCGTGTCGAAGCCACCCGAGATGAGCATCGTGCCGGCCGGATCGGCGGCCAGAGCCGATACGGAACCCGTATGCCCCTTTAGTTCACGCAGTTGTTCGCCGGTCGATGGATCCCAGAGGCGAATGACGTTGTCGCTCCCCCCCGTGGCCAGCCGGTTCGGAGCGTAGAACAACAACGACATTACTTTGGAGGTGCCCGCGCGGAATTCCCGGAGCACGACGGCTTGTTGCGGATCCCAGATCTTCACGCGGCCGTCTTCGCTGGCGGACGCAAGCTGCGTTCCCTCGGGCGAGAACGACAACGCCCGCACGCGCCGCATGTGGGCGCCCGGCACATCCTTCGGCTGCGATACGCCTGCCACGTCGAGAATGCGGAGCTTGCCATTGCGCCCCGCGCAGGCCAGTTGATTTCCCGTGGGGCTGAAGGCCACGGCCCGCATGTCGGAGCAGGGGCAGCCGACGTTCCGCAAGAACTTCCCTTCGCGGGCATCGTAGATGCGCATGCCCGGCTCGAAACCGACCGAGACAAGCTGTCCGCCGTCGGGACTGTATTTCACGCTGTAGATCGGCCGTGTGGCCTCTTTCATTTCGAACTTCAGCTCGCCCGTCTCAACGTTCCACACCTTCAGCAGGTGGTCGTCGCCGCCGGTGGCCAGCATGGTGCTGTCGGGGCTGAAAGCGACGGTGCGCACCCAATCCTGGTGGCCTTTGATCTGCTTGAGGAACTTGCCATCCGTGAGGTTCCACAGCCGGACGATCATGTCGTCGCCAGCGGTGGCCAGGAGCTTGCCGTCGGTTGAGACGGCCATGCTGGTGATGACCGGAGCCTTGGTCGTGTCGTCGGCCTCCGCCTGCGGAGCGAGTTGGCGCGACGGCTCGGCAGGAGTCAATTGAGCTGGAGCCAGCCTGGCCATGGTGCAACTGAGCGCAGCCGCCAGGAAACCGCACATCCGCAGGTGAGTATGCCGCATAGGTTGTCCGCTTTGTGGGGTCACACCAGCGATCGCGCGAGAACTTCGCGTCGATAGGGCCGCGCAGCCTGAAGGTCGCGCGGGTTCGCATTGCGAGGTATCGGCGATTTAGTCCGCACCGCTTGACAGTGACGCCTGGATGGCCGGCACAGCTTGTGCGGATTGCCGCGACGACCCGGTAGGGTATGCGCAGCATACCGATTGACGAACAACGAGGTAGCCTAACACGCAATTCCCCCCCTCAACTCCACGAACAATTTCCGCTTTCACTGCTGGCAGCGACGGCTTAGAATTGCGGCGAGCAATGAACGACGCTATCGCGGCGCAACAAGCTTCGGCCCGGCTTCAGCAGTTGGCCGAACGACTGGCGACGCAATCCGACTTCCAACAGGTGGCGGCCGTCCTGGTTGAGGGGGGTAGCGCCAGTCTCGAGGGAGTCTGGGGATCGGTGCGCGCACTCACGGCCGCAGCGCTACTCAACAGTTCCCATGCGCCGCTGGTGGTTGTGCTCCCTCAGGTGGGCGAACTGGACGGTTTCTGTGACGAGCTGGCGCTGTTCACATCGGCAGCTCCGCGCATGTTTCCTGCTTGGGAAACCACCTCGGGCGAGTCGGCGCCGCTGGATGATCTCTACGGCGAGCGACTCAGTCTCATCCTGGCTTTGGCAGCCGGGGAAATGCCGCCCCTTATCGTCACCGGCATTCAGGCCCTGATGCAGCCCGTGCCCGATCTGGAGCGCATCGCCGCCGAGCGGCAGACGCTGCGCGCCGGAGACCGCCAGGACCTCGACGAACTGCTCCGCTGGCTTACGGAGAATGGCCTGCAGCGCACCAACGCCGTGGAACTGCCCGGCGAGTTTTCCAGTCGCGGCGGTATAGTCGATATTTTTCCACTCGATGCCGAGATGCCAATCCGCGTGGAGTTCTTCGGCGACGAAGTGGAGTCGATCCGTCGGTTCGATGCGGCCACCCAGCGCAGCATCGAAGACTTGCCGGAAGTGAATATCGCCGTAGTTACCCCTTCGCCCGACGACGCGGAGTGTTTTTTGAATCTGCTGCCGCCAGAGTGCCGCGTAATGCTCGTCGAGCCGGCCGAGATTGCCACTGAGGCAACCCGGTTTCGCGAGCGGTGGGATCAGCCACAAAAGTTGCTCAGCCGGTCCCTGGTAATGCAGGCGGCCAATCAGTTTGCCACCGTCACGGCCGAAGCACTGGCTACCTCTCCACAGCCGACCCATGCTCGACTGCCGTTGGGTTCCGTTGAACGGTTCAGCGGCGACGTGGCGCGCGTACGGGCCGAGCTGGACGACATGGCAGGCCGCAGCAATGTGCTGCTGGTCTGCCGTACGGAAGCGGAGATCAAGCGGCTCTCGGAATTGCTGGCATCCGCGAAGCTCACGCGGGAGCAGCGGCTTCAATTTGCAGTCGGACATTTGCGCACCGGTTTTCATTTCGACGCGGAGCGGCTGCTGGTCGTAAGCGGCAGCGAATTGTTTCATCGGCAGGATCTGCCCCGCCCGGCGCGGCGGCGACTTGGCAAGGCGATCGACAGTTTCACCGAATTGCGTGAAGGGGATCTGGTGGTCCACCTGACGCACGGGTTGGGCCGCTATCGGGGCCTCTCGATGCTGGAGAAGGATGGGGCCGCTGTCGAGCATTTGGCCATAGAGTTTGCCGGCGAAACCAGGATCTACGTGCCGGCTACGCGGATTGCACTCATTCAGAAATATGTCGGCGGCACAAAATCACGGCCTCGCCTGGCGACGATTGGCGGCCGCACGTGGGTACGGCAGAAACAGGCCGCCGAAAAAGCGGTGACCGATCTGGCGGCCGACATGCTGGATTTGCACGCTGCCCGCGCCGCCCGTCCCGGCATTGCCTTTCCGCCGGATACGGAATGGCAGCGCGAGTTTGACGCGGCGTTTCCCTACGACGAAACGCCCGACCAGCTTGCGGCGCTTTCGGCGATCAAGCAGGACATGGAGCGCCCGCGGCCGATGGACCGGCTGCTTTGCGGCGACGTCGGTTATGGCAAGACGGAAGTGGCGATCCGCGCGGCGTTCAAGGCGGTCGATAGCGGCTACCAGGTGGCCGTGCTGGTGCCGACCACGATTCTGGCGGAGCAGCATCTGGCCACATTTCAAAGCCGGATGGCGGAGTTCCCGTTCCAGATTGCGGCGCTTAGCCGCTTCAGCACAAAGGGCCAGCAGCAGAAAGTGATCGAGCGCTTGGCCGAGGGGACCGTCGATATCGTGATCGGAACGCACCGGCTGGCGCAAACGGACGTCGCATTTCACAATCTGGGCTTGGTGATCATCGACGAAGAGCAGCGGTTTGGCGTCGAGGTGAAGGAGCGGTTGAAGCGGCTGCGGCATACGGTGGACGTACTGACGATGACCGCCACGCCGATCCCGCGCACCCTCCATCTATCGCTAGTCGGTGCCCGCGACATTTCGAATCTGGAGACGCCGCCGGAAGAGCGGATGGCCGTGGAGACGAAAGTGACGCGCTTCGACGAAGACCACATTCGCCACGCCATCCTGCACGAGCTGGCGCGCGATGGGCAGGTCTATTTCGTCCACAATCGGATTGAAGACATCAAAGTGCTGGCGGCACTGCTGCACAAGATCGTGCCGGAGGCCCGGATCGCCATCGGGCATGGGCAGATGCCGGAAAACGAATTAGAACAGGTGATGGTCGATTTCATTTCCCATCAGTCCGACGTGCTGCTGGCCACGACGATTGTCGAGAGCGGCCTGGATATTCCGAACGCCAACACGATCTTCATCGACGAGGCCGACCGCTATGGTCTGGCCGACCTGCACCAATTGCGCGGCCGCGTCGGCAGGTATAAGCATCGGGCCTACTGCTATCTGCTCTTGGACCCGCGGCGGCATGTGGCTCCCAACGCAGCGAGGCGGCTGCGGGCCATCGAGGAGTTCAGCCAGATGGGGGCCGGGTTTGCTATCGCCATGCGTGATCTGGAGATTCGCGGCGCCGGCAACATCCTGGGGACACAGCAGAGCGGGCACATTGCGGCGGTGGGATATGAACTGTATTGCGAGTTACTCGAAGACGCGGTTCGAAAGCTGAAGCGCGAGCCGCTGCGAGGGCGTGTGGACGTTGATATTGTCCTGCCCGTGGAAGCCCATCTGCCGCGCAGCTACGTGGGGGACATGCGGGCCAAGCTTGACCTCTATCGCCGATTGGGGCGCGTGACGCTGCAGAGCGACGTGGATGAGTTGGTGGCCGAGATGCAGGACCGGTTCGGAGCTCCGCCGCCGCCGACGGTGCGGCTGGTCGAACTAACGCGACTTCGCTGCGACGCCGTGTTGTGGGGGCTGGAAGCGATTCAAGTGGAAGGCCCCTATCTGGTGCTCCGCTATCGCGACCGGCCGCGGATTGAGGAATTGGCGCGCAAGAGCGGCAAGCGGCTACGGGTGGTGGACGAAGTGGCCGCCTATCTGCCGTTGGAAGGTGCCCAACATCAGCCCGAAGCCATCCTTTCCGCAGCCAAAACGCTGTTGCGGCCGGATTAAATCGGCCGCTATAATCCCGCCCCCTATGGCCAGACGAAACGCTCAATTTGACGACACTAGCCCGAAGCGCCAGCGAGGGCATTGGTGGAATCCCTCGCTCGCGCTTCGGGCTATCGTTTGCTTGACGCTCTTGTTCGTCATTTTTTCATGGTTCGTGTTCCCAGCCATGTCTCAAACGGGCGGCCCTGCGACCGCGCCACCGGGTGCTGGGCCAGTGCAAGCCGGCCCTGTCGATGACCAGGTCATGGCCTGGGTCGGCAACCAGCCCATCTTTGCCAGCGAGATCATGACCAAGGTGGACCAGGTCATGGAAGAAAATCGAAAGCAAATACCCCCGGAACGCTGGAACGAACAGCGGATTGCTCTGTCTCAACAGGCGCTCAAAGCGACTGTCGAGAACAAGCTGATCCTGGTTGATGCGATGCGCAAGATTCCTGCCGCCGGCCAGATCGAGATTGAGAAACGCGTGGATGAGCAGTTCGAGGAAGATCAAGTCAAAAAGCTGATGAAAGCGATGAAGATCGAGTCGCGGACGGAACTGGAGAAGAAACTTCTGGCCACCGGATCGTCCCTTGAGCAGCAGCGCCGCACCTTTTTCGAGCGGAGCCTGGCCTTCCAGTGGGCCAAGTCGTCGGCCAAGGTTGAGGGAGAAGTGAGCCACAACGACATGGTGGCCTATTATGAGGACCATCTCAAAGACTATGAAAAACCGGCGCGGGCCCGCTGGGAGCAGTTGTCTGTCAACTTCGAACAGTTCCCGAATAAGCAGGCGGCTTACGCGGCGCTGGCCAAGATGGGAAACGACGTGATGACAGGCGCCCCTTGGGCCGATGTCGCCCGCGCAGCATCGCAAGGTTCGACCGCCCGCGAGGGGGGCAAGTGGGATTGGACCACGCAGTCCAGCCTCGCCTCGAAGGTGCTCGATCAGGCCCTGTTCACGCTTCCGGTCGGCACGCTCAGTCCGATCCTGGAGGATGAGCGGGCGTTCCATATTGTGCGGGTTGTCGAGCGGGAAGAAGCGGGCCGCACGCCTTTCCGCGATGCCCAGGTAAAAATTAAGGAAGAGATAGAAAAACAGCGACAGAACGCGGCCATGCAGGAATATCTGGCACGGCTGCGGAAGGAAACGCGGGTTTGGACCGTCTTCGACGACCCCGTGAACATGCAGCAATTCGCCGACTCGCAAAAAGCCGAGTCGCGGCGGTAGTTCTCAGACAAGCCAGGGCAGCTTCAGACTTGTAGAATGGGTGGCCGGGACGGCGAGGCGAAGTCCCGGCGGTCAACCATCAATCTTGACCCCAGATCCGCCAGCAAAGCGTACCTGATCTTCGGGCGCTGACGCCAGCAAGTCTTTCCTCCTGCTTTTTCGCCAGCATCAGCAATCCTTCTGCTGGGATCATGCGTATAAGCCATGCCGCGCATTGGTAAAAGGTCAGGGTCCGGACAGCGGCACCCGGTGAATTGTCGAAATGCTCCCCGCCGGATACATTGCATAATGAAGTAGCGATGTTTTTCTGCGCCCGGATTTGCTCAGCCACCGCAATAGGTTGCCCGCCATGCCTGTGAAAGCCGGAACTGTTGGAGATGCCCCCCACAGCGAGACCCTCAAAACTGAGGACGTGGCCCCCGATATGGCCCAGTTGCGGCTGGGGGACCAGGAAGTTGAGCTGCCCGTGGTCGTGGGGACCGAGGGGGAGCATGCCGTCGATATTTCCAAGCTCCGTGCTCAGACCGGCTACATCACGCTCGACGAGGGATATGTCAACACGGGCACAACCTCCAGCGCCATCACGTTTCTCGACGGCGAGACCGGCATCCTCCGCTATCGGGGCTATCCGATTGAAGAGTTGGCCGCCCACAGCGATTTTGTCGAGACGAGCTATCTACTGATCTACGGCGAACTGCCCACGGCCGAGCAACTGCACGAGTTTCGGCAGGGATTGCGGCAGCACACGATGCTGCACGAGGACATCAAGTCGTTCTATAGCGGCTTTCCGCGCGATGCGCATCCGATGGCGATTCTCGGTTCTGTGGTTGGGGCGCTTTCCACGTTCTACCAGGACTCGTTGGACCCCAAGGATCCCAGCCAGGTCAACATTTCGCTCTACCGCTTGATGGCCAAGTTGCCGACGATCGCGGCGTTCAGCCACAAGAAATCGATCGGCCAGCCGTTCATCTACCCGCGCAACGACCTGTCGTACTGTGCGAACTTCCTACAGATGATGTTCGCCGTGCCGACAGAAGAGTACGTGGTCGATCCCGACTTTGTGGATGCTTTGAATCTGCTGTTGATTGTACATGCCGACCACGAACAGAACTGCAGCACCTCGACCGTGCGGATGGTCGGCTCGGCCGACGCCAACCTGTTTGCGTCGATTTCCGCGGGCATCTGTGCTCTATGGGGTCCCCTGCACGGCGGGGCGAACCAGGCTTGCGTGGAAATGCTGGAGCGGATCAAGGCCGACTCGGACGGCGTGGGCAAGTATGTCGATATGGCCAAGGACAAGGACAGCGGGTTCCGCCTGATGGGCTTTGGCCACCGCGTTTACAAGAACTACGACCCGCGAGCCAAGATTATCCGGGCCATGTGTGACCGACTGCTTTCCAAGATGGAGCGGAAAGACCCGATCTTCGAGATTGCCCAGGAGTTGGAGTCGGTAGCCCTGAGCGACCCGTACTTCGTCGAACGCAAGCTCTACCCCAACGTCGATTTCTATTCGGGCGTGATCTACCGCGCGTTGGGTATTCCGGTGGGCATGTTCACCGTGCTGTTTGCCATGGGGCGCTTGCCGGGCTGGATTGCCCACTGGATGGAAATGCACAATTCCAGTGCCAAACGCATCCAGCGGCCGCGGCAGGTCTACACCGGGGCGCAGAAGCGGCCCTATCTGCCAGTGGAAAAGCGGTAGGAAGTGCCACGGATTGCTGTGGTCATCTTGCAGGCCGGGCTCACTTATCCTGCCACGGCAGCAATATCATTTTCCCGAAAGCCGTGTCAATCGTCGTCGGGCGATGGGCTTCGTTGGCTGTGGCAGTCGCGAGACGCATCCCCCTCAGGGTCTTCAGGTTTTCCTGCTGCCCTTCTTCGAATTTCTCGGCCGGAAGTTTCGGTGCATCGACGAACCAACTGGATACCTTGTCCCGGTCCGCGGACTCCATGAACTTAATGGCATGATCGATCGCGTCCACTTGAATTTCCCACAGCGGCCGCGTGCGGTTCTGCTTCCACCAATCTTCCAGCTTTACATGTGGGCCGGGATACACATTTCGTTGCGCACCGCTTATCGACCTGAGCTTTCCCTCGTAGGGTGCAACGTTGCGACGAACGATGGCGGTGCAGACGCGACCAACGCGAAGACTGAACCGGCCTTGAGGCGACTCGTACGAATAGCAATACCGCTTGTCGTCGCGGTGCTCCAGCAGCACGTCGAATGCATCGGCCCCCTCCGCTAACAACTGCTGGATCGCCAGATACACAACGGCTTGGTGGTTCTTATCGTAATTTTCAGGGACGATAAGGCGTTGATCATCCTGCTCTGGCTGGGAGTTTTTAGAAGCCAGCAGTTCCACGAGATATCGCATTCGTCGCTGCTTCTGTTTGTCGCTCTCTCTGGCGCAAGCTGTCGAAGATGGCAATAGTGCCTGCAAACTCAAAAATGCGCAGGCAACCGCGAAAACCGTGAAACGTTTCATCATGTGCATTCACCTATGGCTTGAAATGGCGGCCCTGCCCTTTGGCCTAGCAAGTCTCAAACCGGGTGTACCACTTTTCCCCGCGGTTCGACAGGTATGCAATGCCGCTGTCCGCATAGGAATAGTTGGGCGTGCCATCGATCTGCAAATCCCACGCGTCGGGGTACTCCTGGTCCGTTTGAACCGGCGTTGTCCAGCCGCCAATCTTGGTGCCGGGCTTGTTTTCGTAATTGAATTTCTTCAACTCGCAGAGCGCCGAGTAAACACTGCTTTCAAACAAGCGGTAGTACTTGCTGAGGCTGGGGTAGTCCAGAGTTTCTTTCCAGGTGATGCCAACATATTTGTGCTCCTTGAGTTCTTTGGGACGTTCCAGCGGCTTGAGGCGATCTTCTTGTTGATAGGTGCGTACGACGAACTCGGACTTGTCTGGCTTGGAACTTGCTTCGCCGCCGAAAAACTCAGGATCCACGTAGAACGCGATCAATTGTGGTCGATAGAAGGGGCCATACGCTTGCTTCACATCCGCGCACAAAATCTGCAGCCACGGTAACAGGGGCGCTCCGTCGGCTGAAGTCGGCCATGTTTCGCCGGCCTTGCCCCAGAAGATGCCACCAAAGCAGGACGTCGGCTTCGATGGTTTCCCGCCCTTAGTCTCCTGGGCCAGAAAACAGCGCACGGCCTCGTGAGCAATCACGCTCTTGGCCACCTCAATGTCGCTGACTTTTGCATTTTCCTTGGCCATGGTGCCGCCTTTCGCCCGTGAACGTTAGAGCCCGATTTCGATCTTCATTGGATATACCAGTCCCCAATCCTGGCGGCGTTCGTAGGATTCCAGTGCAGTTTCCAGCGACGGACGCACCCGGCCTTCGAAACGTGTCTTCCCATCGACAACGATCCGCACAGGCTTGCCGACGTCAACCATTTTGGGGTGAAGCCAGACTGTCAACCGGCGGACGTTTTGTGTCGTCAGCTTGATGCGGTTGTTCCCCTCGTTGACGGCTTCGATCGATGCGCCGCGGTGTTCGCGCGTGCGGTGCCTTAGCCGCCATTCGTCGAAATCCTCCGAGCCGTTGCTGCGCAGCTCGTCGAACTCAATCTCCCCACGCGTCGTTTCATTCAGGCTCAGCCAGCGGTTGTCAGTCACAGTCGAGCAGTAGTTTGAGGAATAACCCATCGGCGTCGCCAGAGCGATGTGCGGGTAATATGGATCGCGCGGCGTGCGGGCGATCTCTTTAAGCATGGCAGCGATCTGCTTGCGGTTGTAGCCAATCGAATGTTTACCGTTGTGCTCGACGTACTGATGGTTGATGCCGGCGGCCGTGAGCAGCTTGTCAGTCTGGCGGCCATATTCCACGTCGGTGTAGTGCCAGCGCACTCCGGCGCGGGCATCATGCACGCCGTTGATAAAATAAAGCTTCGTGCCACGAATGGCCGGCCAGTAACCGCGCATCCAGGAACCGGAACTGGAAATGACCGCGGCAAAACGGTCGGGCGAGCGCTGAATGTGATGAAACGCGCCAAAGCCTCCCATCGAGTGGCCCATGAGCACCACACGGTCGGGATCGATATTGAACCGACTCTTGCATTCCAGGATTACGTCGGCCAGATAGGCCTCGGCTTCGTCCACACACCAGCGGTAGGCCGTGTCTTCGTCCCACGGCGCGGAAGGCCCGACGGCGATCATGCCAGAGTCGGCAAACACGTCGCCAAACGCCATGTCGATCTCCGGCCCGTCCTCCTCGGGAAAGTCGAGAAACACCCCCGGCGCCCGACGCGACGTAGTCCGTCCGCCGCCGTGCATAAATACGATCAAGCCGGTTGGCTTGTCCCGTCGGTAGCTCTCGGGCACCGTGAAATAAAGCAGGTCGTCCGGATGCCGCTTGCGGAGTGCTTGGACCGTGAATTTTTCGCGCGGGCGAAAACCGGATTTGGTCTTGGGAAACGATTGCTGGCGAAGACCCTGCAATACCGCGTCGATGACGCCATCGTATTCCACAAGTTGCCCCGCTAATTTCCCCCTCTCAATCGCATCACTCGTTGACAGAAACCTGCGAGCAAGTTCCGATCCCGCCTTTGAATCAGGTGCGGCGGTGCTGACATTGACCAGCACGAACCAGAGCGAAAAGCTGAGGATCCAGCAGAGTAATGAATTCCTTTGGAACTTACTCATTGTGCAGTCAGCGCTCCCATTCCTGGCGACATTCAACCAGTGTACCAAGGGCGTTGCTTCACACATTAGCACAGATGAGGCCGGATATCTTGAGCGGGCCTATGGTCTCTGATCCCAGCACTCTGCTGGGGTAGCGGATTACGTCCGCCGCCAGGGCTCACAGTAGGTCAAATCTCGTTCATGATGGCAACGATCCTCTGGGCAACCTCCAGGGCAGTTGTCGCATCCGTCTCTGTTGCGCTGTCGCCCGCATGAATAATTGCATTTCGCTTGGCATAGCTGTTGGAAAGTCTTTTCCAAAATCCATCGGGCTCGCGGAACAACGAGCGCTGTGCAAATAGATGCATGCCCGCGCTCATCTTCGTCCGCAAACCGAAGTCGAAACCTGTAAAGAACGCACGGGCTTCCGCCCATTCACCAGCGAGCGCTGCATTTGCCAGTTCGTCGTAGCGGCGGTTAAAGACAGTATCAATAGTGCTCCAGCAGAAAAGCACACTCTCACGGAACCGTCCCTGGTGGATGGCCCTCTCCGCGTCGAGCAAAAAAAGTTCAGCTACATCCGGTTCATTCCCAGACGAATAACCATTCAGGACAGCGGCCGTAGTGTCTTCCAATGTCAACGCAAGCGGCTGAGGTCCAGCGGCTTCGTATGCAAGAGGAGCGATCCAGTCCGCCGCCACGACGACTCCGAGGGGCGCGAACCGAAAAGGGCTGGCTTGTCCGCGGGTCACTTCAGTGATATCCGCCCGCCGACTGATCGTGCGGTACCATCGCAAGAGTCGATTTATCCGCCGCAAGAGTTGTTCGGCGCATTGAGTGCGGCTTCTCTGTATCTCATCTGGATCAGCGCTATCGGCAGGGTGAAATTGAGCATCGACCGGAGTTCGCGGCGGCAACCCTTCTTCAAGGATTGCCGCACCGATGCGGAGGGACTGTTCACCATCTGCGGCGACAAAGTCACCGACCGCGAGTCGCAAGTAATAAGGCAGCACCACACTTACGCGCAATGCTGGCATATCGGCTCATACTCAACTTGACGCCATGATGAGCTGAAAATTATCTGCGAATCCCTGCGCGCGCGCATATTCCCACAGCGGGCTGACGTAAGGCTCGGTCACCTTGCTCGCGTACAGGCCCGGCGCAAAAGAGACATGCGCATCGACTTTCTTGCCTTTCCGAAAGAGGTAGGCATGCACCTGCCCCTTGGGCTCACTGATAAATGTGGCGATATAGTCACCGAAGACAGGACCTACGTCTGCGGCATACTCCTCGTCTTTCTGGAACGGCATGTTACAAATCTCCTCAAGTCCTGACAGATGTTATTCTTACCATTCAAACCCTCCAAATCAAGTTGCGCAAAGTAGGTGTCGTAAGTGCCTGCACTGGCGAGTCTTGCATTCACGATTGGGGCAAATGACGTCGGACGCTAGCAACTTATCTGACTCCCATTCCCCTTCGTCAAAGTTCCCGAAAACGGTACGACCGGAATAATCGTTACGTTTTACTCAATTGGTATTGGCGCGTCCCCCGATAGTTAGATTCGGATTCCAGTCCTTCCCTGGCGGGGAGCGCTGGCATTGCAGGCATGGCCTGCTTCCGGACTGAGGGGGACTTTGATGAAGCGAAACATTCACTCGCACACATGCGCCAATTTTGGGCCGAGGGGCGGATTTCGTACGCCTTCAGGTTGGCTGCTGTTATTGTGCGCCGCCATCGTGACTAGCGTGCTGCTCGGTGGGGCGGCCAGGGCTCAATTGCACGAAGCAGATGTCGCGGCGCAACCGGCGGATACAGCCGCTAATGAAAGCGGTCTGCGCCTTTGGCTAGTCCCCGATGAGAAACCATCAGAAAAGTCGAGCAGTTCCGCAGCCCATTCCGAGGCCGTTCATCCCGCGTCAGGAGTGGAAGACGGCGCTGCCGCAGCCCTGATCGAAGTGCGTGATGGGGCGAGCGCGGGGGATTCCCAATATCGTCAATCCGCGCGGGCACGGGCACTGAAGCAACTCAACCCCCGCGTGCCGCAGTTGCGCATCGTGGCTGCCAGCGGTCAGGCGGAAACCGAGCCGACGCTGCCCCAGCCGCCGCCGGATGAAGAAGCCGCTCAAGTACAACGCAGTTCCCGGACGGCCAACTTGCAGCCCAAGCCGGCCGACGATCTGTTCGCGCCCCCGGTCGCCAAAGAACCCGTTCCGGCCGCGCCGCCCGCAGCCGTACCCGCTCCTCCTGCGGCCAAAGATCCAGGCGGTTCGCCGTTTGCGGACGAGCCTCCCATGCAACCCGCTCCCGCTCCTGCCAATCCAAAATCCCCGCCGCCGCCAGCACACTTTACGCCGGCGCCCATGCTGGAACCACCCATCGCGCCGGCCGAACCGGCCACGGGTCCGATCAGCCAAGCCAATATGCTCGAGGTCCTCTCGGCCAGCGGTGAGATGACCGTCACCCGCCGGCGCAATAAGATCTTGCGCAGCAAGGAGAACATCTACCGCGTGGCGGTGGTCGATCCCAATGTCTGCGACGTCGTGCAGTTCACGCCGCGGGAAGTGTCGATCATCGGCCGCGGCCAGGGAGCCACGAACGTCACGTTCTGGTTCGCTGACGGCCGGCACAAGCCGCTGACCTACCTGATCCGCGTCGTCCCTGATCCAGAAGTCCAAGTGGAACGGGAACGCCAGTATGAAATCTTCGAAGAAGTCCTGTCCGAGTTGTTTCCCGACAGTAAAGTCCGGCTCACGCCCGTGGCCGACAAGCTGATCGTGCGCGGCCAGGCCAAGGACGCCGAAGAGGCGGCCCAGATCCTCACGATCATCCGGGGCGAAGCCCTGGCTGGCCGGGGGGGCAACAACGGCGGCTACAACGCCAATACGCTGATCGACGGCCAAGCGGCAAGTCCTTTGTCGAACGATGCCACGGGCAACCAACTGCCGGCCAGCAACATCGTCAACATGTTGCGGATTCCGGGCGTGCAGCAGGTTGCCTTAAGAGTCAAGATTGCGGAACTCAATCGCTCCGCAGCCCGGCACTTCGGAGTCAACCTGGACATGCGGTTCGACGTGGGCAGCGGCGCGCTGATCTTGCAGTCGCTGCTGAACCCGCCGGGCACGGCCAGCATTCTGGGCAACTTCGACAATGACCAGATCAACTTTGGGATTCATTTTCTCAAAAAGCATGGCGTATTGCGGATCTTAAGCGAGCCGACCTTGGTCACCTTGAGCGGCCGGCCCGCCAGCTTCGTGGCCGGCGGCGAGTTCGCCGTACCGACCACCGTGGGTGTGGATGGCGCCGCGGCCGTGACGACCGACTTCCGGGCGTTTGGCGTGATCCTCAACTTCCTGCCGACCGTGATCGACAAAGACCGGTTGCGGCTAGAGATCTCCCCTGAGTTCAGCAAGGTGAACGAAGACCTGTCGGTCGGCGGGACGCCGGGGCTGACTACCCGCGCGGTCACCACGACGGTGGAAATGCGCGAAGGGCAGGTGCTGGCAATCGCCGGGCTGCTGGAAGACTCGATGGAAGCCAAGAAGGAAGGGGACGTGCCGTTTCTCTCCACGCTGATCGGCAAGCGGGAAGTGGCCCGCAACGAGACGGAGTTGATCATCCTGGTCACGCCAGAACTGGTCCATCCGCTGGATCCCGAGGAAGTGCCGCCGCTGCCCGGCTTCGACGTGACGGAGCCGACCGACGTGCAGTTCTTCCTGGCGGGCCGGATTGAAGGCACACCGACGCAGGAGATGCGGAGCACCGTC
>JADMIO011606074.1_pt1 | contig 15544 bp, 13 predicted proteins | sample 8958161 | NCBI WGS metagenome assembly JADMIO01 (sample SAMN16585339, study PRJNA669376) | soil metagenome | isolation source: Crop rotation soil | place: USA: Cullars Rotation, Alabama | collected 2011
CCGTGCCCGAGACGCTCACGTTCGCTTCTTCGCATTGCACTCCGACTTCGGTGCCCGCTTCATCGCGGCGCGAGCGACCAGCGCGATCGTCGTCAGCTCGGACGGGAGGTCGTCCCGGATGTCGTCCTCGTCCACGAGGACGAGCGTGTTCAGATTGGGGGGATGGGAGAGCACGATCGCCGATCGTGGGGTGAGACCGATCGCACGCCAGCGCTCGCCGTTGACGTTGACCTCGACATACGTCCCGAAGGGCGCCCCGCCAGAGGACGTGTTCATCACGTTCATGGTGCCGTCTCCTTGCTTCGCCCCATCGCGTTGGTCGTCGGCGGGGACGGCCTTCCTGTACACCGGAGCACAAGGCTCGCAATTCTTGGGATCCGTTCCGACGACCCTTGGATTCAGCGAACAGCCCCTGGGATCGAGGTGATCTGGGCAAGAACGCTGAAGTTCGCCGGACCCCTATGTGCAACAAGGAATCGTCACGTGAGCTGCGCGCCGCTATTCCGCCGCATACCGGCGAACGCTGCACGCACGAGAAGGCGGATGGCACGTGCGCGGCTGAAGGGATCGCGCTGCCGGAGGTACGCCTGCGCGGCGACCGACAAGGAGAGGCTCACGTTGCGACCATCCCGGCCAATCTCGTCTTGGTCCGGGGCTGCCGCGTCCGGCAATACCCGAGGGTCGCCTCGCTCAGCGCGGACCAGCGCCTCCACGATGGAAGACGGGGTCGGCTCCTTCGCGTCCTTGGCGACCGCCACACGCCGTGCATTGACGAGGGCCGTGAGCTTGGCCGCGTCGTCCGCGGAGAGGCGGACGGTGAACGGCTCCTTGCGTCGGCCGGCTCGCGCGGGGTGCCCGTCGACCATCGAAAAACAGCTTGAGCCCACGAACATGTAGGGGTCCAGCTCCCCGCGCCGATCCTGCTACGGCATCAACATCGTCAACCCATGGGTCGGTGGACGCCGACAACCCCGACCCCATGACGCATCGCTGCATATCCGACCCACACGGATCCGCGAAAGCCGTGGTGACCTGCTGAAGATCGAAATCGATCCGCGTCGGATGGATCGATCGCCGTGGCGGGCGTAGATGCGGAAATGGACGGCCACCATCGACCTAGGTACGGACGGCGACCAGAACACGACAGCACCCCGTCGGCGGATGCCTCGCCAGATGAGCGTGCGATCAGGATGCTCCTGCGGATGTTTCTGAACCCACAGGACACGCTCGGCGCGCTCCCCGACGCCATGAGCACGGGGCAGCTCCCGTCGACCCTGCGGGACCTTCCGACCGTCGCCGACTTCGCGACCATCGGCGAGCTGCGGGCCGCGCTACGCGAGGACCCGGCGTTCGCGGAGGGGGGCATTCAGAAGGACCCCGCGGCGTCTGGATCGTACGAAGCAGGAACTGGAACGTACGATCCAAACCCGGCTGCGCCGACCGAGGCCCAGTACGGCGCGTTCGCCACCGCGTTCAAGCACTTCAACGCCGCCCTGTTCGAGGGGAAGCTGCCGGACGTGATCCTCGCGTTCGCGACGCACAAGAAGTCGTACGGCTACTTCATCGCCTCGCGGTGGCGGAGTGGGGAGTCCGACGTTCGCGTTGGCGAGATCGCCTTGAATCCCGACTTCCTCGAACGTACGGAGCGCGATGTCGCGGCGACGATCGTCCACGAAATGGTGCACCTCTGGCAGCACGCGTTCGGGCGGCCGTCCCGGCGCGGGTACCACAATGCGCAGTGGGCCGATCGCATGGAGGCCATCGGCTTGATGCCCTCCGCCACGGGAGAGCCCGGTGGCGCGCGCGTCGGCCAGCGGATGACCCACTACGTGATCGAGGGCGGTCGGTTCGCGCAGGCGTTCGACGCCCTGCCGTCGAAGACGTTGCTGCCGTTCGTTGCAGGGGCCGCGATCGAGGGGGCCCGTGGGCCGAAGAAGGCGCGGGACCCCTCGAAGACGCCGTACGTCTGCGGCACCTGCGGCCTGAAAGTCTGGGCGAAGGCCGGGGTCGTCGACCTTGTCCACTGCGGAGGGGTGATGTCCGCGGCTTAGGAGGCGCACGCGGAAACGCGCCGAGTGCCCTCCCACCACCGCGGGTCAATGCACCTGGGGAGCCGGCTCGGAATCTGGCTCCAGCAAGTAGCCGAGCGAGGCGGTTTCGGCATCCCTTGCCGCAAGCTCCTCTGCGGTAGGACCACGCGTCGTCCGGACCCCGTCGAGCGCCGCCTCGCGGATCGCGACGACGTACAACCGGGAGCCCCCGAGCACCTTCCGAACCCCGACGTACCGCTCGTCGGACCCCTGCTCCGCGTGCCCGCTCCGGACGAGGTCCGGGTAGACGTGGGCGAGCGGCGGCGGCATCGGCGCGCCGGTTTCGCGCGCGAGCTTCGACACTGCGGCGTGAAGCGCGGCGCGCTCGAAGTAGAGAACATCACCAACTGCCCAGCCGATCTCGGGGCACGTCGCGTCCGAATCGAGCTGAGCATCTTCGCGGTCCAGGACTCGCGCGCGTCCCGTTGCGAGGAGGCTACCGAGGAGCGCGAGGTACCGTGCGGCAGGGGTTTCGTGGACTGTCCGACGCGCCTGAATCTGCGCGGCCTCCAGCACACCGCCCATGAGGCGTGTGATCACGGGTTCCACGACTTCGCGATCCACGAACTGGCGAGCGAAGCTGTAGAACGCCCGGAGGGCAACCCAGTAGGATGCGACGACCCCTTGGTGCCGCCCGATGATGTCCCCGCGTGCCCGCAGCTTGACGACCAACTCCTCGTGCAACTCACGCAAGCCGTCTCGCCACGAGGGGTCGGCTGCGAGGGAGGCAATCCAGGCAGCAACGGCAGCCCGGCGGTCGTCGCCGTGTTTCTGTGCTTCCGTGAGCTTGGGGAGATCCACGTCCCGCTCGCTCAGGTACAGCTTGAGTGCGCGGTTGCTGGTGCTCTCGCCCTCGCCCGCATCGGCGATGTCGGTCTCTGCGGTGAGCCAGAGGATGCACCGCGGAGGACGGGCTTCCCGCAGCGATGCGTCCCTGTTCGCGCGTCGCCGAGCGCTCCCGTTGCAGTACGTGTGGATGATCGTTCGGCAGAGCGCGCGCTGACGGTCCGCCTCGCGGCTGTCGCCGCGGGGCCAAGCGTCGTCGAGAACGACGGGGACGTTCTGGGCCGCGTGGAGGATCGCCTCGATCGCTGTCGATGTCCCCTCCAACGACGAGAGGTCCCCTGACCGCTGAAAGCGGCCGTAGCTCCGAGCGGCCTCGATCGCGAGCGATGTCTTCCTCGTCCCCGTCCGTCCGATCAGCACTACGGCCGCCCGATCAGGCAGCGCCGGCATCAAGGGCCCGTGAAGCATGCTGGCGATCAGGGGTCCGGTGATACGCGCGGGCGCGCAGTGCGCGAGGTCGTACAGGAGCGATCGAAGCCCGCCCTTCACGTGCGCCGCATTCGCTGTCATGTCGAACACCCCCATCGACGAATCGATGGGACGCACCTCGACAGGATCATCGGTGCCGATTGCGCCGCCCGCGTGGAGGAACGCCCATTTGCCGCCGATCTCGTGCCAGCCCAGATCGCGGTAGATCGTTCGCGTTCCAAATGAGGAGCGGGTCTGGACCGCGTGCCGCAGGAGGTCCCGCTTGCTCCGGCCGACCTCGATCCAGAGGCGTCCGCCGCTGCCGGGCGTGAGCCAGCTCATGTCGTCGTATGCGTCCGTCGGGACGGTGATCGGCGGGAGGGGCGTCCCGTCGGCGACCGTGCCCGCGATGACGAACTCATCTCGTTGCTCGTCGCCGAGTTGCTCCCGCACGCGTTCGACGATGCGCAGGTCGCCGTTGACCAGCACCTCCTCCTGTCGATGGTCGCCTTCGCCCCAGACGCGACAGAGACGCCCGTCGACGATGTCGTAGCGTGAGTCGGGCTCTGCCGCCGGCGGTGTGCCGTTGTCCGTTACCTTGCCGGCGGCGTCTACGGCCCTGACGACGACCTTGCGATCGAGCTGCTTCCCGCAACGCGCCATCAGGGCGTCCACGGACGGCTTCCGATCCTCGGGGTCCTGCGTCGCGATTGCCGCGTAGATGGGATCGAGCAGCTCCTTCCTTCCCGTAGTCGGTAGGGTGTCGGGCAGTGCCGCGATCAAGGGGTACGGATCGACTACCGCGGGGCGGCTGCTCTGCTTGCGATCAAATCGAGGTAGCCCGCAGGAGTCGGCGAGGTGGTCGAGTGCATCGAAGAACGAGACACCACGAGCGCGCTGCACGTAGCCGATCGCATCGAAGTGTTCCGATGTGCCGAAGTCCCACATGTGATCCGCGTAGGCGATGCAGCCGGGCCTCCGCCCATCGTCACGGAACGGGGAGAACACGCGGGCGTAGTGCCCCTTGCGCTCAAGGTGCACCCCATCACGTTCCAGGATGTCGATGAGGTCGACGCGCGGGCGCAGCACGTCCTCGATCCACTGGCCAAGACGAGTCTTACGATCGCGTTCCTTGGGTTGCCCATGCGGAAGCGGCGGCGCCTGCGACAGGATGGCATCCACGGGCAAGGGGTTGCCCGTCACGTGTACCATCTTGAACTCGTGGCCCTCGCGCCGTAGCGGGGCGTACCACTGGCGACCTGGATCGTGGGTCACCGGATCGAGTAGAGCGCCATGCTCCGCGGCGACGGCGTGAAGCCGGAGCTGAGCCCGACGATACTCATCGCCGGCCACGTCCCGATCGAGCATGAGAAGGACCCGGAACTTGTGATGCTCGGGCGTGTGCGAATACGTCGTGAAGAGAAGCGATTCGACCCCAAGCGTGCTGAGCACCTCGGCGGCGCGATCAAAGCTGACGCGCTCCTCGGGAGGCAGTGGCCGCGACGAGAGCATGCCGGTGGCCGAGTCCTTCACCCGCACCGTGTTGTCGACCTCCGTGACGAGGAATCCCAAGGACACGATGTTGGCGTTTCCTCGGCCCGTCACGGTCCCAGGAACGAACATGCGGTTGTCGTCCTTGCGGCTGTCCGCAGGTACCGCTGTCGCCGTTCGCCTGCGCCACATCTCATGGAGGATGTCGAACGTCACTTCGCCGGTCTTGCCAATGGCCGCTGTGTTGCGTTCGTAAACGGTTACCGCGACGCTTCTCGGTGTATACTTCGTAGTCATCATTCGTCTCGCAGTCGTGTGGTGACCGGGCCTGGCGGAGTCGCGTCCGTCGGGCCTTCCAGTTTCGAGGGGTGGTTGTCTTGCGCTCAGGTCGTCGTCTTCGAGGACGACGTGACCTGGACGGTCGAGTTGTTCCCGCTCAACGGGGCCGACCTCGGGGCCCTACGCGTAGCGAGCTGTCGAGCGCGCTCGTCCTGGACAAGGGCGACCATGCGCTCGGGCGAGCCGCGAAGTTCGGCGAGGCCGACGCGGAGTGCGGCCATGCCGATCGCGTGCCTGGACGCCCATGGATGCGAGGCAGCGAGGGCTTCGAGATCGCCGAGGGCGTCGTCGTTCTCGTAGAGCTTGCCGGAGAGAGTGTACGTGGGGTGCGACATGCTGATGTTGCCGCGAGGGGAGGCAGGGGCCTCGCGGTTCCTCAGCATCCGCCGCCACATAAGAGGTTTCTCAAGCACCGCGCGGGGGCGAGCTGGCGGCTCGCACGAACGGGCATGGGTCCGAAGCCGCCTTGGCGTAATCGGCGTACTGTGGCGTAGTGCTGTACGCCACACGATCATCCGTGAATTCTAGGGCCGAAGGGGCCCGTGGCGTACTTGGCGTATGCTTTAGGACATATGTATTTGTATTCGACGCTCGCCGTCGATCCGGTGGGGAAGTAGCGCGTGCGTCACACGCGTGATCAGATCATCGTGTGCACCCGAGAACGTACGCCACGTACGCCATTTGGCATATTGGGCAATAATGTTCACTGGTTGCCGTGGCGTACAGGGGGGCGCCGTGGCGTATTCGCGAGTACGCCATCCCGGCGCCGAGCCCAGATGGATCCTCGCCTGGCAGCCGCGTAGACGCTGTTATGGCCAAGCAGCTCGCCCCGAACAAGCCCGCGCCCGCCGCCAAGGCGAACGGCGCTGTCGCAGCCACCCCGTCCGCCCCCGCCAAGGCGCCGTCCCCGGTCGTCGACGTGCCCGTCCCTGTGCACCAGGACGGCGAGCCCAAGCCGGCCGATCAGGGGGTGGCGCCTCCTGGAATCCCCACAGACGAGCAGGGTGGGCCTTCGGAAGCTCCTGCCTCGCTGAATGGGGCACCTACCGGGGAGGTCGCTCGCGCCCGTGGGACGCGAGCCTTGACGGTCGTGATCGACGAGCAGACGTACCTTCGCGCGAAGACCCTGTGCTCGCTTCAGGGGCGCAGCATCTCCGGGCTGGTCGTCGAATTTTTGAAGGGCGAGATCAAGTCGAAGCTGAGGGAGGAACTCGCGAAGATCCAGGACGACCTGGCGTAGGGCCTCCGCTCGTACCAGCGAGCGAGGAACTGCGTGGCTACCTATTTGCTCGCGGCGCACGACGGCTACGTGCCCATGTCGCTCCGCGTATGGACATCGTGCGGCAGAATCGAGAAATCGGGACCCCCCACCCCTTGATCGAGGCGCTGCAAGGGGTGGTGTGGCTCTCGGAATTTCCCACGGTGGAACTGAGCGCCGACCGCCGTAATTGGTTCTTCCGTGGGTCTTCGCGAATCGGGCAGAGCGCGTCTCTCGTGCCCGCCGCCGGCTACGTCGCCGGGCTTCAGGGCGAAGTTGCACAGGGGACCTTGGATCTTACGAGCCTGACCTTCGAGGCCCCGGCGCCTGGCACGTAGTACCCGGTTGTCTCGTCTGACTGCCGGACCATGACGCCACCGCAAGGCGAGTTCCCGACCATCCCGAAGTCGCGAAGGACCCGACGCTTGCCGGCGGCGAACGAGACGAGCCGTGCCGCGGTCTCTATCTCTCCATGCCCAAGCCACGTCATCTTGCCGAGCACGACCTCGTCGGCGCCGTCGCCGTCAACGTCGCCCTTCCCGAGGAGTACGTCCTCCTTGGTGGGCTCGTTCAGGGCGACGGTATCGCCGTCGAGGATGACAACCTGCGTAGTCGCTGCCTCGGGAGAGCACTCGCCCATGCTGATGATCGCGAGCTGCACGTCCTTGTCCGCTTGCGCAAACCTGCCCGCGTACGCGTGCGCGATCGTCGGTACGAACTGCCCCATCCGTCGCGCGACCTCCGCGCTCGGGGCGTCTTTGCACTGCTTTCGCTCGGTCAGATATGCTGGAAAGGCGGCCTTCAGGAGGCGTTCCTTGGTGGGAGGGTCGAGCTGCAACTCAGCCGGGCCGCGCCCCTCGATCGTCGTGAAGAGGGGCACCCTCGCGGCATCGGCAGCAGCGTCGTCGCAGAGCTTGCGCATCTTGGGGTCCGCGAGAACGCGCTCGGTAATGCGGGTGCCCTCGCGTTGCAGAGGAAGCGCGTACCGCTCGACCCCGGACATGTCTTCAATCTTCTGTAGGGCCTCTTCCCACTTCGTGTAGTGGGCTTCCAACAAGTCGCAGTTCGGAACGATGCGAGCGCGGGCCTTCTCCTCGCCGGGCTTCGTCGCATGGCCGCGGATCTCGGCGCACCTCGTCTTGACCGCGGCCCGTTGCTGTCGGATGTCCGTCGCGAGCTTCTCCCCCAAGCTGCCGGCACCAAGCGGGTTCCCCTTTTCGAACTGCTCGTACACGGCGAACGCCCGCATCGGGTAGTTCTTCATCTCCGTGAGGAATTCCGTGAAGTCGTACCAGGCGTACGCGCGGCAGATCGAGGACGCCTTCTCGATCTGGTCCTTGGCCCTCTTTGCTTCATCGCTCTGGGGGTACTTGCTGACGAGTGCCTGCCAGTCCGAGGAGTTCGCGCTCGCAAGCAGCCGCGCGCGCTCGTCCGCCTCGTCGAGTTCCTTCAGCTTCGCCTTCGCCTTGCCCACGATGTCCTCGGGGGCGCTTCGCGCCGTCCCGAGCTTCGTGGTGATGCACTCGGTGGCGGCGGTTCTATCCCCGAGTTCAGCGACGAGCAGGCAGTACCTGGCGACCGCCGGCCCATACGTGGGACTCCAGTGGAGTGCCGCCTCCAGGGAGTAGCGTCGCTTCGACGGGTCCGTCCCGCGGTCGGAGTCCTCGACGTTCCACGACGCGCCCGTGTCCGCTGCTTCAACGGCCTCGGGCCGGTCCTTCGGGATGGAGTTGAGGGCGGCGACCGCCGCTTCGTCTTTGCCCTCCGCGTGGAGGCGCTTGGCATCTTCGAGGGCGCGACGTGCAGGGTCGCAGCCGGCGACCATGAAGAGCGCGAGTGCCAGCAGCGGCCGTCCACGGGGGATCATCGCTTCACCGCTTCCGGCAGTAGCCGGGCCGACGGGGGTCTTCGCCGCAGTCGCACTTCAGCTTCACCTCGCGAATGAGCTGCGCGTATCGAGGCACGTCTCTGGTGCCATCCGTCGTGAGCGTGACGGCATCGATCGCGGACTTGATCTCCGAGAGCGTGGTGCTCCAGGCAGGCTCGATATCCTTCATCTTGGCGGCGGCTTGTTGCGCGGCCGACGCGTTTCGGGATCTCGCCGCCTGGATACCGGCCACGCGAACCCCCTCGACCGCGAGACGCTGCTGTTCACACTTGGCGAAGAGACCGGGAAGCGCCGCCTCCGCCTTCACCTTCTCCGCCTTGAGCGTCGCGGCGTCCTTCGGCTTACCAACCTGAGCCTCGACGACGCCCGCGCAGCCTTCCCGCGAACCTGCGGAGCAGGCGCGCTGAAAGAGCTGCATCGCCATGGCGGGGTCCTTCTGGATTCCTCCAGGGGCCTCCAGGTAGAGCGTAGCCGCCTGGGTGCACGAGTCCCCATCTTGAAGTCGGCAGCCTTCGAGATACGCGTCGAGCGCGCGCTTCTCGTCCTTGGGGACATGTTCGCCGTCGGTCAACGTCAGCCCGAGCATTGCGCACGCTTGCTTGTCCTGGGCCTTGCAGCCCTTCTCCATGTTTCCGAGTCCGCCGGTCGTGTCCTTCGGCGTCCCGTACCCGCGCACCTGGAGCAGCCCGAGGCTGCCGCAGCCGTACCGTGCCTCCGCATCGCACGATCGACGAAGGAGAGCTGCCGCCTTGGCCCCGTCCTCCGGTGAGTCCTCGGCCGCGAGGAAGGATAGGCCAAGCCGGGCGCACGCGGCCGCGATCCCAGAGTCGCACGCGCGCTGGCATGCGTCCGGGTCGTTCACAGCGATGGAGCCCTCGACCCCACGACACTTGCTCGGGTCGACAGACGGGACGGGATGCGAGGCCGTTGCCCCCGACGTGCTGTCGTTGATTGGCGCTCTCGTGCTCGCTCGTTCGACGGCAGTGCACGCGCGCTGGACGCCGGCCTGGCACATCTCCGTGAGCCGCCCCTTGATCTCGTCGACCCCCGGGCCCGTGCGTTCCGCGAAGGGTTTCTGGTCGTGCGCCCGCTGCCATTCGACGTACGCGGACGCACCCTCGACGTTGTGCAGGACGAGCACGTCACAGAACGTGCTGTCTCCGCGCAAACATCGAGCCTGACACGCCCCGTAGTCGGCGGTGCACCCGGATTCGGCCTCGGCGATGTTCTCCGCGCGGCTCGGCTTGAGGCTGTTGAGCGCGCCCCCGCACGCCACGAGCACGAGCGAACCGACGACAACCACGAACGATCTGCGAACCATTGCCCCCCCTTGGACCTGGACCCCGAAGCGGGATCGTCTTTCGGCTCATCGGATCAAGTCAAGGACATGATCTGCGGAAGCGCTCTGTATGCGCTTGCACCAACTTGCGACTGTCGTCTGCGTGTCCGACACCGTCCCCGGCCTTGGAGCGAATGTGCGTCGCCGACGCATCGAGCAGGGCCTGACGCAGTCCCAACTCGCCGAGGCCGCCGGCATCGCGGACGCGACGATCAGCCGGATCGAGCGCGGACGGCTCGTCCCGACCACGAAGCTCGCCGAGCGGATCGCCCGCGCACTCGACACGTCGCTCGACGGGCTTACCGGGAAGGGCAAGCCACGAACCGAGGCGAAGGGTCGAGCTTCCGTCGCCCGGCTCGTCGCTCTCGTCCGTGATCTCGACGACGGCCAGGTCGACGACGTGACCAAGGCGCTCAAGCTCTTGATCGCCGTCGGGCGACGAAGCGCGAAGTAGCTCACCGCAGGTCACCGGCGCACCGTCAGGCGAGCCGCAACTACCCGGAGGGCGTCCCCGAGGAGCTTGAGCCCTGTGGTCACCCCCTTCGGTTCGAGGGGAACGCCGACGAAGACCGGGCCTCCGGTCGAGATGCGCACGTAGGTCGAGATCGCGTCTTCGCCGTCGAGCGCGGCGTGCCTTGCGTTGACCACGACCTTGCCCGTGCTGAGGACGGCGAAGGGGGCGTCCAGTCCTTCGTCCTCGGCGGCTTCGGGTAAGGCGGTCGCCGCTGCCGATCGCTCTCCTTCCTGAAAGGCCCACTTCGCGATCCGAACGGCGAGGTCTGCATGGCGGGCGTTCATTAACTCTTCCATGCGGAGCACGAGGGGCCACCCTTGCTCCCAGCCGAGATCATCGATCCGCTCTCGTAGGACCCGCTGAGCGTCGACAACGGCGTCCGTCGCCCCGCGTGCATCCTCGTCGCGCGAGGTGAACGCGTCCACGGCCGCTTCGAGACGCTCATCGTCTTCGACAACCGCTCGTGTGAGCTGCGGCACGTCAGCCGGGTCGCTCTCCGGGGCGCTCGGGTAGTCCTCGGGCGGGTAGTCGTCGACGGGCTCCATGCCCCGTCTACGCACGGCCAAGACGGGGATCCATCCGGTCCGAGCCGACGGCGTTCACGGGATGTCTTCAGCGCCGGTTCGGCTCACGGCAATCGCCGTCGCCGCGCCCCCGGGGAGGTCTGCATCTCCAGACCGTCGAGCACCCTCGGGGCAAACGGGTCGCACCGACGTTGCCCCTCAAGGACGAGCAGGGCGAGGCGGCGAAGGGCCTCGCGCTCGTCGCTGGCGTCGTCGTCGCGGACGGGCCTCATCGCTGCCCTTCCCGGGTTTCAAGGGCTGTGGCCACGGATGGCTCGGGGGCGGGAAGCCCTTCCGCTCTGCCGTGAAAGCGGAGAAGCAGGATCGCGCCTTCGACGAGTAGCTCGGTCAACGGCCTATCGAGATCCGCGCCGAGGCGACGAAGCCCACGGTGGACATGGGCGGGGAGGAGCGTGCGGGCGTGGCGTGCGTCTTCGGTCATGCAGACCGGCGCGCACAAGGAGATCACCGAGGCGGCGGACGCGGGTTCCGGGTGCCTCCGACACGACGCTGCCCACTCGGCGGGGATGTCCGAGGCGCACGTCAGCCCGGCGGGCGAGAAATGGGCACGGCAGCCACGAGGAGACGTGCCGACGCGTTGGCCTCCTTCTCCCTCGGAATTTCCGCGCGCCTGAACGCGGTGCCGTGCCGTGCGCGGAAACTCCTGGAGAGGGACGGGCCGTGTAGGTGCGTGTGAGGCTGACGTTGGTTCAGCCCCCTTCGCCGAGGTGTAGAGCCGCTTCGTGGGCCATCACGCACGACACGCACGTTCCGGCGGCGCTCCCTCCGCTCCCTCGATCGTCACTCTCGAAGAGGCCGAGGCGCGCCTCGACGAAGAGTTCCTGAAGTTCGCCGCCGCACCGCCGGGCCAGCTCACGGTGCTCGCCGTGACCATGGGCGCCGGCAAGACGCATCGCGCCCGCGAGTGGCTCACGAAAGCTGCGGCCCCGGCCGTCGTGTTTGTGCCGACGCACGCATTGGGCGCAGAGTATCGGGACGGGCTGGAGCCCTCGCTGACCTACGTCCGCGGCGGGGTGACCGGGCTCCGAATCGCGGGGCAACCGGCCTGCAAGCAGATCATCCTGGCGCGCCAACAGCGCGAGGCCGGCGTCGATCCCGTCGAGCACCTGTGCACGTCGTGCCCCCACCGGGTCGCGTACGACGGAGACGCGGGGACCGCGTGCCCCGCCTACGTCGATGCCACGGCGCCGGCCACCGACGCGCGGGTCAGGATCCTTCAGTCCACGCGCGCGGCCGATCACCTCATGGGGCTGCTGTCGTCCGCTCGGGCAACTGCGGGCTCGCCTCCGATCGTGATCTTCGACGAGCCGCCTCCGTTGTTCGTGACGACGCAGGCAACCACGCCGCTTGCGTCCACCGCGCGGAGGCTGCTCGACAACCTCGCCAACTCCATGATCCCCGCCCTTCCGGCCCTCGGCGCCATCCTGGAGGCTCTTGAGTGCGACGACGACCTGAACAGGGCCACGTCCCGAGCGCTTGTCCGGCGCCGGCTTGGCGGGGGCGCCGACGAGGCTCTTGAGAAGGCGGCGAGCGTGTTCGGCCTGCCTTCCTGGAGTCCCGAGGGGCAGCGAGCGCTTGCCTCGCACACGAACGTCGCGGCGACGGCAGAACGCGCGGGGGAGATCATGGACCTCTACACGACGGTCATCGAGGCGCTCCGGCGCCCCGATCGTCCCTGCGTCGCACAGGAGCCGAACGATGCCCCATGGATCGCAGCACGCGCCCCATGGGTGCGGATGCTGCGCTCGTACCTGAGGAAGGGAGGCAAGGCGCTCGTCCTCGATGCGACGGCGAATGCCGTGGACTACAAATACCTGTTCGCCCCGCCCAAGGCGGCCGACGACATTGACGCTGCACCTGCGAAGCCGAGGGTCGTTGAGATTCACGTGCGGGATCACGGGGACACGAAGCGCCACTTTCATCGATGGGGATCGGCAGCGAAGAAGCACCACATCGATCCGACTGGCCGACCGCGTGAATCCGAGATCCGCGGACCGCTCCGAGAAGTGGCTGCCCTCCTGATGGGCGCGAAGTCCGCCGCCCTCTTCGCGCTGAAGCCGCTGGCCCAGGCTCTTGCTGCGGAGTGGAACCGCTGCGTGGCTGACGAGAACTACGACTCCAAGTTGATCCCCGCAGAGCTGCGGGCGTTCGCGCAGATCCCTGACTTCGACATGCAGTTCTCCTGGTACGGCGCTCATCGTGGCCAGAATGCCTGGAAGGAAGCCGACGCGATCGTGACCTTCGGAGATCCATATCCGCCGCCTGGAGGGCTCATGGCCGAAGCCCTCGTCCTCGACCCCGATGAACCGAACTTCTGGCCGCGGTACACGCGCGTCTGCCACGCGGAGAAGGCTCAAGCGCAAGGACGCGGTCGCCCCATCAGGCGGAGCTGTCGCCTGATCGACGTGGGCTCCAAGAGTCTCATGCTTGGGGTCGCGCCCCAGTGGGCCGCTGCGTCCAACAGCAACGGGAAGAAGGGTAGGCCGCGGAAGAAGGCGAGCGATGGCAGCACGTTCGCGGCGGAGTGGCTGAACGCGGACCGCGCTGCGAGGGGCAACATCAGCACCCGATCGCACGCGAAAGCGATCGGGATCCCGGAGTCCACGTACCGGACCATCGTGAACCGAGAGAAGGGCGCTGACTCGTCGATGCCGCCTTTGGCCGGGCCGCTTCCTTCGAAGGAGGTTCCCGAGCCTGAGCTGCCCCGACGCTCCGATGCGCCCCCGCCCATGCTTCCCGAGCGCACGGTAACGGATATTTCTCCGCCAGAGCCGGCGCCTCAAGAAGTACGTCCGCAAGCACTCGCGCCTCGCTCGGAAACGGTAATCGTGCGTGCCTCGCGGGATGCCTGGATCCAGGGTCTTACAGCCGTCCGCGCCGGCGCCCGTCACGTTCATCCGCTGGACGGCGAACTCTGTGTCGGTCTCAGCGTAGCCGGAGAGACCGTGAGTCTTTCAGGAATGCGAGACGGAGCATCCTATTCCTTCTCGCTGGAAGCCGAAGGCTCGGGCAGTGGAACCGTTTACCTGCCGGTGCGAATTCTTCGGTTTCTGCGGTTCTGGGGAAAGGTAGTGACGATCGCGGTGCGCCGCGCGGAGCCGGTACAAGAGACCGAAGTGTCGTGTAGCGACGGCCGGAAATTGCTGCTTTCGATGAAGTTCTCACCGGGGCTCTTCCGACCCCAGGCGCAGCGCGGCGTCTCTGCCGATATCGAGCATCTCCCGTCCCCCTGGGTGCTGGCTCACGGTCTCGAATTCGGGAGACGATTCGCCAATGCTACGTGCGGTCGCTCCCACACGAAGTCGGTTGGCCGCATCTCAGTCCACAACCACGCGCTCGTGTACGAGACGGAGAAGGGTCGAACGTCGCTAACGTGCGAAGCGATCACGGGGGCCTGGTCTATCTATCCCAAGTGCGCACGCGACCTCGCCGCGTTCGTGCGGCGAGCTTCTTCACTGGATATGCAGAGCGATGACGAGAGGACGATTCTGCGCGATGAGCGGCGGCGCATTATGGAGTGGCGCTCACCGCCCATGGCGAGGCCGTTCCCCGAACATGTAGTCGCTCCCGAGCACGGCGTCGTCATCGACGCGAAGGTGCTCGCTCGCTCGCTTCGTTTCCTGAAGGCGGATCTTGGGTACGCTTGGCGGTGGGGATCGTTCGGAGGCTCCGTTGACGGGGGTCAGTTCCGGCCCTTCGCTATCGGCGCGGGTTCAAACGCACGCGGGCCTTCAGTCCCCCTGAAAGCCGTATTCGGCGATCCGTCGGTCTTGATGCTCCGCTTCGTCGACGCTGTTGCTCTGCTGGGCGACGTGCCCGACACGGAAGATATCGAACTACGGTACGACAGCGCTGCCGGTACGGGGGTCGAATACATGTCCTGGTCGGGGGGCGCCACGCCTGGCGGCCTAGGAACATCTCCCTCGCGCGGCGGTCCGAGCTTCATGTGCAGGCTGGAGAGATCGATGGTACTTCCGTATCCAAGCCGTCGGGATCACATGATCGATATCCGTCCCGAGTTGCGAATCACGTGACCGGGGAGGCACCACATGGCGGACCGTCCACCTGCCCAGGCGTCGGGGACGCGGTACGTGTCCAACGTCGAGTGATCGATGTCGAGGTCGATCCGAAGCCAGCCGAGACGAGGTTCTCGCCCATCGACGAGCCCGAGGGGTTTCTCTACGACCCACACCGCCTCGCCTGCTGGGAATCCCTGCGCAAGCAGGGACGAGAAGCTCCGACGCGCAACGCGGGCGAAGACCACTGCCACTCGAACAACTACGAGGGCTCTGGCGACCGGATCCATCCGAGGCCGTTGTGGAGCCCTGCGCCTACATGTTGTCGCCCTCCGTGCAGATGGACGATTCGCGGGGTCGACCGTATTAGCTTTCAGAATGTCGATTCAAGCGATCGATCAAGGGATGGCGAACCCTGCTCACGTGTACGTCAACAGCCTCGCGCCGGGCTCGCGAGCTTGTATGCGACAAGCCCTCCAGGTGATCGCTTCCGAGGCCGGGATCGTAGCTCCCCATGACTGGTCGAAGCTCGGCTACGTCGAGACACAGGGTGTCCGTGCTCGCCTTGCCGCCCGGTACTCGCCGGCGACCGCAAATCGCATGCTCGCTGCCCTTCGCGGGACCCTCCGCGAAGCCGTCCGCCTCGGGCAGATGAGCGGCGAGGACTTCCGGCGGGCGACAGACCTCCGCTCCGTCAGGGGCGCTCGGGTGCTACGCGGTCGGGCTCTCGATCGGCAGGAGGTCGCTGCTCTTTTCGGGCAGTGCGCGGGC
>JADMIO011827221.1_pt1 | contig 15544 bp, 9 predicted proteins | sample 8958161 | NCBI WGS metagenome assembly JADMIO01 (sample SAMN16585339, study PRJNA669376) | soil metagenome | isolation source: Crop rotation soil | place: USA: Cullars Rotation, Alabama | collected 2011
TGATCAGCGCTATGTTAACGTCGCGCTGGGTGTTCTCGATGACCTTCGCCGCCTCGGCGACCCGAATGCTGGATGCCCGGTGGGTGCCGGCATCGATGATCGAGCTGTATAGCGCATCGACGAAGTCCGCCGCGGCCGGCGTCGATCCAGAGGTTACCTTCCGAATCGTCGGTAGACGATGTTGCTTGTCACCGGGGTTGATGCGCTCCGGGCTGTAACCGGTGAAGAAATCGCGATTGAACTTGAGGCCTGACTCGCGTTCCAGGATTGGGACGCACACCTCCTCGGTGCATCCTGGATAGACTGTGGACTCGTAGATGACCACATCGCCCCGCTTGAGCACCTGACCGACGCTGGCGCTGGCGCTGGTAAGGGGACGCAAATCGGGGCGGTTGTACTCATCAATCGGTGTCGGCACCGTCACGATATAGGTGCGGCAACGGCGCAAGTCGGCCAGCGACGTCGTGAAAAAGAGGCGGGTGGCCGTGGCAAGCTCGGCCTTCGATACCTCGAGTGTCCGGTCGCGCAACGCCACAAGATCGGCGATACGATGCGCGTTGATATCGAAGCCGACCGTTTCGAAATGCTTGCCAAATTCCACGGCCAGCGGCAAGCCCACGTAGCCGAGACCGATGATGCCGATGCGGCATTTGCGCAGACTGAGCATATGCGTGCGTGACCCGACGTCAATCAAGACGGCCCGGCTGTGGCTCCTCGCTGTGCGCATATTAGCGGCTCATACGCCGTGCTTGCTGAAAAGAGCCCGGCCTCGATGGTCCACCCGGCTGTTCGATTTGGACGGACGGTAGCAGTGCGATATGTGGTGCGCCAGGCTAGCGCGAGCCTTTTCCGAAGAACACCACCTCAGCGGTCTGCATCAGGATCGATAGATCGAACATTAAGCCGCTGTTCTTGATGTAGTACAGGTCGTATTCGAGCTTCGCGAGCGCCTCACGGTCAGAGGCACCGTAGTGGTAGCAGACCTGCGCCCAGCCCGTGATCCCGGGCTTCACGCAGTGGCGGTGGGTGTAATACGGAATCTTCTGCGCTAGGCTCGCGACGAACTGGGGGCGCTCGGGACGCGGACCTACCAGGCTCATGTCCCCGCGCAGCACATTGAAGATCTGAGGCAACTCATCGATGCGTGTGCGCCGTATGATCGCGCCGACTCGGGTGATCCGCGGGTCGTTCTTCTGGGCCCAACAGGCTTCGCCGTTGGTCTCCGCGTTCACGCACATGCTGCGGAATTTCAGGAGGTTGAAGGTCCGGCCGCGCAGCCCCACCCGCTCCTGCCGATACAGCGTCGGCGCTGCCCAGCCATCCTCCAGCTTGATGGCAAGCGCCGTGAACAGCATCAGCGGCGATGACACGATCAACAACAGCACGCTTGCGGCAATATCCAGCACACTGGAAAAGAACAGGCGGAGCGACCCGCGACCGAATCCTTTACCGAAAATGAGCCAACTGGGATTGAGTACATCGAGCCGCACACGGCCGGTTTCCCGTTCCAAAAAGGTCACCAGCTCCGTGACGTGAATCCCGGCCATTCGGCATTCCAGCAGCTCGTGCGTTGGAAAAGCTCGGCGCCGATCATCCATGGCCAGGACGATCTCGCCGATATGATTCGCCTTGCAAAGTTCACGCAAAGTGCCAGTTCGCTTGAGCACGCGCTGCTCAGGCACCCTCGCGGTCTCTCCCTCTGGGCACACGAATCCTGCAAGCAGGAAACCACGCTGATCAGCGCGGCGCCGAAGTTGACAGATGAGCCGAGCTTGTTCTCCGGCGCCATATACGAGCACGCGACGTCTGAGCGGCGCTTCATCAACCAGCCGGCTAACCCCCAGACGCAGTACCACGTCAATGCTGGCCGCGCTGGCGGTCGCCAGAGCCAGCACATGGTGCCCGAGTGAAAACTCTGGAACCAAATTAAAACACACGGCAGTAGCGGCAATACCGGCGGTCATCGCGACCAGCACGCGGACCAGGACACCTGCGCCGCGTGCGCGCTGACGACTGCTGTACAGCCCGAAGGCGAGCAAAGAAGTGCCCATCGCCGCAGTGAATACCAACGCCCGCAGCAACAGCGGCCCTCGCTGCTGCTCGATAACCGGCAGGTCGATGCCGAGCTGCAGCCGCCCCGCAACCAGCAACACCGTGCAAAAGATCGCGCCCTCCAGCACGGCGAGCGCCGCCATCGATAAGGGAACGGGTCGACCAAGTAACCGAATTCGCATTTTGTTAAAAATGCTCCCTGTGGGCGCCGCGCTTGAGCGCGCCGTTCTTCGACAAGCTTCGGGGCAGAGTCCATCAGCGGCCGCAGGGCCCGCTGATCTCATCAGAATTACGGAGGAAGAAGTGTTCGCAGCGATTTCATTGTTCCGCTCCCCCAATGAAGATTCCGAGCAAGTCCACGCGTTGCACGCGCCGTTGCAAGCGCCGCCGTTTGTGGAGTCTCTCAGCGTCTGCTACTACAGACCGCCGCGAAGGGCGCGAATGTTATCGCCCACTTCGCATTATGTCTGTAGGACCTGGCCGAGGGTTCGCACAGCGTCGCTTCGCCTGCTTACGCAGCACTTTTCACGTCTCATCGCGCTTGGATGACGCAGCGAGGCAGACCGTATTGTGTTCACATAAGCAGCAATTTCCAGTGTGTTTTGACATAAGCGAGGAACTCTTCACATAAGTTTTGTGCGTTCCATGGATACCCGATTTGTCGCCGGTGCACCACGACTCTTTAGTACTGCGATACGTTCGAGAAATGTGACATATCGGAAAGGGTGCCGATGGACCTTAAAAAGGCTTCTTTTTAGCGAAGAGCAAAGCTGCGGATATTCCACCGACGCTGCCCGCAAAAGCCGCTTGAGAATTTGTATTTGCATGTCTACTACGTCACTGGTTACGGTTCGACTGATCGTTGCCACTGCGATATCAATCACGCCCTTGGCAGGAACTCACACTCAAATGATTTGGCCGCTGAGTCGCCTCAACCGCACAGCTGCGGTGTACTTAGTATTGTCTTTGCTTGTGAGCAGTTGGGTAGAGCGAGCCAGATAGTCCGGCAATTGCCTTGCCAGAAGTGCTCAACGGACTGCAGAATTTTGCATGGCTCTATTGACGGAGCGCGGTAGAGGCGGATTCCTTCAGCGTGCGTGGCGACACGCGCGCAGCCCCCGATCCTTGCCTGCCCTTCTCGCGAAAAACATCAAATATGCGTTCGAGTCCCGACGCCCAGCGTATTGGAACACGCTCGGTCTTGGCCTGTTGGAGCGCGGCCGCTATGGAGAGGCGCTGGCGTGTTTCGATCGGGCACTCGCCCTCCGGCAGGAGATTCTGCAGGTATGGATCAGTCGCGGCCGGGCGCTGTGCAAACTCGATCGTCTTGATGAGGCGGAATCGAGCCTGCGTGAGGCGCTGCGCCTGAAACCGGACTTCGCCAGCGCGCACATCGAGCTGGCAAATGTGCTGGATCTGGTCGGGCGCTTCGAGGAAGCTGAGGCAAGCGTGCGCACGGCGTTGCGCCTCGAGCCGGAGTGCGCGCCCGGTTACGCCATTCTCGGGAAGATTCTCTATCACCGCGGCCGCCCCGGCGAAGCACAGGCAAGCTATCGCTCGGCGATGGCTCTCCGGCCGCAGGTCGCTGAATGGCACGTCGGGCTCGCCCTGGCGCTTTTGGTGGCCGGGCAGTATGAGGAGGGTTGGGGCGAGTTTGAGTGGCGCTGGAAGACAGCGCGCTTGAGCGCGCGCGGCGCGCGTTTCCCAGTACCAGCATGGAATGGCGAGGCAATCGGAAATCGCGCCATCCTCCTGGTCGCTGATGAAGGCCAGGGCGACACGCTGCAGTTCTGCCGCTTCATCCCACAGGTTGCCGCAAGCGCCAAACGCATCATCCTGGCGGTTCAGCCGGCTCTAGTGAGACTCGTATCGCGGCTGCCCGGGGTCAGCGAGGTCATCACGCAAGGCGTTCAGCCGTCGCGCTTTGATCTGTGGTGCGCATTCATGAGCCTGCCACATGCCGTTGGCGCCACGCTAGGAACGATTCCGACAGCGCCCTACCTCACAGCGGACCCCGCGGATGTCGCGCACTGGCGCGAGCGGCTTGGCGCTCTCGCCGGCCTGCGCGTGGGCCTCTGCTGGGCTGGAGGCCGATCGCGCGAGCTGACCAAGATTGCGACCGATCGTCGCCGCTCGGTCAGTCTCAATCGGTTAGCGCCGTTAGGCGAGGTATCGGGCGTGCAATTCATCTCGTTGCAAATAGGTGCGGCGGCTGCCGAGGTAGCTCATGCGTCGCGGGGCATACGGCTGCACGACTTCACCAAGGATCTGCGTGACTTTGCCGACACGGCCGCTCTCATAGAGAACCTCGATCTCGTCATCAGCGTTGATACGGCGGTGGTGCACTTGGCCGGTGCACTCGGCAAACCGGTTTGGCTACTGAACCGTTTCGACACCTGCTTCCGCTGGCTGCTCGATCGGGACGACAGCCCCTGGTATCCGTCGCTGCGGCAGTTTCGCCAACCTGCTCCTGGAGACTGGCGCAGCGTCATGCAACGCGTCGGCGTCGCTCTGCAGCAGCTGGCTGCGGGCGACCGCAGTCAACGAGTGGTGGATGGCCGCTCCTCCTCGTGATCCGCACGACGCGTGGACCTGGTGCTGCCTGCGTTGCGGCGGCTCTCTGGTGCCGATTGGGAGCTGCCTCGATTGCGCGGCTTGCGGTCGCCGATATCCAGTCATTGCCGGAGTTCCCATTCTGGTGCGCGAGCCTGAACCCTATATGCGCGCAGCGCGTGCCACGCTCGCGCAGACGCTCGCGGATGCCCGGCAGAGTCGCGAAAACCTCGATCAGTGTGCACAGGGTCTAGGCTTGCCCGATGCGTCGCTTGCCCGCCATCGAGACGTCATCGACGCTGAGATCGCGCGTGCCGCGACGCTTCTCGAATTACTTGATCTGGCGGAGGTGCCGCCCAATGACGATGATGGGACCGCGGTTTACGCGCGGCCGACAGGTTGGGCAGCAGATGGGCTTCTTCCCTATCTCCTGCGCGATTGGACGGACACGTCCGAGCTCGCAGCCGCGGCTGCGCGGATCGGCGCCGCACTCACCCAAGCCTTTCCCGACCGGTCCGCTACGTCGATCGTTTTCGCTGCGTGCGGCGGCGGCGGGTTGTTAGCCCAGATCGGTCCGGCTTTCAAACGCATCCTGGGGTTCGACCTGACGCTTCCCGTGTTACTTGCAGCGCGGCGCCTGCTTGACGGTGAGAACCTCGAGCTTGCGCTCCCACGCTGCATCAACACTGCGGGACGCATCACACTGCGTCGGAGCGAGCGGCAATCGGCCCGGACCGCAATCGACTTTGCCGCCATGGACGCCTTCGATACGGCCTTCGCCCGCGGTTCGGTCGATTGCGTCGTAACGTCGTTCCTGATCGATCTCATTCCAGACCCGCGAGGGCTGGCGCGGGAGATCCACAGGGTACTTCGCAGCGACGGCGTATGGATCAACTACGGACCGTCTGGCCCCCTCAAGGCGCTCTGGCGATTCGATAGCAGGGAAGCCAGCGACTTCATTGAGGAGTTCGGCTTCACCGTCACCGCAACCGAGTCGTACCGCGCGACATATCTCGATCTCAGTCGCGACTGTCCGGCGTGGAGCTTTCAGAACCACCTGTGCTATCTGACGTGTGCGCGCAAGAATGGAGAGCCCGCGGTGAAGGCGACCGGCTCCCGAGTGCCCGATGCTGATGCGCTCCCCGCAGCCGTTCCGCGGCATTTTCCCGCAGCGGAGTTGATCGAGCGCCGAAAGTTTGAGCACGAGGCGAGACGCTCCATCGTGCTGCGGCATGAAGGGGTACCAGGCCGCCCGCAGAGCATTGCAGTGGGCAGCGACGCTCCGCGCCTCCTCGCACTGGTCGATGGTATGAGAACCGTCGGTGAAATCGCGGAGCTGCTGGCGCGCGAGCAGCCGTTGCAGCCCGTGGACGAGACGCTGCGCGCCTTTGCCCACTATTTCAGCCAAGGCTTGCTGAGCTGGCGCAGTCGATGAGACCGGTCCGGGTTTCGCCGATCGTGGCAGCACCGCTCTTTACATAGCACAATGTTTGAACATGCGATGACTGCCGTCGATGCTGTATATTCCCTTGACCAAACTAAAACGGAAATCCAATACGGGTAGCGGCCGTATGAAGCTCCGCTCGGATCTTGCCTTCCTGCCGCTCGATGACGAGGTTGTCGCCTTCTCAGAGGAGGCGCAATGTCTCGTGGGGCTGAATGCCTCTGCCGCCCACCTCGCGCAGGAGGTGAGTGCTGGCACGCCGCTTTCGGATATTGCGCGCGAGCTGACCAGGAGCGGCACGACCTCCGCCGACGAGGCAGCGAACTGGATCGCCAGTATGCTCGATGCGCTGCGCTCCCACGGCATGGTGGCCGACGAACCCTTACCCAAGCCCAGCGTATCGCCCGAGTTTCGGTCGCAGCAGGAGCAGCAGGCACGCCGCATCGCGATGATGCCGCTTTATTCGCCCCTTGAGGCGGTGGCTGAGCGGCGCTATCGCCTCCTCGACACCATAGCTCTGGTGCGCTTCGCGCGGGCGGAACAGGCCGAGGTGGTCGATGCGGCACTCGGCCACCTCGCCGTCAGCGGCAGTGGCGAACCGACAATTCTCATCGAGGTTCACGCTGCGATATTGGGCAGCCGTGGTTCAGTCCGCAGTAATATCTACTGTGACAAAAGTCCTGCCGAGTTCACGACCGGCCTGCACAGGCTCGCGCCTGCCGTCAAGCATCTACTATGGAAACAGGCGACCGACCGCTACGACTTTCTCTTCTACATCCATGCCGGAGTCGTTGGAGTGGGGAACCGGTGCATTCTTCTCCCGGCGGCCGCAGGAAGCGGCAAATCCTCGCTGACCGCGGCGCTCGTGCACAGGGGATACCGCTACCTCTCCGATGAGGTGGCCTTGATCGAACCCATTACGTTCCATGTCCCCCCCATGCCGCTTGCCGTGTGCGTCAAGAGCACCGGCTGGGATGTCATGAGTCGCTATTTCCCCCACATCGGGGATCTCATGGGCCATCAGCGGATGGATGGCAAAGTCGTGCGTTACATCCCCCCCGCCCCCGCCACCATCCAACAGAGCGCTGCGCAGGTGAGCCACATCATATTTCCACGTTACGACGCCAATACGGCCACCGAGATCCGCCCGATAGGGAGATCAGTGGCACTCGCCCGCATGATGAGTGAATGCTTGGCGTGTGGTCACCTTGATCGCACGAACGTCAACCAGTTGATTCGGTGGATCGGGCAGATCGACTGTTACGAGCTGCCATTTGCATCACTCGAGGATGCAATCGCCCTCGTGGAGCACATCGCTCCGCCGGACCGCAGATAGCCGCTGCCGCGTACCTATGCGCTACGAGCGCGCTTATTCCAACAATTCGCAAGCTCGGTGGAATCTTTGAACATCATAGGCATTTCTTACGGCTATCACGACGCCGCCTGCTGCTTGATGCAAGGCGGGCGAATTCTTGCGGCGGTCCAGGAAGAGCGGTTTTCAAGAGTCAAGAATGACAGAGCATTTCCAGCGGCTGCTCTTCGATATTGCCTCGATGAGGCTGGCCTTACGATAGCGGATATTGATTGCATCGGCTTTTATGAGGACCCGACTCTGAAGCTGGGCCGACAAATATGGATGGGATTACTTCCCGGCATCTCCCGAGAGCGCCGCGCCACCGTACAACGCAGGACCTTGTGGAGCAGACCAGAAGCCGAGATTCGCTCGGTGACCGGATATGACGGTCCGGTCGAAATCGTCGCCCATCATCTGTCCCATGCGGCAAGTGCATTCTACTTTTCCGGGTTCGAGGAAGCCGCGATTTTCACCGTTGACGGCGTCGGCGAATGGGCGACGACCACTTACAACTCTGCTGCGGGTATTGAAATAAAAAACCTGGAGCAGGTCGATTTCCCAAACTCTCTCGGCCTGTTTTACAGTGCGATCACGGGTTATTTAGGCTTCGAAGTCAACGAAGGTGAATACAAGGTCATGGGGTTGGCACCCTACGGGCGGCCCAGCATGGTCTCGAAGATCCAGCAACTCATCGAAGACGCTCCGGACGGCCAGTATCGACTGAATTTCAAGTATTTTCCGTTCCTGCTCGAAGAGCGCATGTTCTCCGAAGCCCTGCGCGAACTGCTCGGGGCGCCGGCGCGCACTCCGGGATCGGAGATCACGCAATTTCACATGGACGTAGCCCGCAGCACTCAGCTGGTGCTGGAGGAGATCTTGCTGTCAAAGGTGCGCTATCTCCACAGTCGCGTCCCCAGCGACAATCTATGCATGGCAGGAGGGGTGGCGCTCAACGTCGTGGCGAATTCGAGATGTCTGAATGAGGGCCCCTTCAAACGCCTGTTCGTACAACCGGCAGCAGGTGATGCCGGGGGCTGTCTGGGTGCGGCAGCGATCGCGCATGTCAGGCGTTCGGGGCAGCGGCCTTGCCAAGAGCGACTACAGCATGTCTATTTGGGTCCGTCGAATTCGATCGACGAGACGGGCCACCTCCTGAACGCCTCTGGAATCAGGTTCCTGGATTTTCGCCAGAACCCTGCTGGATTGATTCAACACGTCGTCGACAAGCTGCTCGAGGGGCAGGTCGTCGCTTGGGTATGCGGACGCATGGAATTTGGTCCGCGCGCTCTCGGCGCGAGATCCATTCTCGCCGATCCGCGGCGACCAGAAATGAAGGAAAGGATCAATGCGCTCGTCAAGCAGCGCGAGGCTTTCCGTCCTTTTGCACCCGCCGTCCTGGAATCAGCTGCGCAGGAGCATTTCGCTTTGCATCACTCCTCTCCCTTCATGCTGGAGACATGCCAGGTCATTTCCTCGATTGCTCTGCCCGCCGTCACTCACGTGGACGGCTCTGCACGCATTCAGACTGTAACCGAGACGACCAATAAGCGTTTCGCTCAGCTGATCGAACTTTTTTATCGGCGCACCGGCTGTCCGATCCTGCTCAATACGTCTTTCAACTTGCGTGGCGAGCCAATCGTCTGCTCGATCATGGATGCGGTATTTTGTTTTGCTCGCTCCAAAATGGAGACGCTTGTTCTTGATGAATTCGTGGTTGATAGAGCCGATATTCCAACACCCTGGGAACGCCATTCACCGGCACGTCCAGCTTCAGCGCAAGACTATGTCGTTTACACGATGCTCTGACCGCAATTCATTTCAGCACCGTCGCTGCAGCCAGAAGGGACTCTGAGATGAAGAAGCTCTTGAGACGGGCTGCCCGTTCCCTCGGATACGAAATCCGGGCGATCCTGCCGTCACCCCCAGAGACATTCTTCAACGAAACGACGCCATTCGAGTACGAGCTGCTGAGAACGTTCGCGACCCGCGCGGCTGAATTTGCCGCTTCTCCGGCCGAAACCCGCGCCGTGCGCCAGCTGTACCTAACCGGAATATTGGGCCCCCCTCTGTCCCCGGAAGGCAATCGCCTGCCGATCGGGGGTGTCGGTACGGGCAAGGTCGGTATATGGGAGAGAGAAAGCACGGGGAAGAGCAGCGCCTTTATTCGAAACGCTGAGAGCCGCGGCGAATGGTTTTATTGGGCGCAAAAGGACCGGATCGACCCGAAACGGAGCAGGTGGCGCGTCGCGCTGGTGGGTGAATCTGTGGCGCGCGGTTATCTCTATGATCCGCAGTTCAACCTCGCGTCGGCACTGGAGGCCACGTTGAGATCGGAGGTGGGATCGGCCGAGATCGACGTGGTCGATCTGGCGAAATCCAATCTCACTCTCGAAGAGCTGAGGGTTGTCATGGGGCTCTCCTTGGCACTGCAGCCGGACATTCTCGTCGTCTTTGCCGGTAACAACTGGCGGCCGCGCCTGCTTGAATCGGATATTCCCTACGTCGACACCCTCCTACGACGGGAGGGTGTGCCAGCGCTCAAATCCTTCCTCGACCTACGGACACAACAATCGGTCCAACTGTTTACGACGCAGGTCAACGCATTCCTCGAGCGACAGAGAGACCTGTCGGTGGTGTGGGTGGTGCCCGAGTTCAATTTGGAGGATTGGAGAGATCCGATCTCAAGCGCTCCTCACCTGCCCGCGCAAGCTAACAGACGGTGGCGCGAACTGGATGAGCGTATCCGGTTAGCTCTGGCAGAGCATGAGCTTGGCCTGGCGGCAAAGCTCGCGAACGAGATGTCTGTTCTGGATGGCGGTACGAGTTCCGTGCCTCTGCGAACGCTCGCGGAATACCATCGCTCAGCAGCAGATCTTCCAGGTGCGAGACGCTATCTGGAGCTGTGTCGAGACGCCGAAGGATGGGATCCATCCTTCTCCTATTCTCCTCGCGTGTCCTGCGCGATCCAACGCGTCTTGCGCGAAACATCGTCTGCTCCAAGAAATACCGTCGTCGATCTGCCTGAAGTCCTGGAGCAGCACCTTGATCACGCTCTACCGAACCGACGCGTTTTTCTGGACTACTGCCATCTTACGTCGGAGGGTATCAAAGTAGCGGTGGGGGCAATCGCATCGGAAGTGCTGGCGATACTAACCGACAGAAGACTCCCGCCGTCAACGCTACAGGCGAAAAGCCCCTCGCCATCGCCAAAGGTCGAAGGGAAGGCATCATTCTTGGCCGCGGTCCACAACGCGCACTTCTATCAGAGTTACGACCTGGTGCATTATTGGTGCGCCCGGGCCCTCGATCTCTGGCCTGAATGTGCGCAGATCATGGCGCGATTCATTGATTCGCAGATCCGGCGCGTCCCTCAGCTCGCTTGCAGGTCGACGATGGAACTGTTCGAGCTGGATGAGCTGGGCGCCTCACAGTACCTGCTGCGTGGAGGAGCCCAGCGCCTGGACATGGTGCTCGGCGACGCGATCGCACACTCCATGCAGCAGAGCAGTCTGGCTGCGCTGGTGGATGTCTCCAGCCTTCGCATGAAGGAACACTCGATCAGGACTGGACCTAAGGAGCTGACCGACTTCTACTACAGCTCGACGATACCGAGTATCTCGAAGCGCGCGTGGACGAGCTGCGCATTGCCGAACAACGGCGGTTCGCGCTCCATGTTCGCGTCGGCCTACTGGGAGACATCGCAGTTCATCTTCTTTGGGGAGAAAGGGCGTGCCGTAGGCCTCAAGCTCACCTATCGCCTTCCCGCTTCATCCACCGCGGTCGGCGTAATCGAGATTGCCGTCAATTGCCATCAGCTCGTCCGCGCTCCTGTCGACGATCATTGGCAAACACTTACCATGTCTATCCTCGGTGATTCCGTTGTCGATGGAGCCAACGAGATTGTCATTACCTGGCCAAGCGAGGCAGAGCGTTCGGACGAGGCGCTCGGACGGATGGCAGATAAGCTCGCGGCCAAGCAGCTACCCCGTTTCCACCAGGTGTTTGGCGAGATTCATTCATTGTTGGTCTTTGACGCGGCTCAGCGCTGATTGTTGCTCACACCACTGGCGCCAGATTTTTCTATAGGCTGTTTCGACCAAGCGGCAGTAGTTGGGACCATCCCCGAATTCCGAAGTGGCGACCCGTGTGCGCAGACTCGCCCGCAGCTGTGACAGCGATTCAAGATCTGCCGCCTTGGCAACAGCCAGCTCGATATAGCTCTCCGGGCTGTCGGCCACGAAGTCCATGAGGCCGAGCGGGACGAGGCTGGTGGCAGCCCAGCGAGTTGAAACTGATCTCCCCGGCCAGGTGATGACGGGTACGCCCATCCATAAGGCGTCCAATGTGGTCATCCCCCCCGCGTGCGGGAACGGATCGAGCGCGATGTCGAGCAGGTTATAGCAAGCGAAATGAGTCTGGCGATCGGTTCCGCCGACAAATGTGAGAGCGCTCGCCGGTACACCCTGCGCCTCGAAGGCTGTTGTAACCCGCCGCTGCTGTGCGGTCTCGGCGAAATGCATATGCTTGAGGATGAGCCGCGAGCGCGGAACTCTCTTGAGGATCGCAGCCCAACAGCGGATTGTGGGCTCGACGATTTTGGTCGCTCGATTGAACGACCCGAACGTGATGTGTCCCTGTTTGAGCGCGGGCAGCGGCGCAACGTCCGGAAGAGTATCGGGACTCCAGAAGCCGGTAAAATTCGGAAAATCGACGACGCGCTCGGCAAACAATCCACGGTCACGCTGCGGAACCAGGACTGGGCTGGAAAACAAATAATCCATGGCCTCAAGACCAGTCCCTGTCGGTTCACCCCAGGCCGTCACCTGGACCGGCGCAGGTTTTCGTGCGAACACGAGCAAGCGGTTCCCGGCCATATGCCCAACGCAGTCGATCAGAATGTCAATCTGATCGCAGCGAATCAGCTCCGCCAACTGATCGTCTGACAATGCCTGTGTACGGTGCCAATGATGGGCTTTTTCGCGAAGTTGTACCGTCGCATCGTCCTCATCCGAGTCCGAATAGCAAAACAGCTCGAACCGCTCCGAGTCTCGATGGAGGATGGCGTTGCCAAATCCATAGGCCGCATTGTCGTGCCGGAAATACTTCGACACGTATCCTACGCGAAGTCGCCGTTCCGGATCGGGGTCATTGTAGTGAGGCTTCCAATGCGCCCGGAACCTCTGCGCGTGCCTCCTCTGCCATTCCGCTCGTTCGCCTTGCTTGTCTACCTCGGTCAAAGAAGGATCGAAGTTGAGGGTGAAAATGAGCGCTGAATGAAGCTCCGGGTCGTTCGGCCTGAGTTTCACTGCTTTCCTGAAGCACTTGACGGCTTCCTCGATCTCGCCCTGCAATCTCAGAATCTTCCCGCGGCTTATCAGCGCAGCGGTAAAGTCTGGTTTGACAGCCAGTGCATGATCCAGGGTTGCCAGAGCCTCGTCCGATCGCTTCAAGCGCCGTAATATCACGGCGCGCTCATATAGAGCGTCGATGTTGCCTGGTCTGAGCTTGATGGCACGATCGTAACAACAAAGCGCTTCCGCAAAGCATCTTGAATTCGTCAATACGGCCGCACGATTCAGCAGCGTGGCGGGATAGGCCGGATCGATGGCTCGCACGCGGTCATAGCCCCGCCGCGTTATCCAGGCGAGCTTGCTGCGTGCGCTGCCGAGTTGCAGGCGTAACTTGCCGGAAACCATCATTTTGCCGCACCCACCCGCACAATGTGCACGCCTTTATTCGCGGAAACGAAACGCCAAGGATCGATGACCACCGATCCGATCGGCAATTCCAGCTGTGCAAATTGCGGGTGATTGGTCCCGATGAGAAATACATGCGGCGGCATTTGCGAGAGGTCTTTTTCCGCTTTCTCCACCACGGGGTCATAGCGGAAGACCTGATGGCCTCTGTCCTCCAGAATACGTGCGAGTAACAGGGCCGGGCTACCCACGCAGATGTTTGTTGACGCCTTGAAGGCGTAACCGATCAGGCCCTTTGGGAGGTCGTAGCTGCACATGATATCGGCGAGCCACTCGGTCTGCCGCTCGCGCGCCACCATGACGCTCTCGAACCAGTCGTAGCTCAGGCCCAGTTTTCGAGCCAACCAGGACAGAGCGATGTTATCGCGCGGATGACACCCGCCGCCGTCGCCCATGCCGCCATCCATGTAGGCCGTGCTGATGAGGCGGCGAGTTGCCAGTTTTAGCCCCCCCGTCACCGCATCCACATCGGTGTTGGGCATCTTGTGGCAGATCTCCATCAAGGCGTTGGCAAACACGATCTTCATGCCGATGTAGGTGTTGTAGGCAACCTTGATCAACTCCGCGTTTTCGATCTGAGTACCGTAAATCGGTGCATCACCAATGGTGGCATAGAACTCCTTGACGGTCTGCGCAGCCTCGGGATGATGCACGCCCAGGAGAATGAACTCCGGGTGCAGGAAATCCCTGATCGTCGTCCCCATCGCGATGAAGTAAGGGTTGTAGCAAATCCTGAGTTGCGGGGAAATGTGGGGTAACACGCGATTGCGGATCGTTCCGGGCAATACCGTCGAAATAATGACGACGTTCTTGGGTGTCCTGGCCGCCGCAGAGATGCTTTTGATGGCCTCCACAAGGTAGCCGTATTCGAAATCGACACGCTCCTCGGGAAGTGGTGTGATCCCCTCAAACCGTGGATCATGCGGAGTCTGGACCGCAACGAACAGCAGCTCGCCGTGATCGACGACGGTCTGCAGGCTGCCGAACCGTAACGTCGAAGATTTCAGGATGGTGTTCATAGGCGTGACACCATCTTCACAGGTCTCATTATAGGCACGCGGCTCGTGGGTCATGTTGCTGGTGTTGATGTCGTAGCCCACCACGTCGTGGCCTTTGAGCGCCATTGCGAGCGCGCAGGGGTAACCAAGTTTTCCCAAACCTACAAATCCAATTTTCATGCTCGGCTCCGTGCCGCGTTAGCGTGGTCGAGCCTTCCATCAAGCACGGGCGCAATTGCCGTGAAGCCTATGGGACTCTTGTTGTGGCTTTGCCCGATCAGTGCTGCACTCGAAGTTGGCCCTGGTCGCCGGCTGCAAGGCAGCTCAGGGCGTCGTGTGCGCGGCTCAGCGCGCTCTCCCAGTCGCCCGGGACGGCTTGGCGAAACTGACGCAGCGTCGGATACCACGGACTGTCCTCTCGATCTTTCAGCCAACGCCAACACGTATCGAAACGGTTCAACAACCAAACTGGTTTGCCGAGTGCGCCGGCCAAATGCACCACTGCAGTATCAACGCTGACGACGAGATCGAGGTTCTCTATGAGAGCTGCGGTGTCGGCAAAGTCACGCAGGTCCTTGGTGAAGTCGTGCAGCGCCGTGTCCCATGGCGCACGAGCTGCTTCGGCAGCCGCCGCACCTATTTGCAACGAGAAAAAGCGCACGCCGGGTATTTCGGCAAACCGTGCCAGTGTCTCCAGGCGAATCGAGCGGCGACGGTCACGGTACAGCTGGCCGCTATTGAATTGACCACCGGCCCAGCACAGGCCGACGCGCAGACCGTTCAGTCCCGCAAGCCGCTCGCGCCAATGGATAACATCTGCCGGGTCCGCCGCGATATAGGGCACCGTTCGCGGAATCGTTTCGAGGTGGGTGCCGTAGACGTGCGGCAGGCTCATCAGCGGGCACCAAAGATCAGGCCGAGACGGTCGGCCACCATCTGAGATGATCTCGCTCACACCCGGTAGCCGGGACAGCAATCTCACGAGCGACGGTTGAATCGCGAGGATAGTCCGTCGGGCCCCGGCCGCAACCCGCGGGACGTAGCGGCAGAATTGCAGCGTATCCCCGTGACCCTGCTCGGCCAGCAGCAGAATGGAGCGATCACCGATCGGCTGTCCGTTCCAGAACGGCACCTCCAGCAGAGATCGTATCCAGATCGCACCTTCCGCCCGCCAGCGCCATTCAAACTCGTTCCAACCTTCCGTCAATTCTCCAGCTAACAAAAGCGCCTGACCCAGGTATACGCGCCACTTTCGGCTCTCCGGTTCGAGTTGCAATGCAGCTCGATAGCTCGCCTGAGCTTCGGCGGCACGACCGAGATGATAGAGAATGTATCCAAGAAGGCAGTGAGCAAACGCCTGCGTCGGATTGCAGCGCAAGGGGGAAAG